>Ga0209641_10001397_pt1 | contig 21671 bp, 18 predicted proteins | sample RifCSP16_1_FD_184022 | JGI IMG/M metagenome (GOLD analysis project Ga0209641, IMG submission 184022) | Soil microbial communities from Rifle, Colorado - Rifle CSP2_sed 16_1 (SPAdes) (version 2) | ecosystem: Environmental > Terrestrial > Deep subsurface > Rock core/Sediment | place: Rifle... | reverse complement strand
CCCGTCACCTATCAATGGCACGATGAGTCATGGCGAACGCCGGAGATGAGCGACCTTATCATATACGAACTGAGCGTCTTCGGCTTCACCGAAGCCGACTATGGCATACCTGAGAGTATACGGGGCAAGTTCAAGGGAGTGACCGAGCGTATAAGGCGCGGTTACTTCGACGATCTCGGCGCTACGTCCCTTTCAATAATGCCCCTTGCGGAAGTCCCCAGCCCGCAGGGGCCGAGGAGCCTCGGCTACGACCCTTCCCTCTACTTCAGCGTAGAGAGGGATTTCGGAAGCCCGGACGAACTCCGCGAGCTTGTGGACGAAGCGCACCGCCATGGGCTAGCCGTGATCTTCGACATGGTCTTCAACCACACCTCGAATGATTTCAACCCGCTCTGGCAGATGATACCGGAGCGCCCTGCAGAAATTCAGCAGAACGAAGGCGGTGTATATTTCAATGGATATTCAGACTGGGGGAATAGGGTAGATACCTGGAAACAGGACGTGCAGAACATGCTGATTGACGCTTGCAAGATGTATATAAAGGAGTACCACATTGACGGGTTCCGCTTTGACGCCACCCAGCACGAGAGGTGGATGTCCTCCGAGTTCCTCAAGCGCATGGCAATCGAGCTGCGCGGTTCCAAACCAGATGCGCTTCTTATCGCAGAGAACCTTCCTAACCAGGCGGACATAAACCTGAACGGCTCTGATGGCTACGCGCAGTGGAGCGACTTTTATCACGACAAGATGAAGGCGCTTTTGCGAGAAGGGGTCTTCGACAACCAGGATCTGAACAACGCTAACAACCTTGGTGATATCTTCTACTTCTGCAAGCCCCAATTCGCGGCGCACACAAATAATGTCGTGAACTATGTGGAGTCGCACGATGAGACAAGCCCGGCTTTCGAGGTCTCTACAAACCCCATCCTCAATAACGAGCCTGCCAAGGAAAGGAAGAGCCGTCTCGGGCTCTTCTCAACAATGGTCGCGCTCGGCCAGCCCATGCTCTATATGGGCGGCGAGTTCAATCCCGAGAGGGACAGGAACATCGTAAGATTCGATTGGCCGCAAGATCTCTCTTCCCATGGTTTTTACCAATGGACGCGGCGTCTCATAAGGCTCCGCAAAAGGTACCCTGGGCTAAAACTGCACGGTTCCAATCCGGCTGAGGCAGGTCAGTTCTCGTGGATCCTTGGCCCTTGGATGGGCCCGGATGCCGGAGGCGGGCAGAAGGTCATCGGCTGGAGGGCCCGGCCGAATGGCGCGCCCAACGACGCGCTCGTGGTGATGCTCAATTTTGAGAACCACGATGTTACGATAGATGTGGACCTCGGCATCCCGGGGATCTGGGTGAAACTCGCGGATATAGATAATGTGAACGACATCCAGCCCGAAGGGACGAACTCCACAAGCAATGCCACGGCCATAAGGTCCTCGGACGGCAGGTTCACAGGCTTCACGATGCCTGCATCCAGCGCCTACATCTACAAGTGGGAAGAGGCGGCGTAGCCTTCTCAGCAAAAGGTCGGGGTCAATATTCCTGGCCTGTTTGAATGAGTCGTAACCTCTGGCGGGGTTACGACTTTTTTCGCTGGATCCCTGTTCACTACTTTAATTCCTGATTTCAGCATAGAATATGGAACAATCAAGGAGCAGGACTTCTCCCTTAAGAGAGTGAAAATGATTTTAAGAAGGATGAAAAATATCTCTTAAAGCGGTTAAATCTTTTTAATTGAAGCTCTTTTAACAGTGCTGGCCTGAGGACCTTTATCGCCTGCTTCCTCTGGACTTCCCCCGGTTAACAGACACGAATTAGGGTAAAATAGGAAGTAGGGAGGGTGTCTACAAAAACCGGCAAAGTCCGATCCTGTTAACGGAGGGTACAACGGGGTCTATGGATAAGACACTTATAAAAGTGGATACTTATTCAGGGTACAGGGCCGACGAGCGCCCCCTGTCCTTTAATATTGGCAAGAAGGTCCGATAGAGATACCGATGAATGGGAACTCGCGATAATGGAGGAAAAGGGAATAGAAGGCGCGCCCTCCGCTAAAGCGACGCGCTCTGCGGTCTTGACAAATTTTAGCATGGATAAGAGTATCAATAAATCTGGAGGTAAATTTCATGCAGCTACCGTTACAGATCACTTTTCGCAATCTGAAACCATCAGAGGCAGTGGAAGCAAGGGTCCGGAAAGAGGCTGAAAAACTGGATAAGGTTTATGGCCAGATAATGCGTTGCCGTGTCATCGTGGAAGCACACCATAAGCATCACCACAAGGGTAACCTTTACCATGTGAGGATCGACATGACCGTTCCAGGTAGCGAGCTGGTGGTCGGCAGGGAGCCTGACCAGCACCACGCGCATGAGGATGTATATGTGGCTGTCCGAGATGCCTTTAATGAGGCTTGCCGGCAGTTGGATGCGTATGCCAGCCGCATCCGCCGTGAGGTGAAGGCGCATGAAGCCGGCCCGCACGGCAGGATAAAAGAGCTTTTTACGGAGAAGGGGTTCGGGAAAATCGAAGCCTCAGATGGCAGGGAGATCTACTTCCACAAGAACAGCGTCCTGAATGCGGAGTTCGACAAGCTGGAGGTCGGTACGGAAGTCAGGTTCGCAGAGGAAGAGGGCGAACAGGGCCCGCAGGCCAGCACGGTGAGAGTGGTAGGCAAGCATCATGTCGTGGATTAAGGCTCTGCAACCGCAATGAAAAAGGGCTACAGCTTTCGCTGTAACCCTTTGATTTTTTTGGCTCCCCGGGCGGGACGCTCAACAAAACTTTTTCAGCTACCAGTTTGGCTTTTCTGCTCCGGTAAAGACTACCCTTCCATCTAAAAATATTCATAAAAATCGAGCAATTAAGCCCAAAAAGAAACTATCGTATGCCAAACCAATTGAGTTGGCGATGGACTGGCAAAAGGGGTTGGAAGAGGGTAGGTATGTCTCCAAGGCCGCAATAGCCAGAAAACTGGGTATCTCAAGGGCAAGGGTAACGCAGATTATGAATATACTTAAACTCTCTTCCGTTTCATCGGATGGCTTGCCAAAAACGTGTTGAGCAGAAAATATGTAAGTGATTGAAGGGCACGCAGTAGTAACTGGGTCATATCATGTGTTATCATTTTTTACAAAGATATCTATAAACTTCTCCGTTCGTTCTATATCATTCTTTTACCCGCTTCATAACGGAACAAAACCCGATATCATGCGTAATAACATCAATGCCATTCGAGAACGACCATATCCTTATAAGGAGATTCAAGGAGGGCGACAGGTCCTCCTTCGAAGAACTTGTCCATAAATATCACGGCAGGATATATAACCTGTGCAGATATATGCTGAATAATTCAAAGGATGCGGAAGACGCCACCCAGGATTCCTTTCTCAAATCATTCCGGAACTTTGAAAAATTCGACCCTGCCTTCCCGTTTTCGACCTGGCTTTACCGCATAGCCGTAAACACCTGCATCGATTACAGAAGAAAGCCTTTTTTTCTGTCATTCCTGAAAAGGTCCAAAGAGGGTGAGGACTCGGAATATGACCATCCTTCGGCCCTCCCTTCCCCTGAAGAATCATATGAATCTAAAGAACTCGGTCTTCAGATAGATGCCGGGCTCAGGTCGTTATCACCCAAATTACGCGCCGCGATAGTCTTGAAGGAGGTCGAAGGGTTATCTTATGAAGAGATAGCCGGGGTCCTGGATGTTTCCATAGGGACCGTTAAATCCCGTATCTCCAGGGCCAGAGAGGAACTGAAAAAAAATCTGGCAGGCTTCAGGGAACAAAAATAGGTCTCCGCCGTATTGCATACAGGAGGTTATATGCGTTGCACGGAATCAACAAAACTTCTTTCAGAATATCTTGATGGGGAATTATCTCCGGGCGATAGGGAATCGCTTGAGAGTCATTTGAATGAATGTGCGAGATGCTCAGGCGAGTATCAGGCGTTCTTGAAAATCCATGAGTCCTTCAAGACAAGAGGGTTCGATGCGCCCCCTGGCCTGGCCGCGCGTATAATCGAAAGCCTGCCTGAGAGAAAAGCGCAAACCGAAGAAAAAGCCGACTTCTGGTCGGCCCACACAGTCTTTACAAGGTTTGCCGGGGCATTTACTTTGATGATACTGATAGCCGCAGGAACGATATCAGGCAGCTTTCTGGCGAAAAGCTTCATAACCCAGAGCAATACGAACTCCCTGGAAAACGGCTTCGCGACCGCGTCCCTTTCTCTCGATGTTTTTGAGCCGGCGCCGCAAGACTCCGCAATCGGCGCGGACCTTTTGATGGAGGGCTCAAATGAAAAGTAAGTTCCTTAAATTCATATTCATCGCTTCACTTGCCTTGAATGTTTCGGTTCTCGCCGCCGCCGGATTCGTTTACTACAGGCATTCCTCCGGCTACTGGGTGACTCCTTTCGGAGACGTCGTAAAAAAAGACTACTTCCTCTTTGAGGAGCTTTCCTTAAGGCCTGATCAGATGACCAGGATGAAAGAGAAAGGGACCGCGTTCAGAGAGGAGATAGACCGAAAAAGGAAGGAGATACTTGAGAAGAGAAAGGAACTGTTCGCTCTCTTTCGCGAGGAAAACGCCGATCCCGCAAGGGTCGAAGCCACGATTGCCGGTATAAGCGGAATGCAGGAAGAGATGCAAAGACGGGTGGCGGCCCATATTCTTGAAGTGAAGGCTTTGCTTGACAAGGATCAGCGGCAGGGTTTTCTAAATTTGCTTGAAAGGTCGATGAAGAAAGGCGGGCATCCGGGGTGCTCATCCATTGAGCAAAATTAACATAAGCCAGCAATTTTGAGCAGTAAACTTAAAGGAGGAACTCAATGAAAAAAGCGCTATTAACCACTGCCATAATCGGTCTTCTTGCGGCAAGCTCGGCATTCGCCCTGGACCATTCACAGATGCACGAGATGATGATGAAAGAGGGCGGGCCTAAAGAGGATACCAGGACCGAGTTAAAGATACCCGAGCCCATGAAGGTGATGCATAAAGGGATAATGCGGAGCCACCTGGACGCCGTAAGCGATATTACCGCGGCTCTGGCGGCAAATGAGATGGAAAAGGCCGCTAAAATCGCAAAGGGCAGCCTTGGCTGGAACGAGTCGCAGGAAAAAATGTGCTCCGTTTTCGGCGAGTCGGTAGGGAAAGAGTTTCTGGACCTGGGCAAGGCTATGCACACAAAGGCCGATGAGCTTGCGGATGCTGCCAGGGCAGGAAACAGAGACAAGGCTCTTGCGGACCTTTCCAGGCTGATTAAAAACTGTAACGCCTGCCACGAGAAGTTCAGGCACTGAGGAATTATAAATACACGGCAGGCAAAAAAAGCCTGCTGTGTATTCAATCACTCAGGTTTGCTGTCGGAGTATGCATGGCAGTGTATTTACTAAAAATTAAAAATTGGGGTATATTTAGACTGTTAAATCCAATTCTTATTAACACGCTTCTAAGGGGAAAGTATGTCTTTGATAGTGGCTGAAAACATACATAAGGACTACCGGGTCGGTGAGATAAGGGTTGAGGCTTTGAAGGGGGTCAGCTTCGAGATAGAGCCTTCTTCCTTTGTTTCCTTCGTCGGGCCGTCGGGCAGCGGGAAGACGACCCTATTAAACCTTATCGGCTGCCTGGACAAGCCTACGGGAGGCAAGTTGAAGGTCTCGGATACGGATGTCTTAAGTCTCGATCGGAAACAGAGCGCATTTTTCAGAGGATCTAATATCGGATTCATCTTTCAGGATTTCAATCTCATACCAGTCCTTACGGTTTACGAAAATATCGAATACCCCCTCCTGATGGTCCAAAATGTCCCCGCCGGAGAAAGGAAAAAGCGGGTTACGGCCCTGCTGGATGCCGTCGGGATGACCGAGCAGAGGAATAAGTATCCCGATCAGATATCGGGAGGGCAAAAGCAGAGGGTGGCTGTCGCGAGAGCCCTTGTCACAAACCCGAAGCTTGTCCTTGCCGACGAGCCGACCGCCAACCTGGACCACAAAACAGCCTACATGGTCATTGCGCTCATGAAAAAGATGAGGGATGAGCTCGGGACCACTTTCATATTCTCGACCCATGACCAGAAGATAGTGGGAGAGGCTGAGATATTGTATTCTCTGGAAGACGGAGAGCTGAAGGGGAAGGATGTTAAAAAGGGTGCAGGGAATGCGTAATCTCTTCAAGATAGCCGTAAGGAACCTTCTGAGGTACAAAAGAAGGACGATGCTGACGGCCTCGCTGATAACCGTCGGTGTTGTTTTCGTCCTCGTATTTATTTCCGTATCAGGGTCGTTTAAAAATATGATGATAGGCCAGATTACCGATTCAATGCTCGGCCACATGCAGGTCCACCGGAAAGCCTATGTGGCATCCATCGAGAACCTGCCCCTGACCATGAATTTAATGCCTGAAGAGGTTAAAAGGCTTGAGGCTGTGCTCGATAGCCAGCCCGAGGTCGAGGCCTACTCGCCGAGAATAAAGTTCGGAGGGGGGTTCAGTAATTTCGCAGAGACGACAAACATAAGGCTTAACGCGGTATTCCCGGAAAAGGAATTCAGGACGGTCCCTCTGCTTTCCTCAAGGATCGTAAATGGTGAGAAAAATATTAAACAGGGGGAGATCATTGTTCCTGAACTTCTGGCGAAGGGGATGAATGTAAATATCGGGGATATGGTAGTTGTAGTTACGACCAATAAGGACGGCTCTGTAAACGGAAAACAGTTTAAGATCGGAGGAATCCTTCAGAGCGCCACTGGGCCGGGCGGCAGGGACGGCTACATACATATCGAGGATGCCCGTGAACTTCTCAGGATGGATGAAATGGAGATAAGCGAGGTGGCCATCAGGCTTAAAGACTTCGGCAGGTTGAGCAAATTCAATGAAAAGCTCAGCGGACTGCTTTCAAAAGACCTGAATTCCCAGGGCAAGCCCGTATTCGAGGTGCATACATGGGAGATGCTCTCGCCCTTCTATAATATAGCGAGGATGATAGATGTGATGACATTTTTCATCAAGCTGATGCTCATAGCCATCGTCTTGATAAGCATAATGAACGTCATGATAATGGCCGTTTATGAGAGGATACGGGAGATAGGGACCATAGCCGCCATAGGCACTCTCCCGGGCAAAATACTTTCCATGTTCGTGATTGAAGGTTTCTGCCTCGGCGTCGCTGGCGCCGTTATCGGCAATATCGTAGGGGTGTCGATTGTCCTTATCATCAATCTCCTGAAAATCTCCTTTAATTTCGGCCAGCAAACGGGGCTGCTCCTTGTTGCGAAAATAACTCCCTCTGATCTCCTGTTCATATCCGTAACGGTAATAATCGTCTCAATCGTAGCGAGCCTTCAGCCCGCGTTCAAGGCATCGAGGATGGAGCCGATAGACGCGCTCCGCCATGTATAGGAGACCTATGCCCAGACTTATTTTGGCTTTTCTTATCGTCCTTTTTTACGCTCTCGAAGCCTTTGCGGTGGACGGTGCGGTCTTATTGGAGCAAATCGACAGGAACCTGAACCCAGAGTCCTACGAGTCGTACCGGAAGCTCATCAACATAGAGCCTGATGGGAGGAGGAAGGAATATACGCTCTTTACCATGAAAAAGGGCCTCGACAAAACCGCCTTCGTCTTCCTCGCCCCTGCGAGCGAAAAGGGCAGGAGCGCCCTGCGGCTCGGGGACAATATGTGGCTTTATATCCCGAACGTGGGCAAACCCATCAGGACGACCAGCCTGCAGTCCGTAGTGGGAGGCGTTTTCAATAACTCCGACATACTTCAGCTCGATTACAATGTTGAATACACGGTGGAGAAGGTGGAGGAGGAAGATGGCAATTACCTTCTCCATCTCAAGGCAAAGACCAGAACGGTAGCCTATGACAGGCTCAAAATGTGGGTTGACAAGGAAAAGAAGGTGCCGACCAGGATTGATTGCCTGACGGAAGCCTCGATGCTCATCAAGACACTGTACTTTAAAGACATAAAGGACTTCGGAGCGGGAATAGTAAGGCCCGCGGTCATTGAGACTGAAAGCCCTTTGTACAAGGGATACAAATCGGCAATGGTATTGGCGCGGATAAAGAAACGGGATTTTAAAGACGAGGTCTTCACCCTTACGTTCATGCCTAGGCTCGAGACCTTGAGATAGTTTACAGTTTTAAGGTTTTAACCTGTTTTTACGTTAGAGTTACAGACCTTGATCTCAGGCTTAATGATTTACTGCTTGTCTGGCCTGAGCTAATACGGTTAGAAGCAAAACGACTGCAGGATTGAGTTCAGGGACAGGTATTTTTTTTTGAGCGACAAACCTTCCATCGCAAGACTTTTTTTCTCCTTTCTGAGGCTTGGCCTGACAGCCTTTGGCGGTCCCGCCATGGTCGCTTATATCAAAGAATTGTCCGTAATCCGTAATAAATGGCTTGGCGAAGAAACATTTAAGGATGGAGTTGCCCTCTGCCAATCCATACCTGGAGCAACGGCCATGCAAACGGCCGCTTATGTCGGTTTTAGATCAAAAGGGATCCCCGGCGCGTTGGCATCGTTTATAGGTTTCGGATTGCCCGCGTTTATCTTGATGCTTATACTTTCATCGCTATATGACAGGTATCATGCAGTTCCCAGTATGATGTCATTGTTTAATGGCCTTCAGGTAGTCGTGGTTGCCATTATTGCAAATGCAACGTATTCCTTTGGAAAAAGCACATTCAAAAAATACAAAGATGTCATTCTTGCCACAGCGGCGTCTATTCTTTTCTGGGCCGGAGTGAGCCCTTTTATTGTAATTTTGGGTGCTGCTTTCGCTTATGTTTATTGGGATGGTAAGGGTGTTGTTGCTGCATCAACTTTTGAAAAGGAAATACAAGGGCATGGCTTCAAAAAACTACTTATTCTGCTCCTGATTTTGCTTTTTGGGCTTCTCATGCTCTATCTCATGGATACAAACCTCTTGAATCTCGCTATATTGATGATAAAAATTGATCTCTTTGCCTTCGGCGGCGGCTTTGCCTCCATCCCTCTGATGCTTCATGAAATAGTCAATGTGAGGGGATGGATGGACAGTAAGACATTCATGGACGGGATAGCGCTCGGGCAGGTAACACCCGGCCCGATTGTTATTACGTCGACCTTTGTGGGATATATTCTCTACGGTTTATCCGGTGCAATAGTAGCAACTACGGCGATTTTTGCACCTTCTTTTCTAATGGTCGTTATTTTAACGCCGGTATTTGACAGGTTAAAGTCGTCCGTATATTTTACAAATGCGACAAAAGGGATACTCGCTTCGTTCGTCGGCCTTCTTTTCTTTGTGAGCATTAAGTTTGCGCTGGCCGTTCACTGGGATATTTTCAGGATGTTGATAGGCGTTGCGGCTTTTGCTGCTCTGTTCAGGAAAATAGATGTTCTTTACGTGGTAATAAGCGCTTCGGTTGCCTCGGTTCTAATATTCTGACGGGGGTATTGTGTGCGGCGTTCTTCGACATGACGGCAATAAAGGCCCAAGGCCGGGGGGCCGACCTTGGCGCCTGGCCAGAATTCAATAGATGCCTGCGGCTTTACAGCCGTAGTACTTGTTCAAAATTCCTGTTCGTGTTCTCCATATGAATATTTCAACGCAGGTGTCATGAAATTCATCCTTTCCATTATTTTATTATTGTTCAGCGTTGTTTTGTCCCCCGCCATTGTTTTCTCCGAAGAGTATACCTTCGAGATACCTGAGTTAGAGAAAAAACAATACAGCATTGGAGGCTTTATTGAGGCGAGGCCGGTGCTTTTCGGTCTGGACAAGGACGCCTCCCTTTATAAACTCAGGTTCTACAACCGTGACGAAGGGGCCACTACTTATGAGTACAATGCGAGGCTTCAACTTGATTTCTCAGCCGGGCGCGGACCGGTAAGCCTCTTTGCGAGGACGAATACCGATTACAAAAAATCCTATCTTGGCGAATCGCAGGGCACTATTTTCTACGAAGCATACCTTTCGCTTCAGCCATCATCCGGCCTCTCTATTGAAATTGGAAAGAAGGCGCTCAGGTGGGGCAAGGGTTACGCATGGAACCCGGTAGCCTTTGTGGACAGGCCCAAAGACCCTGATGACCCGGAACTCAACCTGGAGGGTTTTACAGCCGCTTCCGTTGAGTACATAAAGAGCTTTGCCGGCCCCCTCAAGACAGCTTCGGTGACTGCGGTCCTTGTTCCTGTCTACAGCGGAGTGAACGATGGCTTCGGAGACGAGGGTTTGAACTTCGCAGGCAAGCTTTATCTTCTGCTATATGACACTGATATAGACCTCATTGTTCTCGCTGGAGACAGCAAAACAACGAGTTACGGGTTCGATTTCGCCACAAATATAAGCACGAACTTCGAGGTGCATGGAGAGCTTGCGGTTATAAACGATTTCAGAAAGACCGTGCTGGACCGCAGCGGCAATACCTCAGAGTCCAGGCATGATTCGTTGAGCTACCTTCTTGGCATCAGATACCTGACCGAGCGGGAGACGACATACATCGTCGAATACTACCACAACGGGACCGGATTCACCGCTGCCGAGATGAGGGATTATTTTTCCTTCATAGATGACGGATACGAGACTTTTCTATTAACCGGGAACGATAGCCTTTTGAGAAAAGCCTTCTCGGTCACTGATAAAAGTTATGGCAGGATAAACCCCATGAGAGATTACCTGTATGTCCGGGTCAGCCAGAAGGACCCCTTTGACATTCTCTACTGGACCCCTGCGATTACATCCATTGTAAACCTGAGCGACAGGAGCTATTCGCTCTCTCCGGAGGTAATGTACGCTGGAGTCACAGACCTTGAGCTCAGGGGCAAGGCCTCTTTCATATCAGGCGGCCGCCTGAGCGAATACGGGGAGAAGCAAAACGACTACAGGGTCGAGTTCAGGGCGAAATATTATTTTTAGGATGTAAGAAGTCCCTCCTCGATATTAAGGTTGATTCTCAGTAAAGTGACCCAGATAATGAATCTTCTGAAGATCTCCACACCCGCCGGGACAAGATACGGATGATATCGGCAAGGGACATGAACCACAAGGAAAGGAAGGTATATCAATCCCATGAATAAGAAGATACCTAAATTCAAGACCGAGGACGAGGAGAGGGAGTTCTGGGCCACCCACGACTCCACTGATTATGTTGACTGGAATAAGGCAAGGCGGGTCGTGCTGCCTGAGTTGAAGCCGTCGCTCAAGACCATATCCCTGAGACTGCCGGAGTCAATGCTCGAGAAGCTCAAGCTCATTGCCCATAAAAAAGATGTGCCTTACCAGTCTCTCCTGAAGATATTCCTGTCGGAGAAGATAGAAGAAGAGCTCAAGGCGCACTGAAACAGGTCAGCTCATGAGGCTAATACACTGCACGCAAAAGCTCTTCAAAGAGTTGTCAGTAGTTCCTGTAGACCCTGATGCGGCCCAGGTAAACCCGGAAGGGCTCGGCAATTGGTACGCCAACCTCGAAAAGGGGGTTACGGCAATGCCGTAACCCCTTGATTTTACTGGCTCCCAGGGAGGGATTCGAACCCCCGACATGGTGATTAACAGTCACCCGCTCTGCCGGCTGAGCTACCCGGGAATGGTCAATAAAAATCCCCCTCGTCTCAAGGGGGGCGCAATTAAGGCATTATATTAATACTTCTGTAAAAAACCGTCAAGAGTTTTTCCCGTCCAAGCCTTTTTTTCTCTCCGGGGGCCCTTCCGTATCTTCAAAATTGAAGCGTATACGGCAATCCCAGGGATTTTCGAGCCGTAAGCAATAACTGTATTCCATTCGCTCTCTTGACCCGTATGTTCCGCTCCATCATGCATTCTCAAACCTCTTTTTCCCGAAGCCCTTGTTATGATATACTTTTTAGTTCATGAAACCCGTTTTTTTTCTAAATTATGCCGCTGACAGATAAAACTTATACATTCAGGGAAGCCGTAAAGCAGGCACAGGGGCTTGGGGCAGGGTCCCAGCTCAATTTGACGGGCCTTTATGGCTCGTCCAGGGCTTATCTTCTGGCCGAAGCTTTCCGGGCGATGAAAAAGCCTGTCCTGGCCGTGCTTCCCGGCCCTGAAGAGGCCGAAGCGTTTGCCGAGGACTTGAGGTTTTTTCTGGGCAGGGAAGAAGTCCTGGTATATCCCTCGCCTGAGATATTACCGTTCGAGCTTCAGCCTCCCCATCAGGACATACAGGCGCAGAGGATGGAGGTCTTCTTCAACCTCCTTGCAAAGCGTCCCTTTGTCGTCGTAACCCCGGCTTCAACCCTCCTGCAGAAGGTCACGCCCAAAGAGTCGCTCTCCCAAAGAGTTGTCATAATCAAAAAAGGCGAAGAGGTCGACAGAGACGCGCTCCTCGCTACCCTTCAGGACACAGGCTACTCCAGGATGACGATGGTCGAGGAGAGGGGCGAGATGTCCATAAGGGGCGGCATACTCGATATTTTCCCGCCCATGTACGACTCTCCCTTGAGGATAGAATTTTTCGGCGACGAAGTCGAATCGATACGCACGTTCGATATCTCGACCCAGAGGTCTTTAAAAGAGATAGAAGAGACGCGGATACTCCCGTCAAGGGAATCAACGCTCCTGAAGTCCTTGAGGATGGGCGCGCGAGAGCGGCTCATCGAACGGGCCGAAGACCTCGGCTTGAACCGAGAGGCCTGGGAGCCGCTTTCTGACAGGCTCCGCGACGGCGTTCTATCCGGCCTTGACGCGCTCTTGCCTTTGCTTCATGGAAAGCTCGATACCCTCTTTGATTACCTGCCTCAGGACGCGCTCGTGGCAATCGTCGAGCCTGAACTGGCTTTGACCAGCATGGAAAAATCAGCGAAGGAGGCCGCCTCAAGCGCATCGAGATTTGTTGAGCGCAAGGAATTCTTTGTAGAGCCAGCTTCTCTTTATCTTACCCCTGAAGAGGCCTGGGGCCTTATAGGGAAAAGGGCGGTACTGAATATCGAGTCGATTCATGCCGGAGGCGCTGAGGTCGCAACCGAGTCGAACATCGACATCCGCCAGGAGATATCGTTCAGAAAAGGCGAGGAGCTTTTCAAGCCGCTTACCGACCGCGTCTCTTCCTGGCTTGAGGAAAAAAAGAAGGTCTTTCTTACGGCTCACAACAGGGGACAGGCTGAACGGACAAGGGAGCTGCTGGAGGACTACGGGCTGGGGCCCTCCATAATAAAGGCCGCCGAGCTCCAGACAATCGAGACTTCCGGCTTTTTCGTTGCCACAGGCTCACTTTCTTCAGGCTTCAGGCTCCCGTCTGAAGCGCTCGTCGTCATCTCCGAAGAAGAGGTCTTCGGCGAAAGAGTTAAACGGCGTGCTCCTCCTTCGAGAAAGCTGGAAGCTTTTCTCACCCAGTTGCAGGACCTTTCCCCCGGCGATTTTATCGTCCATAAGCAGCACGGCATCGGTCTTTACAGGGGCCTCAAGAGGCTCAGCATAGATGGCGTCGACAGCGAGTTCCTTTTATTAGAGTACAGGGGCGGAGACAGGCTTTATCTGCCGGTCTGGCGCATGGACCTCGTCTCAAAGTACCACGGCCTTGAGGGAAGCTCGCCTGAGCTCGACAAGCTGGGCGGCCAGGGCTGGGAGAAGACCAAGAGGAAGGTAAAGCAGGCGGTCGAAAAACTCGCCGGAGAGCTTTTGAAGCTCTACGCCGAGAGGGCGGTCGCCGACGGCTTTGCCTTCTCTCCGCCTGACAGGCTCTTCCATGAGTTCGAGGCCGGGTTTGACTACGAGGAAACACCTGACCAGGCAAGGGCCATCGAAGAGACTCTCAAGGACATGGAAGAGCCCAAGCCCATGGACAGGCTCATCTGCGGCGATGTCGGCTACGGCAAGACAGAGGTCGCCATACGGGCGGCCTTCAAGGCGGTGCTCGACAAGAAGCAGGTCGCTGTCCTTGTGCCGACGACCGTTCTCGCGCAGCAGCACTACAGCACCTTTGCCAAGAGGTTCTCTCCGTACCCGGTCGAGGTCGAAGTACTTTCGAGGTTCAAGTCAAAGGCCGAGCAGAACGCCGCAGTAAAGAAGCTCGCGGAAGGCAAGGTCGATATAATAATCGGCACGCACAGGCTCCTCCAGAACGACATCGAGTTCAAGGATTTGGGGCTCATCGTCATAGACGAAGAGCACAGGTTCGGCGTTGCCCACAAAGAGAAGCTTAAGAAGCTCCGGGCCAGGGTCGATGTCCTTACGCTTACGGCCACGCCCATACCGAGGACGCTGCACATGTCTATGGCGTCCATCAGGGAGCTTTCGATAATAAACACGCCGCCTGAGGACAGGATGGCGATAAAGACGCAGATAATAAGGTTCGACGAAGAGCTTATAAAGGAAGCCATTGACAGGGAGCTTTCAAGGGGAGGCCAGGTCTTCTTCGTCCACAACAGGGTGCAGTCGATAGGCGCGATGGAAGAGTTCCTGAGGAGGGCCGTTCCTCAGGCCAGGGTAGCAATCGCGCACGGCCAGATGAAAGAAGGCGAGCTCGAAAAAAAGATGCTCGCGTTCGTCTCGAGGGAGGCGGACATCCTGCTTTCGACCGCCATAATAGAGTCCGGCCTCGACATACCTACAGCTAACACAATCATCATAAACAGGGCCGACAGGTTCGGCCTTGCCGAGCTTTATCAGCTCCGTGGAAGGGTGGGGAGGTCCAGGCACAGGGCCTATGCCTATTTCGTCTGCCCCTCCATTGGCGAGCTTACCGACGACGCTAGAAAAAGGATAGAGGTCATTCAGGAACTCAGCGAACCGGGCTCGGGCTTCAGGGTGGCTACCTACGACCTTGAGATAAGGGGCGCAGGCGAACTCCTTGGCACAGCGCAGTCCGGCACTATCGCGAGCGTCGGCTTTGACCTGTATACGCAACTCCTTGAGCAGGCGGTCTCCGAGATTAAGGGAGAGTCCGTTGAAGAGGAAATCGTGCCGGAGATTAACCTGCGCGTGTCGCAGTACATACCCGAGGACTACATACCCGACGCCAGGCAGAGGCTGAATCTTTACAAGCGTTTCTCGTCGATTGTTGCCGGGGACGAGATATATACCATTACCGAAGAGCTTGAGGACAGGTACGGCCCTGTCCCGGCGCTCGTTGAAAACCTCATGTCTACGGCTGAGCTGAGGGTCATGCTGAAGGGGCTCAAGGCAAGGGAGCTTACGCAAAAGGGCACGAGGCTTTATCTTTCGTTTGAGCATACGGAAGGGCGTACGCCTTCGGAATCCGTCGTTCAAAAGGCGCTCGCGATGGCCAAAAAGGAACCCAAGAGATACAGGGTCATGCCTGAAGGGAAGTTCGTCTCGTTCATGGCTCAGGACGAGCAGCCTATGGAGGCGGCCAGATATGTATTGAAAGAGCTTCTAAAGGGGTGATATCATTTCTAAATTGCCCCTTGGGCGGCTGTCCCCTTTCTCTATGAAAACTCTCTCCAGAAAAAAGCTGGTCCAGGCCCTTGCCGTTCTCCTTCTTCTCAATCTTTCGGCGTGCAGCCTTGGCAGGGACGACTCGAAAGAGGTCCTTATAAAGGTCAACGAGCGCGTTATAACCGCTGGAGAGTACAGGGACGCGCTTAAAAGGCTCGTGCCCGCCGACCAGGGCCAGTCAGCGGATGAGCTCGTGGAACTTAAAAAAGAGCTCGTCAACGAGATGGTAGAAGAGGAGCTTCTTCTCGAAGAGGCGCAAAAGCTTGGGGCCGGAGTCACGGACAGGGAATTGGCTTCCGAGGTGGAGCAGCTGAAGAAGGAATACGGGGACGAGTCCTTCAAGTCCGTCATAGAGGAACGATACGGGTCTTTCAAAGGCTGGGAGGAGAGAATAAAAAGGAAGCTCCTCGTCAAAAGGGCCATAGAAAAATTGACCGCCCCGGTAAAGGTCACGAACGCTGAAGCCGAGGCCTGGTACAGTGAGCATAAAGAAGAGTTCTCAAAGCCCGAGCAGGTGCGGGCCAGGATGATAGTAGTGGCTTCCGAAGAGGAGGCGGCCAAGGTCAGGCAGGGACTTAAGCCGGAAAACTTTGGCGATGTGGCAAAGGAAGTCTCGCTCAGCCCTGAAGGCAGGGACGGCGGAGACCTTGGGTACTTTTCCAGAGGGGATATGCCCGGCGAGTTCGAAGAGGCCGTTTTCTCCCTCAAACGGCCCGGTGAGATAAGCCCCGTGGTCAAGACCCCTTACGGCTTCCATATCTTCCTCCTCGAGGACAGGAGAAAGAAGGGGACCCCGGCCTACCCTGAAGTCAAAAACAGGATAATGGAGAGTCTCAGGGCTGAAAAGTCGGCCCATTTGCTCGGCGACTGGATGATTGCCAGAAAACGGAGCTCGAAGATAGAAGTGAGAGAGGAACTGCTTTGAAGAGAATGATAATGGCCTTAGGGCTTTCAGCGTTGCTTTTTGCAGTCGTTCCGTCCTCCGGGGCCGAGACCGTGGACAGGGTGGTGGCTATAATAAACGACAGCATCATTACCCTTTCCGAGCTGAACGCCGCCACAGCCGTTGCGATAGACAAGCTCGGGGTGCAGGGCACCGAAGACAAGAGGAAGGTCGAAGAGGTCAGGAACACTATCCTCGACAGCCTCATAGAGCAGAGGCTTGTAAAGCAGGCTGCCGACAAGGCGGGCATCGAGATAAGCGACAGGGAAATCGACAACGCCGTAGAGGACATAAAAAAGCAGAACAACCTCACCCAGGAGCAGCTCCTCGTGGCGCTTGCCCAGAGCGGATTGACGCAAAAGGAATACAGGGAACAGCTCAAGGAGCAGATAAGGCAGGTAAAGTTCATAAACAAGGAGTTCCGCTCAAAGATATCGATACAGGCCGATGACATAGAAGACTACTACCGCCAGAACATAAGAGAGTTCAGCGGCACGGCCGTGTACAGGATGAACATGATATTCCTTCCGTCAGATGACAGGAAGGTTATGAACGAGCGGCTCAAGCTCGTGACCGATGGGCTTTCAAGCGGCGAGGACTTCAGGCAGCTGGCGAGCCACTACTCTGACGGGCCTTCACCGTCGCTTGGCGGAGACCTGGGCTACATGAAAACCGGCGAGATGGAAAGCTGGATAGAGGAGGCGGTAAAAAGCCTTCAGCCAGGGCAGGCAAGCGCCGCGATAGCGCGGTCCGAAGGCGTTTACTTCATCCAGCTGACCGAATTCAAGGCCGGTGAAACAAGGCCGCTTGCCGAAGTGAAGGGGCTCATTCAGGACAGGCTTTTCAAGAAGATAATGGACGAAAGGTTCAGCTTCTGGCTGAGCGAAGTCAAAAGGTACGCCCACTTAGAGATAAGGATGTAACTGATGAAGCCTGTTATTGCGGTGACAATGGGAGACCCGTCAGGGGTCGGCCCGGAGATATTATTAAAAGCCCTCAATGACGCGAGGGTGAAAAAGGCCGCAAGCGTTATAGCGGTAGGCGATTTGGGCGTCCTTAAAGAGGTGGAGAAAAAGCTCCGTTTGAAAGGCCCTGCCGATGGCCAGGTAATAAGCGTCACAAACCTCGATATTAAAAAGCTCAAGATCGGAAAGCCGACGAAGCTTTCGGGGGAAGCATCCATCGCCTTCATAGAAGAGGCGCTTTACATGACCGCCATCGGGGACGCCGACGCGTTTGTGACCTGCCCCATCAGCAAGGAAGCCGTGAAAAAGGCGGGCTTTAAATTCCCTGGCCACACCGAGTTCATAGCCCATCTTACCAATACCGATGAGTTCGTGATGATGCTTGGCGGCAAGGACTTGAAGGTCGTCCTCGTGACGATACATGAGCCTTTGAAAAAGGTTCCGAGCCTTATTACAACCGAATCAGTCTTGAAGACCATAACCATAACGGATAAGGCCTTTAAGGCAGACTTTGGTTTGAAGAAGCCCAGGATCGCGGTCTGCGGACTCAACCCCCATGCCGGAGAGGCCGGGATGTTCGGCGACGAAGACAAGAAGATCATCGAGCCAGCCGTCAAAAAGGCTCGCAGGGCCGGGATAGACGCGGTTGGCCCGCTCCCGTCTGATACTGTATTTTACAGGGCCGCGAAGAAAAAAGAGTTCGACTGCGTGGTGGCCATGTACCACGACCAGGGGCTCGGGCCGTTAAAGCTCCTGCACTTCGACGACGGGGTGAACGCGACACTTGGGCTGCCGGTCATAAGGACTTCGGTTGACCACGGCACAGCCTTTGACATCGCGTGGCAAGGCAAGGCAAGCCATGAGAGCCTTGTTGCCGCTATAGAGATGGCTGCTCAGATGGCCGCGAAAAGGGCGAAGGCGTGATGGCTACCTCTAAAAATTGCTCTTAAATTTCTAATTTTTAGAAGCAGCCAGAATCGATTTAATAAGATCCAGAAACAGAGTTTTTTTATTGGAAACAAGATGGACAGGATAGTAATAAAAGGCGCGAGGGTCCATAACCTCAAATCCCTCGACCTGGAGATACCCAGGGACAAGCTCGTCGTAATAACCGGCGTGTCCGGCTCAGGCAAGTCTTCACTTGCCTTCGACACCATCTACGCCGAGGGGCAGAGAAGGTATGTCGAAAGCCTCTCGGTGTACGCCAGGCAGTTCCTCGAACAGATGGACAAGCCTGATGTCGAGTCCATAGAAGGCCTCTCTCCGGCCATATCCATAGAGCAGAAGACAACTTCCAGAAACCCCCGTTCAACTGTCGGGACCGTAACAGAGGTCTACGACTACCTCAGATTGCTTTTCGCAAGAATTGGAAAGCCCTATTGTTACAGCTGCGGCAAGCTCATATCTTCCCAGACCATCCAGCAGATGGCCGACAGGGTGATGGAGCTGCCCCAGGCCTCTAAAATCGTCCTCCTTTCCCCGATAGTGCGCGGCAGAAAGGGCGAGTACAAAAAAGAGCTTGAGTCCTTGAGAAAGGACGGCTACACAAAGGCCAAGATTGACGGCGAGATAAAAGACCTCGAAGAAGTTATCTCGCTCGATAAGAGGAAAAAGCACAACATAGATGTAATCATAGACAGGCTTATCATAAAAGAAGGCATCTTGAGGCGTCTTACCGACTCCCTTGAGGCCTCGGCCCGCCTCTCCGGCGGGCTCGTGAAAATAGAGGTCATTGGCGGTAAGGATCTCCTCTTCAACGAAAAGCTCTCGTGCGTCGAGTGCGGGGTGAGCTACCCGGAGATAAACCCCACGACTTTTTCCTTCAACAGCCCGTATGGCGCGTGCCCTGAATGCAAGGGGCTCGGCGAGAAGTTCTACTTCGACCCTGAGCTGGTCGTGCCTGACGAGAAACTGTCCATCAACGAGGGAGCGGTTGCCCCGTGGTCACGCTCAGGCGGGAAGAAGGCGGCTGGCTGGTACCTGAACATGCTCGCCTCTTTAGCCAAGCACTACAAGTTCAGCCTCGACGCGCCTTTCAAAAAGCTCTCCGCTAATATAAAAGAGATTATTCTGGGCGGTTCTGGAGAAGAGGAGATAGAGTTCCTCCACGAGGGCGAACGGAGCAAGTACGCCTACACGGGCACCTTCGAAGGCGTCCTCAAGAACCTGGAGAGGCGCTACCATGAGACCGAGTCAGAGGATGTAAGGGAAGATCTGGAACGCTTCATGAGTTCCCAGCCCTGCCCCGAGTGCAATGGGGCCCGTCTTAAAAAAGAGGCCCTCTTTGTAAAGCTCGAGGAAAAGTCCATACAGGACATCGTGCGCATGTCCATAAAGGACGCGCTCGTATTTTTCAAGGGGCTTCGTCTTACTGTCTCTGAGCAGGAGATAGCGAGAAGGGTATTAAAAGAAGTCGGCGAGAGGCTTAACTTCCTCACGAATGTCGGGCTTGATTATATCTCGCTCGACAGGCCTGCCGCGACCCTTTCCGGCGGAGAAGGGCAGAGGATAAGGCTTGCTACCCAGATAGGCAGCTCGCTTGTCGGGGTTTTGTACATACTGGACGAGCCTTCCATCGGCCTCCACCAGAGGGACAATAGAAGGCTTCTTTCGGCTTTGAAGAGGCTGCGCGATATGGGCAACTCAGTCCTCGTGGTCGAGCACGACGAAGAGACCATGCAGGAAGCGGACTATATAATCGACATGGGCCCGGGGGCGGGCGTCTGGGGCGGCGAAGTCGTGGCCAAGGGTACTTTTGACGAGGTGTCGGCCAACGAAAAGTCGCTCACAGGCAAATACCTCTCGGGCGTTTTCGAGATACATGTGCCTTTTGAGAGGAAAAAGCCGGACAAGAGATGGCTCGTTGTAAAGGACGCGAGGGCCAATAACCTTAAATCCGTGACAGCCAGGTTCCCGCTGGGGCTCATGACCTGCGTGACAGGCGTTTCAGGCTCAGGCAAATCAACTCTCGTAATAGACACTCTTTACAGGCTGCTTGCAAGAAAGCTCTTTGATTCAAAGGAGCGGGCCGGGGAGGCCGGGGCAGTCACCGGACTTGAGTTCGTGGACAAGGTAATAGACATAGACCAGTCTCCCATCGGGCGCACCCCGAGGTCAAACCCCGCGACCTATACCGGGCTCTTCACGCCCATAAGGGAGCTTTTCAGCCAGCTACCCGAGTCCAAGGTGCGGGGCTACAACCCCGGCAGGTTCAGCTTCAATGTCAAGGGCGGCAGGTGCGAGTCGTGCAAAGGCGACGGCCTCATCAAAGTCGAGATGCACTTCCTGCCGGATGTTTATGTCACCTGCGAGGCCTGCCAGGGGCACAGGTACAACAGGGACACGCTAGAGATAAGGTACAAGGGCAGGAACATCTCCGAGTGCCTTGAACTGTCGGTTGCCGAGGCGTTGACCTTCTTCGAGAACATCCCGCAGATAAGGGAAAAGCTGCAGACCCTCCATGATGTGGGCTTAAGCTACATAAAGCTCGGCCAGCCTTCGACCACATTATCCGGCGGAGAGGCGCAGAGGATAAAGCTCTCAAAGGAGCTCTCCAGGAGGGCCACCGGAAAGACGGTCTACATCCTGGACGAGCCCACGACCGGGCTTCATTTCGCCGACATACAAAAGCTCCTCGATGTGCTCCAGAGCCTCAAGGAGGCCGGGAACACCATCATCATCATCGAGCACAACCTCGATGTCATAAAGTCGGCTGACTGGATAATCGACCTCGGCCCCGAGGGCGGCGACGCAGGCGGCCTTATCATCGCCGAAGGCGCGCCCGAAGATATCGCCAGGGTAAAGGGCTCCCACACAGGGGCCTACCTTAAAGGCATACTCTCCAGAAAAAAGCTCTCCCCAGCCAGGTAATCCCGCCCCATGCAAACAGTCTGAAAGCCTCTAACCAGATGATTTGTTTGTGTTTTTCAGCAGTGCCCTGCCTTTGTTTTTCAAGGGGTTTCAGAAACCTTTAAAGCTGTTGAATAAAAAAGCCGATTAAAGTAAAATCAGCTCTGAAAATCCCAGGTAGGACCGGGAAGCGGTTTTGACAAAATGGCAGGGTTTTGGTAACGGCCCTGCCTTTTTTGCGCTCCGCCCCGGCTCAGTGCATGTTCATGGACGAACGCAAACGCACGATATTCGTAATTGACGACGAAGAGCCCATCAGGAAGGTCCTCAACACGCACCTTTCCAAGGAAGGATTCAGCGTAATCCAATCGGCCGGGGGCCTGAAGGTCTTCGACCACCTCAAAGCCAGCTCTTTTGACCTCCTTATATGCGACATCACAATGCCGGAAGTGGACGGCATCAGGGTGTTAGAGTTCGTGAAGGACAACTTCCCGCTCGCCCCCATAGT
>Ga0209641_10001396_pt1 | contig 21672 bp, 20 predicted proteins | sample RifCSP16_1_FD_184022 | JGI IMG/M metagenome (GOLD analysis project Ga0209641, IMG submission 184022) | Soil microbial communities from Rifle, Colorado - Rifle CSP2_sed 16_1 (SPAdes) (version 2) | ecosystem: Environmental > Terrestrial > Deep subsurface > Rock core/Sediment | place: Rifle... | reverse complement strand
TGGCAGCGGCGCTTGACGGCGACAGCCTATTGTCGCGGGGAACATGCCCATGCCCGACGGTCTCGGTTGTACGCATCATCTTGTGGGCGCCGCCTCCGGAGCTCGCCGCTTGCCATAGATCATCTAACCATTTCTCTTTGCGCAGGTGCAGATGCGATCTGCAGTGCCCCGAGCGCACATGTTTTGACTGAACTACGATCCCGTCCTCGGATTCATGCTATCTACTGTCTGCAGACCCGCAAGTAGATCTCTGAGAGAAGCCGGGGTAAAGAGGCCGCCGGGCGAAGAATCCGGTTCTCGGCCATGTGCACCCAGGCGAACCTTGGTCCCAGGCAGGAGCCCGACTCGACATGCCAATCTACGGTGTCAGCCGCCATGTAGGGCTTGGGTCCCATCGCAAGACCGAGGTGCCCTCGTTTGTACCGGTGGGTGACTCGAAAAGCATAGCAAGGGTTTTCAGGCAGGCGGTTGAGGGTAACCCCAGAACGGGCCGTGGACCAGAAACGGGGATCCACGGCCCATCCCAGGACCAGACAGAGCTAGGTGTCCACGAATGCGGGTGACGTGCACTTGCTTCCAACAGTCACTGGTCAAGCGAATCCGTCACGGCACACCGTTCGCAATGACGACCCCGCATTCGATAGATGCCCTGAAGCGCCTGGCACCCACTCTTCGACAATCTGCCCCGATTGTCACTGAGGCGGAGGGCCTCCGAATTCGCCAAGATCGATCCATTTCTGCACGACATCGGGGGTTACATAGTCAGAACCACTGTCAATATAGCTAGGAACTTCATTTCCTTGGATGTAGTCATAGAGAGCCATCACCGCTCTGTAGCCCATCATCCTTGGATACTGTGCGAAGCACGCAGAAAGGCTCCCCCCCGCAACCCCCTGCAACTCCTCCATTGTGCAGTTACGCGTTAGGACACCAGTACTTGCCCCCACGTCCTTGATAGCCTCCCCTGCACCAAGTCCGTCCTGTCCGCTAGCAGCCACGACTCCTGTCAGGTCGGGGTGAGCAATGAGGAAATCCCTGGTTGCATTGTAGCCTTTCGCCCTGTCCGGAGTTGCCAGAGACGATGCAACACTTACCGCGTCGGGGAATTGCTCGATGGCGGCTGTGTATCCGGACGTGATGTCACGACAGGTGCTGATTGTGGACGGGCAAGTCAGTAGCGCGTATGTCCCCTTGCCACCGTTCGCCTCAACAAAACTCTTCACCGCGGCCATAAACCCGTTGAAGTTGTCAGTGGCCACGGTAGTCACGAGCTTCGCGGGCGGGAGCACGGTCGTATCCATGGCCGCGACAGGAATACCTGCTTCGTTTGCCTCTTGTACAGCCGGGATCAACGCAACCGAATCGGCGGGCGCGATAACGATTGCGTCGGCACCAGCCGACACAGCGTCTTGGAACGCCTTGATACTGTCCTCCACGCCCATATCAGTCGTGCCGGTTGTTACCCTGAGTTCCACCTTGTCAGGACCGAGCTCCGCTGCGGCTTCCTCACAACCCTTTATCGCCCACTGCCAGAAAACTGCAGAAATATCCTTGACCTGGCAATAGAAAACTAGGGGTTCAGCAGCGGAGGGTACGGAGGCCACTGTGGGCACGGCAGCTACGGCGGCGGGTTCTGTGGGGGTAAGCGGGGCTGCCTGTGGTTGGCACGCTGACAGGATCAAAGCGAGTGCTGCTAATGCGAGTGCGAATCGGCCGATTCTACTGTCCTTCATCTCCTCCTCCATTTCTCCGGGAAAAGCGAACCTTGAGATTCTGAATTACGGCAAGAATGGAGAACTGCGTGCCAGTTTTCATTTCATGGCGCTTGCTTTCCCTCCTCTCCTGGATCTCGACTGAGAATCTCATCGCCGAAATAATCGGGAGTTGAAATGTGAAGACTCGAATGTGCTCCGGCGGTTGCTGAGCAATCCCGCTCAGATTAGCCTCAGATGAATCTGAGAATCGCCCTTCCTCACCGAATTTCGCCTCAGCCTTGTTGGTGCGTTGCGGGGGATTGGCTGGCCGACCAACGCGACGGCCTGCGCTACTAAGGATTGGAATCTATGGTCCCGAGCATCAATTGGTGCGCTTGCCACCCGCATCTCCTGTGCTCCGACTCTTCGCATCTGAAATGCGAGATCTGACTCCAAGGGTATGCTCGGCGAGGACGGAGCGCAATCGATATTCGTCCCCTGCTTCAAGGGCCTTCAAGATATCAGAGTGCCTCTCAACAGTCTCGAGCGGATTGGCTGGATCGGGTATAGAAGCATTGCAGCGTGCTGCGTGGAAGATGTCCCAGAAAATGTCCAGGATACGCGTTAGAGTTGCATTAGCCAGGTTCCCATCTAAAACGCGATGAAAACTGCGGTCCGCGTCAGCCGAATACCGGCCGCGGCGGGCTTCTTCTTGCATCTCCTTCAATATATCGCCCAAAGCTGCAATCTGGTCGGGTGTCACAGACGCAATCAGGTCCTTGGCCACCGAGGTTTCGATAAGGGTCCGCACGTCCAGGATTTCCTCAAGTTCCTGGATACCATACGAAATCCCATATCCGAGATTGTCCAGGATTGGGGAGAAAGAGAAGGGTCGCACGAAGACACCCGCGCCTGCTCGAGACTCGACGATCCCTAATGCTTCCAGCCCCTTGATGGCTTCGCGCACTGAAGTGCGGCTGACTTCTAGCTGTTCGGCAATCTCAGCTTCCGGAGGCAGCCGGTCGTGGGGCTTCAATGAACTCCTTAGAATGAAGGCCCTCAATTCATCCTGCACAACCTGGCGGACTGACTGCCCTCGGTTTATCGGCCGCAACGCATCACCGCGTGGGCCATTGGGCTCAGAAGAATCGGACCTTGGAACTGTGACCATGCCGATGCTCATTCCTTCCAAACTGATCTTCTTCCGGCTCTTTTCGGCCTGTGCGGCAGGTGGCTTTCTTGCGCCGGAGCCACAGGACCAACAAAACAATCTTCTTGGCAAGAGCTATCGGACAATAGTATAATACTCTGGTATGATATCTGTCAATAGGTTAGTGGCCTCGCTGGGTGTAGTGCAGACCCGGCGAGCCCGGTGTCGTGTCTGACGGCACCCAAACAGCCCGGAGGCATCCACAAAGGGCTTGCACGAGAACTACTCGGAACACGGATCTGCCGTAGGCGAAGTTCTCCCCGTGTCTGATGCCAGCGACCACGATTGCCACGGGTTTCTACTGATACGAAATGCCTTCCGCGAGGCAGCAGCTGAGCTTCTTCGGGCTTGGACAGAAAGCAACATGCCTACTAGCGAAGTGCGCCGCGTCACGAATCCTGGCTTCATGGATCTTGGGCACCACAAGAATCCGTTACGGGCTCGCGCCGGCAAGACTACAGGCGAATCTGCTTCGTCGAAGCCTCCGGACGATCTACTTCATGCCTAGCCATTCTTGTTTCGCCCCCTGATGGCCCTCTTGGTGCCTACCATTGGTTCGGCATCGACTCTCCGCCGGCTACCGGAGAGGGTATACCGGGGCGTCGTCTTCAGCGCAGCGGCAATACTCGACACCAAGGAGGTCCCGCCATGACGCAAGTCATCAGAAGCACCAATTCCAGACTTCGTTTGGAGGGCAAGGTTGTCATCGTTACGGGGAGTGGCATGGGTCTAGGGCAGGCTACGGCCTTACTCTTCGCTGATGAGGGCGCACAGGTTGTCGTTGCCGAGATCAATCAAGAGGCTGGCGAAGATACGGTTGCCCAGATTCGAGGTCGAGGAGGCGATGCGCTTTTCGTTCCGACAGACGTGCGTCGTGCGACAGATGCAGAAAGGATGGTCGCCGAGGCTGTTGCGAGGTTCAATCGTGTAGACATCCTTGTCAACAACGTCGGTTTTCAAGTCAACAAGAATGTGGTTGACATGACGGAAGAAGAGTGGGACTCAGTGCTTGACACAAACCTCAAGTCCATGTTCCTCTGCTCCAAGTACGCAATCCAGCAGATGCGCCTACAAGGTGGTGGGAATATCGTCTGCATCTCGTCCCTCTCGGGCTTAGTGGGGAATGGGCTTCAGGCATCGTACAACGCCAGCAAGCATGGCGTTATTGGGTTGGCGAGGTGCATGGCCATAGACCACGCGCCCGACCACATTCGCGTGAATGTGGTTTGCCCCGGCAGTATGAATACCCCCCTTACCCTGACGGTTCCCGAGGAAAAACTTGCTCCCTACCGGAAGGCCAATCTTCTGAAGCGATTCGCCGAACCCATCGAAGTCGCGTATACAATACTGCACCTCGCGAGCGAGGAGGCATCTTTTGTCACGGGCGCGGTATTCGTATCAGATGGTGGCTTTACGACGGTGTAGCCCGGGCCGGCCAAGTTGGGTTTTGCGGCCTTTCGCTTCCCCTGCAGGCGAATACTGACTTCAGTAGTGGGAAGCTCCGGCTCCATGGACTCAAATCTCCTCCAAACGGAGATCCCGCTACCGCGTGCTCCGCCAAAGGACGACTCGATGTTCTGAATGGGGTGTTAGTGTGCAGGAAGATGGCAATGTGGGGGACGGGTGGCGAATCCCATCCCCTGCTGAAAAGGAGAGAAAAGGAGGCGCAAGCCCATGACAACAGTAACGATCGACCACATCGCGGTTATGGTTAGTGACATAGAGAAATCTCTTCGTTTCTATCGTGACTTGCTTGGGTTTGAAGTTGTGTCGCCCGAGGAACACATCGGCGGCCCGATCGACAAGATGACTGGCATATCGGGCGTACACATGCGCGAGTATCGTCTACGGGCACCTGGAGGGGTTAACGGATATAGAAGAGGTGAAGGTGCCGCACAGCTAACTTTCGATCTGATACAGTGGATCAAGCCCCCCAGCCCGATCAGAAGATACCCGATCCACCATGTCCCTAGTTCGCACTTTGCTTTTGGGATAGGGGATCTGCAGTCTACTTATGAACGGCTGAAGAAGGAGGGCGTGCAGTTCGTCTCCCCGCCAGTCACCTTCACAGGAGAAGGGGAGTGGCATGTTCTCTTTCTGTATGATCCGGATGGTAACCTGCTAGAGCTCAATGAGCTCGTTGATAGCGACCTCAGACATCGTGAACAGCAGGCACACAAGTATGCGTGGACCAAGGGCTAATCTGATGCCAAGGGAGGCAAGAGCCATGAAATCGATATCGATTGACCACATCGCGGTCATGGTAGGTGACTTGGACAAGTCGCTGCATTTCTATCGCGACTTGCTTGGGTTTGAAGTAGTAGCGTCCGATGAACACACCGATAGCCCCGCCGTCGACATGATGACCGGGATGTCTGGGGTGCATCTGCGAGAGTATCGTCTGGGGGCTCCGGGGGGCGTCAATGGATATGAGAGGACTGAAGGCCCCGCACAATTGACTTTTGACCTGATTCAGTGGACCAAACCATCTAGTCCAACCGGGAGAGTTCCTATCAATCATGTCCCCAGTTCACACATTTGTCTTGGAGTTGAGGATCTGTCATCTACTTACGAACGACTGAAGGGGGAGGGTGTGCAGTTTGTCTCTCCACCCGTCACGTTCACAGGTGAAGGAGAGTGGCACGTGCTCTTCCTGTACGACCCGGACGGCAATCTACTGGAGTTCAACGAAATCGGTGCTGGCAAGCAGGAAGCCCACAAGTTCGAATGGAGCAAGACGCAGTCTAGCTAGTGCTCGGTTGCGCCAACTTCAGGTGAGGTGAGAGCTCGTGAGTTAGCTTTGTCGGCGAGGTCAGGAAATGCCCTTCGGTTTCGCCCAGACCGCGGTTTGAGCGAAACCAAAGGGGGCGCAGAAACCGAGGCCCATGTGCAATGGCTCATTGAGGCCGATCTTGTTCCCATTGCATTTAGGCACGATGCGCACATCATCTGTTCATGTTCTTGCCTATCGAGGGAGAATGCGACACCCATTGTGGCCACTTCTTGCAACCGGGAAACTCGCCACACAAAGAATACTGAGCCGAGGGAGGGAAGATGTTAGGAGGGTTTCTTCGGACATTCGGATGCTTGGACATATTGGCGGAAGAACAGATTCAGTCGATTCACCAAGCCACATTGAACGTGCTCCAGGAAGTGGGCGTGCACGTCTTGCATGACAAGGCCATGGCGCTCTTTGGGCAGAATGACTGTCTTGTGGACCTTGACAAGAAGCGAGTAAGAATCCCGCCCTCCCTCGTTGAAGAGTGTCTCCGAAGATCGCCTTCCAGTTTTCGGGTCAAGGCAAGAGATCCCAAGAACGACCTATTGGTGGGCGGCAATAGGGTCTACTTTCGCAATTTCCCTGGCATGGACACTGTGGACCTTGATACCTGGAAACGGAGATCGCCAACAAGGAAGGAATACTACGATTTTGTGACTGTTCTCGACGCGCTTCCGAACGTACACGCACTTTCCGGCTACCCCTACTACGGATTTGAGGGCCTTCCAGAAGTAATGAAGATGTCTGAAGGCGAAGCCGCAAAGGCCCGGAATTCAAGCAAGATACAAATTGTCACTCATGCAAAGGGCTCGGAGGTATTCAGCATACGGATTGTGAAAGCTGCTGGGGGAGAAGCCTTTGGGATCGCTCATCCGGCGTCGCCGTTGTCCTACTACCCGGAGGCATTGGAAGCCCTTTTCAACTTCACAGAAGCCGGCTTTCCGATGCATGTGGGCAGTGGAGCAATAATGGGGGCGACGGGACCGGCCACCATAGCTGGGAGCACCGTAAGCAACAATGCGGAGATCCTTGCCTTGGTGGTGCTCATCCAACTGGCAGGTCCAGGAACAAGGTTGATAGTCAATGACGGTGTGCAAGCGCAGGACATGCGCAGCGGAGGCCCTGCGTTCGGGGACATTGCTTCTTCCCTTCATGCTGCCGCTTTCCATCAGATATGGCGATGGTATGGCATCCCCTCCTGCACCTCGTCGACAGGCTTCAGCAGCTCAAAACGAATTGACTTCCAGCTTGGATATGAGAAGACCCTCTCGGCCGTCATAGCGGCGCTGGCCGGTAGCAACATCATCGATTTTCACTCGGCGATCAACGCCGAACTCACAGCTCATCCTGTTGGGGCGATAATGGATGACGACATTGCGGGAATGATAGGCAGGTTCTTGGAGGGCGTCAAAGTCAACGATGACACCCTGGCGATTGACTTGCTGGAACAAGTAGGCCCGATTCCAGGACAGTTCCTTGACACGGGCCACACACGACGGTGGTGGAAGCATGAGCAATACATACCGCGGGTCGCGGACAGATTAGGCTATCAAGAGTGGACACAAAGAGGTGGTAAGAGCGCTCTCGACTACGCAAAAGAGAGATATGAGGAGATTCTGGCTTCCCATAAGCCCACCCCCTTGTCAGCCGAGCAAGAGGCAGAGGTAGAAGCCATACTGGAAGAAGAACGACTTTACTACGAGAAACAAGGCGTATCGCTCTAGCAGAAGAATCGAGAGCTCCAATGGCAATCTGTGAGCAAGTGACCGAGTTGAGAGATCATCTTCACGCTGCGTCACGCCAAGGTTTTGATCGACCGGTGGATGTAGAGTCCAACCAGAAGCGATCACACAGCTCGTTAGGGGACCGTTTGCCAGCCCGATTCTCTGTTCGCTCCCCTTTCTCGGTCACGCGGCTCATAATGCGCCACTTTTCGGACCAACATGGAAGGATAAGGAGCAAGTGACAAGCCGATGAGCTTGACCCACCGGGGAATGGACTGCTCTCACGACGGAAGCTCGCGTGCGGGGTATTGCCTGGACGCTGGCAACCTTTGGCTGAACCGGAGGAGGGCCAATGGCCTCTCGGGTCATTCTGCCTAAGCTCACCTATGAAATGCAAGCTGCCAGTATCATCGAATGGTTGTGTGTCGAAGGACAGGAAGTATCAGTTGGCCAGCCGCTTCTTGTTATCGAGACGGACAAGGCGGCGACTGAGATCGTTTCCGATGATGCAGGGACTCTCCTGAAGATTGTGGTCCCGCCGAAGGTTGAGATCCGCGTTGGGACTACCTTGGCTTGGTTAGGGGAACCTGGCGAAGTCGTGCAGGAGGCTGGCCCTCAATCCCAGAGCTTGCTCAACCCTCTTCCTATTTCTGCAAGTGGCTCTTCTATTCTGGACCAACAGGGGACCAGCCCCACTTCGCCGGCACCCGAATCAGGTGTTCGGGCTGATATCGTCGCGACTCCTGTTGCTAAGCGAATGGCGCGTGAGTTCAATCTAGACTTGCGCGACATCGCCAAGAAGATGGGAATAGGCCGGGTTCGAGAAGCGGACGTGCAGGCTTATGTGCAGGCCAGAGAAAGCGCAGTTGAATTGAGCCGGCATGTGTCGGGTGCCCTGGATCAGAAAGCGAAAACCAGGGATCTGATCGAGAAGCGGGATCCTCGTAAACCCGTCGAATTCGATCTCGTCCAGCCCACAGCGGTGCAGAAGGTTATGGAAGTTCGGATGGTTCTAACCACCGGTATCCCGCAGATGGCCGCCGTCTGCGACATAGACCTGACACACCTCGGTCAACTTCGCGACGAGCTTCAGAAGGGATGGGAAAGGGAATACGGGTTCCGGCTATCTTACACTCACCTCTTTGCTGCCCTAGCGGCAAAGGCAATCAAGATCACCCCGATCCTGAATGCCAGCTGGACGGAAGAAGGCATCCGGCTATATCGAAAGGTGGGTCTAGCTATCGCGATGGCCACCGAGAGGGGGCTTGTAGTTCCCGTCGTTCGGAATGCAGATGAGCGATCCTTGCCGGATCTGGCGAGGGAAATCATCCGGCTTCAGACTTCCGCGAAGAACAACCGACTGGCTTTGGATGATCTGGAAGGAGGAACATTTACACTTACCAATGTTGGGGTTTTTGGGATTGAGGTATCGGTGCCGCTACTGAACCCGCCACAGAGCGCGATCATGAGTATAGGTGCGAGGAGAATGAAGCTTGTTCTGGAAGATGGGATTGTCAAGTCGATTCCCGTAGCATCTATTACCGTTGTTTCCGATCATCGGATCGTTGATGGGGCTGCACAAGGCTCATTTATCCGGGCGCTTAGTGAATACGCCGAGAATCCTCAACGTGCGCTCTCAGTATAGAGGGCCAGGAGAGTTTCCGGCGGAGAACATCCGTTGCCGCGAGGAAACCGAGATGGAAACAAACAGAGATCTGTTCCTCCAAATGTATGAAGACCTGGTTTTTGGCCGAGAGTTTGAGCTATGCGCCGAGAACCTGGCCAACCGCGGGCTTGTTCCCGGCTCTCTGCATTTGGGGATCGGCGAGGAAGCCACACAGGTCGGTGCATGTCGCGCTCTCGCTTCCCAAGACTACCTAGTGCCATCACATCGTTCCCATGTGGCTGATATTGTCAAGGGAGCTGATCCTAAACGGATAATGGCGGAGATCCTAGGTAAGAGCACGGGATACTGCGGCGGCCGTGCTGGCTCCATCCATTTTGCAGATCGGAACAGCAACAATCTTGGCGTCCAAGGTATCCTGGGTGCTGTCTTTCCGGTGGCTGCCGGTGCCGCGCTGACCCAAGTGCGAATGGGCACCGGGCGAATTGTGCTTGCCTTTTTTGGAGAGGGGGCATCGCATGAGGGAACCTTCCATGAGGCGTTGAACCTGTCGGCCTTGTGGAAACTGCCTTTGGTGTGGCTCTGCGTGAATGATCTCTATGCAATGGGCACTCGCTTTGATCGGACGTCAGCAGTTGCCAACGTAGCTGACCGTGCCAGCGCCTATAACATGCCCGGCCATATTGTAGATGGGAACGATGTGGTCGCGGTCTACGAGGCGGTTTCAGCAGCGCGACAAGTGGCCCTTGCTGGGAATGGTCCGTCGCTGATCGAGTGCAAGACCTATCGGCACGGAGGGCACTCAACTTTCGACAAGAATCGATATCGACCTCAAGAAGAGATCGATGCATGGATAGAACGGGATCCCATTCGTTTCTTTGAAGGACAGCTGCGTGCTTCGGGCAGTCTCACCGGGAGTCTTGTTGCGGAGATCGCGAAGAGAGTGAAAGAGAGAATTGAGGAAGTTGAGACATTCGCCGTTCAAAGCGCTGAACCGACCCCGGAATCTGCATTGGAGAGAGTTTTCTGCGAGAGCGAGGAGGGATAGCTGTGGCTGTTCGTACGATCACATACAGAGATGCATTGGGTGAGGCTTTACGGGAGGAGTTGACGCGCGACCCAAACGTATTCCTGCTAGGAGAAGACATCAATGGTGGACCGCAAGGCTACGGTGGGGCTTTCAAAGTGACTAAAGCCTTGACGAAGGACTTCGGGGACCGTTTGCTAGACACACCTATCATGGAACAGACGATCATAGGAGCTTCTATTGGTGCAGCGATTACCGGGATGCGGCCGGTTGCCGAAATCATGTACGAGGACTTTGTCACACTGGCTATGGATTCGTTGGTAAACACTGCAGCTAAGACCTTCTTCATGACTAATGGACAATTCTCCGTTCCAATGGTGGTTCGGGCCCCATATGGGGCAATGGGAATCGGGCCGCAGCACTCGCAATCTTTTACGAGTTGGTTCATGCATGTTCCCGGATTGCGTGTGGTTCTCCCTTCGACCCCTTATGACGCCAAGGGATTGCTCAAGACGGCTATTCGAGATAACAATCCAGTTATCTTTCTGGAGCATAAGAAACTATACAACACATCGGGAGAAGTGCCCCAGGAAGAGTATTTGATACCTTTCGGCACTGCACGGTTGGTAACTGTGGGACGTGATGTTTCTCTGATCGCGGTCGGCTATATGGTCCATCTTGCGAGTCAGGTGGCCCAGAAGATGGAAGAGAAAGGCCTCCAATTGGAGGTGATTGACGTTCGCACACTTGCACCCCTTGATATTGAAACGATTGCCCAGTCAGTGCGTAAAACGCATAAGGCGGTAGTGATTGCCGAAGACAATCGGACCGCTGGTCCGACGGCTGAGATTGCATCGGCCGTGACAGAGGCATGCTTTGGACATCTAGATGCGCCCATAGGACGAATCGGAGCGAAAGACACCTTCATCGCCCACAACGCGGGCATGTCGGAGTATGTGATCCCCGGCCTTCTGGATATTCAACGAGGCATCGAATCCGTCCTGGTATGGGAGTAGTCCTATTGGGGAGAAAGCTGAGCTGTTTTCGCCTGCGAGGAGTTCCCAGAATGATGGAGGGAAGCCTGCGAAGGTTCTCATGTGGTGAGGGTGCCCGAAAGACCTGTGTCGGTCAGAGTGAGACCGGGATACGTCTACGCCATTGAAACCCCCCACTCAGCATCGCTGCTTAGGCGGTCGTCCCCGTCACGTAGGTCGGAGGGACCGCTCGTTTGCCCGGTCTCGATCACAAGTAGCATGCTGCCAAGGCGGTGGACTCTAGGTAATTGAAGGTTGCTCATCAACGCGAGAGGTGGAGGTTCGAGATGGCGCAGGACTTGACGAGACAGCAGCTTGATCAACTGGCCAAGGAGTTTCGTTACATCCTAGCAGACCAAATCTGCCAAATGGGGTGGGGGCACCTCGGTGGAACGTTCAGCCTGGTTGAAATCGTGATCACCCTGTACTGGCGGATCATGCAAATCGACCCGAAGAACCCCAAATGGGAGGACCGAGATCGGCTTGTTCTCTCGAAAGGTCATGCGGGGCCTGTGGTATATGCCGCTCTAGCGTACAAGGGCTTCTTCCCAATCAGAGAATTGGCTACAGTGAATCTGGAAGGTAGCCGTCTCCCCAGTCATGCCAATGCACTCCTGACGCCCGGTGTAGATATGACTACTGGCTCGATGGGACAAGGTCTTTCCTGTGCTTGCGGGTTGGCACTATCCGCGCGAATGGACGGGAAGAAGCACACGGTCTTCTGCATTGTTGGCGACGGAGAAAGCGATGAAGGACAGATTTGGGAAGCGGCTATGTTCGCTGGACACAACAAACTGGAGAATCTGGTCGCGATCTGTGACTACAATCGCTTCTCAATCGATGGCCCGACCGACGAGATTTGCACTCTAGAGCCTCTGGCTGATAAATGGCGAGCTTTCAACTGGGAAGTGTTCGAAATGGACGGCCACGATTGGGATGAGGTCTATTCAACCATAGTTAGATCCCGGCACGTTCAAGGAATGCCGACAATGATTATCGCTCATACTAAGAAAGCCAAAGGCCATCGCGACTATGAGAACCTTGCGTCCAGCCATTGCTTGCGGCTAACTGATGATGCAGCAAAGAAGAGGTTGCTGGAGGGAATCGAAGGGCTTGATTTCGAATGGAGTAAGCAATGAACGTGCCACTCCATGAGATGTCAATGAAAGACATTTATGGCCAGACTCTGGTGGAGTTGGGCGAAAGGGACAACCGGATAGTTGTGATAGATGCGGATCTGAGTGGAGCTTCTGGATCGACTCCATTTCGTAACAAGTTTCCCGATCGCTACGTGAATGTGGGCGTCGCCGAGGCCAACATGATCGGTATCGCTGCAGGTCTAGCTTCCGACGGGAAGATCCCATTTTGTTGCAGTTTCACTCCATTTGCAACCAGAAGGGTTTACGACCAAATCACGATAAGTGTGGCGTTTGCCAACAACGGGGTGAACATTGTCGGCATTGCTCCGGGTATCACCACGGGGATCAATGGGGGCACGCACATGTGCTTCCAGGACTTGGCCATTATGCGCGCAATGCCGAATATGGTGGTGCTTTCCCCCGCGGACGTCTATGAGCTCCGGGCATGTATGTACTGGATGGCATCAACACGATCGCCGGCATACATGCAGCTAATCAGATCTAAGCAGAAGCCGCTGCGGGTTGGGGATAACCAGCTCCAGCTAGGGAGGGCTGTTCTCTTGCACGAAGGAGCAGACGCAACGCTGGTGTCGACTGGCTACATGACACAATTCGCATTGACTGCCGCAGAGTGGTTGCAGGAGGAGGGGATTGGAGTAGACCTTCTGCATTGCCCTTGTATCAAGCCCTTTCCTGCTGATGATTTGCTGCTATCAGCGCACAAGACCAATGCTGTCGTCACTGTTGAGAATCAAAGCACAATAGGGGGTTTGGGCGGAGCGGCAGCGGAGATGCTAAGCGAAGCTTACCCGGTGCCCGTGAAACGGCTTGGAATCCCCGATGTGTTTGGGGAAGTGGTTCTTGATGACACGTACATACTTGAGAAATACTCTCTTGCGCCCAGGCATATAGCTGAAGCCTGCCGCGAATTAGCCAGACGTCAGAACAAACCGTCCGGAACCGTATAGCCCGTAGAAGCAAGGAGGAATCCTATGCATAGCGAAGTGCTGGACAAGTTGAAGGAAGCTGTTCTTCAATACGATTCCAAAGAGGCTGTTATCTGGGCTGAGAATGCACTCAAAGAAGGGATCGATCCTGTCCAGGCGCTGAATGCTCTCACAGAGGCGATCCTTGCTGTTGGTGCGGGTTTCGGCCGAGGAGAACTGTTCCTTCCTGATTTGGTTGGGGCAGCACGCGCAATGGAAGGTGCCATGCCTCTCCTCCAGCAAGCGATACTCCAATCAGGTAAAGTACCAGAGACTTCTGGCACCGTTGTTATAGGAACGGTCTTTGGGGATGTCCACAATATCGGCAAGGCCATGGTGGCCACGCTGCTTGTGGCAGCAGGCTTCACCGTGCACGATCTGGGAATAAATGTTACTGCGGAAGCTTTCCTTGAAGCAACACGGGCGTACAAGCCCGAAATCTTAGCCATGTCAGCCCTTCTAACTACGACCGCTCGTGAACAACAAAGGGTCATAGATGCTCTAAGGTCCGAGAATCTCAGGGACAAGGTGAAGGTTATGGTTGGTGGAGGAGCCATAACTCAAGAGTTCGCTGACAAGGTTGGCGCGGATGGCTACGGAGCGACGGCATTCGAGGCCGTAGAACTTGCCAAGAGACTTGTCGTTAGACTTGGTGAGCTTGAGCCTTTCCGCTAGCCCCCTGTGAACAAGAGCCATTTCCTCTTGTGGGCAGGTGATTTGCTCCGGGCCGGATGCCGTTCAGTTTCGAGAGCTCGCGGTTCAATTTGCTGCATTAGGTCCGCGACCGGTTAAGCCGGCCTGATCAGCCTGTAGTACCTTCGCTTGCCGCGCGGGATGTGGCCGGCACTATGGTTACACTGACAGCGATTCTTGATGGGCTAATTGACTACAATCTTCATCGCACAGAGGGAAGAGAAGAGGGCATGACCAAGTTGCTGCCTCTCGATGAGGTTCTTGAAGTCGTGACCTGGCCACGGAGGGGCGATTCGTGACCGTGGTGGCTAGACGGCACCCTCCTCCTCTGTTATTGAGGGTGGCGCGGTTTCCATATGAGCGCATTTGCATGATCTGATGATTGAGCGGGTACTGATGAATGTTTGCATGGTCGGTCACGGCATGACGGGAATATGGCATTCGAATGCTCTGAATGCGATGGATTGTTGCCTCCATACTCTTGTCGGAAGGCGTCCCCAACCGACCGAGGAGTTCGCGGAGCGTTATGGTTACCGGCGATGGACGATTAGCCTAGAAGAGGCGCTCTTAGACGATGAAATCGACGTCGCAATTCTGACGGGCCCGAGCGAGACGCATGCTGAACACGCGTTGGCTGCTTTGGCTGCCGGGAAACACACGCTCGTCGAGATACCGATCGCGATGTGCCTTGGGGATTCTGAGAGAGTGGTGGAAACGGCCCATCAACTGGAGTTGACCTTGGGCGTGGTGCACCCTATGAGGGTTAGGCCAGAGATGGTTGCGCTGCGAGACCGAATAAAGGATGGTTCTGAGCACATTCGGCACGTCGGCGGGCGCTTCTTCATCAATCGACTAGAGAATGTTGGAGCAACGGGCTATGCACGCAGTTGGACAGACAACCTCCTATGGCACCACACTGCGCACTTGGTCGATTTTGGACTCTGGATGCTGAATGAACCGGTGAGGAAGGTCGTTGGTTTCATGCCCTTTCCAGATCTAAGAACCGGGATCCCGATGGACGCCTTCGTGGCCGTCGAGACGGAGCAGGACCAGACAGTTGTCTGCACCGGTTCATACTACGGCAGGGAGAGGATTTTCGAAACATTGGTTGTGACGGATCAAGATACCTACCGTCTGGATGTGTTTGGAAGCATATTGACAACTGTGGAAGGTGAACGGGAAATCGCTCCAGAACCCGAAAACTGTGGGCTCGTAACCCGCGATTTTGTGAAGTCTGTCGAGGAAGGTCGCCAGCCTGCGATAAGCGGCGATTCGGTCCTACCCGCAATGCGGGTATTGCAGGAGGTGCAAGATCAGTGGGACATGAGTCATGGACCCATGGCGATTCCGGGCCGTCAGATAACTTGACGGAAAGAGAATAGGCCCTTTCCACAACCGGAGAAGACTACCCTCCAGGCGGGCTCTATGAGCTGGCAATTCGGTTGCGTCATGATTGGGATTCGGCGAAGCGTTTCATTCGAGAAGGGGGTCGAGGGCTCGGCCCGAGAACCTTGAGTATCATTCCTTCGCAACGGCACGCACGACTATCGCCGCCAACATGCGCGCGTCAATTCGATCGGTCGTAGATCAAATGTGCATGTGCACGATTGCTGGCCGGCTAAGTATCCGAAGAGGCAGGTTCTCCTTTTGACAACCGCGACACCTGACTTACAAACGGTATTAGGATGCGTGGAGTCAACAGTGTGATCGATACATCTGGATTGCGGGCTAACAATGATCGTTGATGCTCAAGTTCACGTCTGGCGCGCCACCGCTGGATACCCGGATCCGGCTGCGACAATTGTCAGCCCGCTATCTGATGTGCCGATAGAGTTGGCACGCGAGTACATGGCAGAGTACGAGGTGGACCGTGCCGTGCTTGTGCAACCACTCTATCCGGGTGAGGACAACAGTTATGTTGCGGATTGCGCAGCCGCGAATCCGGAGCGATTTGCCGCGGTATGCGTTGTTGATCCCCTCAAGGAAGGGGCGGCTGATAGGCTGGAGTACTGGGTGCTCGAGCGAGGTTGCAGAGGGCTGAGGTTTAGACCACGTGTCCCAAGTGAGTCCGCCATGTTCGGCCATCCCGCAACTTATCCGCTATGGGAGCGTGCCCGTTCCCTTAAGGTCATCGTAAGCGTTCTGGCCAGTCCAGCACACCTGCAAGCGATTGCGGCTCTGGCAGAGCGATTTCCGGAGGTTCCCATAGTAATCGACCACATGGCGTATCCAGATGTGACCGGCGGAGTGGGAGCTCCGGCATTCAAGGCGCTGCTGGACCTATCGCATTTCCGGCGGTTGTTCGTGAAAGTCAGTGGCTATTACTACTTCTCCCGTGAGGAATACCCTTATGCCGATTGTTGGGACTTCTACGCCACGTTGTACGACATCTTCGGCCCAACGCGCCTGATATGGGGCAGTGACTTTCCCCATGTGCTTCTTAAGACAGGGTACCGTCGCAGTCTATTGCTACAGCAACGCGTTCACCCATTCCTTGCTGGCTCTCGCGACCTCGACTTGATCATGGGCGAGAACGCGGCAGGCTTGTACTGGGAATAGGGCAAGTACAAGAGCCGGACTCTTGAGACAATCGGTCGTGGCGCACAAATCGTGTCTCATCCTTTCGTTTCTGCCAGATCTTGCTCATGTTCGAGGTTTTCTCGGATTGTCCGAGGGTTGTCGACCAGCAGCGCCGGAGGACATCAAGAGCAGACCCGCCTCGGTCGGACACGTACGCTCATCGGTTTGTTTTCAAGGCCTGGAGATCATCTACGCCAGGACCAACAAGGAACCCATCGTCCCCCGACCGGGATGAACATGTGGATGCACGACAATGGGCTTTTTGCCTTCCTGTTCCACAATGTCCTCTTCGTTGTACCTCCGCTCTGCATCGGCGAGGCCCAGATCGATGAGGGCATGGCTATCGTCGAGAATGCCCTGGAGACCACCGATGCCGACGCCCATGCGTGATGTGTCAAATGGATAGCATTCTGAACTTCATCGACGGCGAGTGGTAAAGATCGGCGGGGGTTGACTATCTGGATGTCGTCAATCTGGCCACTGGTGAACGATTGGGTCGGACGCCTCTTGCGCCCGCGGCCGAAGTCGTGCAGGCGGCAGAGGCGGCTGAGCGGGCTTTGCCGGAGTGGCGGCGAGCCCCGGCGGTGGAACGCGTCCAGTACTTGTTCAAGCTCCGAGGCCTGCGGGAAGACAACCTGGAGGAGCTCTCCCGCCTGATCACGACGGAGTGCGGCAAGACGCTGGAGGAGTCGCGCGGGGAGATGCGGCGGGCGATCGAGAATGTCGAGGTTGCTCGTGGCATGCCGATCCTGATGCAGGGCTACAACTCCGAGGATATTGCCCGCGGCTTTGACGAGATCATGGTCCGGCAGCCGGTGGGCGTTTGCGCCGCCATCTGCCCTTTCAACTTCCCCGGAATGATTCCCTTCTGGTTTATGCCATACGCCCTCGCCTGCGGCAACACCTACATCGTTAAGCCATCGGAGAAGGTGCCTTTGACAATACAGCGAATCTTTGCTCTGATCGAGCAGACGCGAATCCCGCGCGGGGTTGTCAACCCGATCAACGGGGCCTCCGAGACGGTGGACGCAATCCTCGACCACCCGGCGATCCGTGCGATCAGCTTTGTGGGTTCGACGCCGGTGGCCCGCTATATCTATCGTCGTTCGGCCGAGAACGGCAAGCGGGCGCAGTGCCAGGGCGGGGCGAAGAACCCGATCGTCGTCCTGCCCGATGCCGACCGAGAGATGACGACCAGGATCACCGCCGACAGCGCCTTCGGTTGCGCCGGCCAACGCTGCGCGGCGGCATCGTTGGCCATCACGGTTGGCGAAGCGCGTGACTGGTTCCCGGAGATGATCTGCGATTCAGCCGTCAGCCGGGTGACCGGCTCCGGGCTCGAAGACGGCGTTCAGATGGGACCCGTGATTACCACCCAGAGCAAGGCGCGAATCGAAGAGCTCATCGGGCTGGGGCAGGCGGAAGGCGCCGGTGTGCCCGTGGACGGCCGCAATCCACGCATCCCCGGCTTTGAGAGCGGGAGCTTTGTCCGTCCCACGATCCTGGTTGACTTGCCGGAGGCCAGCTCCATCGCCTCGATGGAAATCTTTGGCCCTGTTCTAGGGTTGCGCCATGTGGCGACTCTAGAGGAGGCGATCTGTCAGGTGAACCGGGGCCGGCACGGCAACATGGCCTTCCTATTCACCAGCCGCGGCGCCGCGGCGCGCAAGTTCCGTTATGAGGCTGACGCCGGTGATATTGGGATCAACGTCGGGATTGCGGCCCCGATGGCGTTCTTCCCCTGTAGCGGATGGAATGAGAGTTTCTTCGGCGACCTGCATGGACAGGGCTGGGATGCGGTCGAGTTCTTCACCCAGAAGAAGGTCGTGATCGAGCGCTGGCCGAAGGAGTGATCGCGCAGGTTCTAGCTGATTGTGCTGGCTGAAGCCGCGATGGTGACCGGCAAACGCGCGGGCTGTTGTGCGACCAGCCCGCGCAGGCGGCGCAGGTAAGAGGGTGCCACCAAGCACATCAAGTGCGGATAGGTGTCCTGAGGATCCCTCCACTGATGGTCGGGACCCTCGCCCGGAGTCGGCGCGATTCCGTGCAAGGGTCTCCCGTTCATGAGGGCAGGAGTCTCTGAGACCTCTAACTACCCTCGACGCGCACGCCCCCAAAGCGCGGAGTATGCCAAGGTGGATTGAAAGGGATCGTAAGAATCGGGGTCTTTCCAGAATTGAACGTTGTCCAAAGTGATCTGTATTCTCTACCATATCACAAGGAGTCTACATCGTGACTGATGCATTCCCCATTGGAACGTTGCCACCAGTCGGCGATGTTCCCCGGAAAATGTTCGCTCAGGTCGTACGTCAGAATCGCTTCGGCGATCCGCGCACCGCTTTCCAAATTGAGGAGATTGATGTTCCCCCGCTTAAGCCTCACGAAGTGTTAATCGCCACCATGGCGGCTGGTATCAACTTCAATAATGTTTGGGCGGCGCGCGGTACTCCAATTGATGTCATCCAAATCCGTCAGAAGATGGGCGAGCCGTATGACTTCCACATCGGCGGTAGTGATGTTTCTGGCATCGTGTACAAAGTTGGGAATGATGTGACCAACATCAAGGTTGGCGATGAAGTGATTGTCTATCACGGGTACTGGGATCCGAACGACCCCTGGATCAAGGCGGGAAAAGACCCGATGATCGCGCCATCAGCCGCCATTTGGGGATACAACACCAACTTCGGTTCGTTCGGACAGTTTTGCGTAGCGCAAACTCACGCCGTCTTGCCGAAAGCAATGCATCTGACATGGGAAGAGGCTGCCGCGCCAACCCTATGCGGTACCACCGCCTACCGCATGCTCTTTGGCTGGAAAGGCAATGAACTCAAAGCAGGTGATGTTGTGCTGGTGTGGGGAGGTTCCGGCGGGCTGGGCAGTCAGGCGATTCAGCTGGCAGCCTTACACGGCGCGCGAGCCGTTGCCGTCGTCTCTGATGATAAACGCGGTGAGTACTGTAAGAAGTTGGGCGCCACAGGCTACATCATCCGCAACAAATTCAAACATTGGGGCATCCCGCCGCATTGGACGGATGAAGCAGGTCAAAAGGAATGGACAGCTGGCTGCCGCGCATTTGGCAAAGCCATTTGGGGTGCATTGGGTGAAAAGCGAAACCCCGACATCGTTTTTGAACATCCAGGCGAAGCAACGATTCCCACCAGTATCTTTGTTTGTGAAGCGGGTGGCATGGTTGTCATCTGTGCTGGTACGACGGGGTATTCCGCATCTGTAGACCTGCGTTATCACTGGGTACGACAAAAGCGACTTCAGGGTTCGCATGGTTCTAATGACGAACAGGCGACCGCGTACAACGATTTGGTCCACTCGGGCAAGATCGATCCCTGTCTTGGGCATGTGTATTCATTCGACAACATCGGTCAGGCTCACTTTGATATGGAGTCTGGCAAGGAAACGTTTGGCAAGCGCGTGGCTTTGGTCGGCGCCCCGGAGAAAGGCTTGGGTCGTAAGTAGAAGATCTCGACGCATCATGCATGAACCGCTTGATCCTCTGGAGTTTCCCGAACGCGCTGTGCGGATAGGAGATCATTGCTGTAGGGCTGTCGTGGTTACATCTCCTGTCCAGAGGGTTGGCCGGGGAGTGACGGAGTCCTGCGTGCAACCTCGGCGCTCAATGTCGCCCAGGTAATGGTCGATCAACATGTCGAGTTTCGCGTGGCTCATGGTTCTCTCGGAGAGCCTCTTGCCTCTCATGGTAGTGCCTGCTTGGCGTGAGTCCATTGTCTGGTATTGCCGGGTGTTGCCTGGCGTTGCTTGAGCTAAGTCGGAAGTCCAAGACCCTTAACCGTCTCTGATTCCCATGCCCCTCATACAGAATCGAAGAAGGCGGATAAGGTTCTCGCTCCTTTCCGGAGACCCTTACACGCCCTCTACAGAGCTGTCAGCTATCAGCCATCAGCTTACAGCAGTCAGCTAGGATGAAGCTGAGGGCTGACGGCTGAGTGCAGATGGCTACCTTTGAGGAGGCGACGGTGGGGATCGAACCCACGGTGAAGGTTTTGCAGACCCTTGTCCCCACGCATCAGTGTACTTGTGATTGCGCCGGTGGAAATGGTGCCGAAGGCAACGCTGGCTGCCTCCCCCACGACCCCGGGGTAACCCGTATCTGCATCTTTCTGTAACTCTAGACCGCAATCCGGCCGACGATCTCACCACTGGGACAAACCTGGGACATTCGGCGCGTGTTGTTCCCGTAGGATGATTCTGGCGCTTGTCTCTCGCTACCGGTTAACAGGATTGGCAAACGAAGGGAGCATCGCGTTGAGGGCCGCTGTCAGCATGGGCCTTAATAGTGGATACCGGCGGGTACCGCAGGCAGGCGGATGAAGAAAGTTGCTGGTCTGGGATGCGTGGGCTTCCTCGGCCTGGCGGCCTGCTACGTGCTCGCGCTGGTCGTCTAGCCCGCCTACGCCGTCGCGGAAACGGCATTTCAACTGCCGATGTTCGGACCTCAGATCGAGGCCTGGGCCCTGGGGAGCGATCCAGGGCAGGAGTCGGAGGTGGGCGCGAGCATCCGTTTCTCGCTGCAGGGATATGCGGGTCCGGTGAGCTTCTCCTGCATTCTGCCGCCCGAGGTCGGGGCGCTAACCAGCCCGTTCGGGGATACCGAAGGCCGCACGGCTCAGCATCAAGGGATCGATTATTCGACATGTTGGTGCCAGGACTACCCCGTGCGAACCCCATTTGGAGGAATGGTGACCTACGCGGGAGACCACGCGGTGTATGGCGGAACGGTGGTGATTGAGAACCAGGGATGGCAGGTGTTCTTCGCGCATCTGAGCGCGGAGCTGGCATCTCGTGGCGGGGTTGTCGCCGCGGGCGATGTGATCGGCCTGAGCGGGAATATCGGACGGTACACGAGTGAACCGCACGTTCACGTGGAGGTACGCGAGTGCGACGAGGGGACGGGGTCCTGCGTGCCGCGTGATCCGATGGTGACCCTTCTTCCTGGGCAGAGCAGTTACTGCAACTGGGAGAGCCTGGGGATTAGAAAGACCTGCTCTGAATACAGGGCCGATCCGGAGCATACGTGCTCAGGGATTCCCTAGAGGTGGCGGCTATGAGCGACTCAGGCGCGCTTCATCAGGGAGTAGGCACGGTCACCCACGATACTTGATCGGGGACTGCTGTATCATGTGCTGCTCGAGTCGCCTCTGGCAGGTCA
>Ga0209641_10001393_pt1 | contig 21678 bp, 42 predicted proteins | sample RifCSP16_1_FD_184022 | JGI IMG/M metagenome (GOLD analysis project Ga0209641, IMG submission 184022) | Soil microbial communities from Rifle, Colorado - Rifle CSP2_sed 16_1 (SPAdes) (version 2) | ecosystem: Environmental > Terrestrial > Deep subsurface > Rock core/Sediment | place: Rifle... | reverse complement strand
CCCCCCCCTTTACAATAGGGGATAGGCTATACTGTATAGGGTGTCCTATTAAGTGATAATATGGGCAACAACACGGGCATATCACTATTAAAGCGTTTTGGATATGATATTTCAGGTGATAACATGGGGAATGTATGGAAGTTTGATTCAAAGGAAGAAAAGCAGATTCTGTATGAAGAACTCATGAAAGCACGGTTCAATGAACAGACGAGGCATGATTTTCAGAACCTTAAAATATCTTTGGCAAGCGGAATACGGGGAGCTGAATATTCAAAGGCATTAAGCAAATATATGAACATGAAAAAGCGTCTTGAAGATGCCTACGATTCTGCACGTGCAAGATGTGAAAAGGAAATTTCTAAAGAGAAGTTCGGAGCGTGAATGGGATGAAAAAGAATTTAAGAAAAAGGACATGCGGGGAGGGTGAATGCTTCCAATGGAACAGAATATCCCCGCACGCCTTAGGATGTGACTGATGGTTGTCACTAATAAAATGTAGAGTGGCATTCAGCGCAATAATTACATTCACATCTTTTGTGGCCACACTTTGATTTAACTGTTCTTTCTTTATGCTTTGTTTCCATTCAATCACTACGTTGCTGCTGCTATCACGCTATACATCAAGCCCACGAAGATGATCAGGAACAGTGCGTATAGTCCTACCGTGACAGGGTCAGTCCCTCTCTTCTGAAGGATAGCCAGACCTATCATCCCTGCTATGAGGAATGCAAGCGGGACTAAATACATGACTGTTGCAGTTGCGCCGGTGACCTGCCCGGTTATTGCAGGCGGGAAAGTGAACGTGAAGAATATTTGTGCAGATGCAGTATTGTTTGATGCGTCTATTGCGAATACTTTTATTATGTTAGTGCCTGATATTGCCGTGAATGTCGTGTTGGTGCATCCTGTTAGCGTGACATTGGCTGCTCCGTTTAGTTCATACTGGCATGTTGCTGTTTCGTTTACGCTGTAATTGAGAGTGGTGTTGCTGACGCTGTATGTCGTGTTGGTTGGCGATTGCATGGTTATGTTGGGGGCAGTCGTGTCAGACGGGGCTTCTGCTTCTGCATTAATTTGAAATGTCATGAAATTTGTCGCATAGTTTTCAGTGGGATAGACGTTCACAAAATCAACATTTATACCTTGTATATCCCATGTGTCACTTACATTCATGACATCATAATCCTCAAATCCTATAGTGCCTGATGTTCTGGTTATGTTGGTGTAATATTTTTCAACCTGTTGTTGCGTTTCGTTATATGATCTGGCATGGACTACTGATCCATTGACGGATATCTCCCAGATAAAGAACTGCTCTATGTCCTGCTCATAAGTAAGATTGCCGGCTACATTACCCTGATCGATGTCTACATTATTGATCCTCGTAAAAAATCTGTAGTCAGCAGGATTGCTTATGTAAGTGTCCATCCAATAACCATTATTGTTCGGTTGCGCTGAAGATAAAAAATTGGCTTCGTCAAGCGATGAAAACATGAACGCACCTTGTGTGCCGCAGTTTTGGGTATCCGGTGGCTGTGTTCCGTCAAAATAAAAAATATTACACCCGCCTTTAATTTTTGCAGATACGGTATAATTGTTCCATACTTTTACAGGCGCAGAATTATTGTCACCAATTGTAACAACATTCGTGCTGACTGAAAAATTGGCTATTCCATTCTCTATTATTGGCAGAGCCGCACCGTTTATGTTTGTCCAGTTATAGCCTGTGCTGTTGTCAAGTGAGTTCCCGTCATTGAATGTTTCGTTCAGAAGCAAAAGCTGTGACAAGTTCTTTCTATTTCCTTGCGCTGATATGTCATTGTAATAGACATGAAGAAGGAAGTTGGAGTTTCCTGTTATGTTTCTCTGGACATAGAATGTGCATGAACTGCCGAATGGACGGCTGTTGAACGGAAGCGATGTCGCATTGTCTGAATCTTTTACGTCTATGTGAGTGCAGTCTGCTATGCTTGATATATTGAATCGCAGTATATCGGGATAGCGTGATATGCCTGCTGTTTCTGTTATGTTGATGCTTGCATACTGGCTGTATGCAAAGACAGGCGTTACTAACATGATAAGTGCTGCTATGACAAGCCATTTCATGCTTCTATTTGTGTTCCATTGTTTAAATAAATTCATTTCAGCCGCCTCCCCGTGCAAGTCGTGAAAGCACGTAGCTTGTCGTAATTGTAAGCGGGAGAAATAACAGGAGATAAATTCCAGTGTTGCTTATCGTGAGGAATGTCGCTGCGTTGAAGAATACCAATGCCCCGGCACATGGAAGTCCTGTCGCTATCGCACATGATCCTGCTATGCCTACTATTGAAGTAGCAAACAGGAGAATGTCAAAAGTGGTGAAGCTTACAAGAGTCGGATCGTATGCGCTTATCTCTATGAATACCACGCCTACGAATGCAACGAATACAAGAAGTGACAGTATGAACGGCGTTTCTGCCTGTCCTTTCATTCTCATTGAGGAGTCATCCCCTGTCTTACGAACTTGGCTATCAAAAAGGCTACTGCTATGCCCATGATTAACATTATGAACCACGGTATCCATCCCAAGAACGTGAATGTAGACAGAAGTCCTATGAACACGACTGACGGAACAAGTCCTTCTCTTGTTGCGAATCCTACTGCGGCAGCCCCTAATGTGCTTAACAGAAGTCCTAACATTGCAAGTGCTGATCCTGCACTGACTCCGAATATTGCGCCTATCGGTGTTCCAAGAGCGGAATTCAAACCTGTTATGTCTGATGGAAGTTGTCCTTTATTCACTGTCCCGTTTATAGTGAAGTTTGCAGGATGGAAGCCATCAAAACATCCATTAAATGCCCATGCTCCTAATGCTTGCTGCTGGCATACTCCGTTTTGTATTACGGCACATCTTCCAGCTTCAAAGCTGCAATACCATGATGTTATATTGTAGTTCGGATACTGTGATATTATTGAGGCAGCATTACTTTCACATATCGAATTTGTTTCAAATACATCGAATTGTAAGCAGCCGCGTGCCGGTGTCAGCCTTGTAGTGTAAAAGAATGGTTCGCTTGTCACTGTTATGTTTATCATCTTTGTTCTGTAATTCGGGGCTGTCACTGTCACATTGTGTGATCCTCCGTTCATGCCGTAGAATGATGCTATTTCAACTTTTTCTTCCCTTGTTTCATTGGCGAATATGGTCTGCGTCTGCAATGGCTGAAGGCTATCAAGTGATACATAAGCCTTGATTGGAGTTCCGATTTCATTCTCTACAAGTATGTGAATGCCTGTCGTGATTCCCGCAAGTTGTATCTGGAAGGGAGATGCAGTGAAGCTCAACACATTGGATGTAAACGAAGCATTGGCTTCTGATGTTCCTGCAACCCAATACTCATAGTACGCATTCGCCACTATATAGCTGCTGTCTACTATCAATGAATGGCTTGTTCTGAAGCTTGTTGTGTTGCTCACTGTTATCAATGGTGACCATCCGCTTTCTGTGAGATAATGCAGATATAAGATAGATGTCAGTGATCTACTTGTTTGCCACGACACTGTGAGGTTTCTGTTTGATTGCGGGGGCTGGGGATTGAGTTGGAAACTTGAGAACGATGCAAGTTCCGGAGAATAAAGGGCATAGAAGAACTTTGTCACTGACGTTGATGTGTTCAGCCATTTCACTGCACCATAATACTGATGCCCGTTATGTTGGCTTGAAAGGTTGAAACAAAATATCTGGTAACTTCCGACAAGCGAGTTTATGCTTGTCTTTGACGAGGTTGAGTAAGTTATTCCTTCTGCTCCACAGTTAACATCATCAAGATCATTGTCTGTCGTTAGTGACGTGCCTACAAGCGCATTTGGTATGCCATGAAGCGAATCCATTGCATTCGAAGTGTTTGTATATACAAAGTCTGCCTGATCGTAGTTTGCCGTGCTTGCTGTTCCGCTTTCAAAGTCAAAATATGTCTGTATAACTCCTGTTCCTGTTATCTGTGCGGTTGAATAGTCCGAAAGTTCGTAGCTCATGAAGGGCGTGTTATTCCCGAATCTTATTGAGTGTGCGTTCGCTGTGTTTCCTACTGATGCGCCGCAACCTCCTTCTGCATTGAGGTCAAAAACGAGAGTGGTGAATGTATTGTTATAAAAATCGGCGATTGTTTCGACGAATGCACTCGAAAATGTAGTGGCTATTATATCGGTTGAGTTTCTAAGCCCTGACTGTGTGCTTATCTTTGCGAGTGCTGTCGAATATGTCGGAAAAGTCCCGAATGCCCCTGAATTGTCAAATGTGAGCGTGTCATTGCTCCATCCGTCATTTCGGAAAAAGTATATTGACTTGTTTGCATTTCCTCCGCATGAATTGTCAACTCCCTGCATGTAGAGTTTTGCTGAATCGATGATACGTGTCTGAAAGCCTGTGTTGTTGAACTTCATGAATGTCCGTAAGTCTGCCGGTGTTCCTGCGGTGTATATGTAGGTGTATATTAGGCGCGTCAGATTGCCGTAGTTCATTTCAGACGAGAAGTTTACGTTTCCGAATGTGCCTACTGATCGTATGTCACCTCCGGTTATGTCATTTGATATGAAAGTGTCCTGATATGCCGGTGTTGTGTATGTTTCAGCAAAAACAGGCATGACAAGAAGTAAAGCGACGAGCATGAATGCAATTTTCATGCTTCTATTTGTGCACTAACACATAAATAATTGTGTTTGCATAAGATAGTCATGAAACTTGCTGTGTTTATGCTTGTTATTCTGATAAGTTCTGTCGTGTTTGCAGAAGAATTCGGAAAAGTTGACATCGGAATATGCGGAACTCTTACTCCTGCCATGCTTGCAAGACTTCGCACAGAATATCCGCAAGCGTCTGACATGATAGGTCGTGCATTTACGACAGTATCAAGCGTGTGCGTCACCATTCCTTCCAATTCAAGATCATCCAGTATAGCAGTACATGGAACAGAATACATTGTTGGCGACAATGGCACTGTGTTCATTCAGGTCGTATCAGGAATCGGCGGAGTAAACAATGCATCTTGCGAACTGACAATGTTCAATCCGAACAAGACAATTTCTGTAAATACAATAATGACATACATACCAAACAGTACCGGACTCTATGCGTATGACTTCAACGTGAATGATCCTGTTGGTGTCTATCCTGTCGAGGCATTATGCGTCACGCCAATAGAGAACAGACCAAACGTAAGGACGTTCTTGTCAAACATAACGAATGACATCCATATTCTTTCAAACTTTACAGGCGCACATTCTCAACTTTCGTTTGGAAGCATAGGAGGAGGAAATGAAGTTTGTGCCGTGCATTTCGAAGATGCTCCTGCATCATTCGGCGGAGATATACGAGTCATAAAGAACATAACAAAAATAGGCATGTGGTGGGATGCGTCTGCAACATCAGCAGTGACAAGCAAAATATATTTCTTGCGCCATAATTTCATGACTGGAGTCCATACAACCGTAGGGTTTACAGAACTTAATTTTACATTTAATACTACCAGTGCGGAACTTCGGACTTATCCAGACTTCACCACACAGATAAACCTTACATCTAATGAAGTACTTGCAGTAGAGCCATGCATACAGAAAAGCGGAGGGGCTTTCACGGTAATACTTCACTGGGGAAACGGAAACCCGTCAAACATGACGCGTGAACTTGGGGGAGTGAATCTGTCCAATGAGATAGAATATAGGGGAAGCGGAGAAGTTCATGTACGCCCTCCTCTTGAAACTGCAATAGACGAAACTCAACTTATATCAGCTCCGCAGAACTTTGCAGATGTCGGAGCTATTGCATTCGCGTCTGAAACTCCCACATACACATACTGCGCCGATACGGCCAATCTGACAGTCATAACGTCAAAAGAAAGATGCATCGGAGCTTCATGCACTCAGATAAGCACAAACTCGACTATCGTATGCCAGTTCGGCTGTGATGCAGGGACTTACCCTAACAAGTGCAAAGAGTCGCAGTCACAGACATTCCTTATACTGATGTTAGGGACTTTCGTGTTTATACTGTTCGCCGCATGGGCAATAACAAAATACTTCAGAAGGTAATGATATTCGCGGTCATGAAAGCACCATGATTGCCGCCAATAGAAATACAGGAGGTCAAGAACATGGCAAAGAAAGACAAGAAAAAGAAGAGCAAGAAATAATGATAAAGCATTAATTTTTTTGTTTTAAAACTGTTTTTGGAGAATGAAAGGCGTGAAAGATTTGTCCACGAAATAATAAGTCCTGTCGGGGCGTTGATAAGCTAAACAGTCAGTAAACTATTCCTTTCTTGCGTTCAGACCTCATCGTATCGAACCTGCTTCGTTTTTTCTTTTTCACAATATCACGTAGAATCGAATAAGCATTGTATGCATAATCCGTCATGTTCCGCCATTCTCTCGCCGCACATATAGCACAGATGCATGATCATGATGCCGATACGAACTCATTGCGTTTCTTTTTCTGTTTCTTCTTTTTTTTCATTTATGTTCAATTCCTTTATGTTGTTGTTGATCTCCGACAACAATTCAATTATACTGTCATTCTGTTCTATCAATGTCCTTGCAAGCCGTATCTTCTCTTTCTGCCATGACTCCGCTTTCTTCTCCGGAAGTGATGGCATTTTCATTTTTAACACCGGTCTTATCTGTCCTCTTGATGAAAGTATCAGTTTCTTTGCATGCATCTTTCTTGTCGGCCATGTCATGAACATCTGCATCTTCCTGACATGCACGACTATCAGCCCATCTTTTTGAGTTTGTTGCTCAATATTCTTCTGTGTCTTGACTCATCCCTCGCCAGACTGTACAGTTTATATTTTCTGTATTCCTTCGCCGCCTTCTTTTCGTCTTCAATGAAATACTTCAGCTTCTTTTCCGTCAGTTTTGCCATATACTATCTATTGCATTGCCATGTATTTATACATTTTAAAATGCCTTCATGCAACTTTCTCCGGCTTTTCCTTGTCTTTGAAGTCAAGTTCTGACACTTCTTCGTTTGTGTCGTATAGATTGAAGATAGGAAACGTCTTTATCTTTATGACCTTGATGAGTTTCATGACAGGCATCTCGTAGATGTAGAAGCTGCACCGCTGTGGAGGATCATTTCCGTCCATCTGTGGCATGACCACAATATCGGTCACTTGCCTTATGCGTTTGTCTATCTGCTTGAAGTATTGCACGGTGTATCCTATTTCTATTCCTCTCTTTCTTGACTTTGAAAGTATAGGGGTAACGAACCTGTTCTGCTTTGAAAATATTTTCCTTGAGTCTGCCCATGTCCACAACTCATCAGCCGCGAAGAAACCTTCCTGCATGTCCTCGATCTGTTCCGGTGTCGTGACAGGTATGAAAGGAAAGTTGAGCCTGTAATTCGCATAGACAGTCTTTCCCCTTGCATAGTTTCTTGCCGCCCAATATGTCAGTCCCAATGTCTTCCCTGATCCCAATGTGCCTATAAAGGCCATCAATGTCATAATATTCGCAACTCTCCAAACCTTCATGAATGTTGCCAAAAGACATAATCATTCATGATATATCAGTTTCTTCCTGTTAATTAAAAGCCAAAAAACAGCGAACACGCCTATCGGAAGTTCAATGTAAACTACTGCATCGGGACTTATCACTATGTTTTGTCCAATTGCAAGAAGAATAAGCTCTCCCGTTATGACGAGCGTACATGCCAATACATAGCCGAACATGAAAACATCAATTAGACTTAGCTTTTGCGCCATTTATCTCTATCACCTGCATGAATGGACTTTCCATGCTTCTTTATCTATTTTTCATAAATTGCATGGCATATAGGCGATCCTATTCCGTTTCCTATGCCTGCAAATAATGAAATTAATATCAAGTCTACCGGTTCAATTGCCATACTATCACCGCTTCTTCTTTTTCTTTCTTGGCATCTTCGGACATGCAGACCAATGATTGACAAGATCATTTGGAGTCCTTCCAACAAAATTACACCATCTGCATGTCTGCATATTGATCAACTGAATGCATGATGCCCTTTGTGCCCAAGTGCCTTAAGGCATCTTGTCTTTCCTTCTCCGACTGTTTCCATGCATCTTTGTTTTCTGTTCATTTTTGACATTTCTTTTCACTTCCCAATAGCTCGAAGCCTATGACTCTGCCTTTCTTGTCAAAATCGAAGATAATATCCTCATTTCTCACAGTTACCAGAGTCGAAGCACTACCCTCAGACACGCCTTTTCCGAACCTTACATAACATGTTTCTTTTTTTATCTGCTGTTCGTGGCAACTCTTCATGTTTTCACAATTTCCCTTATTTCTTTCTGGCAGCTCTCGCACAGATAACATCCTTTCTTGCATGACTTTGTGAGCCATTCTTCCGTTTCTTTCTGCATGTCCTTTATCTTTGTCTTGCCTTTGATGTCATGCTGCTGGTCGCAAATGCAGTTCGTATTCGTAATGGGATAAGTGCATACAATGTTCTTCATTTGGTCTGAAATTTTTTGCATAAATGTTTTCACCTCAATAATGCTGTGTATAAATTGCCGTTTCTTTTTATCAGTCCCATCGTATTAAGCTTGCTCAATGAATTGGAAAAGCTTCCGCTATTAACCGAATAACCACACATAAGAGCTATCTGCCTCTTCGTCAGACCATTTGAGTGTTTTAGTAATATTTCGTATGTTTTTTTTGGCATACCGCCAAGTTTTTCAAGCATTATGTTTGATTCTCCCGATATGTATGTATTCATTGCCTGAAATGTTTCTACATTGAGTGCATTCTTTATTTGTTGTATGATCGCATTAAGCCTGTTTATTTCGGTATCTTTGCCTATAAGTTTCGATTCATAGTCATTCCGAAGATTTGTTATTTCCTGCTTATAATTTATTTCTTCATGCACTATAGGCATGTCCTGATGTGCAAGCATCTTTTTCCCCTTTGAAAATGACTGTTTTGCGCTCATGACAGTAGTAAACTTCTCTATGAATTTCTGAACGTCTGTCTGCGTCAACGAAGGCATCTCGAACTTATTTCCAAGTTTTTCCCTGTCAGGATGAAACGTCTCGCGTTGCCGTATCTTTATCTTCTTGAATATGTTCATGAACTCCGGAGACCATATCCATCCTTCGCCTTTTGGAAGATGCGGAAGCGATTGCATGAATGCGTCGAAGTCACCTTCTGCAGCATGATATTCAACCCAATCCTTCAACGCCTTTCTGTCTTGCGGACTCACATTCTGGAACGCAAGAAGAGTATCAAGTTGCGTAAGAACATCCTTGTTTATTGTTGCTGCACGCTGGTTTATGAGAGTCACGCCAAGCCCCCTGTTCCTTCCCATCACGACAAGATTACTCACTGCATTAAAGCATTTTGCATTTCCTGACATCACTCTTTGCGGAACAAATTCATGCGCCTCTTCAATGAATATATGACGTGGCGTATTGTTTATCCGTATAATTTCCTCGCTGAACTCTGTTATAAGATGACGCTGTGCAACTTTCGGCATCCCGAATGTTGATATTATGCATGAAATATTTTCTTTTACGACTGCTTGTGCAATTTGTATTCCCATGTCTCTCGTCAAAGCAATATCAGCATGATCTATCCCGAACACGACTATCGGAAGCCCGTTATCTTTTTCATTTTTATCAAGACGCAACCCCCACCACACATCTATCGGATCAAAGACAACGAACGGTATGTTGTTTTTGTAAAACTCTTCTGCCATGACTGCCCCTGTATAACTTTTTCCTGCCCCGCGCTTTGCAAGTATAGCAAATGTTTTCGTAGCCGCATTGATTGGAATGCTTATCGTCCCGATGTTTATTTCTTTCATTTTTTGTGCCTCTTTTTCCTTAAACGCAAAGATTCTTTTCGTTTTTGCTTTTCCAGCCAGTACTGTTGTTTTGTCTTTGCCATGTTATCCCCTTGTTATTACAAATCCCGGTTCTATCGGTTTCGGAGGCTGATGCGTCCATATCCACAACGCCACGAATATTATCATCAGCAGGATCATGACTGCGAATGCCACCAACGGCCTGTGCTCATCTTTAAGTTTCGTAATGGATTCCTCCTGTAATATTCGCATGGACGTATTGACTGCGTGTTGCCATGCCTAAAGGCATATCAAGTCTTTCAATTCCTAACGGCATATCTATACTCCTCCAAGCATCTGCTTCAGCCTTGTAAACCTGCTCTCACGATCTGCCCTCGACTGCTTTGCAAGTTCCAACAGTTCTCCGCGCCCTTTTCTCTTGTTTGAAACCTTCAACTGAAGATAATTTGTCAAAAGTGTTTCAAGCATATTATTCTTCGTTTTTTCCGCTATCGAATAAAGCATCGCGCATAAATTCAACTGGTAATCCGAAAGCTCCGTCATGAGCTTTATGTTTTGTGACTTCGCGAGTATCATGGCGACTTTGGCGAATGCTTCCTCTGTCGTGATTGAATCCTCATCAGACAATGATCCCAAGTTTATCGTAACAGGAGGCTTGTTTTCCTTCATGATCTGGCGCGCCTCTTTCAGCTTCTCTATCTTTTCGTCATCAAGTGAGTCTGCTATTGTTTCCGCCTTGTCTGAATCTGATGCTTCTCTTCTTGGCCGTCCTCTTGGACGCTTCTCTTCCTTTCCTTTCACGAAGTCATTCAGGTATGCATTTTCCGCATCTGTCCCTTCTATCTGTTCTTTCGTCTTCATCCCAACACTCCTGAATTGATTATTGCGTAACCCCCAAGCCCGCCTATGACAAGACCGATTATCATGAATGCTATTGCCATTCCCATGCTTGTCGGAGGGCTCAAGAACTGCTTAAGTGTTGCATTCTCAAGAAGCTTGGGCAGATTGTCCGGTGTTGTCACTGGATGAATGCCATCATCATGAAACTCTTGCTCTATCACTACGTCATGCTTCACGACATGAAACGGCCTTCTTGACCTGAAAAACATTCCCTGCATTATCGTTGTCGGAAATGCATCGTCAACCTGAAAAGACTTTTTGCCTATCTTTGCAAGCCCATCCTTTACCTCTGCATTCTTCAACTGCGCCTGCTTGTTTGAATTGTAATAAAGAAACACGGACTTCTTCGCGTCCTTTATGTCAAGAGCCATGATGAAGATGAACAGGAAGAACATCTCCGATATGACTGCTATGCCTATGAACAATATAGGATCGATTCCGAATATCAACTCTGTGATGATAATCCCTCCTTCTCTATCTTGTCAATATTCACGTCCGAAAGCGTGTTTATCATGAGTGCCAATGCTTCCCCTTTCATTGTCAGTGTGTAGTATTTCATTCCCTTCCCGTCGTATTCCGACTGTATGAAACGGTTTTTCTGAAGATATCCCGCCATTCTTGAAAAGGCTGCTCTGGTATCAAACAAATTAACGTCATGCCTTGAAAGTTTCTTCTTTAACAAGAGCAGAAGAAACTCCTGCTGGTTCTTGGTCAACACAAATTATATACACCTGTCATGTTTTTTAAATACATGGTATGTCACTAACATTTAAGTATGTCATGTTTCCTGTGAAGTTCGCCATCGTGTAGTTGAATTGCCCTATATGACATACCTCAATGACTTCCGGCTGCATACGAAAGGCAATCAACACCATGACAACAAGAAAAAGGCAGTCAACGAACAGACGTATTACCGGCTCATACTCCATAAAACGCGGCAGAAACCGCTTTAGAACGGCTTTTGTCAACACATAAAAACCTTCACTACAAAATATTTAAATGAAGATTTACCTGCGTGTCTTCTTTGTCGCATGCCTCTGCCTTATCATGCTGTATCTTTACTCCATGCCCACGCCCATGATCGAAAATGACATCAAGTTATTCGCCGTTTCCCTTCCTTTATTGAAGTTCACATACTATTCATTTCGCCAATACGAAAACGAACTCAAAAATAATACATCCCGTTTAAATGAAATGAAAACAAAAGAATAAACGGAGGTTGACTAAAACATGGCAGAGAAACTAATCGTAGCGGCCATAGAGGTTATATTGGCCTTAGTTCTCGTACCCATTATATACACTTTCAGCGTCAGTGCGAACGTTTCCGCAACGCTGGCGACAGTATTGGCGTTGGTTCCGCTGGTATTCGTGTTCGCTGTGGTCTATAATGCGTACAAGCAGCTTACAGGCTAAAAAGAATCTTAGGGCTTTTCCACGCCCCGCTTTTTCTTTTTTCTTATAATATTCTGCATGCCTATTGGCATGCCATTCCTAAAAAACAAAACAAGTGTATAATAAGATAATATCCGCATATGCCTAAAGGCATCCAAGCCCCAAAGTCATCTTTTTATTTGTGTTAGTGCAATAATCTTGCATGGCCAACGGCAAGATCATCGCAGCAGGTCTTCTGACTACGCTGACAGGCTTTGCACTTATCGCTTTTCTGCAGCCTTTCTATCCGAACAACGACCTTGCATCGCTTTTCATGCCTGCCGGCATGATGCTGATCGGCATTGTCGTTCTGGTTAAAGGAGTGTCTTCACAATGAATAATAATATTTGCACTGACATGTCACCAACTCATCGAAGTGCCTATGGGCATAACGAGGTCTTACAATGACATCAAAAGGAAACATTCAGTCAATAATAGCATGGCTATTCATGGCAGGCTTTCTTGCTCTTGCACTGTGGATCATGACTGCAGGATGGATAACTGGAACAATGCAAACAATCGGCATAGTCAGCATAATGCTTGTCTTCATGGGAATAGCTGCTTTTACAATATACCGGAGATAAAGTAATATCCGCATGAACGTATTGACTGCGTTTCACCATGCCTAAAGGCATGTAATATCCGCATTGTTATGTAAACAACATATTACAATGCCTATAATTTTATCATGCCTGTAATAAGCACAATCCATCCGATCACATGAAGCATTATCGCAATGATGAATACGGCTGTAACAAACACTCGATAAAGATTCTTTCTCTCTATGACAGGTTTCATACTTTCAAACCCATTAAGCACAAAAAGAATGAATAGTGCATACAAAAACGGGCTTATGTTCCACATCCACAGAACCATCGGATTGCTTTCATACCGGAGGCCAAACGCACTGATCCCCACGAACGTGAACGCAAAGTCCATCACTATCAGATAAGGCAGTATCATCATAATATCCGCATGGATGTATTATCTCCTTTAACCATGCCTATTTGACACATCAATCTGACGTATCAATCACTTTTTCCTTTCAAAATAATACTTAGTCGCCTCTTTGGAATGGTCTATATCTTTCAGGAACGCATTATAGTTTTCTGCTACTGCACGAACCTGAAATTGCTTGAGTTCAACATCATGCCTATCAACCAATTTTTTATCCAGATAAATTTCTATTTTCATTTCAAATCCCTTCTAACTTCTTTGATAGTTTTACCACACTACACACACTTTGTAAGCTCTTCTACATATTTTTTATGTCGGCTTGTGCAATGTTTCTTTCCCTGTCTGATTCTTTCTCTTGACCAGCAGGCATTGAATGATATTTTGTCATTCATTTCTTCTCATCGTCCTTTTCCTTGAGGGACTTGATTCTTGGTTTTATCATTTCAAGAACCGAAACACTTAAAAATTGTAAATCTTTCATAACATCGTTCAGGGCTTTTTGATAGCCTTTTTTTTCTGCTTGTTTTTCAAGCATATCACGGACTTTGCTGAACTTATTTTCTATCTTAGCTCTTTCGTCTGCTCGGATGGATTGTATAATTTCTCCGTCCCAGCAAATCTTCATGTATGGTTTTCCACAAATGCAAACATCTTCAGTTTCAGGGGACGATTTGAGTCCGCCCTTACTCTCCTGTTCACTTACGTGCCGCAATAACTCAACGGAGCCCACGGGCGTTTGACTATCGTCCTTTTCTTTGAAAGGTTTGTGACAATCACATGGACATAACGACATCTGATTATCTTTCATTTCTTAATCCCCTTTTTGCACTTGCATCCCGAAGAGTGGCCAATATACCTGCTTTTTATTTTTTTCCCTTCCCTGAATGACTCGTAGAGATAGTCATGATCATTTATTTTCTTGATATGCATAGAAATAGTATATACTATAATTATTTAAACTTATACTACACAATAATATCCGCATGAACATATTGATTGCATATCACCATGCCTAAAGACATGCAATATACGCATTGTCATACAACGACATATTCCAATGCCTATCGGCACAAGAGTCACATCCACTTGTTCTTTTTTTTGTAAATCGTGTCTTCTTCTTTCCTTATCTTGTCCGATTCACACACCGTACACCTCAATATCATGTACAGATGCACCTGCCCGCATGATATGCATAAATACCTTTTAAGCTTGTCAGTCATGCCTTTCCTCTTTCATTTCTTTATTCATAACTTTTTAATGAATTGCTGCGCTTCAGCATCTTCTCGACTGCATACCTTATCGCTTCACTGCGTCTTGGATAAATACTTTCAAGCTTTTCCAAGAGCTCGTTGTTTATCCTGAACTGGACTCCGAAGTATTTCACGCCCTTTCTCCTTCCAACGCCTTTTATTGTCATGTGGTATTCCTGTTCGTCAATGAATATATCATGCTTCCTTCTCTTGTCTTCATGCCAATATAATGATAATTTTCCTTTGGCGAAAAGAAGTCTTCTGTGCACTTCGGATTAAGGCATTTCAGACCATACCCGAATAGAAGCTTCTCCTTTTCTATGGCATACTTATGGATGCACGGCTTCACACATTCCCCTCTTCCTTTATCCTTTTGTCATGAATACGTATGACCTCGTCAAGCAGCTCGTCTTCCGTCATCCTTCTTTCTCCCAATCCGTATTTCCTGTAAAGATGCTCCTTGAAACGCACCGGTATTTTCTGCGCATCTATCTTTGCACGCAGGAACTTTCTTGCATCCCCTAACCTCAGCTTTTCCGAAATTTCCAGCGCATGATCCTTCACATATTGTGCAACATCCTCATTTCCTGACAATAATACCAACTCCTGCGAATTCATCCCGGAATATCAATGCCTTCTTCTGCCATGAATGTAACGTAATTGGCACAGTTTTTTTTGCAGTCAATAAAGCTGAATCCGTTTTCGCAAAAACTACACTCATCTTTCACCCATCCCACAAAATCACCCTATCTTAAACCTCGCCTTAAGGTATTCCTTCAATTTTGCACCGAATCCTTCCTCCTTGTCTATCCTTTCCCGTATTATACGGTTAAGCTCTTCTATCTCAAGTATGTCATGGAATCTTTCTTCATCCTTTGATGTTATTGAAGTCTCGAATACAGGTATCAATATCATTCGATCACCGTCGTGTATAAGTCCATGCGAAGCTTTGTTCCTTTGTCAAGATTCTTCGGAGTGAACTCATCAGATATGTTATAAAGCTCTGAAAAGAACTTCCAATGCGCATAAGAACACACATTAAAAGTTTCTGCGTGCATGAACTCCCGCATAACAGGTTCGGGCTTCTTTCCTTTCTTTGAAAGCCTCAATATCCATGATCCTCGCTTCAAGCTGTTCGCTATGTAGTTTATCATCCCGAAATGGTACTGAATCTCTGTTATTTCACCCACAGACATAAGCTCAAAGAACACGACATGAAAATGCCCTTCCGAACTTTCAAGAACTATGTAATTTCCAAGCCCTAACCTTTTCTGAAGCTCATTCATCTCTTTGCTTACCATCTCAAAACTCGTATTATCAAAGTCAAGAAACAAGACATGCTTTCCTGACTGCGTTATGCTTCCGACACCTGCTACATGCTCCTCCGTTTTGTATGAAACAAAAGAAAATACCCTGTCAAGAAACTTTACCTGCATTTTCATTTTCCCCCAGCCCCCAAAACTTCAGCATGCGCGTTTTGTACGCCTGATCCACGACTCCTTCCTTTATCATGTCGTCAATCGCCGCTATCCAGCTTTCTGGATTTTTCTTTATAATGCCAACCTTGTCTTTCACATTCATATTATCACTTCCCAACTATAAATAAAAAGATATGCATCACCGGACACGATGCACACCTTAAAATAATATCTGCATTGTCATGTCACTGGCATTTTTCAATGCCTAAAGACATGACATGTCCGTTATTGCCAAATCCCTATATGCTCGCACTGCCTACAGGCAACGGCTTTCTTGTCTTCTTGAACGCGGCTATCCTCACCGTCTCATCGCCTTCATACCTGTTTGGCCATTGCGTCTTTGACGGCTCTTCTTTTCTCGTGCTTACAGTCGTGTTCGAGATCGCCTGCCTTAATTTCGTGAGGCTTAACGTTATGCTGAAAGGGACTTTTCCAAGATCGTTCCTGAATGCTATCCCCACATTCACCGCTTTCTTTCCTTTGTCGCTTACGACAAGATCGTATGCAACCGCTTTCGGTTCTGCCATGCTAATCTTCTCCTCTGATTTAATATCCGCATTGTCATGTTGAGGACTTGTTGCAATGCCTATCGGCATGTCATTTCCCGCATGACTGCGAATATCTTCAGTGTAATCCATTCCTTTCAGCCTCGCCATGATCTTCCCTATCATGTCCCCGAACTGCTCCGAAACATTGCCGTCCTTTATGCATATCACTGTCTCGCCGTACCCGTGATCCGTTATCTCAACATCGTACATGTTGCACACCGGACACTTTATCCCGTCACTCACTTTATCGCCCCACACCTCTGCTGATACCAGTAAACCTTGCCGTTGTGACTAGACACCATGCAGAACGAATAAGTCAACGTCCCATTCTCATCGATATCTACAAACCGACATAGCTGATTCTCGTATGTCGCATTGAAATGTTCGCAGAATGACGCCTCTGAGACCGTATAATCTGTGACCACTGGTCTAATCGTAAGAGCAAAAAATGCAGCTCCCATCAAAATTATAACAAGCAATACCCAACCGTACGCCATGAGATAATCCATAATTCCATTTCCTTTCATACACTGCTCCTCCATTTCATCGCAAATCTGAAGCCACGCATCCACGCGATCTTTTCGCTGTCATCTTCAAGACTGAAAAATTCCGTGTCTATATCGTCCAGAAGCTTCATTACCCTGTTCTCGATCTGTTTTTGTTTTGTCATTTTAAACACACCCAACATCAACGATTAAATGCCTTATCAAGAAAATGAATCTTCGCACCGCATCCTTTCTTATCAAAAGGACTTTGACATTCCCTTGAATGACTCATCCACATGATAACACCCTTAAATTTCATGCAAAGTTCTTTCCAATCATCAGAACAAAAATCATAATCCATGCCAACATGAATGACTTTCCATGCTTTTCTTCCGCACACAAAACATTGTTTTGTCATTTCTTTTCACTCCAATCCTTGACCACGGCCAACATATCAAAACACATACCTAAGAACATGATTGCAACCCATTCCAAAATCGTCACCTTGAAAAGCCCCAAAACTCCCAGAAGTGCCGTCACATAAAGCAAAAATGAAATTACATAATCTGAAAGACTCATTTCTTTTCCTCCTTTACTTCGTATAAATTTCCTCTGACTGCTTTTCCTTCCTTCATCCACTTTTCAAACTCATCCCTGAACTTAAAAGGCTTTGAATAAAAATAAGAAACGCTTTTCGGAGTCTTCAATGTTCCATTCCCGATAAGAAAGTAGCACAAAGCATCAAGAATTTCACGGTCAAGATACCATAAATTCACCGTTTCTTTGCTATCTTTTGCCATTATAACCATACCCATTTGACTAACTCATAGAAATATAAAGAAATATGTTACCACTTCATAATTACACCAACATGTTACTACTTTTATGTCAAACGAAAAACTTCTCAAAAAACTTATTTATACTATCCAAAACAAATAATAAGGCTTTGCCTGCAGGGAAGTGTTAGTGCGTGGAAAATTTCTCCAACAAAAACATAAAGATAATATACAATGACCTCAACCGCGTCGTTACAAAAGAAGGACTCTTCATAAATTCTGACGACAATTTCGTTTTCATAAAAAATTTCTCCGGAAATACAGAAGCAATCTCAATAGACAAGATAATACGAATGGAGGCTTTACAATGACACCAGTGGAAAATATTTTCCCGTTTAAACGCATAATTCTTGACTTTAAAGCCATTTTAACCAAAATTCCACCAATTCCACTGGATGGTATATACAAGTGTAGCACTATAAATAGGGTAAATGGGAGAGAGTTCATAACCGATGGAATTAGTGGAATTTTACTTCATGGAGATGGTTACCAATGAGTAATGAATCTCCTGTAACAGAAAAAATATTAAATTACATGAAAGAAAAGTATTCCCCAATAATCGCGCCAATAGCAGTATTGAAAGCATGCAGCATAATAAGTTCAAAGTTTCCGAAATACCCCCGACTGAACATAATGTGCATCGCACCTTCACGGCAATTCAAAACCCAGACAAGCAATGAAATGCAGAACATATTTCCGAAAACATTCTACATCAATACAGGATCAGACTTCACCATACACGGCTTCAAGAAAAGGTATGGCAAAAAAATAAACAAAAAATGCATCATGATAAATGACGGAACTCTTCTTTTCACGTCAAAAAGCCAGAAAGGAAAAGACAGGCTAATAAACGCCCTTGCTGAACTTCTTGCAGACGGAATATACAGGTACAGCGACAACTTTCGCTCATGGGACTTGACGGGAAACATATCCTGCATCATGAACATAACTCTTGAAAGCTACATGAGAAACAAGCAGATATTCAGCGAATCCACACTGACGGAAAGATTCATAACAGTATTCTACATGATACCAATGCATGAACAGATAAAATATGCAGAAAAAAAGGAAGAAAAACTAAAGATAACATACGGAAAAAAACTCGCCAAAATAACAGAAAGCCCCATACAAAACGCCGACAAATACAAAAAAGAACTAATAAAGATCGCAACTGAAGCATCAATATTAAGCTCAAGATCAATGAACGGAACAATAGACGAAATAAATGCAATGGCAAAGGCGCACGCCAATCTCAACGGACGCAACAACTACTGCAAAGACGACATGCAATTTGTAAGCAGCATACTTCCATACCTGACAGACCTTACTGCCCCGAATGAAAACAAAATAATAGCGGCATACATAGAAGGCAAGTCGGTCATGGAAATATGCAAATCATTAAACTTCTCGGCAACATCATACGTCTATAAAGTCCTCAACCAAGCAAAAATAAGAGGCATTATACAAGACAAAGAAGAGGCGAAAAGAAAATGAAGAACCAGACAATATGCGACTACTGCGACATTAACCGTGCATTCTCTGCATGCAAAATATGTGAACACGATGTATGCAAAGACTGCCACAGAGAATGGAAATACATCATCTGCAATGAATGCACAGAAAACAAAATAAAAGAATCAATGCAACTATACGAAAAGAAAACACCAACAATCAATCCAACACCGATTTAAAGTGAAACCATGAAGCTAAAAGAAGCAATGAACCAGACTGAAAAGCCACAAAGAAACCGGCGCATCTGCGTATGCACTCACTACCCGTTCTTTCATGCATACTCAGCCAACATAAAGATCATGAAAGAAAAGCCGCGCATGAACTTCAACTGCAAGTACCCATACTGCCCCTGCAAAAAATACACAGAAAAATCATAGATGACATGAATGGAAAAAATAAATCACGAACATAGTTCCCGTTGCCAATAACGATGAAGAGGTTTCAAAAAAATATATTTCGGAGTATCGAAACCTGTCTGAACTTTCCACTTCGTCAAATCTTTCTTTCCCCCTATAAGCATAAACTTCTGAACTATATTATCTGTCGAAAGAATCTCACGTTCATCCTTCCATTTGAACTGAATACCTTTCGTTTTTCCTACCATATTCCAACCCGACGCTTTATAGCAAGTGCCTAAATACAGAGGTTGTACAAGAGTCTCAAGAAGAACTAATTTGTCACCAAACTTTTCCTTCCATCTCTTAGGCGCTTCGTGATGAAGAACACTTATAACCTTTGATCCGTACCCCCCTTCAATAAGACAGAATCTCCAATTAGTAGCGGTTTTTACAAGATTCTTTAACCTTTGTTCTTTGTTCCACCCTATAAAGTCGTCTCTTGGCTTCATCGCCATGACTGAAGAACCTATCCCGATTGCTCCTATTGTAGAGTTATTCTGATCCCTTATTAGCCAATTTACTAACCTTCCCACACTATCCGTAGTTGTCTTATAACCGTGATAAGTCTCAACTATCTTATCAAAAGCAAACCTCTGAATGTCATTCTCTACAAGTTCAAACCAAATGCGGCAGTCAGGATTTGAACCTGAATCTTCCGGTTGGAAACCGGATGTATTACCGGTCTTAAACCACTGCCGCATGCCTTTCTGCCTTATCACAAAACAACCATCCCGCAGACACGGCATTGTTTTCCTTCAATTCCAAGTCGCCGAAAATCATGTCTGCAATTCACCACAAAAATCACATCTCACTATCTTATACCATGTTTCATGACCGCAAGACCTGCACTTGTTCTCCAAAGTTGTAATAGTAGAAATAGCAGAACCATGAATATCAGGATAACTCCTTTTCATCCTTGATCTCCTGTTAGAGTTCATCGTTGACACTGACTTACCCATATCCCACCACAAATAAACATGAACAAAAACTTTATAAAAGAAAGAAAAGCAAAAAAATCCCATTACGCTATCTTCACTTTCTTCCTGCAATCCGGACAATTTGCAAACGTCTTCAGACGGCCACGATAGTTCCATTCATGCCCGCATGATCCACATTTCAAACTTTTCATGCAAATCACTCCCACTCTACCGTAAGCGTCTTTTTCTTCTTGTCTATGTCCAATATCTTCCAGTTATTAACAACAGACAAATCAATGCCAACACGTTCTAAAGGTATTGACACGATCCCTGAAGCTGCCATCTTGCCAAAAACGAAGTAACTGCGTTTTTTAGTCCATGTTACTCCTAACATTTTTGCAAGACCCGAAACCAGACTGTATGTTACGCCACAACTTTCCGCTATGAAAGGAAGCGATTCGCCTCTTCGCAACATCTCAATCACAGCCTGCGATTTTTGTGATGCAAGTTTCTTCGCATTCTCAAACTCCTCATTCGTCTTCAAATAAATAATTTGTTGTTCCATGTTTCTCAATCCTCCTGTAAAAAACTATGATCAAAAAGTATTAAAAGTTATTATTATTACCATATAAGTCATACCTATATTATAAGAGATATACAACACATATAGAACATACCATACCAAAAACATGGCCACTAACGAACTCTTTCATTTACAGACATAACGATTTCTTGTATCTAACGAACTCTCACGAAAACAGACATGACAAAAATCGTGCATACCAAATCCAACAAACTCTGTAAACGGAAAAGTTAAACTTTTCAAAAAACAGAGTTAAGCGAATTTTACATGACATTACAAATACATTACAAACACATCACACGCAACGAACTTTCACGAAAACCAAAGTTCACGGATTTTGTAAGTATATAAACCCCTTGCCTATATTATAAGAGAGTATATCCCCTAAAAACCGTAATCACCAAAAAGTAGTAACACGACTCTACTCCAACTAAAACCCATAATTCCGACCAAAACCCATAATAGAAGTATCAGTAATTTAGTTACATTACACTCGGTTTCTCAAATCCGTCTATAAGTGCAGAATTCTTCACTTATAGCCAATTCTGAAGTATTTAAAGGGGG
>Ga0209641_10001391_pt1 | contig 21715 bp, 20 predicted proteins | sample RifCSP16_1_FD_184022 | JGI IMG/M metagenome (GOLD analysis project Ga0209641, IMG submission 184022) | Soil microbial communities from Rifle, Colorado - Rifle CSP2_sed 16_1 (SPAdes) (version 2) | ecosystem: Environmental > Terrestrial > Deep subsurface > Rock core/Sediment | place: Rifle... | reverse complement strand
GCTCAGATGAGTTTGGTAGTATTTTTTTTAATTCATCAAAGGATTTCGTAGCAGGTTCTGCAAGACTCTGTGCAGATGAAAGTGCTACCTGTATTGGAATTGTAACTACGTTGAGAAATGAAACTTCGCCTTGTTTGTCCTGTGCTAATGCTAGACCTATTTTTGCGAGTTTTTCTGTTGTATTTTGTTCAACAACAATCATTATACGATAATCCTTTCGCTGAGATGGGCCTTCATTTGCCACTAAAGGTGCATAATGCTCAATCTCTTTTTTGGAAATATATAATTTGTAAATTGAAAACCCAATCAATATCCATACAATAGCAATTGCCCAGCTCAGTGGATTGTAAATAAGAAGAAAAACAGCAAGCCCAATGTTACAAAATATGCCTACAATTGGCATGATAGGAAACAATGGACTTTTGAATCCATAATCAAGTTTTTTGCCGTATAGTCTTCTAATGTTAATACCTGCCCAATTGACTTGTGTGAATAGAAATAGGAACATTACAGCAGCAGCAAGTGCAAGCTGTTCGATTGGAAGCCACACGGCCATTACAAGCATGATAAAACCTGATGCTAATATTGCAAAGTGAGGAGTATGATATCTGGAATGAATAGAACTGAAAATGTAAGGAAGGTTGTACTGCCTTCCCATGGCAAATGAAACTCTACTTGAGGAAAATGTAGTGGCACTAAGTGCAGCAATAGTTGACACCAGACCGCCAACTAGGACTAGTATCGTTCCGAATGGTAGTAAAAAATTTGCAGCTTGTGCAATTCCCAGCTCATGATAATCACTTATGAATTGCCATGTCTCCTTGCCAACTATAGATGAGTTCAGCCCGCCCAGAAAAGCGAAAGTAAAAACAATGTAAAGTGTTGTGACAACTCCAAGCGTAATGAAAATTGCTTTTGGGATGTTTCTCTTTGGATTTTTGACTTCTTCTCCAGCTTGTACAATTATTTCATAGCCTTCAAAAGCTATGAATATAATTCCCATCCCTAGAATCAATCCAACTGCACCGTTTGGAATAAAATTCTGAAAGTTTGTCATCCAAGTCGGATTTGTAAAACTCATTGCAAAAAGACCTGCAGTGATGAGGACAATGATAAGTGCAAGTTGTGCAAATGTCAGTCCATTTCCAACTTTGCCTGTAATTGAAACACCTCTGTAATTCACATAGGTGAAAATTATTATCGAAATTACGGCAATAATCTTCTCAAGTGCGACTCCAGCATATTCAGATGGGAATCCTAGGTTGATAAGCAAGTTTCCAAAAAAGGAACCAAAGGATACCGCATACAGACTTCCTGCAATCATGTGAGCAAACCACGCAGTCCAGCCACTGAGAAACGCATTTGGTCTGGGTAGTCCTTCTTTTACCCATCTGTAACCTCCACCTGCTTCTGGAAATGCAGATCCTAGCTCTGCATATGTTAACGCAGTAAAGAAGCTGATTATTCCGCAAAATACAAAGACGATAAGCAGTGCAGGACCTGCTTCACCCATGGCGGGGCCTACCAGAATAAAGATAGAACCACCAATCATTGCAGCAATTCCAACCATTACTATGTCAAGTAAAGAAAGACTTCTGACTAGACCTGACGATGACGTTTCAGTAAACAATCCTATCCGTGTGACAAAAAACCGCGCATAAATCTTTAATGGTAGATCATAATCATGGATCAGCTAGTGTCTTCATATGAAAAATTAACTTGGGATCGATCTTTTATGCAGATTTCCTATTTCGGAACTAGCTTATGACATTCACAAAGACAAGAGCCAATAATGCATCTATGTTTTTTACAGTCAAGACAACGTTTACTCCTACCTGTTTTCATTCGTAGTTCTTCAATTCGTCTTGCCTTTTCACTCATGATTCATTAAATAACCCAAAGCTTTTAGTTATGATTTCCTATTTTCACTCAGATTATTCTCATTTAGTTCCTAAATTTGTTAGAAATAATGACTAAAAAGGGATTTTGTATTCTTTGAGAAGAGGGCTAATTTCATCTTCTGATTCTAGTTTTGAATAGTCTTCTAACAAATTTTTGTTTAGATCTAGAAAGGTATGACCCCATTTGAATTTGTCAAGTAGTTTCAAGCCCAGATCCTTGTAACCCAAAATAAATAATGTAGCTGATATTGCCTCAACGGTTGTAAGTTTATCAAGCTTAGAATAATTAACTGGATTGCCGGCAAAAAGAGGAGGAAGCTTTCTATGAATTCCAGAAAATTTTGTAGTAAATGCTTGATCAGCTAGATTCCATGAACAATCAATTGCAGTAACAGAACCTACAAGTTTCTTATCTGATGCCAGTAGAGTTTTTTTTGCAAAAGGATCTAAAACTAAAGTTTTTTCAGTTGTTTTTTTTACATTTTTTGCCAATCCAAATTTTACAAGCTTAGCTGCAGTGCATTTGTTTGGATCATCTTGTTTTAACATCACAACTTGAATTTGCATTATGTGATTCTAAAATAATGTGCTTATTTGAGTTTATTCTAAAGCAACGTAAGTAACTTGGTAGTAAAGTCTTGATACCTGTTCTTCTTTGAGTACTTCTACATTCCAAGTTGAATCCGGAAGTGAAGCATCTAAAGCCGCTGGTAAAATTGTAAACTTTTCTAGCCTAACATCAGGTCCACTATACCTAACATTGTAATCCATACCATCAATTTGGATTGTCTGGTAGATTGCACCTGGAACTCTAGTTGATTTTTGAATCATGCAGTCAGAATCTTGTCCTATTATGCATGTTCCATCCTCGATACTAACTTTGATGTTGACATTAGATTCTTCTCCCTTGGAGACAGTAAAGAGAGAACCTTGAATAACTCTCGGGGATAATTCTTTTTCGTTAATTATTTTTTTGTTTACTGTAATTTGAATTTGAGATTCTGTGATTCTGTTAACCTTTTCAATTACTCTGTCACCAAATATCTTTGATTCAGGCTCTGATTCAGGCTCTGGAATCTTTTCGACTAGTTGTATAGATTTGGTGAAAGTTCCAAATTCTGTATTAAAGGTGATTATGTATGTACCTAGTTTAGCATTAGTTGGAAATGTATATTCATGGACGAATGTTCCAGTAGGATCTTGCCTTAGAGTTGTAATTGGAACGCCTATTCCACAAACAAATGCACCGCAGTTTAATTTGGTTTGCTCTTCTGTTGGGATTCCAACTTCAACAGTTTCTATGAAGATCAATTTTGTAGGTCTTGCAGTAATATGGGCAATGTCACCTGGATTATATTCTTCTTTGTCAGTACCTATCAACAACGAGAGCACTTCATCCCCGCCAAAAATGAAATCATTATCTACTTGGAAAAAGTTTTCAGCCCTAATTCCTTGGTATACAGCTGTTACCTTGTAGATGCCTTCTTTAAAGATGGTAACTGGCATATCAAAAATACTTTGAAAATTTCCTCCAGAGTCTAAGTATACAGATGATTCAGTAATTATTTTATTTGAAGGAGATTTTATTGCAATATCCACCCTATCTGGCACAACAAGGCCTTGGGTACCTTGTACTCTCTTTAGTGCAGTACCCAATATTGTTAGTTTTTGATTTTGAGCTACATTGTAAACTGGAAGTTCTGACGTTACAGTCAATGGCTCAATATTAAGAAAATCCTCATCGGGGTTAGGAGATACTTTGAAGAAAACAACTACGGGGGCTGTATCAGATTGTGAAATACTGATTTTGTACACTCCATAGTTACTTGAAAATCGGACTCTCTCATTTTGTACTACGTTAGACTTTTCCGATTGGGGAGTAGTCCAAGTCCATGAAAATTTACCATTGTCAACGGTAGTACCAAACTTGTTTGTATCGCCATCTGGTTTTGTAAGAATTATTCCCACGTCAGATTTGCCTGCTCCTCCTCCTGGAACTAAAGCTGTGAGGTGAACATCTTCACCCAAGCCATAAACATCTTTGTCAAGAGTGATGATAGGTGCCTCTATATCCAATGGATCGATTACTGAGAAAGTTGTTGAGTCTTGAAGAAGGCCATCTGCATATGATGCTTTAACTATGTATCTACCAGGGCCATAAATTGCATCGTAAATGGTATCTTTAACTTGATAATTTCCTACTTGATCTGGAATCGCTTTCAGGGAATATTCAGCTGTAGCAGATTTGAATCCAGTAGGTTTTGAAACAGAAGAAGTGATTTGGTTTCCTTCAGAATTTTTTATTACAATATCAATTATAGGAGTCTGATAAGTACTACTAATTTTTGGATTATTTACTTTCCCAGAAATTATTATAGAATTCCCTATATCATATGTTGATTTATCGGTGAAAACAGTAAATGGTTTTAATGATTCAACAAATTCGTCTGGATTTTCTACAACATGGAATACGACAGATTCTGTTCCAACCTCTTTAGAAACTGTAACCCTGTAATCCCCATATCTAATAGGATTATTTGGAATTTTAAATTCATATTTGAATGTGCTGTCGCCTGCAAGCTTTACAGAATCTTGGATCTTTAGCCTATTGAGAGCATCTGTATGCAGAGAACCAAAACCTGTCTGAAGAATTTCAAGGTCTAATGAGAAAATCCAAAGATTGTTTAACCTGCCTGAAATGATTATTGTATCTCCAAGCCCATATGCCTTTTTATCAGTAGTCAAAGAAATTACTTTATTCTCCTTGACATCTTTTGTTAGCTCAAAAGAGCTCACTGCTGAATATGTAGAATATTCTGCAACTATCTTATGAAATCCATAAACTGGTTGGACAGTAGTCATGAATATTGTAGTTGAGAACTTACCTTTTGTATCAGGATATAGAGTACCATCAAAAATTTGCTTCCCAGTTGGATTTGTTACTTTGAACTTTAGACCCTCAAAAGGCACTATGTTATTTGTATTAGCAATAATTGTTGCAGTTTCACCTGGAATGTATGATTCTTTATCAGTGGTGATACTAAGTTGGCTTTCTTCTCCCTCTTCAATTAAAATAATTTCATCACCAACTGTAAATTGTGTTGATGCTATTGCATCACCATATTCAACTACGACATAATAAACTCCTCCAGTGATTCCAAGGACTTTTTGTAGACTAAGAGTAGTTTGATATTTTAAATTGAGATCAGGAAATAGGCTGATATTTTTTTCATATCCGTTAGAACCATAAATTTTTATCATAATTTGTGCAGTTTGGAAAAAAGGTTTCTCAACAAACACTTTTTCTGAGACTTGACCACTAATTATGGCAGTTTCTTGGAAATTATAATTACTTTTATCAGTAGAAATCAAAATAGTTGGTTTACCTGTTTCGGTTTCTGTTGTGAATTTACCATTGGTAGAACCGGCATTTGAAAATTCAAATTTCCAGTCACTTGAGGAATCTGTATCTACCCCATCGTATATTCTCTGCCAGGAAGTAAAATCATTTTTTATATCAGAAAAACTTGGAGTCTGATCTATGACACCTCCATCAGCATTCCGTAATTGTACTGTTTCAGAAACATCTGTAAACCAAACACTTTGGTATGAATAAGTCAAAAATTTATTTGGCTCAATAATTGTTCCTACAGGAATTTTCATAGTCTTTTTTAAAACAGTTGTCGAGGCAATAACCCATCCGCCGATATCAACTGCGGTATCAGTTGGATTATACAACTCAACCCATTCTGATACAGATTTTGAATCGTCTCCTGGAGGATTTATGTCAATTTCATTTATTACAACATGATCTGCAAAAGACGGAGTTTGTCCCATGGCGGGAAATATAGAGCTGCCTAATAGAAAAAATCCAAAGATTCCAATAACTAATGTAGATCTCATTTAATCACTCGCTAAATGCTTCTCGCTAAAAATGCAATTTTAGGTAAGAATTGAGTAAAAGTTGAGCTAGTTGTAAAAGTACAATATACCTGTGAGGCCATTCATGTATTTGGACTCCTATCTGTTATAAGGTCGACGAAGAATTTATTCTAAGTTCTATAGGTTATTTTTTAGGTATATCGCAGTTAGGACATTTTTTACCGATGATTTTTTCTCCGCATTCTGCACAGAAGCCTTCACCAATTTTTTGATCTAAGAATTTTTTTCTTCTACCAACAAATATCTTTATTCCAAAATAAATTGCGATTGATATTCCAATTGCCTCTACAGGATTGAGGCCGACACCGAGTAACCCTACCATAAAAAACAACACTCCTGCAATCAAAATGATGTCACGTTTTTCAAAACTCAATTGCATGGAATTATTTAGAATTTGATAAAAACGTATGCCAGAACTCAGCTCGTGAGACAAAGTGTTCCATCATCTTAAATCATTACTCTAACTCTTCTTCATTGTCTGGCAATAATAATAAATCAAAGAAAGATATGAATTCTCCTATATTTTTTGGAAATTATTTTATTACTAATAAAGATCTAGAAAATAAAAGTGGGATTGACAGGATTTGAACCTGCGACCTCAGGTACCCAAAACCCGAATCATACCAAGCTAGACCACAATCCCTTCGAATTTCACTAGGTCTCCCCAATTTAAGCTTCACAGATGATACGATTTTAAATAACAAATAAAACACCAAAACCGATGCAGGTAGAAGATTATATCAAAGCTGGAAAAATTGCAGCCGAGGTCAGGGAAAATGTTAGGAAGAAAAACTGGATTGGTATAACACTTGAAGATATTTGTGAAGAAGTTGAGAACGAAATTTTAAAGCGAGGAGCTAAACTTGCTTTTCCTGTAAATACAAGCTTAAACGAGGTTGCAGCACATTATACAGCAGAACCCAATGATCAAAAAACTGTTACAGATACTGATTTGATAAAAATTGATCTTGGTGCTCAGATAAATGGATACATTGCAGATACAGCAGTTACAGTTTGTTACGATCCTCAATATGATAGCCTTATACAGGCAGCAGAGGATGCATTACAAAATGCGATTTCTATAATAAAAATTGGTGTCAAATCAAGCGATGTTGGAAGAACCATTGAAAAGACAGTCAAGCAACTTGGTTTCAAACCAATTGCAAATCTAAGTGGGCATTCACTGGCACAGTATACTATTCATGCTGGAAAATCAATTCCAAATATTTGGTCGATAGGATCATTTTCATTTAAGGGGGATGTGGCATATGCATGTGAGCCCTTTGTAACAACAGAGAAGGGCATGGGCTTTGTACGGGAGGGCAAAATTAAGAACATTTTTGCATTAGGCTCAAGAAAACGAACAAAAAATGATGAGGCGGATAAACTCCAAGAATACATTTGGACAAATTTCAATATGTTACCATTTGCATTAAGGTGGTTAGTCAAAGATTGGGAGGAGAAAAAAGCAAGAGAACTTTTGGAGATATTAATAAAAAAGAAAGTTGTACATGCATATCCTATTTTAGTAGAGGCAAACGGTCAGAGAGTCTCCCAAGCAGAGCACACATTCATACCCACTGAGACTGGGGTGACAGTCACTACTACGTTTTAATAATTTCACCAAAAATTTTTGTTATTCTTAATTGGCCTTTACAAGATACACATGGTGAAGTTTCTTTGAAAATATAGTCTCCCTCTATGAATTTTCTTTTTGTCTCCTTCTTACAAGATTCACACTGCTCAACTGTATAGGGAGCCCTTTTTTCTTCTTTTTTTGAAAACATTATTGGGATACTCCTAGTGTATTTCCAACTCCAACAACAAGAACTGTGTGTCCAGTACTTGTATTATCATTGATCATTTCATAAATCTGAGTTCTAACTTCTTCTGCTCTGTCAGCTATTTCTTTTGTCATTAGATTGATTGCTTCTTTAACAGATTGCTTTATTACAATTGCAAAAACTGGGATGTTGTGTCTTGTGGCTATCTCTTCTATTTGAAATCTATCAGTACCAATTCCACCAATTGCTGCACCGAATCCTTGTGATACTGATGCAGAGTCTTCACCTTCTAGCTTCAATGAGGCATCCACCATGATTATTAGATCTGGTTTGTTTTGAGATACGATTGTATCAATTGCTTCTCCTGGCCTACCTATAGTTGCTGATGGGCCTTCAGCCTTTATCAAAAAAAGTTTTCTTCCCTCATACTTTGTTTCACTCCAAACCGTTTCAAATGATGCTTTTTGCTTTTTTGTGCCAAGCATCATTTTGCCAACAACCATGGGTCCGATACCATCACCGATAGGTTGGCCTTGTTTTAATGCTGGTACGGCTTCGTTTAATGCATTGGCTTCCTCCATGATAAAAGGCAACATCATTTGAAGGGGTAAAATAAGTGGGTAATTATTCTGTTTTTTGGCTGTCAGATATAGATGGTTAACAATTTTGTAGAGTAATTGAAGTGAAGTAACTATTTCTAGTAAGGTTTGCACTTTGGTTCTTTCCAATTCAGAAATCTCAGAAAACAGAGACTTGATTTGTGCTCTAGTATTGTCTTCTCTGGAACGAACTACATGCCTAACTTTGGGAATTATTCCACCTGGATCCATGTCGACTGGCATTATTGTAAAATAATCAATGAATCTGTCAAGTTTAGGTGTGGGATCTTTTGGTGGATTTAAATTATTTTTAATGTAATTGATTAATTCTTTTCTTGAATTTTCTTTGAATTGTTGAAGTTTAGTAATGTTTTTTTTGATTTCACTTGATGTTATCTGAAGCTGAATTCGTTGACCATAAAATACAAAGATAATAATTGGTATTATCCATATCAACCATAAAACGGGATTAGTATCATCTCCAAATCCCATAAATTCTTCGAGATTAAAATTAGTAAAATTCAATAATCACAGCGATCTGCTTTTCTCAATTAAATCATTCGTTACTAAAATTCAAGCAAATCCTATAGGAATTTCAAAAATAATGTATTGCAAGGTAAAGAATTAGTGATTGCTTTTATTATAGTTCTGATACAAAAATCCTGTAACATGCCTCAAACAAAACCCATTGTAAGTATTGAAAATGTGGTAGCATCTGCTTCTGTAGATCAAAAGATGGACCTAAATGAAATTACTAGAAATTTTCCTGATGTTGAATATCATCCAGATCAATTTCCAGGATTAGTTTTTAGATTAAAGGTTCCAAAGACTGCTACACTTATTTTTACATCTGGCAAGATGGTTTGTACTGGGGCAAAATCAGAAGAAATGTCAAGAAAAGCAGTAAAAACTGTAGTTCAACGATTACGAAAGGGGGGAATTAAAGTAAAAAAAGAGGCAGAAGTTCAAATCCAAAATATAGTTGCATCGATAAATCTTGGTGGAAGGATTCACTTGGAGCAAGCTGCTAGAACTTTACCAAGGAGCATGTATGAGCCTGAACAATTTCCTGGCTTGATTCATAGAATGCTTGATCCTAAAACTGTAATTCTTCTTTTCTCATCAGGAAAATTAGTATGTACAGGAGCAAAAAAAGAAGCTGATGTTTACAGGTCAGTAAATAATCTACATGCCTTGCTCGAAGAAAAAAAACTCATGATTTATGAGTAATTTTTTTAAAATCAAAACATTATTAGAATAATTAGAATTAAAAGTAAAGTCGATATAGTATAAAAAACTGGATTAATTATGAAAGTAAATAAAATTCAAGATTTTAAGCTCAAAGACATTATTCTAATTAGTTCATTACCAGATATGGGTAAAGTAGGTGGTTTAGTTACACAGCACCTAACAAAAAAGTTAGAAACTAAAAAATCTGCTCAAATAATTTTAGCAGATAAACCATGGGTAAACCTCAAGGATGGTTTGGTTGAACTCCCACAGGATGAATATACTTTAACAGTTGATGAGAAAAATTGTATTGTCATTTTTACTGGTGAAAATCAACCACAAGAACCTAGAACGGTTTTTGAAATTGTAAACACGATTCTTGATATTGTTAGTAAGATGGGAAACATAAAGATGCTTATTTCTGCAGGAGGATACTTACCAAGCGAAAGTGGAAAAGGAACTTTAGTTTACGGTGTTGCAACTAATTCTCATTCAATAGATATCTTAAAGTCATATGATGTAAAGCCTCTATCTCCTGAAGTTAAAAGTATAACATGGTTCAATGGAGTAATCTTAGGAATTGCTAAAAGCAGAAATATTGATGGGGTAGGTCTTTTTGGTGAAATTGTTGATGCAGAATCACCACAATACAAAGCTGCAAGCAATATCTTAAAAGTTATTGAAAAAATTCTACGGATTAAAATCGATACTAAGGAGCTTGATGAAAAAATTATAGAGCAATCAGTAGAGATAAAGAAAGACGGCCCAGGTATCGGATAATTATTTTATTTTTGTTCCAGTTGGAACATCCTCATTTACTGTAAGCCAATAGGGTTTATCATTTACATCAGCTGCAAGTAACATTGCGTTTGATTCAATTCCTGCAAGTTTTTTTGGTTCAAGATTAGCAACAACAATTACTATTTTACCAATAAGATCCTCAGGCTTGTAAAATTCTGCGCCTCCAATTATTACATTTCTTTTTTCAGAACCAAGATCAATCACTCCCTTAACAATCCTCGATTTGCCGGGGATTGCTTCAACAGATTCTATTTTAGCAACTCGAAGATCTAATTTTGCAAAATCTTCATATGAAATTGGCATAACCATTGTTTTTGTGACCAGTTAAAATTAATTTCGAAAAATGAAGACTAATATTTCATTATTTTTGAAGTGTCATCATGACTCAAATCAAGGTTTCAACAAAAATCAGATCATCTGTAGATAAAGTATGGAAAATTGTTTCAGACCTAGATAATGAAACAAAGTTCTGGAAGGGCACTAAAGAAATTCATAACATTTCCAAGGAAGGTAATAAAATCAAGCGTGAAGTCATTATTGCGTTTAGAGATTCAAAGTGTTTACAGGAAGTTACACTTTATCCAAAAGAAAGAATTGAGGCCTTGTTCACTGAAGGCATTATCAAAGGAACAAAGACAATTAGTCTAAAACAGCTTGAAGATGAAGTATTACTTGAAGCAATATGGGATATGAAACTATCAGGAATGATGGGAATGTTTACAGGGATGATTAAAAAACATGTTAAAAGTGGTACAGAGCAAGCTCTTCAGGCAATAAAAAAAGAAGCAGAGCAATAACTTCATGTACCTAATTGTAGAAATTATTAATTACATTTTTGCAGCAATTTTAATTGGAGTATCAGGCGCGTGGATTATTTTAATAAAATCCATGTTAATTTCGTTTAGAGATACCCCGTATTTGGATAAGTTTAATTCAAAAGATCATATCAATCCAAAAGTTTCTGTCATAGTTCCTGCAAGAAATGAAGAAAAGCTTATTTCAAAATGCCTTGATTCTCTGTTAAACCAAGATTATCAAAATTATGAGATTGTGGTAATAGATGACTCCTCAGAGGATTCGACAGGGCAGATTATAAAAAAATACGCTGAGAAACATTCCAAAATAATTCATGTTAGTGCAAGACCAAAACCAGAAGATTGGATGGGAAAAAATTGGGCATGTATGGAAGGATACAAAAAAGCAACGGGAGAGCTTTTGCTTTGTACTGATTCAGATACAAAATATTCTCAAAATGTTATATCACTTGCCGTAGCACATTTAGAATCAGCAAAGATTGATGCACTTACAGTAATTCCAAAAATGTTGTGTCTTGATAATTGGACGAAGATCACACTCCCAATGCTTTCTACTTTTTTGCATACACGTTTTTCAGCTCTTAGGGTAAATGATCCTTCTAAAAAAACTGGTTACTTTTTTGGAAGTTTTTTCATTATCAAAAAGGCAGTGTATGAGGCAATTGGAACACATGAAGGAGTAAAACATGAAATAATTGAAGATGGAGCTCTAGGAAAAAAGGTAAAAGAATCAGGATTCAAATTAAAGATGGTACGTGGAGAACATCTATTGGAAGCCGTATGGGCTAGCAACTGGTCAACTCTTTGGAATGGTCTTAAGAGATTGATGGTTCCATTATATCTTCAAAATAACACCATAGCAATTGGAATTTTCTTTGCAGTCTTGTTCTTACTTTTTATGCCATTTCCCATTTTGTTTTACTCTGTGGTTTTTTTTAATGGAACAATTTCGTTTACTATATTACTTATTTCTTCGATATTGGCTTGTTGTCTTGTTTATTTTGCAGGTATAATAGATGCTACAAAAGGATTACAAATTAAGTGGATTTACTCGTTACTTGCTCCTGTTGGTAGCTTCATTGTTGTAGCTGGGTTTTTGATGGGTATGTTACAGGCAAAGAGTAAAACGGCAATATCGTGGAGGGGCAGAAGCTATTCAATGAAGGAACACGTTACGAATTCAATTAGTGTGTAGTAAGGGTTATAGATAAAACCAAAGTTATTCTAATTCCATGGAAAAATCAGGAATTATAGTTGGCAGTATGCTAGGTGCCACTGTAATTTTGTTGGTATTTGCCTTTGTGATGATTCCTCCGCCCTCAATTAGTCCTCCTGAGATAATAGTTTCAAATGGGCATGGTCCAAGTACTGTTGGTGAGGAAACTCCTCTATCTCTTGGAAAAGATCTTTCTTTAATTCAGATTTTTGAAAGAGCTGAAACAGGAGTAGTACGTGTTAACATTCAAAGATCTGAGGAAGTAGTTTCCACAAACGGAGTTGGATCTGGATTTGTTTTTGATAAAAATGGGCATGTAATTACAAATGCGCATGTAGTTGAAAATTCTGATAAAGTCGTTGTAACCTTTCTTGATGGGCGTTCCTATAATGCAGAAGTGATTGGCATAGACCCAGCTACTGATATTTCTGTAATTAGAGTTGATGCAGATTCCTCTTTGTTAAAACCACTTTTAATTGGTGATTCTTCAAACCTGAAGGTTGGAATGCAGGTTGCTGCAATTGGAAACCCATTTGGTCTTTCGGGTTCAATGACCTCAGGAATTGTCAGTGCGTTAGGACGTTTATTGCCACAAGAATCTGGTTTTTCAATTCCTGATGTAATTCAAACTGATGCTGCTATTAATCCTGGAAACTCTGGAGGTCCACTTCTTAATTCAAGGGGAGAAGTTGTTGGAATAAACACAGCAATCCAATCTGCAACAGGAGAATTTACTGGAGTAGGATTTGCTATCCCATCAAATACAATTGCAAAGATTGTGCCCAAGCTAATATCAGAGGGAACTTATCATCATCCATGGGTTGGAATAGCAGGACGAGACATTAATCCTGATCTTGCAAAAGTACTTCATCTAACTGATGCAAGAGGTTTTCTTATTGTCAATGTTGTTGAGGGAAGTCCTGCAGATAAAGCAGGACTAAAGGGTTCTTCAGAAACAAAAGAGATTGATGGTATTGAATATCTTATTGGCGGTGACGTAGTATTATCAGTTGATGGAAACGTTGTACGAAAAATTGATGATATATTGATTCATCTTCAGCGCTACAAGTCAGTTGGAGATGAAATGGTTTTAGAGATTCTAAGAGATGGCAGAGTCACCAATTTTGTTGTAAAGTTGGATGAAAGACCAGATTCAGGTTAAACACGATACAAGAATAAATACTTGGATTCAAGGTATTTCAGGTGTTGAGTAAGCTTGCTCTTAATTGTGATGCTCTAAACAAGGTTTTAGAGGGAAGAGAAATTCCAAAGGAAGAAGCTTATGAAATTTTTAACATTTCACAGTATGAGTCTGCAGAGATATTTGAGACTGCAAAAATCTTACGAAATAAAAATCATGGAAATGTAGTCACTTTTTCAAAAAAGGCATTTTTTAATTTAGTAAATCTATGTCGCGACACCTGCACATATTGTACCTACAAAGCAGATCCTGGAGAATCAAAACTTTCAATGATGTCAATAAAGGATGTGCAAAATCTTGCCAAGCTTGCAAAAAAACATCAATGTGTTGAGGCATTATTTGTTACAGGAGAACGCCCAGAGGAACGCTTTGAGCTAGCAAGAAGTTGGCTCAAAGAAAATGGTTTTGCAAACACCGTAGAATATCTTGTTTTTGCATCAGAGATTGCTTTAGCAGAAGGATTATTCCCTCATACAAATGCAGGAAATTTAACAAAGCATGAGCTAAAAGAACTAAAAAAATCAAATGTCAGTATGGGCCTCATGATTGAAAATGTTAGTGAGCGCTTAACAGAAAAAGAAATGCCCCATCATCTTGCTCCAAGCAAATATCCAAAAGAACGACTCAAAGTATTAGAAAACGCAGGACAGTTAGGCATTCCCATGACAACTGGAGTTCTAGTTGGAATTGGAGAAACACCATTTGAGGTAATTGATTCCATTTATGCGATCAAGGAGATTCATAAAAAATACGGAAACATTCAAGAGATTATCTTGCAAAACTTTCATCCAAAACCTGACACTATAATGAAAGAACATCCGTCAGCTGAGGAAAACTACTTTAAGACAATGGTTGCATTGACTCGAATCATAATGCCTGAGATGAATTTGCAAATTCCTCCAAATCTTTCCCCAACATCATATGAAAGATTCCTTTCTGTGGGAATTAACGATTGGGGAGGCATATCTCCACTAACTCCTGACTATGTAAATCCAGAGTTTTCCTGGCCTGAGATAAAAACTATTGAAGTTAATTCACAAAATGCAGGCTATGAGTTAAAATGTAGATATCCGGTATACCCAGAATTTTTTTCCATGGTAGAATCATCACTTGTTGAAAAAATGTCTGAAATCAATGATGGGACTAATTTAGTTGGAGAAAACTATTGGCGCTAAGTAATTTAGATGTGTTTTTCAAAGATGCGGACCCAGAAATAGCTACTACACTAGACCGTGCACTTTCAGAAAAAGAAATCACTACAGGGGAAGCTGCAAGGTTGTATGAAGCAAGAGGAATGGACTTTCATTTAGTTGGGGCAGTAGCTGATGAACTTCGAAAAAGAAGAGTTGGGGATTGTGTAACATATGTAATTAATCGCAACATCAATTTTACAAACGTATGCATCAAGCAATGTGGATTTTGTGCATTTAGCAGAGACTTTAGAGAAGAGGAAGGATATTTTTTGCCAACTGAAGAAATTGTTAGGCGTGCAAAAGAAGCTCATCAGTTTGGAGCAACTGAGGTATGCATTCAGGCTGGAATTCCGCCAGACATGGATGGCGAATTGTATGAGAACATTTGTCGTGCCATAAAGGCTGAGCTTCCAGATATTCACATTCACGGGTTTTCTCCTGAAGAAGTTTTGTATGGTGCAACTAGGTCGAAGATTTCAGTAAAAGAGTATCTTGTGCGACTAAAAGAAGCAGGTGTAAATACACTTCCTGGTACTGCGGCTGAGATTTTAGATCAAACTATGAGAGATAAAATATCTCCTGGTAGAATTAGTGTAAAAGACTGGATCGATGTTATTAAAACTGCACACAAGCTAGGAATTGGAACAACATCAACTATGATGTTTGGTCATATTGAGAGCCCACATGACCGTGTTCAACATATTGCAAAGATTCGTGAGATTCAAAAAGAAACTGGAGGTTTTACTGAATTTGTTCCACTAAATTTCATTTATCATGAAGCACCAATGTACAAGCATGATTTGCATCAAGGAATTAGACAAGGAGCTAACGCAAATGATGCACTCTTGACGCATGCAATAGCTAGAATCATGCTCAATAACTATATCAAAAATATCCAAATGTCTTGGGTAAAAGAAGGCCAAAGGATGTCACAGCTAATGCTAATGTGGGGCGCTAATGACTTTGGAGGGACTTTGATTAACGAAAGTATCTCGACTTCAGCTGGGGCTCAACATGGACAGCTTCTCAAACCAAAGGAGATTAGACGTATGGTTCGTGAAATAAATCGCACTCCTGCGCAGCGAAGCACCGATTACCAAATTTTGAGAACATTTGAAAATGAGAATGAGTATGAAGATGAGCTTGATACAGTTGATGCTAAAAGATTTGGCTCTTATTTTGAACTAATAAAAATCGACAAATACAAATACAAAAATCCAAGGCGATCTTAATTGTCTGCCTGTGATAGGGCACTTTCTCATGCAAAAAATTTACACATTGAAGAGTGTGAAGCTATCTTTGTACAAAAGAAAATCATAACTGTTCGAATTACAGATTCAGAAATTGCTGAAATAAAACAAAACTACGACAAAAACCTTGGAGTGCGTGTTATTAATCAAAAAAGAATTTCTTCAGCTGGTACTAGCAATCCTGATGATGCAGTCAAAATGGTAGAGTTGGCTTTAGCCTCATCTACTCTACAAAAGCCAAAAGAATTCTGGAAGTCGTTACCATCTGAATTTAAAAAATCATCTAGAATCGAAAAACTTTATGATAAAAAACTAGTTGAAATAACTGGAACCCAAGCAGCTGACATTGCCCAAACTATGATTAATGCTGCTTCTCATTCTAAAGTATCCAACATTACTGGTTCACTGAATGTAGTTTCAGAAAATGTAGAGATTGCAAATACAAATGGTCTGAATTGCGCTGATGATGCAACTTACATTTCTGGAACCATTAATGCTGATTCTGAGGAAGGAAGTTCACCAGTTTCTGGAATTGGACAAGCAAGCTGTCGCACTTTGGGTGCTTTTTCTGCTAAATCAGTAGGGTTTGATGCAGCAGAGATGTGTGTTGGTTCTATCAATCCACAAAAACCAGAAGCTGGTGAATACAGTATTATTTTTGATCCATATTCTGTGGGAGAGTTATTGGCTTTTGTTTTTGCATCAAACTTTAGTCTAAAAACTTACTATGATAAGAAAAGCTGTTTTTCAGACAAGCTTGATTCTAAAATTGCAGTTGATAATTTTAATTTGATTGATGATGCACATGCACCTGAAGGTATTGGCAGCAAGATTTTTGATGATGAAGGCTTTGCAACAAAGCCAAGACCGTTAATTGAAAACGGAGTCTTCCGAGGTCTTTATTCTGATTTGTTTAATGCCTACAAAGAAGGAAAAGAGCCTTCTGGAAATGCAAGTAGAATAGGCTCTCCGATGGGTCGAAGCGCAGAACCCATTCCTGTACCTGCTCCACATAACATGAGAATTTTGGGGGATGGGATGAGTAGGGATGAAATCATCAAAGAGACCAAAAAAGGATTGCTAGTTGGAAGGCTCTGGTATACGTACGCTGTCAATCCAACTCGAGGAGATTTTTCTTGTACCGCAAGAAGTGGAATTCGAATTATTGAAAATGGAGAGGTAAAAGCTCCTGGAACATCGGTTAGAATTGTTCATAACTTGCCAGTAATGTTACAAAACATTTCAGGAGTAGGCAATGATTCAAAAAATGTTTTACAGTGGGCATCGTTGCCTTCAATTGCACCAACTGTAAGGGCTGAACGAATCAAAGCAATTCCAATTTAATTCTGAGCTAAAAACTAGTTATGGAAAAAATAAAATATATTTATTTATCAAAATCTGAATTTTGGATAACCCTGTTAGATTATTTTGATTTTTTCATGGAGTTTAAATAGAGACCATATTCTCTTGTTTTTTAATGTCTGACACGCAACCTCCACCAAAACCAAAATCATTGATGCAACAATTCATGGAATTTCTTAAAACATTCGGAATAATTGGCTTGGCTATTGCATTCGTAATAGGTGCAGCTTCCTCAAAGTTGATAACAGCATTTGTTAACGACTTGGTCAATCCCTTAGTAGGCCTGGCCTTACCCTCAGGAAGTTTGAAAGAATTATCCTACAGCGTAACAAACTCTGTAACTGGCGTAACATCAACATTTGCCTATGGAGACCTGATTGCAAATATAATTGACTTTGTAATTATTGCCTTCTTAGTCTTCTTGATGTATAAGATATTATCGCGCAGTCCTATGTTTGGAGTAGAAGACAAGACTAAATCCAAATAATATTTTTTTATTTTTTCTTGTAGATTCAGTGTTGATGTCATCAATCCAAACTATGAATTCTTTTTCCAATTTATAATTCTGCAACGCGTCATTTTTGTACCGAAATCATAAAAGCGTATTAGCATTCTACGTCTATAACAATCAAAGTAGATCTTACCTGCGATCAAACATCAGACCGCCCTGGTTGAAAAAAGGAATCTAGATAGTTCAACAAAGCTTCATCTCAAAGTTAATAAGGTAAAGTACGGTACCAATACCGTATGATGAGAGCACGATTAACTTACATTCCAGTCGAGGTAGCAGACCAATTTGGGGATTTTATCATAAAGCGCGATGAGCAGATCTTAGATGCAGTAAGAGCACGAACACGAGATTTTAGCACCTTGTCGCTTCTAAAGCTACTATATCAGGTACGAGGCGAGTCCATGACATTTTCTGATCTGTACTCAAAATCCAAAATACGAATGAAAAGATCATTTCTTAACTATCTGCACCTTTGTGTTGACTATAACTTTCTTGAAAAAAAATCAGTAGGACAGAATATGATCTATTCAATCACTGACAAAGGCATGACAATGTTGAATTTGTTTATGCAAAAAACAAGTGTAAAAGATGAATCCATATGAATGCAGATGAGAGAAGATCACATAGATTGAATCAACTTTTACAAATATATCTTAGACAACGAGATGAACAAGCCCTATACCAAAGAGCAAAGAATTTGGGAGTATCAGATGCAACAGCTAAAGATTATCTAAGAACAGTCATAATTCGAGCAAAGACTGTAAAAAAATTAAATTAAAAATTATGCCTAAAACTGACTAAACAATGACATTTTAAACCCAAAATAGAATGGTGGATACAGAGAATTTTTCAAAACAAGGATAGATCAAGCTAGAAAATTCTAAGAATTGATGGCACTGTCGTATTGATAAAAGTAATTAGACCCAAGAATTTGACGTAAAGAATGCAACAGGGGGCATTTCCAGAAGCCGAAGTATTTGAGATAAAAAAAGTAGATTACAACTCTCCAATTGTTTTTGCCGGATTTGTTGGTGCAGGTCTGGCAGGTCCAATATCTGTTGGGTATATTATTGAAAAGCTAAAAATGGAAGAGGTTGCGTACATGAGATCAAAATACCTGCCACCATCAACTGTTTTTATTCATGGAATGTTAAGACATCCATTTCGTTTTTACTCAAACAAAGAAGGAACTATTTGTGCAATAATTTGTGAGATCACATTAAGAATGGAAGGTCTGTACACATTAGTAGCTGCAATATTAGATTGGGCAGAACAAAAAGGATCCCATGAGATCGTAATCCTAGATGGCGTTGCAAGTGATAGTCATGATGATAAAGCGTATTGTGCAGCAGAAGAAGATCTTTGCAGAATAATGCAAGATAAGGGAATCAGTATGATTCGACAGGGGTTCATTACAGGAATGCCAGGCGGAATTCTCAACGAGTGCATGATGCGTGAAATTCGAGGTGTGTCTTTTCTTGTAAAAGCAAACCACACGCAGCCAGACCCTTTAGCTGCTGCAACTCTAGTTGATGCAGTAAATAGAGCATATCAAACAAATATTGACACTGAAGACCTTAAAAAACAAACAGAAAAACTTGGTGTCGATTTTAAAGAACTTTCTGAAAAATATTCAGAAGATAGGAAAACAGACGCCGGAATGTACATGTAATATTTTGATTGACTTGAATTCATATTACCAAAATCCCAATCTCGCATCAGGCAGACACAATTTATGGCAATAACCTACAAAAGCGCAGGAGTAGATGTCTCAAAAATTAAACAAAGTCAGGCCGCAATAGGTAAAATCATTTCTTCAACTCATGGCCTCTCAAAAATAGCAAAAATTGCACATGGGTTTGGCCATTACGCAGGAATTGTTGAGATTTCAGGAGGTAATCTTTTGGCAACTCATACCGATGGAGTTGGCACGAAGGTAATGATTGCAAACATGATGAAGAAATACGATACAGTAGGCATTGATTGTGTGGCAATGAATGTTAATGATATCATTTGCGTCGGTGCAACTCCAATTTCATTTGTTGATTATATTGCAGCAAACAAAAACGATCAAAAAATATTCAAAAAAATTGTTGAGGGATTGGCAAAGGGTGCAAAAAAAGCTGGAGTTCCAATAGTTGGTGGTGAAACTGCAATCATGCCAGACCTAATTGCTGGAAAGGGTTTTGGTTTTGATCTTGCAGGAATGGTAGTAGGTCTTCTTTCAAAGAAACAAATGGTTTTAGGAAATTCGATTAAATCAGGAGATGTAATAATTGGTGCAAAAAGTACTGGCTTGCACTCTAATGGATATTCGTTGGCAAGAAAGGTTTTGCTTTCAAAGTATTCAATTAAAGATAAAATAAAAGGTGTGGGGGTTTTGGGAAATACGCTTTTATCTCCAACTGAAATTTATGTAAAACCGGTTTTAGAGATGCTTGATAAATGTAAGATAAATGGTCTTGCACACATTACTGGTGGTGCATTTACCAAACTTTTACGACTAAAAAAAACTGGTTTTAATTTGGATTGTATGCCGAACCCTCCTCCAATATTTGGATTAATACAGGAGCGCGGAGTAAAAACAGACGAGATGTACAAGACATTTAACATGGGAGTTGGATTTTGTGTTGTTGCACCAAAAGATCAGGCTGCAAAAATAAAATCTATTTTTCGTAAACATAAAATTGCGAGTCAGGAAATTGGAAACATTACAAACAAAAAAGGTGTCTTTGTAAATTCCAAAAGGATTGCATAATCTATTAGACTAATTTGAGATAATTTTCAACTAATAACTGCCTTATATTGACCGCTCATATCACCTAAAACGGGGAATGCATTGGTAGCTGAGACTCACTTTATTGAGATCATAATAGGTGTAGGAATTTTGCTTTTTGCTGCAAAATTAATGGCAGAGCTTTTCCTTAGACTAAAACTTCCAATTGTTTTGGGGGAGCTTTTAGCTGGAATGATTATTGGACCATTTGCTCTAGGATCTTTTCTAGTCTTTGATGGCAAACCACTGCTTCAGATAGGTAGTGAGATCAGAGTTCTAGGAGAGATTGGTGCAATTGTAATTTTGTTTATGGCAGGTCTTGAGATGACACCAAAAGAATTTCTCAGGGGAGGTAAAGCATCATTTACAGTTGGAACCTTGGGGGTAATTGCTCCATTCTTTGCTGGCCTGGTTGCTTTTCAGATGTTTGGGTTTGATGTATTTCAATCATTGTTAATTGCAACTGCACTTACAGCAACAAGTATTGCAATATCAGTTCAAGTACTATCAGAATTTGGCAAGATAAAGTCTCCAGAGGCTCGTTTGATTATTGGTGCAGCAGTAGTGGATGATATTTTGGCAATTGCTATTCTCTCAGTAGTTACATCTCTTGGAGGAGATGTTACACATGTGGATGTTCTTGAGGTCACATTTACAGTTCTAAAGATACTTGGCTTCTTTGCTGTGATTCTAATTGTATCAATTATTGTTATTCCAAAAATTATCACACCAAGATTGTGGAAAGCAAAGGGAAGTGTTGAAGGAATTGCAACAGCGTCATTCTTTGGTGCTGCAGCACTTGCTGGCTCCATTGGATTGTCTCCAATTGTAGGTGCTTTTGCAGTAGGAATGGCGCTTTCGACAACCAAAGTTTTTGAAAAAGTTGAAAGCTTTATTGGCAAGATTGGAATAATTTTTGCGCCACTTTTCTTTGCAATAATTGGAGCTCAAGTAGATTTTAGAGGAATCGATATGGAAATTTTAATTCTCAGTGGAATAATTATTGCAATTGCAGTAGTTACAAAGTTGTTTGGATGTGGGCTTCCCGCTTGGGCTTTTCTTAAAAGTAGAACTCAGGGAATGAGAGTAGGAATAGGGATGATTTCACGAGGAGAAGTTGGATTAATAGTTGCA
>Ga0209641_10001390_pt1 | contig 21717 bp, 20 predicted proteins | sample RifCSP16_1_FD_184022 | JGI IMG/M metagenome (GOLD analysis project Ga0209641, IMG submission 184022) | Soil microbial communities from Rifle, Colorado - Rifle CSP2_sed 16_1 (SPAdes) (version 2) | ecosystem: Environmental > Terrestrial > Deep subsurface > Rock core/Sediment | place: Rifle... | reverse complement strand
AGGAGGCGGGCAGGGTCGCGCCGTGCGACAAGTGCGGCCGGGAAATCCAGAACGTGCGGTGGCTGGCCGAGAACATAAAAAAACTGCAGGAACAGGGCGTGCGGTGACGATATCACGCCCGGCATGGGGTGAAAGTTCAAGGACGACTGAGCGAATGGGGAGAAACGGGGGGCAGGGACAGTGAGACGAGGGATGAGAGACGAGGGGCGAAAGACGAGAGCCGCAAGGGGCATAGAGCATGGTGAAAGAAAATTGGATCTAATTATATGCTGAAAGGTGTTTTTATCACCGGCACCGACACGGGTGTGGGCAAGACGTACGTGGCGACCGGCATTGCATCTGCGCTGAGCTCGCGCGGGGTCGATGTGGGCGTGATGAAGCCTGCGGAGACCGGATGCCGCGTACGCGCGGGGAAATTGGTCCCTTCCGACGCGCTCAGCCTCATGAAGGCCGCGAACGTGCATGACGCGCTCTCGAATGTGAATCCGTACCGCTTTCGCAACCCTCTCGCGCCGCTCGCGGCTGCCGAGCTTGAGGGAAAAAAGATCATCGAGGAAAAGATCCTGAGCGCCTGGTACACGCTCTCCCGCAGGCATGAGTTCATGATCGTGGAAGGGGCGGGGGGCATCATGGTCCCGCTCACGGAAAAGTATCTTTATCTGGACCTCGCCGCTGCGCTCGGACTTCCTGTCCTGATCGTGGCACGGCCCGGTCTCGGCACCATCAATCATACTCTCCTGACGATCTCCGTTCTTCAGGAGAAGGACATCGCTCTCTCCGGCATTGTGGTCAATTATGCGGGCAGCAACAAGACCGGTCCTGCCGAGAAAACGAGCCCTGCTGTTATCGAGAGAATTTCGGGGGTGAAGATCGTGGGAATGGTGCAACACGGCTCCCGTGAGTTCGGAAGTATTGCATCATACTTGACCTGATCTTATGGATCACGGCAATCACGCATTGGCGTGACTTTCTCCAAAAAAACACAACGAAATAAAACCCCCCTCTCTTGTCCGAGAGAGGGGGGTAAAAGAAAGCCTGAAGGATCTGTTAGCAACCTGCCATTGGTTTTTTCTTCTTTGCCGCCGGTTTTTTCCCGCCGAGACTTTTGATATACATCACCATCGATTTCATCTTGTCCGATTTCACATCGAGGTCCTTGCCTTTGAGCGCCATGCCTATGCAGGTATTGACGGCTTCCTCAAGGGTCTTGTGGGCCCCACCCGGTGTTTTCCATTCCTTTTTCGAGCCCGCTCCCTCCAATCCCTTGCCGTCGGGATGACAGGTGTTGCAGGAATTGCCCGCGGTGCCGAGCTTGGTGTCATTGAACAGAGCCTTGCCTTTTTTCACCGAAGACCCTGCCGCCATGGCGATGCCGGAGCCAAGAGACACGATGAGAACGACGAGTAAAACGATCTTCAAGCATTTCATGGTATTACCTCCTGAGTGAGATTTACGTATTGTCAAATATTCTTTAGCAAATGTTCTGAATTTTCTTTTTTCCCAACACGTTGTACAAAAAGAGCTTGCCTCCCCCGTGCGTCGCGAGCAGGACCGGCCCGCTCCGCGTCGTCGCAGGGCGTGCCAGGTTGACTCTCGGCATTTCATCACGATCCGTCCAAGCCGCAGCGCTTACGCTCCGCACGCGCTGTTTTGGAGACGTGGTTCAACGGGGCCGTCACCCGCACGCTTTTCTGCGCCGATCGCTCCGGGGCCGGTCCTGCTTCCCTCCCCGGTGCAAGCCCGGCAGCCCCGGATCGCTGGCGCAGTGGACGCGCCCCCAAAGCTTATGACGCCAAGAACTCTAAAGCAGCGCGGCCGAAGGGAAAGTGCTGCCGGGTCGAGCCCTCGCCGCTTCGAATACTGACGATCATCGGGCGCGTTATGCGCCGGCGAGGAGGGGCTGTCGGGCGACACAGCCCCGGTCTCATACCATGCTCTCCTCGTTTTCATGGAACTTTTGACAGTACCGAGATTTAATGCGGGTAAGATAGTATTAAGACTATCATATCTCTGTTTGTTGTCAAGGCCCTTTGTAAGAGCAAAGTCGCCATGCTCGGCGGGTTGACAAACAGGAGTGGCGCTGATATTATTCGTCCAGTTATTGCGTCCATGTTCTTCAGGTGCGGAGGGGTGATGGCTGCCATTGTTACGCTGACAACCGATTTCGGGTCAAAGGACTCTTTTGCCGCGAGCGTAAAGGGGGTCATCCTCAAGATCAACCCCGATGTGCAGGTTGTCGATATATCGAACGAGATCGCCCCGCAGGACGTCTGGGAGGCCGCGTTCACGCTGAAAGCGGCGTACAGCTATTTCCCGAAGGGAACGGTGCACCTTGCGGTGGTCGACCCGGGCGTGGGGAGCGGCAGGCGTCCTCTTATCGTCGTTACCGACGGGTATTACTTTGTCGGGCCGGACAACGGCATCTTCAGCCTCATTTACCAGGAGGAAGCGAGGGTCAGGGTGCATCATTCAACATCGACCCACTACTATCTTCCCAACCCCGGACCGACATTTCACGGGAGGGACATCTTTGCGCCGATGGCGGCCTGGCTTACGAAGGGCATCCCGTCGGGCAGCTTTGGCGAAGAGATCACGGATTATATAAAATTAAACGTTCCGGTGCCGCAGAAGACCGCAAACGGCATAGACGGCCACGCGGTGCATATCGACCGCTTCGGAAACATCATTACGAACATCATGTATCGGGACATCCAGGCCCTTCAGCCTGAAGGCGCGGATATCGGGATACCCTCCATCACGGTGGCAGGCAAGGTCATAAAAGGGCTGAAGAAATTTTACGCGGAGGCGGCGCCCGGCGAACCGGGGGCCATTATCAACAGCTCGGGCCACCTTGAGATATTTCTGTTCAAACAGAACGCCCGCACGGCACTTACGATCAAGAGGGGCGATGCGGTGAAATTAACTATGAGCAGATAACCGGCGACTCCGGAAAGCAAGACTGAAAGTCCGAAAACCTTGTAATTACCTCTTGTCTCGCACCCCTTCAGCGTACTATAATACTCCGCATGAAATCCTTCCACATTATCACCTTCGGCTGCCAGATGAACGAGCACGATTCCGAACGGATGGCGGGCATCCTCGAAGGCCGTGACTACGCCCGGGCGTCCGACCCCATGGATGCGGACATCGTCATCCTGAACACGTGCAGCATACGGGAAAAGGCCGAGCAGAAGTTTTACAGCGAACTGGGAAGGCTCAGGAGCCTGAAGGATGACCATCCGGGCATTCAGATCGCCGTTGCCGGCTGCATCGCGCAGCAGGAAGGAGCGAACATCCTTGCACGCGCGCCGTATGTGGACATTATATTCGGACCGTCGGACATCGCCAAGCTGTCCGAGATCGTCACGAAGAAACAGTCGCGAACAGCTCCGGTCATCGATACCGGGGGGGACGCGGAATATCATCGCAGGCATATACCGGCTGTTCGCGCGGACCGGTTGAAGGCATGGGTTTCCATCATGTACGGCTGCGATAATTTCTGCACGTACTGCGTGGTGCCGTACCTGCGCGGACGGGAGCGCTCCCGTCCGCCGCAGGACATCATCGATGAAGTGCGGGGTCTCGCGGAAAAGGACTACAAGGAGATCACCCTCCTCGGGCAGAACGTGAATTCCTACGGCCGCGGAATGGAAGGGAGCGTCGATTTTCCGGCTCTTTTGCGGAGGATAAACGACGAGACCGGCATTGAACGGATCCGGTTTGTAACGTCCCACCCGAGAGATCTTTCGGACGGACTGATCCATGCTCTCCGGGACCTCCCGAAGGTTTGCGAGTCACTTCACCTGCCGGTGCAGAGCGGATCGGACAGAATACTTGCCGCGATGAACAGGGGATACACGAGAGCGGATTATCTGGAGAAGGTACGGAGGCTTCGGGACGCGGTGCCGGACATAGCGTTCACCTCGGACATCATTGTGGGATTTCCGGGCGAGACGGATGATGACTTTGAGATGACCATGAAACTTCTCGATGAAGTACGGTACGACGGCATCTTCTCCTTTAAATACTCAAAGAGACCTGGCACAGCGGCGCTTAAACTCTCCGGCCACCTTCCGGAAGATGTGAAAGAAGCGCGGCTTGCCCGGGTGCTTGACACGCAGCAGGAGATAAGCGTTCGGAAGAACAAGGAACAGGTCGGCACGATCAAGGAAATCCTTATTGACGGCCGAAGCAAGCGGGGCGGGAAGCTCACGGGCAGGACGAGAGGGAACAAGGTCGTGAATGTTGCCGGGCCCGAACCCCTCATGGGTTCGCTCGTTACCGTCAGGATCACCGCTGCCGGCGTGAACTCGCTTTCCGGAGAGATCAAAGCAACAACGTAATGCAAACGGCAGAATGCAAAGTGATTATTTTAAACTATTGCAACTGTTCAGGTCAGCCAATCGCTCTGTCGCTTAGCGTGCTATAAGTCCTTGAAATTCGGCGGAGCCGGTTCTTTTGCCCGCAGTGCCTACATCGGTAAAGCATCTTTGCCCTGCACGCTTACAGCGCCCATCACTCATGGCAGACCTGAGCACCTGAGTAGTTACAAATTTTTCATTGGGGCGGAGCGACAAATGCGCATAGCGTTCAGCACCCTCGGGTGCAAGATAAACCAGTACGAAACGGACCTCATGCAACGGGACCTCGCGTCCAAAGGCAACACCATTGTGTCCTTTGACGAAGAAGCCGATATCTATATCGTCAATACCTGTTCGGTGACGGCGAAAAGCGATTATCAATCCCGGCAGGTCATCAGGTCTGCGGCCCGGCGGGCGAGAGGGGGGCGTGTCGTGGTCACAGGCTGCTACGCCTCAACGCGGCCGGAGGAGATAAAAAAAATACCCGGCGTGTCGCTCGTGATCAATAATCAGGAGAAAGAACGCATTCATGATTCTCTCGGAGCGTTGTGTCCGGTCACTATCGAGGCCGCAGCATCTCCCGCGGCGGGAACGACGAAGGCAGAGCACGGCAGGACACGGGGATTTTTGAAGATCCAGGACGGCTGCGACAATGCGTGCTCATACTGTATTGTGCCTCTGGCCAGGGGCGGATCACGAAGCTCGGCGCCCGGAGAGGTGCTCAAGGAATTCAAGCGGCAGGTGCAGGCAGGCTGTCCCGAGATCGTTCTGACGGGCATCCATATCGGACGATACGGCGCTGACCTGACCCCGGCCATGGATCTTACGGAACTTCTTGCAACCCTGGTCCCGGCGCGTGATCGGTCCCGGGTGCGGCTGAGCTCGATTGAGCCGAAGGAAATCACGCCGGAGATGATCGGGCTGCTCGGCAATGGGTTGTGCAGGCACTTGCATATACCGCTCCAGAGCGGAGACGACACCATCCTGGCAGCCATGAAACGGGATTATACCTCGACGTTCTATCTGGACCTTCTTCAGGGCATAGCAAAGAATGTTCCCGGCATCGCACTCGGCGCCGATGTCATGGTCGGGTTCCCCGGAGAAGGGGACGCTGAATTTCAGAATACCTTGAAGCTTGTCGAGAAGTCTCCGCTTACTCATCTGCATGTCTTCAGTTACTCTTCACGCCGGGGAACAGAGGCCGCGGCCATGAAGAACCAGGTTCCCGAAGCGGTAAAGAAACAGCGGAATGAAGCTCTCAGGAATATTGGAAGGCGAAAGAACTTTGAATACAGGAAAAAGTTCAAAAGTTCCGAGGTTCAAGTCGTGGTTGAAGGCAAGAGAGATGCAACGACCGGTTGCCTTACCGGGCTTGCGGATAATTATATACGAATGGTTGTTTACGACGCGAAAGCTGAAAACATCGGGGAAAACATTAAGGTCAGGATAAGCGTGGTGAATGAGGAATATACTTTTTCAGAAATTTTGTAACTTACTGATTTTATAATAAATTTTATGTCTATTTTTTGTGCAATTTGCATTTTCTCTGCTGGGGACGCCTTCAGAAAAAAACTATTCACAGGGTTGATAACAGTTTGTCCACACAATTTGTGTAAAGCAAAGATAAGCCTATAGTTAATCTAAAGTTTTTCCGTCACTTTTTTTTCTGATGAAATTCTAAAAATCTGGTGTGCACGTTTTCGGACTGCATCTATTTGCAGGAGGGTGCAAGGAATGGGGGCACTACACGCCATCTTAATGTTCTACCTTAAGGATATGATACCCTGTATCACGCTGCGCCGGGACGTAACCGGCATCTTTTATCAAGTCCACGATCTCCTGCCGCGTCATTCTGAACGTAATACCTGCCGCAGCCACCACATTTTCTTCGATCATGGTGCTTCCGAAGTCATTTGCCCCGAATTCGAGAGCGACCTGTGCTATCTTTGCACCCTGTGTTACCCAGGAGGCCTGGATGTTCTTGAAATTATCAAGCATGATGCGCGACAGGGCGAGTGTTTTCAAGTATTCGACCGCCGTTGCCGATCTTCCACCCAGTTCCGTGTTTCCCGGCTGATACGTCCAGGGGATGAACGCTGAAAAACCACGTGTCTCGTCCTGTATTTCTCTCAGTCTTATAAGGTGTTCCACGAGCTCTTTTTTTGTCTCAAGGCTTCCGAACATCATCGTGGCTGTTGTAAGCATACCGAGGCCGTGGGCTGTCTTCATCACCTCGGCCCACTGGCGCCAGCGGATCTTGTTCGGGCTCACTTTTTTTCTCACCCTGTCGACCAGTATCTCCGCCCCGCCGCCCGGAATGGAGTCAAGGCCGGCGGCCCTCAGCCTCGTGAGCGTCTCTTTGATAGTGATCTTTGCGTGCTGTGCAATGAATGAGACCTCGGCAGGCGAGAGGGAGTGGATCTGGATGGTATATCTGGATTTTATGGAAGAGAAGAGGTCTTCGAAATACTCGATGCCGAGGTCGGGATGAACGCCTCCCTGCATCAGGATCTGCGTGCCGCCCTGGGCAAGCGTTTCTTCGATCTTCCTGAATATCTCCCCGCTCGACAGGAGATAGGCCTCGGGGCTTCCGGCGTCGCGGTAGAACGCGCAGAACTTGCACTTGTTCACGCAGATGTTGGTGTAGTTGATATTGCGGTCAACAATGAAGGTAACGACCCGCTTTGGGTGGAGCCGTTTACGCGTGTTGTTCGCGAGTTCCCCGAGGGTCAACAGGTCGGCGTGTTTGAGAAGAGCGAGACCTTCTTCTGAGGTCAGACGCTTGCCCGAAGCCGCCCTGGTAATTAGTTTATCGGTTTTCATCGCCATACTTTTATTTTGCGGTAGAGCGTGTCTCTCTCCACCGGCGTGCGGCCCGCCTGTCTGATAAGATACACGATATCTTCCTTCGTCAAGCTTCCATCCGTTGTGCCGCCTGCCGCCCTGGTGATGCGTTCTTCGACAACGGTCCCGTCAAGGTCGTCCACGCCGAAACTGAGGGACACCTGGGCGATCTTTTCACCGAGCATGACCCAGTATGCCTTGATATGATCGAAGTTGTCGAGCATCAGCCGGGATATCGCGAGGGTCTTCAGATCATCGAAGCCGGTTGTGTAGGATGACTTCTTGATCTCGGTGTTCCGGGAGTGGAAGCTCAGGGGAATGAACGCCTGGAACCCTCCTGTCCTGTCCTGGAGGTCGCGGAGCTTCACCAGATGATCGACCCGGTGTTCATAGGTTTCGATGTGGCCGTAAAGCATGGTCGCATTCGATTTGAGCCCGATCTTGTGCGCCGCTTCTATCACTTCGAGCCAGCGCTGTCCGCTTATTTTTTCGGCGCAGAGCGTGGTGCGTACGCCGCTGTTGAAGATCTCCGCCCCTCCGCCGGGCAGGGAGCCGAGTCCTGCTTCGCGGAGCTTCACGAGAGTATCCGTAAGGTCCTGACCGGATATCTTCGAGAGGTAGTCGATCTCCACGGCAGTGAAGGCCTTCAGATGTATCTTCGGGAACTCCGCCTTGAGCGTCCCAAGCATGTCCAGATACCATGCGAACGGAAGATCAGGATGGAGGCCGGACACGATGTGGAACTCGCGCACTCCCTTTTCAGCCCCCCGCGCCCTTGCAAGGATGTCCTCGATGCTCATTTCGTACGCGCCGGGCTCGCCCTTGCTCCTGCTGAACGCGCAGAATTTGCAGCGGTTCACGCAGATGTTCGTGGGGTTGATGTGCATGTTTTGGATGAAATGCACCCGGTTGCCGTTCGTCTTTTGGGCAACATGCGTGGCCATACGGCCAAGCCCGAGGAGGTCGTTGGATCCGAAGAGCGCCAGGCCGTCCCCTGCAGAGAGGCGCTGGTCGGAAAAAACTTTATCTTTGATATGATCAATAGACATAATTGAAAAGAATGGAGGCGCGATGCAGGAGGCATGACAGCAAAGTCATTTATCGTGGACCATGTATCGTGAATGCCGGCTCTGTCCAGATTATCTTCCCGTTCACCACGCTCATAATACAAGATTCCGTTTCTCTGAGCAAGTCGGAATACGGATCGCCGCTCTTTTTTTTCGGAAGACGCACCGCGATAATATCCGCTCTTTTCCCCGGTTCGAGCGACCCGGTCTCTTTACCCGTGCCGAGCGCCGCTGCGCCTCCCGTGGTCGCGAGCGTGAAAATAGCAAGAGCGCTCACACCATCCCTCCGGTGCACCCGATATGCGTACCTCATCTCATCCCACAGGTTCAGGCTTGGAGAGCTCGCGAGGCTGTCCGTGCCGAGCCCGACAATAATTCCCGCGTCGAGGAACTTTCTGAGAGACATTTTACCCACGCCTGTTTGACTGTTGCTCCGGGGGCAGTGTGCCACGGAAGCGCGGGTTTTCCTGATAAGACGAATGTCTCTATCGGTGACCTGGACTGCGTGCACGGCCAGGAAATTCTTGTTGAGAAGCCTGAGACGGTGAAGGTATTGAACGGGCGTGTCCGCGAAAGGCGCCCAGGCAGGGTCCCAGCCTGCCGCGCGATAGAGTTTTTCAAAGCCGCTTTTCTTCCCCTGAAGCAGGTGTATCTCGTCTTTCGATTCAGCCACGTGCATGGCAAGCCGCAGGTCTTTCTTCCGGGAGATTTCCCTGATCCTGAGCAACATTATCTCCGAGACCGTATAAGGCGCGTGAGGAGAGATGCCGTCGTGTACGAGGCCGGACGGGGAACGAAAGGCGAGGGATTGCAGATGAGGGACAAGGGACGGGGGGTCCATGCTGATCATTTCATGAAAGACTACTGCCCGCAAACCGCTCCTCTTCAAAAGTTCAGGGCTCGCCCCGTGGGTGCATATCTCTCCGATGGTCGTTGTTCCGCTCCGGATAAGGGTCTTGATGTTTTGTGCTGTTGCCGAAGCATAGTCATCGGCGGTGAGGGCCTTTTTTGCTTTTACGAGGTTCAGTACCCAGTCGGGAAAAGCCGGAGCGCGCACAGCGTCGAGGAGCGGCGGGAGCTCGAGATGGGTGTGGATATTGACCAGGCCGGGCATAAGGACCGCGTTCTCGAACCGATGCAGGCGGTGTTTGGGATAGTGTTTGATGATCCTGTCAGAGGGGCCCACGGCCGCGATCCTGTCGCGGATGATCACGACGGCGCCGTTCATAACAGGCTTTGCGCCGCGTTGCATGGTTAAAATTTGGGGTGCTGTAAGTATCATCGGGAAGACCTGGCGAATGCTACCATCAGACATGCAGGATGTCAAGAGAAGGTGAGCGACCGTAGCGGAAGCCTTCAGTTATCGGGTAGCCGCAGAGCCTGCCTTAGCCTGCCCCGTGCTTGACACGGGATACTTGATACGGGGCTTCATCCTTTGCGATGGATGCCGGCAGCCCGGTCGCTCTGATGCGCACGCGTGCCGCTTTTGCTGTGAATTTTAGACGTATTGCAGCCATGTCCCGGCAGCACTTCCGCTTCGCCCGTGCTGCTTTTGAACAGGCTGTTTCACAGCAACCTGCGGGGCACGCCGAAGCGCATCTATCGCTATCGAGCTGCCGGCATCCCTGAGAGATCACATCGTAACGGTACAATATCCTTGACAATAAACGCCGCTACCGTTATTATAACGATGCTGTTTGTTTATTAATTACCTGCTTGAAGAAGGAGGGTCTCATGAAAAAAGGGTTCTTTCTTTCGTTGTTTGCCTTATTGCTGGTTTCCGGATGCGTTTCCGCCGGAAAATATGATCTCAAGGCCAAGGAAGTGGATTCGCTCGCTGCACAGAAGAGCAGCCTTGAGGAGCAGGTGAAGAAACTGACCGATGATACGGAAGCGCTCAAGAAAGAGAAAGACGCGCTCCAAGCCAAGGTAAACGAACTGTCGCCGAAGGCACAGAAGGCAGAGCAGCTCGAAAAGGCCACCCAGACCTATCAGGACCTCACCAAGAAGCTTGAGAAAGAGATCCAGCAGGGCCAGATCCAGATCACCGAGATGAAGAACCGTCTTACCATGACCATGGTGGACAAGATCATCTTCCCCTCAGGCAGCGCCGAGATCAGCAAGAAAGGAAAAGAGGTGCTCGATAAGGTTGTAACTATCCTGAAAGAAGTGAAGGACAAGAGGATCCAGGTAGAGGGCCACACCGATAATGTTCCCATCGTGAGCGACCTCAAAAAGCGCTTCCCGACGAACTGGGAGCTTTCGACGGCCCGGGCAACGGAGGTTGCACGGTATCTTCAGGAAACGGGCGGGCTCGATCCCAAGCTGCTGTCCGCAACGGGGTATTCCGAATATCAGCCTGTTGCGTCCAATGACACTGATGAAGGAAAACACAAGAACCGCAGGATAGAGATCGTTCTCCTGCCGCTCGTGAAATAGCATCCGAATGTTCACCGGTATTATCGAGGAGATGGGGAGTGTGAAAGGGCTGCGGCGCGAGGCCGGCGCCGCCCGTCTTGCCGTGTCCGCTTCGCTTGTGCTTGAGGGAACGGCGATCGGGGACAGTATCTGCGTGAACGGAGTCTGCCTCACCGTTGTAGAGATGGACGGCGCCGCGTTCTCCGCCGACGTGGCGAACGAGACGCTGAAGGTGACGAACCTTGGTGATCTCCGCGTGGGACAGAAGGTGAACCTGGAACGGGCGCTCAGGCTGTCAGCGAGGATCGGCGGGCACCTGGTGACAGGACATGTGGATGCCGTGGGCCGCATCAGGGAAAAGAAGCAGGAAGGCAATTCATGGCGCATCTTCATCGAGACGCCGGAGAGCGCGCTTCCGTATATCATAAAAAAAGGTTCTGTTGCCGTGGACGGCATCAGCCTGACGGTGGCGGACGTTGAAAAAACAGGTTTTTCCATCGCCATGATCCCTCATACGGCGAAACTGACGACGCTCGGGTCCAAGTCGACCGGCGATAGTGTCAATCTGGAGACCGATATTATCGGCAAATATGTCGAGAAGCTGCTTGCCGGTCGCGTTGAAGGTGATGTGAGCCTGGAGCTGCTGAAGAAAAGCGGATTTGCGTAATTAAGTAATAGGGGCAAGGGTCAAGTAGCAAGGGTCAAGTAGCAAGGGTCAAATAACCATGACCCTGGACCCATGACCCCTGACCCTGGTTGTGAGGTGATCTCATGAAGTTCAACACAATGGAAGAGGGTATTGCGGACATCCGCAGCGGCAAGATGGTCATTCTCGTGGACGACGAGGACCGGGAGAACGAAGGCGATCTTACCATGGCTGCCGAGGCCGTGACGCCCGAAGCGATCAATTTCATGGCCAAGTACGGCCGCGGGCTTATCTGCCTTTCTCTGACCCCCGAGCGCGTGGAAACGCTCCAGCTCCCGATGATGACCACGGACAATACATCCCAGTTCGGCACCGCCTTCACCATATCCATTGAGGCCAGAAAGGGCGTGACCACGGGTATTTCCGCGGCCGACCGGGCGACAACGATCAGGACGGCGATCGATCCCGCCAAGGGGGCTGAGGACCTGGCGCGGCCGGGGCACGTGTTTCCTCTGCGGGCGCGGCCGGGCGGCGTGCTCCAGCGGGCCGGCCAGACCGAAGGCTCGGTGGACCTGGCGCGGCTTGCAGGTCTCTATCCCGCGGGCGTCATCTGCGAGGTCATGAACGACGACGGCACCATGGCGCGCGTGCCGGAGCTCACGGAGTTCGCCCGGAAGTTCCAGCTCAAGATCATCACCGTGAAGGACCTCATTGCCTATCGTGTTAAAAAGGAGTCGCTTGTCCGCAGGGTCGCGGTCACGAAACTTCCGACCAGTTACGGGAGCGATTTCACGGCCATCCTTTACGCGAACGATATCGACCGCTTAAACCACATCGCCCTGGTGAAGGGCGACATACAGCCTGATGATGAGGTCCTCGTGAGGGTGCACTCGGAATGTCTTACCGGCGACGTGTTCGGCTCGCTTCGCTGCGACTGCGGCGAGCAACTTCACCATGCCATGGAGATCATCGACAAAGAAGGCAAAGGGGTGCTCCTCTATATGCGGCAGGAAGGCCGCGGCATCGGCATCGAAGGAAAGCTCAAGGCCTACGAGCTCCAGGACAAGGGGAAGGACACGGTCGAGGCGAACCTTGCTCTTGGATACAAGGCGGACCTCAGGGACTACGGCGTCGGGGCGCAGATACTCCGCGATATCGGTGTGCGCAAGATGCGGCTCCTGACGAACAACCCCAAAAAGATCATCGGACTCGAGGGTTACGGTCTGGATGTGGTGGCGCGTGTGCCTATTGAGACGCACCCGCACGCCAAAAATATCCACTACCTCAAGGTGAAGAAGAACAAGCTTGGACATATTCTGGAAAAGGTTTGATGAGGCAAGCACCAAATCACAAGCACCAATAATCAAATAAATTCGAATAACCAAATGCGAAACTTCAAGCTGTTTGGTTATTGAGATTTGGTCATTGGTGATTATTTGTGATTTGGGATTTGTGGTTTGGAATTTGAGATTGAGTGACACGGGAGGACCTGATGCCGAAAACGATCCAGGGAGATTTGACAGCCAAAGGTGTTAAGATCGCGATCGTCGCGTCGCGGTTTAATGATTTCATAACGGCAAAACTTCTTGATGGCGCGATCGACGGTCTGATGAGACACGGGGCGTCGGAAACTGACATCGAGATCGTGAAGGTCCCGGGAGCGTTCGAGATCCCGCTCGCCGCGAGAATGCTCGCCCAGTCCAAGAAATATAACGCCATTATTTGCCTCGGCGCCGTGATCCGCGGAGCAACGCCGCACTTTGAATACGTGAGCGCGGAGGTGAGCAAGGGCGTTGCCTCGGTATCCATGGAGACCGGCCTCCCGGTCATCTTCGGAGTGCTCACGACCGACACGATAGAGCAGGCGATCGAACGCGCGGGGACCAAGAGCGGGAACAAGGGCTGGGACGCGGCACTTTCGGCCATCGAGATGGCCAACCTCATGCGGCAGATATCATAACGTGAACCCGCGAAAACGCAGGCCGTCAACGGACAGCAGGGTATGAAGAGACGCAAGGCACGGGAGTATGCGCTCCAGATACTGTTCGAACTGGATATCAAAAAAGAGAAGCCTTCCGCGAGGGCTTTGAAGAATTTTTGGGCCGAACACAGTCCCGATGACGAGGTGCGGACCTTCGCCGAAGAGGTGGTTAAGGGAACGTTTAAACACCTTCCGGCGATAAACAGCGCGATCGAGCGGAGCGCGGAGAACTGGAGTATCGACCGCATGGCTGCCGTAGACCGCAATGTTCTCCGCCTGGCGGTCTATGAAATCTTCTACCGGATGGATATTCCGTCAAGCGTGACGATCAACGAAGCCATAGAGGTTGCAAAGAAGTTCGGGACCGAGGAATCCGGTTCGTTCGTGAACGGCATACTTGACAGCGTGGCCAAAATGGCCGGGAGAGCGGACCCGGAGAAGGTCAAAGAGTAATCCCCCTAAAAAATGCCCGGTTTGGTATTGAAGGTCATATTACAGGACATAAAAAAACTCGAGACCGATGCCCTGATCGTGGGCTTCTATGAGGACGTGCGGCCGCTCAAGGGTCTTGCCGGGGAATTGGACTGGCTCCTGTGCGGTTCCCTCTCCAACCTCATTCTTTCCGATAAACTGCGCGGCTCACTCGGGGATGTGGCGCTTCTCACGTCGCGGGGCAAGATCCCCGCACAAAAAATATTCATGGTAGGGCTTGGCGCTGCAGGCTCGTTGTCTCCGGTGTCGCTGCGCCGCGCGGCCCGGACGGCGGCCTCGAGCGCGCTCAGCGCGGGAGTTGTTAACGCAGCGCTCGAATATTTTCCCGTATCCAACGGTGAGCCCAAGGATGTCACGGTGCGTGCCCTCCGGGAAGGGCTCATGGACGGCGCCGGAGCCGGGAGTCTCCATGTTTTCCTGCTTGCGACGAACGCAGCGGCGTACGAAAAGCTCACCCGGATCATGAAAAGATAACGGCATGGTGACCAGAGGAGTTGCTTCATGATACCTCGTTACAGCAGGCCCGAGATGGCCGGTCTCTGGGAGCCGGAGAGCAGATACCGCTCCTGGCTCGAAATCGAGATCCTCGCGTGCGAGGCGAACGCCCGTCTGGGGTTGATCCCGTCAAAGGCGCTCGCGAACATCAGGAAAAAGGCGGATTTCAGCGTCGCGAGGATCGACGAGCTTGAGAAGACCGTGAAGCACGATGTCATCGCTTTTCTCACGGCGGTCGGCGAGAAGGTCGGCCCGGACTCCCGGTATATTCATCTCGGCCTTACTTCTTCGGACGTTCTCGACACGGCGCTCGCATCGCTCATGCGCCGGGCGTCCGATATCATCATCAACGATATACACGCCCTCCTGAAAACGCTGAAGAAAAAGGCGCTCCGGCACAAGGACACGGTGATGATCGGCCGCTCGCACGGCGTGCACGCCGAGCCGACCACCTTTGGTCTCAAGATGGCGCTCTGGTATGAGGAGATGGGCCGGGCGCTCGACCGCATGCTCCGGGCGCGGGACGTCATCAGCGTGGGCAAGGTTTCGGGCGCGGTCGGCACGTTCGCGAATATCGACCCGTCCGTTGAGGTCTCTGTCTGCCGCAAGCTCGGGCTCACGCCCGAGCCCGTCGCGACCCAGGTGGTGCAGAGGGACCGGCATGCCGAGTACCTGTCGAGCCTTGCGCTCATCGCTTCTTCGATCGAAAAATTCTCGGTGGAGCTGAGGCACCTGCAGAGGACGGAAGTGCTCGAGGCCGAGGAGTACTTTTCCGAAGGACAGAAGGGCTCGTCCGCCATGCCGCACAAGCGCAACCCCATCTCGGCGGAGAACCTCTCCGGCCTTGCGCGGGTCGTGAGGGCGAACGCGGTCGCGGCCATGGAGAACATCGCGCTGTGGCATGAACGTGACATCAGCCACTCGTCGGTCGAGAGGATCATCATTCCGGACAGCACGATCCTTATCGATTATATGCTCGCGCGGTTCACGAGCCTGATCGACAAGCTTATTGTGTATCCGGCGAACATGAAGCGGAACATGCAGATCTCCCGCGGGCTGTTCCACTCCGAGACGGTAATGCTCGCGCTTGTTGAGAAGGGTCTGAGGCGCGAGACCGCCTATCAATACGTGCAGAGGAACGCCATGACCGTGTGGAAGCGGGGGGGCGATTTTAAAGAGCTCTTGCAGCAGGACCGCGATATCCGAAAATCCCTCTCGGCAAAGGAGATCGACGCGTGCTTTGACCTTTCGCATGCGCTGAAGAGGGTTGATTATATTTTCAGGAGAGTTTTTAAAAAGAAGGGGAGATGATTACCCAGATTGTAAAATAATCACATTGGTTCAGGGACCGGTGTTGTCTGTTTTTCCATCTGCCTAATCAGAATTACCTATGTTCGACAAATTTCATGAAGAGTGCGGCATATTCGGGGTCTATGGCCATCCCGACGCGGCCAACCTGACCTATCTGGGACTCTATGCCCTTCAGCATCGGGGCCAGGAGTCCGCCGGCATCGTGTCCTCGGACGGCGAGCGGCTGTATGGACAGAAGGCAATGGGCCTCGTTGCCGATATCTTTACCGAAGACCGCATCAAGAAGCTCCCCGGCAGCGCGGCCATCGGCCACAATCGTTATTCAACCACCGGCGAGAGCACGAACATCAACATACAGCCGCTCCTGGTCAACTTTGCGTTAGGCGGCCTGGCGCTCGCGCATAACGGCAACCTGGTGAACGCGAGCCTTCTCAAGGATGAGCTTGAAGCGTACGGCTCGATCTTCCAGTCCACGATGGACAGCGAGGTGATCGTACACCTTATTGCGCAGTCCCGAATGGGCACGCTGAATGACAGAATTGTGGACGCGCTTCGTCATGTCCAGGGGGCCTACAGTCTGCTCCTCATCACGGAAAAGGAACTCATCGCGGTGAGGGACCCGCACGGCTTCAGACCGCTCGCCCTCGGCAAACTCGGCGACGCCACGGTGCTGGCGTCCGAGACATGCGCGCTCGACCTGATCGAGGCGGCCTATGTGCGTGATATCGAACCCGGCGAGATGGTCGTCATAGACAAGGACGGCATTCATTCATCCTTCCCGTTCCGGCACGAGGAGCCTTCTCACTGCATATTCGAGTTCATTTATTTCGCGCGGCCCGACAGCATGGTGTTCGGCCAGAACGTATACGCGATCCGGAAGGCTTTCGGCAGGCAGCTGGCGCGGGAGACCGGCGTTGCCGCCGACGTGGTGATCCCGGTCCCGGATTCCGGTGTACCCGCCGCGCTGGGATATGCGGAAGAGGCCGGGATACCGTTTGATACCGGTCTGATCAGGAACCATTACGTGGGCCGCACGTTCATCGAGCCCCGCCAGAGCATCAGACACTTCGGCGTCAAGATAAAACTCAACCCCGTTCGGGACGCCCTGAGGGGAAAGCGCGTGGTCGTGGTGGACGATTCCATTGTGCGCGGCACGACGAGCAAGAAGATCGTGAAAATGATCAGAAACGCCGGGGCCGCCGAGGTCCATATGCGGATCAGTTCGCCGCCCACCAATTTCCCCTGTTTTTACGGGATCGACACGCCGACGAGACAGGAACTTATCGCCTCAAGCCACAGCATAGAGGAGATCAGGAAATATATTACCGCCGACTCTATTGGATATCTTAGCATGGAAGGTATGCGGACCGTCGTGCCCTATCCGATGCACTACTGCGCCGCCTGTTTTGACGGCGAGTATCCGGTGGCGTTTCCCTGGGACAAGATGGCGCAACTGGGGCTGTTTGATAAGGAATGAAGGTTCGTAGTCAGGAGTCAGGAGAGAGGAGGCTGGTCTGTTGCAGGTTATCAGTTGTCAGTTATACGTTGGTTTATTGGTGCCGAGGCGCAGAATCGAACTGCGGACACGAGGCTTTTCAGGCCTCTGCTCTACCAACTGAGCTACCTCGGCATGCCGGACGTTCAATGGTTGGTTAACATAACAGAGAGACAGGATGATTGTCAAGGGATTTTTCGGGACTGAAAAACAGACATTCCTGACGAGATCGGGTAATGTATGCATTTGGGTCGGGAGGATATGTTCACATGAAAAAAGTTTTTGGGCGGTCCGCCTGTCTGAAGGACAAGCCGTTCCGCTACTGCCCCGGGTGCAGCCACGGCGTCCTGCACAGGATCATTGCCGAGACCATCGACCGCTTTGACATCCGGGACCGCACGATCGGCATCGCGCCGGTCGGCTGCGCGGTTTTCGCCTATGACTACCTCGACATTGATATGATCGAGGTCCCCCACGGCAGGCCGCCCGCCGTGGCAACCGGCATGAAGAGGTCACGGCCCGAGTCCGTTATCTTCAGCTACCAGGGAGACGGTGATCTGGCGGCCATCGGGACAGCGGAGATCATCCATGCCGCGGCGCGGGGGGAGAACATCACGGTCATATTCGTGAACAATGGAAACTATGGCATGACCGGCGGCCAGATGGCCCCGACCACGCTTGTTGGTCAGAAAACGACGACTACGCCGTCCGGCAGAACGGTGAAGGAGGCCGGACATCCGCTCAAGGTGTGCGAGATGCTCGCGACCCTCGACGGGCCTGCGTATATCGAGCGCGTCTCGCTCGACAGCCCGAAGAACGTTATTGCCGCCAAAAAAGCCATTCAGAAGGCCTTTAAAAACCAGATCGACGGCACGGGATTTTCTCTTGTTGAGGCGCTTTCCATGTGCCCCACGGACTGGTGCATGACGCCGGTCCAGGCCCTCGACTGGGTCAGGAACCGGATGATGCAGTATTATCCGCTCGGAGTGTATAAGGACACAAGCCAGAAGTCAGAAGTCAAGAGTCAGGAGTCAGAAGTCAGAAGTCAGAAGACAGAAGACAGAACTAAAAACTAAGAATTCATCATTCGCCGTAATGTGCCGGAGGGATAGATGTACCAGGATGTCATGATCGCAGGTTTCGGGGGCCAGGGGGTGCTGCTCGCGGGAAAGCTTCTCGCCTATGCCGGCATGCTTGACGGCAAGCATGTTACCTGGTTTCCGTCCTATGGGGCGGAGGTGCGCGGAGGTACGGCAAACTGCACCGTTATTATCTCGAGCGATGAAATAGGCTCGCCGGTGGTGCAGAACCCGTCGGCAATGCTGATCTTTAATGAGGCGTCGTTCAAAAAGTTTGAGCAGAGGATCAAGCCGGCAGGCAGCCTTTTTCTCAATACATCGCTTGTTCAGGAGCGTCCGACGCGCACGGACATCACGAGGATCGATATTAAAGCAAACCAGATCGCCGAGGATCTCGGTGATATTCGCATAGCGAACATGGTGATGCTCGGGGCCTATCTGAAAAAGACCGGCGTTGTGGCCCTTGAGTCGGTGCTTACAGCGCTCAAGCAGGTGCTCCCCGCACGGAGACATTCACTCATAGCCCTCAACGAGCGCGCTCTCCGGTGCGGTGCCGAGGGGTGCCCGGATTGATGCGTGCGGCGAACGCGCGTCGTCTGACGCTTCCCAATCGCATAACAATCCTGTCACTTTCAGATGGTCAACCGCTAATCCGTTTTATCGCCAATGCAGGGCCGCTGGACCGCTCGTATCATAGTTCTTAAAGGTTGTATCATGCGCATCATTTCATGGAAAGAATTCCGCGGGGGAGCGCTCATTCCTCTTCCCATCAAGCTCGCGTTCCTGGCGATCGTTGTTGTCGTCGCCGTCTCGTTCTTTCTCCTTTTTCCGCCGACGGTGGCCGAAGACCTGAAGGTCCGCATCTCGATCGACCTGCTCTTGAGCATCCTCGCCGGTCTTGTCGGTTCCGCAATGCTGCTCATCATCCATCGGGCGAGGAAGGAGTCGCTCCTTTCCAGGAACCTTATGGAAAAGATCACGTCCCAGCGCCAGAACCTGCAGACCCTGTTTGCAATATCCAAGACCATTACGACCACGATGCAGCTCAAGCCCCTGCTTACGCAGATCCTCACTATCCTCATGCCGATCGTCGAGGCGAGGAGCGGCGTGCTCTGGCTTGTGGACCAGGACAGGCTCCGGAAGTGCTGGCAGGAGCTCGATTGCATGAAGACCTCCTGTCCGGCATATATGAGCACGGACGTGCGGTGCTGGTCTTTCGGCCACACGCTCGGCTCCCCGCTCCAGACGGAGGCGTCTACTCTCTCGGAAAAACTCCCGGAATGTTTGCAGTGCTCGGTCATGTCGCACGTGACCCTGAAGGTCGCCGCTTCAACGGGTTTTGTCCCCGGCATGAAGGAGCCGGACGTAATGTCCCTGGGCGACAGCCTGTGCAAGAATGTGCTTCTCGAAGACCCGAAACTTGTCGTTTTTCATTCGTATCCGCCGACCGAGGGAGCCTCTGAACAGACATGCTACCGGCAGGTCGAGTGGGCCTCTCAAGACCCGTTCGGTGACCATAAAAAACCGAAGATGGTCCAGGCTCGGAGCTGTTTCGATGAAGTGGTCACGAGCCCCACGACGCGGATCGGGATGGCGCTTGTTACGAAAAACCAGATCCACGGCTTCCTCTGTCTCGGCCTGGACAGGGTGCATTATCTGACCGATGATGAGGCCATGCTCCTGACGAACGCGGCGGCCCTTGCAGCGTCCGCCATCGAGAACGCGGACCTCTATTATCAGATGGAAAAACGCAACCAGCAGATCACCACGCTGTTGAAAGAGTCCCACCACCGCATCAAGAACAACCTGCAGGCCATCGCCGGTCTGTGTTCCATGCAGCTCCAGCAGACCAACGATCCGGCCACCACGAACCTTATCCTCGACAACCTCACGAGGATACGGAGCATCTCCCTGGTCCATCAGCTTTTGTCGCAGGAAGACGTAAAGTTCGTCAGTCTCATCCAGATGATCCGCAGGGTGATGGAGATGGTGATACAGCTTTCGAACGGCGCTCAGAAGAAGGTAGTGTACGAGATACACGGGGAGGATGTGAAAATATCGTCGCAGAAAGCGACGGCCGTCGCCCTTATCATAAACGAGCTGACGACGAACAGCATTAAACACGGATTTGAAAACTCCCTGTCGGGAAATATCATGGTGACCCTTACGACATCAAAGGACAACCATATCAGTCTTGATTTTGCGGACAACGGGAAGGGGCTTCCTGATGGTTTTTGCATCGAGATGTATAAATGCCTTGGGCTTCAGCTCGTTTCAAACCTGGTGCAGGACGATCTCAACGGCGTGTTTCGCCTGTCGTCGGACGATCGGACCACGGCAAGGATAGAATTCAGGGGATAGCGCAAGAGCCACCTCCGGATCATTTTATTTCGCATACAACGAAACGCAACCCGTTCGGGTCAGAAAAAAGACGGGAATCATGAGACTTTTGAAGGCCGTGCTGCTGTCCGTGCTAATGTTGTTATCCCTGGTGCCGCTGTCATCAGCCGATAGTACCCGAATCCGCTGCGCCTCGACGACGAGCACGCAGAACTCGGGTCTGTTCGACTTTATCCTGCCGCTCTTCGAGAAGAAGACCGGGATCAAGGTCGATGTCGTGGCTGTCGGCACCGGCGCGGCGATCGAGATCGGCAAGCGCGGCGACGCTGATGTGGTTTTCGTGCACGCGAAGGAGCAGGAGCTCAAGGCGGTCGAGGAAGGTTTTTTCATCAACCGTCACGACGTGATGTATAATGATTTCGTCCTTATCGGCCCGTCGAATGACCCTGCCAAAGTAAAAGGCATGAAGTCAGCGGCTGATGCCTTGAAGAAGATCGCGGAATCCGGGTCCCTGTTCGTCTCCCGAGGAGACAAGTCCGGCACTCATACCAGGGAGCTTTCCCTTTGGAAAAAGGCGGGTAGAGAGCCTGTCGGTCAGAAATGGTACCTTGAGGTCGGGCAGGGGATGGAAAAGACGCAGAGGATCGCCGACGAGAAGCGGGCATACACCCTCACGGACCGCGGAACCTGGCTTGCCACCAAAGACAAAGATAAACTGGACATGGCCCTTGTCCTTGAGGGCGATCCGACATTATTCAACCAGTATGGCGTCATGGCCGTGAATCCGGAGAGGTTCAAGACCGTGAAACGGAAAGAGGCCATGGAATTCGTGAACTGGCTCATTTCGCGGGAGGGGCAGGCGGCCATCGCGTCGTTCAAAGACAAGAACGGGAACCGGCTCTTTGTGCCGAATGCGAAGTAGAGACAAGATCGATGCATGATGTAAGATGCTTGACTTAGAACAACATGGCTCGTAAGCCATATTTTAGCTGATGAATCTACTCATCGACGGTTTCAAAAGCGCGTTCTTCCTCATCCTCCATCTCAACCCCGAGCTGTGGAACATCATACTCCTGTCCCTCATGGTGTCGGGTACGGCGCTGGCCGCGGCGACAATACTCGGTCTTCCCCTTGGCGCTGTCATCGGTCTGAAAAGATTTCGCGGTAAAAGCATCTTTATCAGCGCCA
>Ga0209641_10001387_pt1 | contig 21746 bp, 21 predicted proteins | sample RifCSP16_1_FD_184022 | JGI IMG/M metagenome (GOLD analysis project Ga0209641, IMG submission 184022) | Soil microbial communities from Rifle, Colorado - Rifle CSP2_sed 16_1 (SPAdes) (version 2) | ecosystem: Environmental > Terrestrial > Deep subsurface > Rock core/Sediment | place: Rifle... | reverse complement strand
CATGGCGTGCGACTTGGACACGCCGTTCACCACGATGGTCAAATTTTTTATTTCCGGTCCGAGCGAAGCGATGCTGACATGCCTGAAACCGTCATAGATCAGCTTCTCATAAATTTCATCGGAAATGACATAGATCCCGCGTTTGACGGCTATTGCCGCGATCTCTTCGAGGGTCTTCGCATCGTACGCCAGTCCCGTCGGGTTCGAGGGGCTGTTCAAAATAATGGCCTTGGTCTTTTTCGTTATGGCCTTTTCGAGCTTTTTCGCGGAGAGCTTGAATCCTTCCTTCTCGGTCGTCTTCACGATGACCGGCTTCGCGTCGTTCAACAGCACCTGGTCGGGGTACGAGACCCAGTAGGGAGAGGGGATGATCACCTCATCACGAGGGTCGAACAGCGCTTCAGCGATATTATAGAGGCTGTGCTTCGCCCCGCAGGAGATGATGATCTGGGACCGTTCGTATTCGAGACCATTGTCCTTCCCGAGCTTTTCGACCACCGCCTCTTTCAGTTCGTCCGTGCCCGAGGCAGGGGTGTATTTGGTGAACCCTGACCGGATCGCCCTCATGGCCGCTTCTTTCACATTGTCCGGCGTGTCGAAATCAGGCTCCCCGACGCCGAAGTCCACGACATCGTACCCCTGGGCCTTCAGGGCTTTGGCCTTTGCGGCCGTCGCGAGGGTTGGTGAGGGCTTTATGGCCAGCGCCCTTTTAGCAATTCCTTTCACGGTAAAAAATCCTTTCTCATCCGTTCTTTAATGATAGTATAAGTGCTTGAATTTTTAGCACACAAACCAATCAAAGTCAAATAATAATTTTGCACCGCATCAAAAACCGGTAAGCATCTTCTGTTTACTTTCCGCCTGAAAGATGATGGCAGCATGTAACGTACTGCTCCTTTCTCATCCGGGGTATCTTTTATGGGCGCCGTATATCAGGGAAAGGGTCTCGAAGGGCGGCTTCTCAGGCCTATTTTACGATCCGGGGTTGCAAATACCGCCGAACTGTGTTAAAATTTTTTTGTTCAGGAGGGGACACAGGAGGGGACATGGTCGGCTTTCTTCTGCGGTGGTCCATTAATTTACTTGCCCTGGTTACCGCCGGGCTTCTCATTAACGGCATCATTATTCAGAACGTCGCGGCAGGGCTTCTTGCCGCCGGCATTCTCGGCATCGTCAATGCCGTGATCAGGCCGGTGGTGCTGCTCCTTACCCTCCCGATCAACATCCTGACGCTCGGGCTCTTTACCCTCGTGATCAACGCTGCCATGCTCAAGCTTGTTGCCGGCATAGTCCCGGGTTTCGCTATTGAAACCTTCGGCGCCGCGCTTTTCGGGGCGCTCCTCGTCAGTATCATAAGCTGGATCCTTAATATCTTTGTCGGCGGTGACGGGAGAGTGGTTTTTATCAAGAAGATGAAAAATGACCACGACGCGGACTGATCGAGAGACGAGGGATGTGGGACGAGGGAAGAAGGACGAGAGACGGGGGAAGTAATCGTCTATCGTTCATCATGAAGATTGCAGTCACGGTTTCGTAAAGACCACGCTGCCGACCGCGCTGATTTAAAACCGTATCACTGCTTAACCCGCATAAAGCGGAATTGAAAATTGGAAATTGTAAATTGGAAAGTGCAAATTTATGAAAAAACGACACTTCAAAAATCATTATATTGACCTCTATTTATGAAGCTTTTATGACTTCCTGCAATATATTCTACCCACTTTGAGTAGAATTTAACTCGTCAGTTACTAAGGACCAGACATGACCCACATGCACATACCGGACGGCATTTTGCCTGTCTGGCTCTGGGTGGCGGGCTTTATTCTCATGGCAATTGTGCTGGGATTGAGCCTGCTTCAGCTTCGGAACATGGACATGAGGCGGAAAATTCCGCTGCTCGGCGCTGTCGCAGCAGCCATGCTCGTGGCCATGAGTCTCGAGATATTCGTCATCGGGTACCACGTCAATCTCTCGGTGGCGGCCGGTATTCTCCTTGGCCCCGCCCTGGGGTTTGTGGCGGCATTCATTACCAACGTGATGCTCGCCCTGATGGGGCACGGCGGCATTACGGTAATCGGGTTGAACACGCTCCTCCTCGCTTCCGAGGCTGTTCTGGGGCACACCGTTTTTTTCCTGCTCAAGAAACGTCTCCCGGTGTTCTGGCGGGCGGCAACGGCCACTGTTCTGGCGCAGTTCGTCACGACGCTCCTCTTGATCGGTATCGTCGCCGTTTCTCGCGCCAGCCCCGCTCTCTTCGGGCATGAAGAGGAGCACACCGGAGCGATCCGCGACTCTGTCCGGATGTTTGCCGCGGTCGTCCTTTCGCTCGGTTCCATCGGATGGGTCATAGAGGCCGCGATCACGGGCTCGGTAATAAAGTTTATTTCCCAGGTCAAGCCTGACCTGCTCGGTCATGTACTGCACCGGGACACAAGCGCGGAGAAATAGGGTGAGGAGACAGCGGTGATTGACGTTGCGAGGATAGACCACTGGGCGGCCACCCCGCCGAGGCGGGGCCCGTTCCATCGTGCGTCGGTATTTTCCAAAAGCCTGTTCGTGGGCCTCGTGGTGACGGCGGCAGTGATGTCGAAGAACCCGTCTGCGCTCGCCGCCGGATACGCACTGTTGCTCATTGCGGCGGCGGCATCACGCCTTCCCTGGTTCACCGTGGCGCTGTTCTCGCTCTATCCCGCGGTCTTCGCGCTTTTGTACGGGATCAGCCTCCGGGGAGGCGCCGGGATGTACGCGCTCCTGCTCGTCAAGGCGGTAACGCCCGCGTTTGCAATGGTCATGTTTATCGTAAGCACGCCGTACCCGAAGATATTTTCTCTGATGAGCACCTTTCTCCCCGAGATCATCGCCTCGGGGCTGTTCATGACGTACCGGACGCTTTTTATCCTCCTCGACATGATGGACAGCTTTGCGGCCGCCATCCGGCTGCGCGGAGGTTTTTCTCCGGGCAGTCTTGCTAAAAACAGCGCGAATATCTCGAAGGGCCTCGCCATGCTGCTCATTCGGGCGGTGGAACGGGCGACCCGCCTCTATGCCGTCATGGCGGTGCGGGGATACAACGGGAGCATGGCGGAGGCCCGCATCGGCCGGCTCAGCAGGCATGACTGGCTCCCCCTCGGCGCGGGCGCGGCAGTCCTGATGCTGGTGCTTCTGTGGAAGTGATGAAAAACAAATGTATTTATTTCTTTCTTTATTGACGGTTTCATAATAGTATTGACATCCCACTTTCTTAAAATCCCTCCGAACCTCCCTTTTTCAAAGGGAGGAACGCCCCTCTTTGTAAAAGAGGGGTTGGGGGAGATTTTCTGATAATGTCGATGTTATTTTAAGACGATTAATAACTATCGGGGTACTAAGAGAAATGGAACCCATCATCACCGTGAGCTGCCTCAAGCATGTGTATCCGGACACCACGGAGATCCATATCTGCGGACTCGATTTTGTGGTGAACCGGGGCGAGCGCGTTGCCGTGCTGGGCGGCAACGGTTCGGGAAAGACCACGCTCCTCCATCACATTTTGGGCCTCCTCAAGCCGGACGAAGGCAGCATCTCGGTGTACGGCATAAATCCTGCGACCCATTATTCTTCGGTCCGGGAGCGGATCGGGGTGCTCCTCCAGAATGTGGAAGAACAGATCCTCTCGCCGACCGTTTGGGACGATATATCGTTCACGCCGCGTAATTACGGTCACGGCAAGCAAGAGATCACCCGCATGGTGGAGGAGGTCCTGGCCGAGCTCGGGATCTCGCACCTGCGGGACAAGATATGCCACTATCTTTCGGGCGGGGAGAAGAGGAAGGTGGCCCTCGCCGGCGCGCTCGTCACTCGGCCCGAGCTCCTGATACTCGATGAACCGTTCGAGGGGCTCGATACCCGTTCCCGGGCGGAACTCGTGGGGCTTCTCAACAAGAGGAACAGCGAGGGCATGACCATTATTATGACCACCCATGACCTCAATCTCGTCGGAAGTTTTGCGGACCGCGTCTATGTGCTGGCGATGGGCCGCGGCGTCGTCACGGCGGGGCCGCCGTCGACGATCTTCATGCAGCTCGAAAAGCTCAGGGCCTCGAATATTGAGCCCCCGCCTCTCACCGAGCTTTTTATGAAACTGAGGGACCGCGGCATTGCCGTTGCAGTGCCGGCCCATATCGATCAGGCCGTTCATGACCTGGCGCGTCTCATACAGCGATAATGATTTTCACGCCCGCGCCAAGCGGGCCTGTCCGCCTGCAGGCGGGGAACAGGGAGGAGTGGGAGAATGCCGAACAACAGCGGAGCATCAGTTCACAAAAAAGGAGCGCTGATTTCATCGGTCGCGATCGTTCTGGCGGCCGGCGTCTTCATCGGGGCGGCGTCAGGATATGCCGTCGCCCATGGCGAGCGTGACGGCTTCATCTTTTTTCTTATTCTTCTGACGGTCATACCGTTTCTCACGTACCTCCTGTACAAAGGAACGATATTTCCCTACTACCGGAGGCTGGAGGACGCCAATCTCGAACTGCATCTCAAGCAGGAAGAGGTGCTCGACATCAAGGACGACCTGTTCATAAAGTTCCTCGGCATCTATGATGTGAACTATGCGGCCAATTCACCCCGACTGTTCTCGGACCGTCTGAAGGATGTTGTTGACGTCACGGCCAGGGTCATGGACGCCGATGTCTGCATGATCTACCTCTTCGACAAGAGACAGGACAACATCGTGCTTGCGGCGATCAACGAAGACGACCGCCGGGAGGCGGTGGGGAACGTCCGCATTCCGCTTGGAGAGGGCATCGAAGGGTGGGTCGCGCGGAGGCTCGAGCCCGTCGTGCTCAGAGACGTTCAGGCCGATGCAAGGTTCCGCGAGATACCCGGGCTTGATCTTTCCGGCTACGCTTCCGTTTACTGCCTGCCGCTCTATGTGTATTCGAACGGCGCTCTCATGGGCGTAATGGAACTCCTGTACGTCAAGGCGAAGAACTTTACCGACGAGGAAATAACGTTCTTTACCACGCTCGCGGGCATCCTTTCGACGACGATACAGAACGAGCAGCTTCAGGGAGAACTTCGCAAGATGAACCTGGAACTCGAGCAGTGGGTCTCGGAGAAGACCGAAGAATTAAGGGCATCGGAAGAGCGTTACCGCACCCTTGTGGAGAACGCCTGTGAATCGATCTTTCTTCTCGCCGAGAACGGAGATATCGTCTTCGCGAACGATCAGGCCGCGAGCCTGAGCGGCTATGGGAAATACGACCTTCTCCACAAGAACCTCTTCGAACTTTTTGTTGATCCCGCGCAGCCGAAGGACGTCCTCCCGGAGCTCGGCCAGGGCCGTCAGTCGGTCAGACACGGCAAGCTTCGGAAGGCCGACACGTCGGTTGTGCCTGTTCAGGTGAGCGCCGTGGGACTCACGCTCATGGGCAGGCGCTTTATCCAGTCGGTCGTGCGTGATATGTCCTCCGATGCCGGCCTTGAGAAGCTTCTTGAGGAAAGGGAGCGGGAGATAACGGCCCTCAAGGCAAGGCTCGCCGGTTAATTTCGCTTTCCCGACGACGGACGATTTCCTTCCGAAATTTTTAGTCTTTACATATCCCCCGGGCTATGGTATAAATTATGCATAAGGCGGCCGTACCGGCCGCCATGTTCATTCTGAGTCCTGTATGAATGCGAAAAAAAACAAGGTCTTCAAAGCGGTATCCGCGGTCCTTATCCTTGTCGCGGCCTACGGTGTTTATCATCTCTTGCGCGGGCGGGAGATTGCCCTGCCCTCATTGTTTCGCCCTGCTCCCGGCGCCAGACTTATTTTGAGCATGGATGGTTTCAAGTCAGCACATTCTGAAAACGGCAGGGTGTCCTGGCGCATGGACAGTCTGAGGGCCGACCTGTACGAGAATAAAGAAGCAAGGCTGCGGGACGTGGAGATCATATTCAAGAATCCCGGCAAGGGAGACGCGGTGCTTATCGGCGAAACGGGCATCATGAACACGGCGAGCGGCAACGCGACGATACGCGGTGACTCCCGCGAGGTCAGGATCGTGACGAGTGACGGCTACCTCTTAACGACGAATTCGCTCAACTGGAACGCCGGAGAGCGCGTCGTGCGGACCACGGACCCCTTCAAGCTGCTTGGCCGCGAGATCTATCTCGAAGGCCGCGGGATCTCAGCGAAGGTGGACGACAATACGATCGAGGTTGACAACAATGTCAAGGCGGTCCTTCAGGAATAGCGTTCTCATTCTCATTGCCGTTTTTCTTGCGGGCGCGGCCACGGGGCCCAATAAACCGGCGCTGAAGGAGAGAGAGCCGGTGGTGATCACCTCCAAAAGGATGACTGCGGAAAAGCTCGGAGACAAGGTGATGTTCTTCGAAGACGTCATGCTCAAAAAAGAGGACATGACCCTTTATTCGGACCAGCTCATTGTTTTCTATGATGCGCCGACAAAGGGCGTCAAAGAGATCGAGGCCCTCGGCAACGTGGTGGTCCGCAGGGAAGGCAGGGTGGCGCTGGCGAACCGCGCGCTATACTACAGCCGCGAAGAAAAGATCGTCCTTACCGGTGATGCGCGCATCGTCGAGAATGAAAACCAGCTCGGCGGCGACCGGATAACGCTGTACCTGCGAGACGACCGCAGCGTCGTCGAAGGCGGCAGGGTGCTTTTCTATCAGGAAAAATCCCTGGACAAGAAACGGGGCCGGTAGTGCGCGGGAGATTGAACGGAAAACTATGCCGGGGCTTGAAGCGAAAAAACTGGAGAAAGGCTACAAGGGCAGGAAGATCGTCCGGGGAGTAAGCCTCCAGGTCAATAACGGAGAGGTCGTCGGGCTCCTCGGGCCCAACGGGGCCGGGAAGACCACGATCTTCTATATGGTGGTCGGGCTGGTGAAGCCGGACCAGGGCAGGGTGTCCCTTGACGGTACGGACATCACGCGAATGCCGATGTACCAGAGGGCGAGGAACGGCATCGGCTATCTTCCCCAGGAGCCCTCGGTCTTCAGAAAACTTACGGTATCGGAAAACCTCATGGCGATACTCGAGACCCTGAGCATATCCGAGCTTGAACGTAAGGAGCGCCGGGACAGCCTGCTTTCGGAACTCGGCATAGCACACCTGTCCGACAGCAAGGCATACACGCTTTCGGGCGGCGAGAGGCGCCGGGTCGAAATCGCGCGCGCCCTTACCCTGTCGCCCCAGTTCATTCTGCTCGACGAACCCTTTGCCGGGATAGATCCCCTCGCGGTCCAGGATATTCAGGGCATCATTTCACTTCTGAAGAGCAAGGGGATCGGCGTCCTGATCACCGACCACAACGTGCGGGAAACCCTCGCCATCACCGACCGGGCGTATATCATCAGCGATGGAAAGATCATCGAAGCCGGGAGCGCCTCGGAGATCACCGCGAGCCCCCGGGTGCGTGAATTTTATCTGGGCGAGGGGTTCAGGATGTAACGATGAAAAATTCCAAGAACCAAGCACCAATAATCAAATAAATTCCAATATCCAAATGCCAAGTTCCAAACTGTTTGGTTATTGAGGTTTTGGTCATTGGTGATTATTTGAAGATTGGGATTTGTATATTGGAATTTGTTCTAAACGTATGGAAGCCAGACTTGAACTAAAACTATCGCAAAAACTCATCATGACGCCGCAGCTCCAGCAGGCGATCAAACTGCTGCAGCTATCGCGGCTCGAGCTCGTTCAGTCGGTTTCCCAGGAACTCATGGAAAATCCGGTCCTCGAAGAGCTGTCTCCGGACGTTCCCGAGGGGGACGTTGCTGAAAGCGACGCGGAGGCCCCGCCGGAAACCCCGACGGCGCAGGAGGCGCTTCCTGATCAAGCCTCGAATGCAGAGTCCGAAGGAGTCAAAAGCGATCTCGATCTCGGACCTGCCTGGGACGACTATCTGAATGAGATGGGAGACGGACGGGATTTCGGGCATGGAGAGGCGGATGACAAGGAATTGCCCTCGTATGACCAGACGCTCACCCGCCGCCCTTCGTTAAGCGACAATCTTCTCTGGCAGCTCCGGCTTTCCCTGTCGGACCCCGGTCTTCTCAAATGCGGCGAGTGGATCATCGGCAATATCGACGATGACGGATATCTCCGGACCCCGCTCGAAGAACTTGCCCAGCAGGCCGCCCTTCCCGTCTTGACCATGGAACGGGCGCTCGATCTCATTCAGAGTTTGGACCCCAGCGGCGTGGGGGCGCGGAGCCTACAGGAATGCCTCCTTATCCAGGCCCGGCAACTCGACCTCGAAGGCACGCTTGTCGAAAAGATCATTCAACTCCATCTCACGGACCTCGAGAAGAAGCGGTACGGAAATATAGCGAAGGCGCTGGGGATCACGCTCCAGGAAGTGATGGAGGCCGCCCAGGTCATCATCCATGAGCTTGAACCAAAGCCCGGCAGGTCCTACACCGAAGACGATACGCACTACGTGGTGCCCGATGTGTATGTGGTCAAAGTGGAGGACCGTTATGAGATCCAGCTGAACGAAGAAGGGCTTCCCCGCGTGCGTATTAATCCGTACTATCGGAAACTTCTCGGCAGGAAGGAAGAGATCGACAAGGCAACCAAGGATTACATAGAAGAGCGGCTGCGTTCCGCGCAGTGGCTCATCAAAGGCATGGAGCAGCGGAACAAGACGATCTATAAGGTGGCCGAGAGCATCGTCGAGTTCCAGTACGATTTTCTGGAAAAAGGGATCTCACATCTGAAGCCCATGGTGCTCAAGGACGTTGCCGAGGACATATCGATGCACGAATCAACGATCAGCCGCGTGACGACGAACAAGTACATGCACACGCCCCAGGGCATCTACCCGATGAAATATTTTTTCACCACCGGTTTTTCGGGAGGAACGGGCAGTGATGTGTCCTCCCTCACCGTCAAGGACACCATTCAGAAAATGATCAAGGAAGAGGAGCCGTCGAAGCCGCTCAAGGACCAGCAGATCGTCGAGGTCCTCAAGGCGCAGGGCGTCACGATCGCGAGGAGGACGGTGGCGAAGTACCGTGAGGAGCTGCGGATTCCGCCGACGAGTGTGAGAAAGAGAAGCGGATGACGCCCGAATTCTGGAGTGAGTGCAGCGAGCGAATACGATTATGTTCTTACCCTGAGAATCGAGATTCCCTGCAGCTTCCTGCAGGGAGCTGCAATGCAAAATGCAGAGTGCAAAATGAAAAATGCAAAAGGTTACGAGGCTCTAGCAAAAGTCCCAATTCCGTCATTCCCGCAGCGCTTCTGAGCGGGAATCTGGTTCTAACTGTTTGAAAAACCATATCCCCGATAGAGGCATTCGGGGATGACAAACAGTTTTGCAAGAGGCTCTTCCGTATAAGTAAAAGTTTGCTTTAAATTTCTTTCTCTTTTTGCATTTTTCATTTTACCTTTTGACTTTTTATTGAGGTTCAAGGAGGCCTGTATGCAGGTTACGGTGACGGGAAGAAACCTTGAGGCAACGGATGCCCTCAAACAGTACGCAGTAGAACGGTTCAGCAAGCTGGAAAAATACCTGCCGGGAAATGCGCAGGCGGACATCACGCTTTCCGTCGTAAAAAAGGTCCATCATTTTGCCGACGCCGTGATAAAGTCCGACGGAATTCTCATCCAGGCGTCGGAAGAAACCGAAGAGATGTATTCGTCCATCGATCTCCTCTTCGAAAAGATCGAGCGGAGGGTGCGGAAGTACAAGGAAAAGCTCGTCGACCATAAGCGCCATGCGGTCAAGTCCGTGGCGACTGCCGGTGCCGCAGGGACGTCCCACCCCGAAGACCGCGTCCCGCAGATCATCAAGACCAAGCAATTCGACCTGAGGCCCATGCCGCCCGAAGAGGCGGTCATGCAGATGGAGCTTCTCGATAAGGATTTCTTTATCTTTTCGAACGCCGGCAGCGGCCGTATCAGCGTCATCTACCGGCGGAAGGACGGGAATGTGGGGCTCATTGAACCGTCCGCGTGAAAGGGAACAACCCATGGTGAGCATGAAAGACCATTTGCAGGACGACCTCGTGATCGATGATATCAAGGCGATCGATAAGAACGGCGTGCTCCGGGAATTCGCGGGACTTCTGATAGCGGCGGGCAAAGTGCGGGAGGAGGACGGTATCGTCCGCGTGCTGGCCGAACGGGAAGCGCTCGGGAGCACGGGCATCGGCGACGGCGTGGCGATCCCGCACGGAAAGGTGCCGGGCCTGCGGGAGATCGTCGTCGCCTTCGGCAGATCGAGGAACGGCGTGGATTTCCAGTCGCTCGACGGGAAACCGGCCTACCTTTTTTTTCTTCTCCTCACGCCCGACGACAACTCCGGGGACCATCTGAAGGTCCTTGCCCGCATATCCCGGATACTGAAAAATCCCGTTTTGCGCGAAAACCTTCGGACGGCCCTCCCGAGTCAGGAGGTCCGGAAGTTCATACTTGAAGAGGACAGTAAATATCCGCAGAAATGAAGGTAACGGTTAGAGATCTGACAGAGAAGGCCGAGCTGATCGCCGGCCGTTCCGGCCTGGGGAGGGAGATCAAATCGCCCGAGGTGGCCGAGCCGTCGCTGAGCGCTCCCTTAGGCCCGCGCGGTCTGGCCTCCCGGGTGGTGCGTCTCACTCCGACCTGGTCGGCCGGCCTCTCCTCGCTTTCGCGGACAGAACAGATCCGTTTTATCGGAGACCTGCTTCGACAGCGGCCCGCCTGCATTCTCGTGACCGGCGGCAGGCTGAACGAAGAGCTTCTTGCGAAGGCCGAATCCGCAAAGATCCCCGTTCTGAAGAGCAGGGACGTGTCGGGCCTGTCCAAACTGCTCATCGAGAAACTTACGCCGAGGGTGAGCATGCACGGCGTGCTCGTCCAGGTGTTCGGCCTCGGCACGGTCCTTATCGGCGAGAGCGCCATCGGCAAGAGCGAGGCCGCCCTCGACCTCGTGCTCCGGGGGCACAAGCTGGTCGCGGACGATCTCGTGGTGCTCGACAAAATGGATGACGCCATAATCGGCAAGGCCACGGACATGGGGGCCGACCTTCTGAATATCAGGGGTCTCGGCGTCATCGACGTGCGTTCTCTCTACGGCGCGTCGGCAACGGCCGCCTCATGCATGGTCGGTCTTGTTGTAGAGCTTGAAGAGTGGAAGAAGGGCCATTACTACAGCCTGCTCGGTCTGCGCGAGCAGCGCCACAAGATCCTCGGCGTGAACATTCCCTACCTCAAGCTGCCGGTAAAGCCGGGGCGCACGATGGCCACGCTCATCGAGGTGGCGGTCAGGAACCAGATCCTTAAGAACAGGGGGATCTTTACCGCGCGGGACCTCAACCGGAGGATCAAAAAGAGGATGACCGGATGAACAGCAGGCGCATGGTGATCGTGACGGGACTCTCGGGCTCCGGCCGGAGCGCCGCACTGAAGGCGTTCGAAGACATGGGCTATTACTGCGTGGACAACCTCCCGCTCATGCTGCTGCCCGGGTTCATCGAGTTCGCGGCGGGGTCGGACGAGGCGCTTCATTCCGCCATCGGCATTGACGTCAGAGAAAAAGGCTTTGTGGAAAATTTTCCAGAGCTCTTCGGCCGGCTCAGGGCCGCGGGCCCTGCCGTCGAGATGCTCTTCCTGGAGGCGTCGGACCAGACGCTCGTGCGGCGTTTCAGCGAGACCCGCAGGCCTCATCCGCTGGCAAAGGGGGCGACCCCTCTTCTCGACGGCATCAGAAAGGAACGCGCCGCGCTCGGCGATATCAAGAAGCTCGCGGACCGGATACTCGACACATCGGACTATACGGTGCACGATCTGCGCCAGGCAGTCGAACGCCGCTATTCAGAGGCCGATGCCGGCAGGCCCATGGTGATCACCATGATCACGTTCGGGTACAAATTCGGGGTCCCCTATGATCTGGACCTGCTCTTTGATCTGAGGTTCCTTCCCAATCCGCACTTTGTGGCGGAATTACGGCCCCTGACAGGGGAGGACCCCGCGGTCAGCAACTATGTCCTGGTCCGTCCTGAATCCGAAGAGTTTTTGTCGAGGCTCGAGGGATTCCTCGAGTATCTGCTGCCGCGTTACCGGAGCGAGGGGAAGAGCTATCTCACGATCGGTTTCGGCTGCACCGGCGGCAAGCACCGCTCGGTCGCCGTGTCGCTATCCGTTGCCGGGCGTCTCCGGCAGCGCGGCTACGAGGTGAACGTGAAACACCGGGATATGGGGAGCTGAGAGTTCAAATGCGGAATGGGGATTGCGCCCGCCCCGGATCAAATAAAGATAGGAAGCGGGCCGGGGGAGTGCGGAATGTGGATTTTGAAATTCGAGATCGACGATCCGCAATGAATTGAAAGGAGACAAAGCATGGTCGGTCTGGTGCTGGTATGTCACGGCGATATGGGAAGTGAGCTGCTGAAGGCGGCCGAGATGATCGTGGGCAGGGTGGAAGCGGCCCTTGCGGTGAGCGTCAGGCAGGAGAGCGCCCCGGAGACGCTCAGGGACGAGGTCCAGGACGCCATCAGGAAGGTGGACCGGAAGAACGGCGTGATGGTCTTTACCGACATGTTCGGCGGGACGCCGTCCAATATCTCCCTCGCGTTCCTCGGCGAGACCGTCGAGGTGGTCACCGGCGTGAACCTCTCCATGCTCATCAAGTTCGCAAACCACCGGGACGACAAGACGATCCCGGAGCTTGCCCGGCTGGTGCAGGAAGCGGGGCAGAAGAGCATTGTGATCGCGAGTCAGATGCTGAAAGGGGCGAAGTGATTCCCGATGGTCGTGTTTACCCGTATAGATGACCGGCTGATCCACGGACAGGTGGTGGAGGGCTGGGTAAATTATCTGAAAGCGACCTGCATCCTCGTCGCGGACGACACGGTCGCCTCGAATGCGATGCAGTGCTCCATCATGCGGATATCCGCGCCGCAGGGGCTCAAGGTATGCATCGGCGGAGTGCAGGAAATATGCGCGGAGGCGCGCTCTTCCGCGTTCGATAAAGAGCGCGTGATCCTGCTCTTCTCGAACCCGTCGGATGCTCTCCGTGCGCTCAAGCTGGGCCTGGGCTGCACGGTCCTCAATATCGGCGGAATGCACTTCACGCCGAAGAAGTGCAAGCTCATGGATGTGCTTGCGGTCGATGATACCGACCGGGAGGCGCTCAAGGCGATCATGGACATGGGCGTTTCGGTATTCATCCAGACGGTCCCGACGGAGAAGCCGCAGCCCCTCGGCAAGGTGCTCGGGGGAGTTTGCAAGACTTCATAGGGACAAGGCACAAAGACGGCAATGCATAAGTCAAATTTCAAAATGCAAATTGCAAAATTGTGGTATGGCCCTTCGGCCATGGTTTTATGTATTTCTTCATTTTGACTTTTGCATTTTGCACTCTGCATTTTGCATTCATCCGACTTCGTGCCTCGGATCAGGAGAAACATGGCGATCTTGGACTCAAAGACACTTTTTGATATCATCCTCGTGGCCCTCGCGGGCGGGCTCATCGGTCTCGACAAGACGGCCGCGGGCCAGTTCATGATCTCGCAACCCATTGTCGCGGGGCCGCTTACGGGCTGGATGCTCGGGGACGCCGCAACAGGACTCATCATCGGCATCGTGCTTGAGCTTATCTGGGTGATGGATGTCCCGATCGGAACGTTCGTACCCGCCGACTCGACGCTTGCCGCGGTCTGGGCGACGGCCGTCGCGGTCCTGGGGAGCGGCGGGAAAGCGCAGCTTCCGGCGATAGGATTTTGCATTCTCCTCACCGTCGCGCTCGTGCCCATAACCATGTGGGTCGAGACGTATATTCGGAAATGGAACTCACGGCTGGCCGCCGCGGCTGAACCAGCGCCCGGAGAACATGCGGGGCGAAGGCTGAGCCGGGCGCACCTTTCGGGCATCGCGGTGTTCTTTGTAAAATCATTTGTCCTGTATCTTGTCCTGCTGCCTTTGGGCCTGATCGCGGTGCATCTGTTCAGCGGTCTGCCGGCGGGATTTCAGGGCGCGATGTCGCTGTTCGTCAAGCTCCTCCCCCTGCTCGGCATAGCCTCGGCCATGCGCAGGCTGTCGATCAGAACGACGGACGGGTTTCTCCTTATCGGATTTGTTACAGCGGCGGCAATCGGTCTTGCGCTGCGGGCCAATTTTCTCCTCGTCATGCTGGTCGCTGCGACCGCGACGTGGGTAGGGGTAAAATATCGTGAAGGAAGATCGCAAGAACATAAGGACGCGTGATCTCGTCAGGGTCCTCCTGAGGGCGTTTGTGATACAGGCCTCGTGGAGTTTCGACCGGATGCAGACCCTCGGTTTTGCGTATGCGATGCTGCCGGCGCTCAGGAGACTGTACCCGGACGGCAGTGAATTGACGTCCCGGATCAACCTCCATCTGGAATATTTCAATACCCAGCCGTACCTTGCGTCGTTTATCCTGGGCGCCGCGGTAAGGCTGGAAGAGGAACGGGCGTCCGGCAGGAACCGGGATGCCGATGTTCGCGGCATGAAGGCCGCGCTCATGGCGGCCCTTGGGGCGCTGGGCGACAGCTTCTTTTGGGGGGCGCTCAAACCGTTTGCGGCTGCCGCGGCCGTGGCCGTGTTTCTGGCCGGCCTGTGGTGGGCCCCGCTGGTGTTCCTCGTGATATACAATGTCTGGCATGTGGGGCTCCGGGTCTGGCTGCTGTTTCTGGGCTATGAGAGCGGAGGCGATGCGGTGTCGCTGGTCGCGGAGTTTAACTTTATGAAACTGGCCCGGAATCTCAAGATCCTGGCCCTCTCGCTCCTCGGCGGTATTCTCGGCATGCTCCCGTTCTGGCGGGCCGAGTTCAGGCTGCCGGTCCCCGCCGTAGGCCCCGTTGCCATTGCCGTTGGGGGACTCGCGGTCACGTTCGGCATGGTCGCACTGCTGCGGGCGGGCGGCACGCCGGCCAAGCTCATGCTCGGGCTGGCTGCCGTCTGCGTTATCTTGACCTTTTTAGGAGCCGCTTAATGATAAAGAAAGAGCTTCGTATTGAGAACAGGCTTGGCCTTCATGCGAGGGCCGCGGCTCAGATCGTGAAGTCCGCCAGCGCCTTTGCATCGAAGATAACGCTGATCAAGGACGGCCTCGAAGTGGACGGCAAGAGCATCATGGGGATCATGATGCTCGCCGCGGCAAAGGGGAGCAGCGTGCTGCTCCAGGTGGAAGGAGCGGACGAGAACGGGGCGCTCGCTGAGCTCGAACGGCTCTTCCAGGACAAGTTCGGAGAGAAGGAATGATATGGGGCAAGCCGACCATATGGACCGAGCCGACCGTGTCGGCGTAATTTACGGCAACACACCCTGCACTCGCGCTTTGCACTCGTAAGCGCTGGGCGCAGGCGGTTGCCTTGGTCCAAAGAACGGCAACACGGTTGCCTTGGTCCAAAAAACAGGGAACGGGACAAAAATAATGGACGAAAAAATTTACCGGGGCATAGGGGCTTCACCCGGCATCGTGATCGGCAGGGCCTACCTCCTCGATCGCCGGAAAGTGGTGGTGGCGGGCCAGAGGATAGGGGAGGTCAACGTCAAAGACGAGGTGGCGTGCTTCAAGAAGGCCGTTGAGGTCTCGAAGGCGCAGCTCGAAGAGCTCAAGAAACGCCTGAGCAAGGACCTCGGGAAATCACACATCTATATCCTTGAAACGCTCATCATGCTGCTCGAAGACAAGATGCTCATCGACAGTACGGTCAAGCGGATCAAGGAATCGCTCCTGAACGCCGAAGGCGCGCTCAAAGGGACGATCACAGTCATTGCGCAGAAATTCGACGCGATCGAGGACGAGTACCTCCGCGGGCGGAAGCACGACGTCGAGCAGATAGGCGAACGCATCATGAGGAACCTCGTCGGGCACAAGCAGGAAAGCCTTGCGGAGATCGGCAATGAAGCCGTGGTCATCGCGCACGATCTCGCGCCGACGGACACCCTCGTGATGCGCAAGGACAAGATCCTCGCTTTTGCGACGGACGCGGGCAGCAGGACGTCCCACACAGCCATACTTGCCCGTTCGCTCGGGATCCCCGCGGCCGTCGGTCTCAACAAGATCACGGAGGCCGTCAAGACCGGCGATGTGGTGATCGTCGACGGCATTCACGGGGTGGTGGTCGTTTCCCCGGAAGAGGAAACATTTCTCGACTTCCTCAAGAAACAGCGCCGGTATAAGTACTTCGAACAGGAGCTCGATAAACTCAGGGAACTTCCGGCGGAGACCCTCGACGGCCACGTGGTGCACCTCCAGGGCAACATCGAGCTGCCTGATGAGGTCATGTCCGTTGTCGAGCACGGCGGGACCGGCATCGGGCTCTACCGAACGGAGTTTTTGTTCCTGGACCGGCCGAAACTGCCGACCGAGGAGGAACACTATAATGCCTACCGTCAGGTCGCCGAAAAGGCGGCGCCCCAGGAGGTGGTGATCCGCACGTTCGACGTGGGCGGCGATAAGATCGGACTGATGGACAATTTTGAAAAAGAGGCGAACCCGGCGCTCGGCCTCAGGGCGATCCGTTTCAGTCTCTATAAGAAAGACATCTTCAAGACCCAGCTCAGGGGCATCCTGCGGGCAACGGTCCACGGGAATATCAAGCTGCTCTATCCCATGATCTCCGGCATACCCGAGCTGCATGAGGCCAAGAAAGTACTCGACGAAGTAAAGCAGGAGCTCAGGAATGAGGGGATCGCCTTTGATGAACAGGTGAAGGTGGGCATCATGATAGAAATTCCGTCAGCAGCGATGATCTCCGACCTTCTGGCCGTTGAGGTGGATTTTTTCAGCGTGGGCACGAACGACCTCATTCAGTACACGCTCGCGATCGACCGTCAGAACGAGCACGTCGCGTACCTCTACGAGCCGCTCGACCCCGCTGTGCTCCGCCTGCTCAAGCAGGTGTCCGCGGCGGCGCATCACGCGCGCATCCCGCTGGCCATGTGCGGAGAGATGGCGGGGGACCCGCTCTATGCGGCCATCCTGCTTGGTCTGGGGTTCGATCATCTGAGCATGAACGTGGCGTCGATCCCGTGGGTGAAGAAGGTGGTCAGGTCGGTCCGGATGTACGACGCCGTCGAGCTCGCGCAGCTCATCATGCAGCAGCCGACTGCCGCGCTCGCGAGAAAGACGGCGGAGACCTTCGTGCAGGAGCGCTTCCCGGACATCGCGGCGGAGCTGTAACGCTGATAGAGAATTGGTTGTTCAAGAATCAAAAAAGGGAAGGATATTTTCACCGCGAAAACGTACCCTGTACTCGCGCCGGTGGCACTCGTAAACGATGGGCACAGGCAAAGAACGCGAAGAAAATCTCGGGGTTACATTTTAAGAGCATTGAAAACTTTGCGACCTTGGCGCCTTGGCGGTTCAAGGATTTTGGCCCGGGTTTATCCGGATAATAAGGTGAAGGGTGTTTATCGATCGCAATCAGTAAGGGACATGAGGAGCTGAGCATGCAGAACGCAGGGCAGAATGTGCAGCAGGACCTGGAGCTACGGTCGGTGGGCGAGGTCATCACGGACAAAAATATCGTCAGGACCACGAGGGTCCACGGCGGAAATATTCTTGACGCCGTCGCCCGCTACGGGGTCAGGGAGAAGGACATCCTCGACTTCAGCGCGAACGTCAATCCGCTCGGGCCTTCGTCCGCCGCCCTGCGGGCCGCGAAGAGGGCGCTCGGCGTCAGCGACCGTTACCCCGATGAGGAGACGAGCGAACTCCGGAAGGCGATAGCGCGGTATTTCGGCGTCAGGCCCGGGCATATCGTATGCGGCAATGGTTCCACCGCACTTATCCACCTCATACCGCGCGTTTACCGGCCGAGAAAGGTCCTGGTCCCTGTTCCGACGTTCACCGAATACGCGGCCGCCTCGGCCGCGGCGGGCGGAGAGGTCATAGCCTATCCGCTCAAGGAAAAGGACGGTTTCCGCGTTGATCCGATCGAAATGGCCTTTGCGCTCAAAGGCGTTGACATGGCTTTCTTCTGCAATCCGAACAATCCGACCGGCCTGCTCATTCCCAAGGGTGAGATGCGGGAGATTCTGAACTATGCGCTCAGGGAAGGCGTGCGGGTAGTGATCGACGAGGCGTTCATGGATTTTATCGAGAACGAATCGCTCGTCAAGGACGCCGTGCAGTCCCAGCACCTCATCTGCCTCAGGGCGTTTACCAAGTTCTACGGCATGCCCGGCCTCCGCGTCGGATATGCGGTGGCCAACGAAGAAACCGCCGCTTCCCTTGCCACCAGCCTCGAGCCCTGGTCGGTCAGCACGATCGCGGAGCGCGCTGCTGTGGCCGCCCTGAACGACTGGGGGTACACCAAGAAGACCCGGAGCCTGATCGCGAAGGAGCGCGACCGGCTCCTCTCGGCGCTCCGGCTCCTTCCCGGGGTCGAGCCTTTTCCGAGTTCCGTGAATTTCATCTTCATCAAGCTTGCCTCGAAGGACAGCCGCACTCTGACGCAGACCCTCGGGCAGCGCGGCATTCTGATCCGCGACTGTTCCTCCTTTCCGAACCTGAACAACCGCTTTGTGAGGATCGCCGTGCGGACGCGCAGGGAGAACGAACGGCTCCTCGCCGCGCTCAGGGACGTCATCATGCGCGCGTAGATTTTTTTCCAAGAGATAATTTGCGCCCTTGCATTTATCCTCTTCCTTCGTGGGGAGAAAGGGATCGAGCCGGGGTATCTGCAACAGTCTGGTCCTTTTCACCAGGGATCTTCAGGGTCGGGGCAGGGTCAGAGGATCAAGTCCTGCGCTGTTTGACATGCCTTGCTTTTTAGGACGTGATGACATACAATCAATCAGGCAGTCAACTAAGCGCACTGAACTCCGTAAGATGAGATGGAAGAGAACCTGTTCAAGAGATTCCTTGATTACCTGGCCGTTGAAAAGGGGCTTTCGGAAAATACCCTTGAGTCTTACGAAAGGGACTTGAAGAAGTATGCGCTCTTTACGAAGGACAAGGGCCCCGACGCCGTCAAGCAGGCCGATGTGGTCTCGTTTATGGCCTCGCTGTCGTCAAGGGGGATTTCCACGCAGTCCGCGGCGCGAAATCTTGCCGCGGTAAGAGGGTTCCATAAATATCTGCTTATTGACGGGCTTGCGCATACAGACCCGACGGTGAACCTGGAAACGCCCCGGGGATGGAAACGGCTGCCGAAAACGCTCCCGGCCGCGGAGGTGGATGGACTCCTTGCTCAGCCGGATACCTCGACCCTGATCGGACTGCGAGACAAGGCCATGCTCGAACTTCTCTACGCAACGGGTCTCCGCGTGAGCGAGCTGGTCGGCCTTACGTTATCGGACATAAATCTTGAGCGCGGTTTTCTTATGGTCATGGGAAAAGGCTCGAAGGAAAGGGCCGTTCCGATGGGTGAATCCGCCGCGGCCGTGGTTCATGCTTATGTGCAGGGCGTCCGGCCGGCGCTGCTGAAGGGGAAGGAATCGAGATTTCTTTTCATCAGCTCAAGGCATCGGCGGATAACGCGGCAGACGTTCTGGGGCAGAATCAAGTTTTATGCGGGGCAGGCCGGCATTGCGCAGAACATCTCGCCTCATACACTGCGACATTCTTTTGCCACACACCTTCTCGACAACGGCGCCGATCTCCGGATCGTGCAGGCCATGCTCGGTCATTCGGACATATCAACCACCCAGATCTATACCCACGTATCGAGAGAGAGACTCAAGAATATCCACGAGAAATATCATCCGAGGGGATGAAGGACAGGAGTCAGAATCCAGTAGTCAGGAGTCAGAATCATTGTAGATTTTATTCTGGCTTCAGAATTCTGGCTCCTGGCTTCTTAAAAGGTCATGGAAATCATCACCAGTCATACCAACGCCGATTTCGACGCCCTGGCATCCATGGTGGCGGCGAAGAAGCTTTATCCAGAAGCCAAACTGGTGTTTCCCGGCTCTCAGGAAAAGAGCATGCGTGATTTTTTTCTGGAATCAACGCTGTACGCCGGGGAGATCGAGCGTCTCAGGAACATCGATGTCGATGCGGTCACGAAGCTCATCATCGTGGACAACAGAAACCCCGCGCGGCTGGGCAAGCTTGCCGCGGCCCTGGCCAGACCCAATGTTTCGGTGCATATCTATGACCATCATCCGCGCACATCGGGAGATATCAAAGGGGAACAGGAGGTCGTGGAGGAGGTCGGCGCCACAACAACGCTCATGGTCGAGCTTCTCCGGCAGAAGGGGATCCCCATTTCGCCGCTCGAGGCCACGATCTTCGCGCTCGGGATCTACGAAGAAACCGGCTCTCTCACGTTCATATCGACCACCGCGCGGGACGCCCAGGCTGCCGCGTATCTCATCTCTCTGGGCGCGAACCTCAATGTCGTCTCTGATTTCATCTCACGCGAGCTTACGCAGGAGCAGATCGCGGTCCTGAACGACCTGACCGCGGCCGCGAAAAGCTATGATATCAATAAAGTGAGCCTCGTGATAGCGGCCCTGGCCACCGCCACGTTTGTGCCGGACCTGGCCGCGCTTGCGCACAGGATCAGGGACCGGGAGAGCCTCGACGCGCTCTTCCTTGTCGTGCAGATGGGCGATAAGACGTATATCATCGCGCGGTCCCGGATACCGCAGGTGAATGCCGGTCTTGTGCTCGGGGAATTGGGCGGCGGCGGACATTCCACCGCGGCCGCCGCCGTGGTCAAGGACATGACGTATTTGCAGGCAAAAGAACGGCTCGTTGATATATTGAAGAAGCACATCAAGCCGGGAAAGGCCGCAAGCGAGATCATGACCGCGCCCGTCAAAACCATTCCATCGGGCAGCACCATCGGCCAGGCAAACGAGGCGATGACCCGTTTCAGCGTGAATGTGCTGCCGGTCGTGAGCGAAGAGAAGTTCCTCGGCACCATCACCCGCGAGGTCGTGCAGAAGGCGCTCTTCCACGGACTCGGGAAACAGAAGGTCGAGGAACTCATGACCACCGGCGCGCCGTCCGCCACGCCTGATATGCCCATGAGCCGGGTGGAGAAGGTGATGATCGAAGAACAACAGCGCTTCATTCCGGTGCTCGATCGAAGCGGCGGTCTCGTCGGCGCGATCACCCGTACGGACCTTCTGCGCTCCCTGCACGAAGAACGATTGGCCGGGATCCCTGAACAGGAAGACGCCGGGCCTCATCCCACGAGGAATATCAAGGGACTGTTTGAAGAGCGGGTTGTGCCCGAGGTCCGGGACGCGCTCAAGACCGTGGGCGAGGTGGCCGACGAGGCGGGCTTTCCGGTATATCTCGTGGGAGGCATTGTGCGGGACCTGTTCCTTCGTGTCACGAACCTCGATATTGATATCGTCGTCGAGGGAGACGGCATCACGTTCGCGGGCATGCTCGTTAAAAAACTCGGTGGACGGATGAAAACCCACCAGAAGTTCGGCACCGCCGTCGTGGTGCTGCCGAACGGGCTCAAGCTCGACATCGCCACCGCGAGGCTCGAATACTACGAATCTCCGGCCGCAATGCCGACGGTGGAGCTCTCTTCCATCAAGAAAGACCTCTACCGCCGCGATTTCACTATCAACACGCTTGCGGTGCGGCTGAACAGGAAGCGCTTCGGGGAACTTATTGATTTTTTCGGCGGCCTGCGCGATATCAAGGAAAAGACCATCCGCATCCTGCACAATATTTCGTTCATCGAGGACCCGACGCGGGTGTTTCGCGCCATACGCTTTGAGCAGCGGTTTGATTTTCAGATAAGCAAACACACGCTGAACCTGATCAAGACCTCCGTGAACATGAAGCTCTTCAACAGACTTTCGGGTGAGAGGATCTATGCGGAACTCG
>Ga0209641_10001383_pt1 | contig 21783 bp, 8 predicted proteins | sample RifCSP16_1_FD_184022 | JGI IMG/M metagenome (GOLD analysis project Ga0209641, IMG submission 184022) | Soil microbial communities from Rifle, Colorado - Rifle CSP2_sed 16_1 (SPAdes) (version 2) | ecosystem: Environmental > Terrestrial > Deep subsurface > Rock core/Sediment | place: Rifle... | reverse complement strand
ATCGGTCCTTCTAGAGTTACTCCAACACGGCTATGAGGTTGAATTTGTAGCGCCCGATAGGACATTTCTCCCATCACAAATTGGCAGGTTCCCAAGACCCGTACTTAGATACCTTGCGCTTTATAATTAAAACGAATTGATCTTACCGGTAGGAATATTGGGCTAACGCTTCGCTTGAGCGGCCGACTCTCGCCGGTCCGCTCCATCAACTTGTAGGACGATGTAGAATAATTCTCCAAGTATGCAGCGGGTTAAGGCTGTTCGCCCTCGCCAACTGGCTCAAGTGATGTTGTGATCGAAGCGATCCTCCAGCCACCAGCGACATACCGGACATAAACTGGCTTTTCGTTTCGGAGGAGGTCCAAGACTCGCGGGAAATCCTCCCATGAATAGTGGCACCAGACGTAGCCCGACGAAGTCTGCTCATCCGTGTTCGGCATGGTAGCTGGATCTCTATGGAAGTATGCGCCACCAATCAGGCTGCCATCGTCTCTTCTCAGACCGATAATCGCTCGATACTGGTAGCCGGTCGTGTTCTTTCCTCCAGCGGAGTACGCAACGTCGTATTTCTTGATTTCCTCTTGATAAGCCATGGTTCTATAGCCTCCTTTCTTTACGTTCACGTGTTGTTGGCGTTTAACACTACCAAGCTAACCGGCGTGCTGCATGCGGCGCGTCCGGGTTGAGAGCGCTGTTAGATCGCTTATTCAGAGCATTCCTTTTCTTGCATGACCTCATCAAACCTGCTCCACTCAAGCTTCTTCGCGAATTGTTTGTTCTTTGGTCGCCAGACGACGGCTCCTTTCGAGACAAGCAACCTTGCAAAGACTATCCCGTCGCGTTTCACCAAGAATTCAATGTCAGCCTTTCCGATCTCTCGATCAGGAAGGGTGAATGTAACTTTGTGTGCCATGTAAGGTTCTCCCTTCAGTAAGCGATCTATGTAATTAGACTGCAAAAATGCAGTATACTACCCTCTATGGTGTGTTATACTGCAAATCGTTGCTTTACCTAGTATGAAACACAGGCTACAACTAGTCTAGTTTCAAGTCAAGACGATGGTCAAATAGAAAGCGGCCTTTTCTTAACTTCAAGCTACCAAATTCAAAATCTCTCCAATGTCTTTCTTAACACATGTAAATATTGGCGTGTCACGGAGGGTATATTTTCTTCCTTCCTGTTCCCTCATCTTCATCACAACTTCCATAAAGTCTTCCGGTTTATCAGTTTCAAAAGCGACGATAAACTCCTGATCGTCAAGGCCAAATGAATATGAGGTTGAACTTATATCGTCGGATAGAACATTTAGCTCATCACAAATTGGCAGGTTCCCAAGACCCGTACTTAGATACCTTGCGCTTTATAATTAAATTAAGTTATTCTTGCCAGGAACGATACTGGAATAATGAATTTATTAAAAAGGGATGCGGATTTGAATCTGCGGAATGCTAACGAATGAGCTAACCTGCCGAAAACGCTTGTAGAAACCAGACTCAACTAAATTCATCGCCAGCGTGTACGGTCAGGTTGAGCGATTTGTTATGTGTTTTTACCATATTTCACACCATTAGTATCTCACGGGATAATATACTTTACCACCGGCATTAATTCTTCAAGATTCTCTAATTGTGCCGGAACTACTGACAATTCAAATGATGTATCAAGTTCAATGTCCGCATTATTTCCTCGACACAACTTCCATTCATCAATCCTTGATAAATTAGTAGGACTTCCATCAATGTTTATTGAATAAGAAGCAGGATTGTTCTTAACCCGGGCAATGAACATAACATTCTCTATTTCTACATCAAGCGATTGAACAAAATAGGGCAATTTTGATTTATTAATTTGTAAATCTACTGTTCCGTTTTTCTTAAACACGTGCCATTCATTGGGCATATCGTGCTTCATGTTAATGGCAATATGGAGACCCTGCTGATTTAGTTGTTGTTTAATTTCTCCCAGTTTCTCTTGTAACGAAGTTTCAGCCAAGCCTCGTAAACTGCTGCCGCCTTCTCTGGCTGTATATTTTACATGCAGAATCACATCAGAAATGGTGTTGTAGTCAAATTGTCTTACTTCTTTTGGAAGTTCAAGACGCCAGGAACTTATTGCCCCGCAGCCTTCAAAAGGAAGGTAACGTTCATCTCTGAAATTCAACTCAAACATGCCGCTGTCGTTTTGGGCATTGCTGGTTGCAATGGACTGGATTGCTCCAATGTTATAAGCAAATCTTTCATCGTTACCTATATCTTCTCCATATTGAGCACCCGGTGTGGCATTCTTCCTGTATTTATTGCTTACCAATGAGAGCTTGGCGCTTACAGAAGTATATGGCCCGGCTATACAAGGCAGACTGATACTTACTGATTTTATCCTTCTGAAATATTGTCCCGGATGATCCATATCATACAAAACCTCGGGCACATCAAAATCACATACCCCTGTTGCTCTAAGTCTTACCAATGCCAGTGGGTCAAGTTGTGCTAATGAAACATGCCTGGTGATTTCATATTCCCGTTTGTTCTTATCCAAATAGCTTGTTTGCATACGTTTGATGTCATAGATAAGATGGTCGGCACTTTGCAAACCTTTTTTCATGCTATCCCAGTAGCCGTAAGAGATAAATGAATCATCGTTACCCAACTCAAAGCGATAACAGCGTTCCGCTTTCTTGGCAAAGTCATGCGCCAACTGGTACGATTTGAAATACACTGCACTGATTTGCCCGATCATCCACTCGCTCAATTCTTTATTGGTGAACTTGGTGTGCATGAACTCAGCTGCCTTTTTGGAATTTTCGGTTTGTAACTCGTGGTTTTTTAAATCAGATTCTGCAATTTCTTTTCGAATTTCGGCAGCAGCCATTTGTTTGTCTAATTGCGCCAGTTCTTTTTTAGCCAAACGTTCCTGCAGTTTCCAGTCATCAAAACGCCGGTCGTAACCGCCGAGTATGGATGCCCTGTTTGCTTCGTACGATGCCGCAGTGGAGAGTACCGTGAGCACCCCGGACGCTGCGGAAGCCGAATGTGCCAGGAATGAGCCGCCCCATTTTGCAGCAGCATGTGGACTTCCACCAAAACCTGAAGCACCGATAGCCAAATCAGGGATCAAAGCCAAAACCCCGGCTGTGGCCTGTATAATTTGTGCTGCCATTTGGTAATCATGCGACTCGCTTAATTTGTCCAAATTCAACTGCTCTTTAGAGATTATTTTTTGAATACTGGAGTAGTACTTATTCCTTTCTTCGGCAGTAGCTTTCGCTCTTTTCAATATCTCAATCTGCTCCTTCGATTCTTTAATATTGAGCAGCTTCGTGTCTTTTATTGCGGTGAGCATTTTTATTTCCAGTTCGTCTCGCAGCAACGACATAGCCTCTGCATCTTTTTTCTCCAATGCTTGCTGCAGCGCAACGCCTAAACCTTTTACCTCCTGTGCCAGTTCATTTGCTTTTTGTGCAAACACCGTAAAGCGGTAAAACGGCGTAGGAGCGTTAATGCCGGCGATGACAGCAGAAATATCCAATCCGGATGCCGCTGCTCTTACCAGCATACCAGGGTCAATAGGCGGTGCAAACAAGGCAAGGCTGCGCTCAACACCATCTATATTCCGGCAGTGGCGGATATTAAACAGGCGGTCGGCTATGCGGTCCCAATACTCCAGCATCTTTTCGTTTTGCGGAATGCAGAAGTAGAGCATTGATAATGTAATGGGAGCCGGTGGCAGTTCAGCACCACCTTCGGGCAATGCTGACAGATCTGGTAAAATATTTTCCAGGTCAATTAAAGCATTTCCAAAGGCATCTAACTTAGCCTCTATCTGATTATAGGTTTCATACGGAGCTTTTATAACAGGTGGAATTATCCGTGGCTTAGGACCTAATAATTTATCAGCCAAAATATACATCTGCGTAGCCTGAACAATAGATTCCATGGTATCTTGCCTGAACAGGTAATCTCCCCATTCGGTCAGGTTGTCAATGTATTTCATCAGCAACGCCTTTTGATAGGCGACAGGCCTGAACCTTGCTATAACATGGGGCTTGAAAGGCTTGGTTCTCCACTCGTCAATGACAAACTCCAGTTCTTTTCTTTCAGGTGTATTGGGGTCAGCAATTTTGTATAGAAGCGTGTCGATGCGCTGGTTAATATAGTCGCCCGTGTGCGTTAGATAAAATGGTTTTGTAACCCAGTATTTTTCAGGCACATCGCCTTCCAGCGCACCGGTTGGATTGAACATATAATGAAACCAGGTTAATGCTTCTTCAAAGCGTTGGTTCCTGGTCAACCTTGTAGCCAATAAGAATGGCACATGGAAAAACAATTCCCAGTTGTATCCGCCGTAAGAACCATCGCTGCTGAAATCCACATCCTCAACAGGGTACGACAAAGTTTTTATACCAGCTTCTTCCAATACATAAGTTTTTGGAACAATACTCTTGTTTGGGTCGTAATACTGTTCAAAATTGAATAATGGGTTTTTCTGCAATTGGGTTTCCCTTTTCATAAATTCCGGAATGCCATCCCGGTAGAGTGTTTTTTTCAAAGCACAAATCAAAGGATGGTACATATTCTTGAATTGCTCGCCATAAGATAAGCTTGCATACACCGTGAGTTCATTAACAATTTCCTGATAATCATTATCTGCCACCAACTCCTGAATCAATGCATTAATGTCCTGTCCCGGATCAGCTTTGTATTTAGCGATATATTTGTTGAATAAGGCAATAATATCCTCAATCAATTGCATCACATTAGAACCAGTTCTGTTCACCACAACTGAATCTGCTGTTTCCTGTTCTTTTTCTCTTTCATAAAAACCAGGTATAATTACATAGGCATGATTGCTGTCTTCCTTGAAATAGGGAAGTAAAGTACCCAGTGGAATTTTAATAAACCGCCGTTCACTAAAAGCAGCGGTATTGACACCATAAGCATACATCAGTAAATATTCAAAGAGCAAAGCAACCAGGTCGATCAAAGTAAATTGATGTGGATACGACAACCTGAATGTGCCTGGAGTTTTGCCCAAAATTTCATAAAAATTGAAGAATGAAATCGCATTTCTGACAGAAAGGTCATCAGCCGGTATTAAGTTTTGTTCATTATAACGCTGTGATTTTAACCATGTATCTTTAAAATCAGGGAAAAAGTCAGGTAGAGACTGATTACCTTGAAACGAAAGTTCGGGGTATCCTTTGCATCCTGCTATATTAAATATTCCATTAAGACTAATATATCCCGTATCAAAGGAAGTAGTAAAAAGCCAAACTTGTTGCCCAAGCTCAAAATACATCAAATTATATATGTCTCTTTTGAACTGGTTGTCATCGGAAGTAAAATATGAATAGGGAGTAAGTATCCCATCTTTCGAAATTTTCTTCGGCTGCCATTTCTTATTGGCAAATTCGCTGACGGCAAGTTGAATTTTTAGTTTTCGTTTGGGTTTGTCATTATTGACCACAGATCCCGCAGTACTGACGGGAATGGTAGATTGAGGATCTGGATCAGGCTCCTCACTGAACACCGGCCAGGCCAGACTTAAACGATTGTTGCGCTCAAATGCTAACAGATGGTCGCCCGAAATATCCAACTCTACTTTTTCCCAGGGTGTCCAGTAGCGTTCTTTTTCAAATCTTCTGTAATAATAAATGGCAGGATCGCCGCCTTTGGTCCGGGCAAAAACATGCATGGTTTTAATGTCGGACTGGTACCATGTTGCCATCACCTCCAGGAACGCAATGTTGTCTAATTTTTCGAGATAGCGGATCAGTGCTTCTTCTGCTGTAAATTCGGTCAGTTCATTTTGCTGTAACTCATTTTCAAGTTCGGTAAACAGGAACGATTTATCATCTCTCAGTTCGGCTTCAATCCAGTTTTCGGGATACAGGAAAACCTTGCGGTTGGCTTCCCATACCCGGTAGTTTTTCATCCACTTCCACTGTTCCCAGGCTTTGTCGTTGTTTACGTCGGCTGCTGCTTTTGGCTCCAATCCCATTAAACAACGCTGTACAAAAAGCTGAATGGTGCCGTGTGCCTGTACAATCCTGGATGAGGGCATACAGGATTCCATTTCAACATCAACCAGGAAATAATCATACAAATCATTTTCGGTTTTCATTTCAGGATTTTCAGCCAACAAGTAAGCGACCAAGGCGTCTCTTTTTTGCGGGCGGATGGCACTCATAATTTCTTTGAGTGTGCTTAGCCACGTATCTTCATCATACCTTGCTTTCAGCGCAGTGCGTAAAAGCTTGGTTTCAGCACTCGTCAATACTGGTTTGATATACGCCTGTACCTGAACAACCGTTGAACCTAATTTTCTCAAATGTTCGGCACAATCACTTATAGCCTTCCACGCTTTGGCGTCTTTATAATTGTTGAGGTTAAACAATGGGAATAAATGTGCATCAATCGCATCTACATCTTCTTTGGCGTAACCTGTCAGCAATGAAAATGCCTCGATAAATTGATTCCTGGTGGCACCACTTGCCGGCAAAAGCATTGCTCCAATGGTAAAGAAACTGATTGGATGCTCTATATCAGCCGGGTTGGGTACAGGCGTAAGTTGTTTCAACAGGTCGATCATTTCTGCAAAGGCAATATACTTGGTATAATTAATCGCCACCTGCCCTGTTTGATATGGAATACTGTCCCATTCAAACCAACCCAGGTCTTTATTGTTTTTGAAAAACCACTCCACGTCCTGGTTTTCCAATTTGAAAGAGTTGACCAAAGGGAACAACTTATGCGCCAGCCTGAGAGCACGATACTGGTCGGGAAACGCACCAGCGGTAATGGCCGGTAATACAGGGATTGTGTGTGTAATGTCAACATCAATAAGTGCATCATCACTTAAAATACCGGATAAGAAGCTGGTGCCCGGAGCAGGTTGTTTTAATATGGCATATTTCAAAGCGATCTTTACCAGTTCTAAATCTGCCTTGAAAGTTGTGGCAAGTGTTTGCTCAAGAATGGTTTGCTTGCCTGCCTGGAGCTGATAACCCGCTATGGCATCCAAAAATGCTTTGACCAAATTGTTCTGCTCGTTGCTGATATCGGGTCCGGGTGCAGCTGCCAGGGCATCAATTTGTGCCTTAATTGAACTGGTATCAAATAAGCCATTTAATTTATTATCGGTGAAAGTTTTTGCATCATTCGCCGAAGTCCAGTCTCTATCGATGAATTTAATAAAGGTCTTTACATCTTCTTCACCAACGCCGCTCAGTTTGGAGAGGGCATTTTGCAAAATCTCTTTCTGCTCCTGGGCCGACATATTAGCATTAAAGAGAGATTTGTTTGCTGAAAAATTACTTTGATAGTCCTTCTGCAATTTCTCCAGTATTTGCTTAATCTTATCGTCTTTGATTTCTCTATCGGCAAGGTTGCTTGCTTCATGTTGAAGCATGAATTTGACATCTGCAAGTTTCAGCGGAGATTTATTTAAGCGATCAACTGCTTCAACAAAATCCAATGTATCTGCCAGTGAATTGGATACATTAAGTGCGGTTAAGTTGGCGAGCATAACGTAATCATCGGCTTTGAGCTTCATTTTCCTCATTAACCTTGAAGCAGCAAACAGGCTGCTTAGATTGGAAAAGGTGAGGTCACCATCGGGTAGCAGCGGCAGCAACTTGTTCAAATCCTGCTCTTTGATTTGCAGGCAAACCGAGATACTGGTTATAAAATTGCTCAATAATTGAGTGCCGTCCACTTTTTCAGGCATCAATCCCTCATCAATAAATCCATTCTTTGCCTTGTTCAAAAACATTTGTTGATAGAGGGGTTTGGGGGCATCGTCTTTCAGTATTGTGTGCGGAATTTCCCCGTAAAAGCCTATCAACTCGTCTATCTTAATGCCTGTTTTTTCTGATAGCTTTAATAAATTGGCGGCTTTAACCAGGCAAGCGTCATTCAATGTTCCATTGCCCAATTTGGCTTGCGAAATAATCTCATCTATTACTTCAAATTTCCATCCCGTTTTCTTTTGCAAACGCAGAAAGCGGTGTATGCGATCCAATGCTGCCCCGTTTAGATTGGTTATTTCTTTTTTGGCGGTATCACAGCTAAGGTCAAGATGCTTAATGAAAAGATTGTCTGCAGGGTCAATAAAACTTAAAGAAAGTAGTAAATCCAAATTCTTGTAAGTAAGACCGGTTTTATCCAGAAAATGATCAACCCTTTTCATATAATCCAGGACATTCCCCATAATGGGGGGCGTATCCCACTGGGCGGGAGCATTCCAATAGGATTGCTGGTCAATCAAATTGGCTTTGGGTGTTACGATCAGATTTCTTTCCGCATCGGTTAATCCCAACTTCTCTGCTGCAATGGTTTCATCAGTAGGGTTTCCCGCTGATTGAAAATCTTCCATGAGTGTTGCTTTCGAAATATCAAAGCGAGTGAAATAGGCTTTGGCTTCGGCATGGTCTAAATCAAAAGGCAGCTTAAAAGCGTAATTGGCTCCTTTTAAAGTATTGTAAGTAGCTGTATTCACATATTCGGGCGCAGCCGCTAACTCTTCTGCAGGTGACAGTGTTTGTCTCAACCGGAATACCTTGTAATTATTTCCTCCCGTGTTGATGATTTTGCAAACGACTTTTTTGTCACGCAAATAATGGGGCAGGGTTGCAGATGAGCCTGTGGATGTTTCGGTTTCAAAAATCTGTGCCTGATTGGTTACAGGCATACCTGCCGCTACCAGCATATTGAGCAGTCCATTGGAGATCGTACCTTTTAATGGGTCAGCTCCATCTGAAAGCACCCCGGTGTAGTCTATGCCAGCATCAGGAGCAACTGCTTCTTCTAACAATTCGCACACCAGATCAATATAAGGCACAGGGGTATTGGCGTTTTCGCAACTCAGGTCAATCTCCCCTAAATCAGGCCAGCGTTCAAACAAAACATCTTTGGCAAGATTGGTGGTTACATGCGGCATTACCGTAAGATCAGTAACACTTCTCTTATCCAAAAAATGTAATATCTCTACCAGATATGCTGCCGGACTATACACCGAACGGCAATGCTCGCAGGCACAGGTATCGGTAAGCTTGAAAAGTGATTTCAGGTTGGGGAAGTCTTTGCTTACAGCCTCCAATTTCATGGCAAGGGATTTCATTTCTAAAGCCGGAACATCCATAGCACGCATAGTATCCTGCAATTCTCCCACAATAAGCATGGCAGCTGTAGTGGTTCTTTCTGCCCTTCTGAAAATGGTTTTGGCTTCTTCGGCTTTGATGCCTGCTTTTGGAGCAATTTCGTTTACAAAGCGGGTTTCGCCCACAGCTACAATGCTTTGTGCGGAGTGAATTTTCTCCTTTAATAACGCATTGGTTTTGCTGTAATGCGGCACCAATTTGAAAATACGTTGAACGGATTTCAATTCTTCCCGAATAGCATCGCTTTGCTTCTTTGCTATTTTTTTCTCTTTTATGAAAAGGTCTATATTGCTGTGCCGTAAGTCAAAATCTTCGTGTTTGGACAAAAAGGCGGTAATTTCCTTTTGGTTTTTCAGAATGGACTTTTTCTCCCTTTCCAACTGGGCGGTAAATGCCATGGTAGGATATGCCTTTTCCATTTTTCTCACAATGGACGATGCATGAAGGTCAATCAGTTTTTTGTCTATAGTTTTTCCGGCAAGGTCTATTTTGTCTGCCAATTTGGTTAATTCCTCTTTCCAGGCTGCTTTGTTCAGCCTGGCTAATTTTCTGACATCCTCCGGTTTTTTAATTTTTTGCGATTCACTGATTTGACTGATGATGAGGTCATCAAATCCCAATAATTCGCCTAAAGCAAGGCTTGTTTTTGCATGGGTTGCTTTTGCTTCACTGCTAAAGAAAGAAGCATCTGTTATTTTTTGCAGAAAGGCATTCAGGTCATTTTTGTTTTCCTCGAATATTTTACCTATCTCATCTATCTTATTTTCCAGCACAAAGCGGCTGATGATGTTCAGCACTTTGCGGGGATGCTCGTTTTTATAGTATTCTTCCGCCTTCTTTTTATATTGTTGCAACTGCTCCACATTTCGTTTCCATCCTCTGGCTACTTGTGCCGATACGATCGATTCTTTTGCGGCAGCTTCCACATCCCGTTGTATGGTTTTTGGGTCTGCCAATGCTGCATCATAGAGCAGGGGTTGAATCTCTGTGTTGATATCAATCATCAACCTGGCGTGGAATGATTTGGCAAAGTCATTCTTAAGCAAGGTGTTTTTACGCAAGAGGGCGTAGAAGAAAGCTGCATCAATTTTTGACTCGGCTTGTAAGCGGTGTGCCACCACCAGATGCTCTATTTTTTCTGCCGGTATCTCGGCTTCTTTAGACAGGAAGGTAATATCCCGGTGTTCTTTACTTTCTTGCAGGTCGGTAATGGCTACCTTACCGGCTAAGTAAGTCACCTGTTTCAGGATATAATCATACTCCACCACTTCGGGCTTTATTGCCGTAGTAATGGATACATTAATTTCTTCCCGTGGCGAAGCATTAAAACGCACAGCATCCATATCGGATTCGTACAGAAGAGATTTCTTTTCCCGGGTAAATACTTTAATGACAATATCCGCTTCTTTTTTGCCCCGGCCGCTGAGTTGGCTATGCGACCAGGCTATATCGTATTTCCCATCTATATCGGTAGTACTTTCTCCCAATAGCTCCTCGCCACGCATATCCCTATCAAATGCCTGCACGATGAGATTAGACAAAGGGCGGTTGAGCTTGTCAGCCACTCGTCCGAGAACGAGGTTTGGTTTTTGGTTTTCTGTTTGCTTTGCCATAGTATTCCTCCTTCTTAAAAATTAAAATCTATATCATTTGTATCGATTAAGCAAAGTTGTCAAGAGCATAGGAGTGTGCCGTTCTTTCTCCTCTCACTTTCTCCTCCCGGTCGGCTTTGCACTTCTTGATATAAGCTTACCGCTTCTCTTAACTGACTTGCGCTTCTTAACCGAGCTTGGACCACTGTTGGAAAATTTCACGTCCACCTTGATTGCCCCAATAATAGGTTCTATGCGAATATTGTTAAGCGTCACACCGGAACGCGCACCTTCGGGAAATGATGTAGAGATCGAGCCGGTATCTTTAAGTTGTGTTTGTTTTGCCTTACCGGGAAACGGGTCACCGGTATCGCCTTCATTCCAGTCATTAGGTCTCTCCAGATCATGTTTGCCGTCAGCCTGTATAAGCAGCATCCCCGGCTGGTCTGGCGCTTCCATCTCTCCCTTCTCGTCGATCCTCCAAACGAGTAAGCCCTCACCGGGCAAATTGAAGTCAAACCCAGATTTTCTCCTATTCTCAAGCACCAGATACCGCTTCGGGCCGTAATTCGGACTTACGATCTTGTATGCCCGGCCGTATTTTGCTGTGTAGGGCTTTATTGTAAGACCCCGCGATTTCTTCACCGTAGTTACGCGGATCCAGCCGTGCTGGAGTTTGTGAAGACCGGCTGGATGCGCCGGGCGCGCGCTGTTACCGTTGTAGGAACCCCCCGCCATCAAATCCCAGACTCCTGCGCCATCCCACTCGTTGCCGTCCTCTGCGTAATTGGGGTCGTAAAAATCCTGCCACTGAAAGGCAAGATGGCCAAGCTCATGAGCGCACACTCCCACTTTGCAGTCATGCGGCACAACGAGGTAAATGGTCGCAGACAGGTTATTCCCTACCTGTACCGTGTTTTTCAAGTTCCATTTATGAGACCAGATTTCATTTCCTCTGATAGATGGATGCATCTCTTCCGCCCCGCGTCCGGCATGGACGATGAACAAGGCCGTGACAATGCCTTGATTCAGCTTGTCAAGCTCTTTTTCAAACGTGATCCCCTTTTGCAGGGCAGCGTTCACTGCATCTTCTGCAAGCCGCGGAGCATTGTGCGGATAAGAATTCCAGGCCGTACCCGATTCGCCGTTTGTGTAGTATGAATATGGCTGGGGCATACGCAGCCATCCGTGTACCGAGCCGGTCACCTCCACCTTGCCAAGACTGACTTCCTTGTAGTAGTCCCTCATGCTGCCGGTAGGATAGACGTCTTTAGAGAACAGCATGTCCTCATAGTGTTGAGCCGGAAGGGTCCCTGTCCTGTCGGGGAAATCCACCAGAAGCGTTTTAACCTGTAACTTTCCGGTGACAGGACGAGACGGAATATCAATTAGCTCAGGCCCGGCTGGTCCACGCCGGAACCGGGCAGCGTCATCCATGCCGACTACGTCTTCGGCAGGATTCGTGAACCCGATAGACTTTAAATATTCCCGAAAGGACATCTTCTTCATAAGCCCTGACCGCCGATAGTCCATATACAACATTGCCATCATCTCTGGTGAAGGCGGAACACAGTGCAGTTTTTTCATGACCGATCCTCCTCTATTATGATTCATTCAATTCATCACACGGTTTGTGAAGAAACAATAAAACTCGCTTGCAGCAATTTCAATTGTGCCAATGCCTCCACTATATCCCTACGGGTTTGCTGTACAGCCAATCTTGCAGATTTAATTTGTTGGTTTGCCATATCCAATTGGTCTGCATCCACCATTTGAAGAATGGCTTCTGACTCATCTTTCAACCAGCGGGTGATTTCCTTGATGCCCTCTATCATATCGGCATCGGCAGAGTTCATTCGTTCAAACATCAATTTGATTTGCTGTGCTTCCTGTGCATCCAGCACTTTGCTGAACCAACGGTCAAGATATTTTTCATAGATGTTCATGATCTTGTGGCAATGCCCACGTGCTTCGTAACCTTTGATGATTACATAGCCACTTTCTAATGAAAGCAGAGCAGATCTGCATGGGATAAAATTGCTTTTATCAGGGAGAAAAATAATCTCCAGATAACGAACAGTTTCCTTTTCTACAAACTCCAGTATTACACTCAACTCTCCCAACACCTCAGCCAATTTTGTAGAGGCTTCAGTAGGATTATTGAGCAGCTTATCTTTTACCTTGCCAAAAAGATTTTCTAGGTCTTTGGCGGTGTTTAGTATGGAAGTGAATGACGGTATCATAATTGACTCCTTCCATATTTTATGGTTTCAAATACAGTATTGTCAGAACATTTTCCCAATAGCTCCTCGCTGCGCATGTCCCTGTCGTATGCCTGCACAATGAGATTTGCCAAAGGCCGATTGAGCCTGTCAACCACCCGTCCGAGAACGAGGTTTTCTTTTTTGATTTCGATTTGTTTTGCCATATTGTCCCTCCTCAAAATTAAGATCTATATATTGGTAAAGATTTTTGTAGCAATGTCTACTTCAGTTCATACTTACCCTCTTTATAGGTAAAGGTATTCGCCAGGGCTTGCCGCTCCCGCATATCTACATCGTAGGCTTCGACCTTAAGGTTGGCCAATGGGCGACCGTTAGCATTGGTAATTTTTCCGAGTACGGTAAAAAGCCTTTGATGTTTTGTAGTTGTTGCCATGATTTTGAATTTTGACTGTTAGTTTCCTTCAAACTCTTTCAAATTCTAAGTTGCCCATGCGTCTGCCCACTTTTCAGTCCAAGCTGCACCCGCCGCACTTGGAATACCTACGACAAATAAATAAAAAGGCCCAAGTACCCGGCTTTGCCAGGTATGCCCAGCTTCGTGCTGCCAATGTGTGAAGCCATAACCGCCAAAAGTGACAGGCCCTAAGGAGACGCCGTATCCATAATAGAACTTCATGTAAGCAGGTAATTCGACTTGAGCGCCCATTCCCCAATGAGGGCTAACATCTGCGCCAAATAGTATAGCCACGATTCCGAGTCCCAGCCCCAATGTAGATTGGATTGCGCCATAACTAAAATCCCAAGCACCGAAAAGACCCGCTGGATTGAATAATGTAATAGAAAGAATTAATACAAGCAGGTTGACAATTACATGTGCTAACCAAGCAAATATAAAAAGGACTCCATACCCAAATGCGCCCCACCCTGTTGCCCCTTTGTACCCCTTATACCAGGCTTGTATAATGGGAACATTGCCTGTTGGGTCTTGGTAAATAATGGGGTTTAGTGAACCGTAAGCATAAAGGTTTAAGTTTTTCAGATCGGATAACCCCCCCTGGCCCGGCAAGGTCTGCTCCCGGGAGGCTATAGGATTTTTTTGTTGTTGGGGCTTGTGCGATTGTCCGTCTGTTTTCCCTAACTGGCAGTTTTCCCTTTGGTACTGATATGGTAGCTTATTGCCATCAGAGTTTTCCTTATCGTCGCATCTATTACCGTATGTAAAGGAATGAAGCATCGTCTCAGTATCTCGATTTTTTCTATCCTCTTTGTCAGCAGTCTTTGAGTTCTGATTGGTAACCTGATTTTCCTTAAACAATGGATCACATGAAAGCCATCTTCCCAGCCACGGGAGATAATACCTTGCGCTGTGGTATTCCAACCCGTTCTCCTCATCCCTCTCCATGCTTGTATAACGATAGCGTTTCGCGGCAGATTTTATGGCTGCGTTTTTGGCCTGGTAGGCGGTGGTGCCATAGGGGTGGTATTCTTCGTAGCTGATTACCTTTGCGTTACCTGTGCCGTCCAACTCTAAGCTGGCAGAACCAAGATGATTATGCAGTTGATAGCGCACCAGATGTTTCTCAGTTCCGTCATCTATATCATTGCGCGTTTCTATCATCACAAAGCGGTGACCTTCGTCCATTAGACTTAAACTGATACGTTCTAACCCTATATCTGCGCCGCTGTGTTTTTTGTAGAGTTCGTAACCTGCTATATAAATCCGTTCTTCTTTCTTGGTTGGCGTATTGCCAGCATCGGCCTGATTTTCTGTTATTTTTCTTATCCGCTGCCCTTGTCCATCGTACTGATAGTAAGTGGTTTCGGGTGTGCCGCCGTCGGTGCGTCTCTGGCGTATGGTTTTTACCAGTTCTTCTTTGAAGTTCCAACCCATATCCTCCAAATGAGACATGGCAGTCATAAAGCCGTGTTGGAGATGGTGTGGGTAAGTGTAGGTATTTGCTCCAACCTGTGTGCTGATTAACCGGTTGTTTGTTGCCTGATAGTTGTAATCTCTTGTCCAGTTGTTACCGGCTGCCTGGTGTCGCATTTGCAGGATATTACCCACGCTATCGTATTGATACTGTTGTGTATAATTCCGCACCCCAATCGGGTCGCCCGGGTTCAACTGCTGCATGAAAGCAGCATCATTCCAATTATCTTTGCCGTCAAACGAAAGTGGAGAATTATTTTCTCTGCCGGTAGCTTCAGCCAACCGGTAGAGGGCGTCGTAAATATAGGCAGAAACTCCGGTGATTTTTTGGTGATCAAAAAATACAACCGGGATATTCTTATCTTCTATGTGAGTGATATTCCCAACAGGATCGTAGGTGTAAAACCAATCCTGGAGCGAGTCGTTGTTATGGCGTTTGGTTTCTAATCTTTTGAGGCGGAAGGTTTCTTTGTCGTAATAAAATTTGGTGATGACATCATTGCCATAGATGATTTTGTTGCGTTGCCCTTTTTCGTTGTAGTCAATGTCTTTGATATAGGTTGTGGTAATGGGAGGGTCGACATGGGTAACGGTTTCGCCATTGAGTAATCCTGCTTCATTGTATGAAGGGGTGATGCTGCTGCCATCGGGGGCGGTTTGTTGGGTAATTCTGCCGAGAGCGTCTGTTACTGTGATAAAGGTATAGCTTTCGGCTTCAAGGTCTGCAACCAGATTGGCATCTATCCAGTTGGCTACACTTTTATAATTTTTAAATAATTTTCTGGCGTTTGATGTAGGCTGACCTTTGAAGTCGTATTCAGGCGTTTCTATTACTCCGCCTGTGTCGTAATGTTTTACAACCTGCCCTCTGAGATTTTTAAGTTCGGGATTGGGTTCCGTTTCGCCATAAAATATTCTGTCAAATATATGGTTAAGCGGAATATCGCCATCGCCACCTATTACTTTGCTTTGCGTAGGTCGGTGCAGAATGTCGTAAAAATATTGGAACTCATGATTGCGTTCGTCCCAGGTGCGTAGCGGGTTGCCAAGGATATTAATCAGTAACCACCGCTGTCCGGCATCCATGCTGTTTTGATACACCTTATTGCCCAGCATGTCGTATTTGTATTGCATCACCACATTGTTGCGGGCATCGGTTACGCTTCGCAGATTACCTTCAGTGTCTAATTTTACTTTGGTATGGTAAAATTCATTTGCCTCTGTGCTTATGTTTTTATTGTGGTCAATGGATAAAACTGGTCTTCCCAGCGTATCAACATGCTGCACATTGGGGGTATTGGCATGTTTGGCGGCTTTATCGGCAGCTAATTTTTCTCTGCCCGGGTCTTTGCCTTCGGCAATCAGTTCGGCATCTATCAGGTGGTTGGTGCGGTTATGATGCCAGGAAGACTCCAGGATAGTGTCATTTGGGTCATAGATAGTTTGTTTCCATGAGTCAAATTCGGTTTTTGAGAAAGTAGCATCGGGCATTTCGGTTTTGATCATACGCCCCATAGCATCATAGTAAAGAATAGGTGTTACCCCGGTCTCTACCAGTTCCTTTACATCTTCAAATTGGTGCGTTACCGAAAAATAAGGTTCGTATTGCTTAACAGCATTGCCTTTATTATTCAATATGGTTCTGCCATTGCCAATCCAGCGGAGTTGTTTGGGATTAAGTGCGGCAGTATTAATGTCAGCAATGGTGTAAGTATTATCAGGATTGACGATAACTTGCTTTGCCGGACCTGGTTCGGCCTGTACTTTTTTCATCACCGCTTGCCCTAAGCCGTTGGAGTATTCAAAACTGAGTTGAACATGTGAATTGTTGTTTTTCTGAAAATGTTCTTCCCGAACGATGGACGCTACCGCTGCCGGCTTACCGGAATTTTTATATGCATCAAAGTCATAAACAAACCGTGCTGTGGCATGTTGTAGTAAGTTTTTTCCAAGGTTAGTTAATTGAACAGAGTCAGGGGCATTGAAAAAGTTTGTAACCTGAGTTTCTTCGGCAGCAACAGTAAATTCATTTAACCCTGTTAAATCATCTGCCTCGTTACCTTTACCAAATACTGCCATGGCTTTGACCAAGCCCAATTCATCGGTAATGGCTTCCGAAATATTGTTATTGGCATCTTTCATCCGCTTGGGTGAAAGCGTTCGGAAATTAAAAAGGTCAACGCTTGCTTTGTTGCCTAAGGCATCTTCTGTTTCTTCTATAAACAGGAAATAGTTGCTGTAATACTTCACCTTTGTTTTAGCGCCATACGGATCGGTATAAGAAATGGGCGCATAAAAGCGTTTTTGAGCATCGCTTGCTATTTCCGCTCCTTCCATAAACTGCCTTGTGCCCGAACGAATCCACCAGTTGTCATCGCCATCGCTGTGGGTGAATTTACCTTCCAGCATCAGGGCGGCATTTACCTTTGCTCCAAAAATATCGGTAATAAGGGCTGGCGTATATGCCAGTTGATAGCTTTCAAAAGGCAGCGCCAATGATTCCATTTGATGCGGGAGCAAAGCATCTTTTAAATTGTTGCTGCGATATATGGTGCGTATGTGTTCAATCAATCTCTTCTGTGATGTGCCAGGTGCAGGATTTGTATCAATTTGATGATAATCTGCTTCATTGGCAGCCGTAAGAATATTCTCAAATTCACCTACGGAGTATAACGAATCGGCTTTAGCCACACCCTTCAATTCGTAGGTTTTTACTTCTGATGGAAGTCTTAGGCGGTATGCATTGGCTGTGTTAATATCATTAGTAAAGTGGTTTTGCGTATAATTAATCAGCGTTTTGTTCTGGGCTTCTTGTGTTTCTGTGGGCAAAGAAGTATCCGTTATCGTTCTCGGATAAACCACCGAAGCAGCCTCCAATACATTTCCATATTCATCTAATTTAATATTCAGGGTATGGGCAATGCGTGGGTCTTCGGTGTTTCGCTCGTAGCTGTAGGTGATGGCTTCGCTTTCTTTTACAACAAAAATGGCGTGTTTGTTTTGTCCTTTTGGCTGCAATAGTTCAATGATGCAATTGTGTGTAGCAACGGAGTATGGGGTTAATTCTTGCTGGCGTTGAGCCGGCGTAGCGCCAACAAGCGGGGCATCCTTTGCAAACACTTCCGAACGAAGCCCCATACTTTTACAGGCACGCAGGGCTTCCCGCCATTCCTGCGCGCTGAGATGGTCTATGATGGATGCATCTAATCCCGGGGCAGCGATAAGCCGTGCATCGGGCAAAGGCGATTCATGATTGACTACCGAAAAGCCCTGCAGGTTCATTTCTTCATACCAGTATTCATGAGCAAACTGATTGAGTATTTTTCCCCTGCTCAAAAACGCTCCGGTATGAAACCAGGATTTTGTAATGACAGGTTCTTGATGAAGTGTTTCATCCACAATATTACTGGCATTGCCTTTTACCCAGTGGTCAAAATATTCAGCATCTGTTTGCTCCACCATTCCAAAGCCTCTGAACTCCCGTTCGGCATGGTCGTAATAGCCATGGTGGTAATTATAGGAACTCACAAAGCGATAGCCCGAAACCCTATCTCTGGTTTCTGTTTTTGAGATGCAATGCACAGGGAAATGGAGTTTGGTGATCCATGGTTTTCCGGCTAATTTATCTTCAATATAAAATTTGGTGGAAGGTGTGTATTCAAGGGTTACTTCTTTGCCCAGATTATTTTTGTAAAAGACCATGATGTGCGGTTTCTTGCTGCTCATCAGGTCTATGTACTTTAAAGGAGCATTCGCATCCTTAGCCAGATTGCTGGACCACACTATACAGGCCACGCCATTACCAAGCAGATCTGTTACTGTTATTTTAGATTGTGTGTGTATCTCCGGGAAGGCATCTATCTCAAAAGCTGCGGAGCTAAAACGATTACCGCTCAAATTCTTCCAGCAACTGAATCTGTTTTTACCCAAATAAATAATATCTGTAGTGCCTGAGCCGTCAATATCAGCCAGTCTCAAGTAGGCAGGATTGAAAGTATCAGGATGGTCAAAAACTGGTGCATTGTCCATACTGACTTTAGCACCGAAGTTGCCATAACCTAAGTTGGGCCAATAGCAAATCTCTCCATTGCGAATGCGGACAATATCCGTCATGCCATCGCCCGACATATCTGCCAGATAGATGGTTTGTTCGGGGTCGGCAAATACAAGATGAGGACCTTTCTCTTCATCAAATGATTTAGCCGTTTTATAAGCCTGCGTAAAACCTTTTCTGCCAGAAGAGTCATACCATGTAAAGACATTGTCTTCAGTAATCAGCACTTCGGGTTTGCCATCGCCATTCAGGTCAAGCATACGGGTATTGGCATCACCCAAATCAATATTTGGAAGGCTTTCAAAAGTACGGAATGGTTGCCATTCGTCCTCATCACTTAGCTCAAAATATCCTTTGGGTTGGGAGCCATAGCTCACCAATTGTTTCCCTCCATCAGCATCCAAATCAGCTAATTGCATCTGACTGCCCAAACCGGCAAAAGAGGGCTTGGGAGAAACTAATTTCGCCTGTTCAAATTTCCCATTACCCAGATTGTGCTTGTAATACCAGCCATCGGCATGTTCGGTGAGTATTCCAGAGAGTCCTTCGTTAAATAAATCAGTGAATTGATATAGCGGTTCATTCAATCCGGCAGGTGCATGAGCTAAAGCATCCGGTGAAATGGATTTTACATCTTTGTTCCAATCGTGTTTCTGATATTCAAATTCAGTAGCGAGGAGATTTTTATGTGTATAGGTTCCATCCGTTTGCTTAATGTATCCAAAGGTGGTGATGGATTTTAAGAAACTAAAATCTTCTTCGCTTGAATTGTTGTATTCAAAGTTGAGGGATTTTACCAAAGCCGAACCACTGGGAAGCTCAGTAAAATAGTGAAATAGCAAAACCCTTTTGCAGAGTCTTGTGGTTCTTATTTCAAAGCCGGATTTGTATTCTGAAAAAGCATCCTGTCTAAAATCCCAATCCTTTATTTTGGTATATGGCGCGTTAGTGTCATACTCTCCGTAATCAAATACCGTTTGGAACAGGTAATCGGTTTCATTGGGATAGGCGTCATTGAAATTTTTATAGGGCGTTTTGTTGCCGTATAATACCTTTTCTAAATACAGATTGGTGTAAGTAATATTTCCGTTTTCAGCGCGGTTTCTATTGTGCAACAGAGAAGGGTTAAATCCTTTGTCGTCTTCTTTCTTATAAATGTAATGAGCACAATTTCCTTTGTCGTCAAAAACAAATTCAGGCAGCCATTCAAAGATTTTATCGGCATCCTTAGGGTCGGCAATCCTTGAACCGGCGCTCCAACCAAAAAGAGTAGTTACATTATCTTTGGTAATCACCCGCCATTTAATTTCTTGTGATGTTTTGCTTGACCACCTCTCAATCCTGGCAAATAAACCCTCAATTCTCGGTTTATAGAATCTAATAGTAAATATGCCGTCTGCTGAATCTTTTTCTTTGATTATATAGTTCCCATCTGTATCTATGCTAAAACTGCCATCTATCTCTTTTCTGAATTCGGGTACAAGGTCTTCGGCCTCAGAAAAAAGAAAGGTATCCGAATCCACATCATCCAAATACTGAGGGAGTCTTTTGTCGGTTTTACGTTTTATAGATGACAAACTCAATGCCCACCCTAACCCAAAAACACCATTTCCGGCGCCGGAATTATAAGATAAACCCAATGCAGGCGAAGCGCCCCGGGCAGGAGAGAAAGGAAGGGGTATGGAAAAAGAAGCGGTACCATTTACAGCATTCACAGAAAATTTCTCATCAATGCCTTTTATAGCTCCGCCACCTTTTGGCAAGGCAATTGAAGGTGTTTCAATCGCATTGGATTTTGTTTTTCCCCTATCCGTTTTCAGGAATTGGGCAGATGAGTTTTGGTTTTCTGTTTCTCTGTTCATTTTATTCCTTTTTTATTTTGATGGGTGTGTAATGGTTTCTGTGTCTACTGAGCATGACGCATTACTATTATATAAATTCACTGTTCTTATCATCCCAAATCAGGAGGAAAAACATAATAGAGTTTATCCTTCTTACACACATAACACTGTGCATAACCGGCTGCCAACGAAGCGCAGGGTAGTTGGCAGTCCGAGTTGATGCGATTGTTTGGCAGTTTTGGTGGGCGACGCTCCGCTTTCGCCTACCCTACTGGGTTATTGAGCCCTCTATGTCCAGGTCATCGCGACCGTTGCGCCATTGGCCGTGATCACAGTTAGAAACACGGTTACCCTGGCGCCAAACGCATTGCTGATATCTATGGTCTCGCCGCCCTGTGCCCCTACGCAACCAAGATCCTTGCCTGTCTGCGCGGGAACGTCGAGAACCAATCCATCTTGCGGCCCCGTTGAACCGCTTCCTCTAAACTGACTCGGAGGGGTCAATATCTGTACGCCGCCTTGCGAGGTTTCGACGTTTCTAGCCCAGATATGCAGGAGAAAGTCTTCACTACTGGTGATATGAACCACATGTTCATGGTCGCCGAGACCGAAGTAGCCGCGTACGATGTGATCGCAAGGTGTTTTACGTTTGCAAAAAAACCACATGGGAAATCCTCCTTTTCGTATTGCGTAAGTGCCTAACGGAGCGGCGGCTGAGCGGTGCGCTTGCATCCCAGCGAAGCATCCGCTCCAGCCGCTTGTTCGACGGCGCAAAGCGCCAAGAACAAGCGGTGATAACCGCCGCTCCGTTCGTTCGGCGCGAAGCGTCCGAACGAACTATTAATTAACGTGCAAAAATGCAGTATAATATCCTAAAAGACATGTTATTCTGCAAACTGTTACTTTATCCAATTATCGCACATAAAATACGAAAAACCTAATTACAATTCAAGAGGGGAAATGGAAAACAGCCTCTTCTAAACT
>Ga0209641_10001380_pt1 | contig 21799 bp, 62 predicted proteins | sample RifCSP16_1_FD_184022 | JGI IMG/M metagenome (GOLD analysis project Ga0209641, IMG submission 184022) | Soil microbial communities from Rifle, Colorado - Rifle CSP2_sed 16_1 (SPAdes) (version 2) | ecosystem: Environmental > Terrestrial > Deep subsurface > Rock core/Sediment | place: Rifle... | reverse complement strand
GTTATTTACACTGGTTTCTAGGAAATTGTCTTAGCGGTGTTATCAGTTATGAATTAGAGAAGTTGTATAGGAGATAACCATATGCAGTATGACATTAGGGGATCTGCTGGAAATGTATTTTGTGTTCTTGGAATGTTAAAGAATGCTGAAAAAGATTTTAGGAAAAATGATTGTATAGAAGTTGCTGACAAGTGCAAAGATTTGCTTGGGTGTGCATTTGATATGATGTATGATGATATTCTAGACGAGATAGAGAAGATTACAAATGGCAGTATTGAATTTATTGGGCGGAATAGAAAAGATGAAGAAGATGCTGACGATTATTATGACGATGAGGATGAGGCGGTGGACGAAGATTCTGAAGATATTTAGAAAGTTAGCAGTGTGGGCGGTCTTCAATATTCCTTTAGGTTTACTAGCACCGCATATTTTAGCATTTGCTCTAAATTGTAAAAGCTATAGGAGAGTTAAATAATATGGCAATGGAATGGAAAGATGTCTCTTCAGAATTTATTCTAAAAGTAGGATATGATGAAGAGACAGAAGAATTAGAAATGATTTTTTATGATGAAGATGGAGCAGTTGTAGATTACACCTATCATAATTTTCCGAAAGATGTATTTGACGAATTTATGAAATCTTCATCGCAGGGAGAGTATTTCAATTATCAAATAAGAAATAACTTCAGATGGACTAAAGGGTAATGGTATATATTAAAAATAGGCTTAAGACTTTTGCTTTCGGAGAAGTGCTATATGACAATGTTCTTGAGACATTGGAAGAAAATCTTGTATTGGACCACTTATTAAGAAATGGCGGATTGGATTCTTTTACAGAAGAAAGTATTAACGATATACATTTTGAAATGGTGCTAAAACTAGTTAATGAATTTAGATTGGTCTAATGAAGAATATAACAAAAGAATTATCAATACATAGAGCTAAACTGAATTCTGGATGTTTTTTTGAGTTTATTTGTTTATCAGATGATTTGGAATCTGATTTAAGAAATAAACTCGCGGTCCAAATGATGGCTGTTTATGGTAGATATATTTCTGCTATAAAGAACGAACTAAAGAAACAATTACTATATAATTATTCAAATGAAGATATTACGTAAAAGAGAATTCGCTAAGGTCGTCTTGGCTGATGGTCTTCGGGAAATTTTACAAAATACGATGCATTATGAAACAAGATATCATATTAGAGATAGCCTCTTCGGAACATGGGATGATTCGGAACTTATTAAATTAATCGATGCTATTTATGTAGGTATATGTAATGAAAATAATAGACAGATCAGAATTTAGACGCTATGACTTAGCTGGTACTGTATGTTCCAGATTTGTTTGTGCGGCAAGTCTCGAACTGAACATTTATACGCGCAAGGAATTATTAAATATCCTCAGAGAAGTTCAGACTAATTTAATGTGGGATATTATAGATAATATAAATTATTGAGGATAGTTTAATGAAAAGTTTAGGAAAGAAATTATATGACAGAAGACGGTCCTTACTTGAATCTGTGGATTATGCGAATTGTTATCAAATTAGTTATTCTGCGTGGAACATCTACTCGGGTCTAGACGGCGAACTGAGATTGTCTTGTGCGAGGAAAATGAATTCTATTTTTAGTCTATTAAGACGTATGTTGAATAATGGAGAGTTATAGATATGAAAAAACCATTTAGTATGAATATCAATGTTAGTCATGAATTTGAATTAGAGTTAACTGGAACAGTTTATCCATATATTCCTGCAAAGATTAGCGGGCCACCAGAGAATTGTTATCCAGCAGAGGGTGGAAATGTAGAAGATGTTTCTTTAGAATTAACCACCGAACAAAATGCAGAAGTAGCCAAATTATTTGAATATTATAAAAATTCAGCGGGATTAAAAGATTATAGTGGATTAGTATACGATATTCTACAAGTATTAGATCCAAAGTTTGATGATTTTGATGAACAGTTTTTTGATAAAGCTAAAGAAGACTACGATGATGCTAAATGGGATGAAGCGGATAGGAAATATGATGAAATGAAGGACAGAGAGTGGGAAGAAAAGTATGACAAAAAGGAGTATAAAGATGAGTAATGAAAGTATTTGCAAGTATTCTGAAAAAGTATTATTGGATGACAATATTGGTGAAGTTAATACCGGTAAGTTTTATCATATTAAAGAAATGAAATATATAGAGAATGAACGTAAATCCGCGGATGAAAAATTAAAGTCAGATTTTATTGGGCGGATTAAAAGAACATTAAGAGAATGGCCCGTTTGCACAAATGGTGGAAGTGTTAATATAGTTTTTGAACAGAATAAAGCATATTTCAAATGTAATAAATGTTTACAGAAACCTGAAGATAATCTACAACTTGCTAAAGATATTGGGAAGGAAATTAAAAATCCCACGGAAGATCCTGAGATAAAAGCAATCCTTACATGTATTTCATATGGAAAAATTTATGGCGATGGCGATTTCGAAATAGACTTCGGATTTTTTAGGCATAACCCAAAAATAACAGAAGTGCTTTATAGTTATTTTAGAGCACCATACAGTAATGTAGTTAGCTGTAAGTTAAAAGAAGAATACTTTTATAAAGTATGTCATATGATTGAAAAAAGACGAGATATAGAAAAAGATGGGAGACCCCAATGAAAAAGAGAAAGTTATGCGATTGGAGTAATGCGAAAGACTCTTTTGGAAGAAAGATTAATTATGGAGAATGTATATTTAATAGAAATGGAATTTTATCCTACTGCAAAAGAGATAGGACACTAACTATTAGATTTCCATTATATATGACTATTACGGTAAAAGATTTTAAAGACGCAAAAAACTTGGTGGAAGAAATTCTACAAAAGCTTTACGATGACTTTTATACAGAGGAGAAATAAAATGGCTAATGTACAGTATAAGCATATCAGATTTAACAAGCAACTTCATCCTATGCTTGTTCGAGCAGTAACGGTTGCTGTTACTACTGATAAAAATGGAAAGGTATTTATCGGAGCAGCCACTTGTTCTGCTAAAGATAATTTCAGTAGAGAGACTGGAAGAGAACTTTCTTTCGAAAGACTCGAGCATGAAATGAAGGAATACAATAAGAGGTCTAAGAAAGTTAAGAAGAGTGGGAGAAAGTAATATGGATAAGAAGCCACGATTCCTATCAGAAAACGATTTAAAATCGGTATTGGAAGAAAAACGCATAAAAAGACATTTAGATGTGGAAACAGACTCTATCTACGAAATAGAGTTAAAGATGCATCATGATGATAGAGGAACTTATGCAAGAGAGTATATGGAAATATGCCCTCATGATTATGAAGATATGAAAAGATGCTTGACTGCATTTGTGGATGAAAAAATATTAATGATGGAAAACTGCTTAGCTGATAATAGTTTGTGGGATATTTATAAAGAGTATTAAATTGTGTAGGAGAAGATAAGATGTTAGATTGGTGCAAATATGATGAAGGCGAGTACAATGAATATCATGCAAATTATGGAAACAGAGTTCTAATTATATATTCGGATAAAGATGGAGAAGAGTGGTCATATTATATGGAGGACGGCGGGCTAGAATCATACTTGTTAAAAGCTAAATCCTTAGAAGAGGCTATGAGTGAAGTAGAAAAGCTGGAGGCATAGTTAGATGTGGCAATACATAAGATTTTTCTTATTTGCTGTTCTTGGTTATTGTTTGGCGATTATAAAAAGTTTTCACTATGTTTCAAACTATATAGTAGTTGCTATATTTATTTGTGCAGTTATGTTATACGTATCTGGTGTTAAAGAAGGTTCTCAGCAAATTAAGGACGAGTAAATGAGCGATAAAAAACAATTAATAATCATAACATACAGAGAGAATTTTGAACACACATGTTCCCACGGGAGTAGCTGTAACGTATATGATTCCGCAGATAGTTTTTTTGAAATAAAACTTAAAGAATCTATAGAAGATGCAGCGGATTATATAGCCCATCATTTATTTGAATATCCAAAAGTTAGCTTTTTGCATTTGATTCTTGAAAAGTGGGAAGATTTAGTTTATTCATCCGGGATAAATGACGCTGTGGGTTATGGAGTATCATCTATTGCGGTTGCTGGAGATAGGTATGAATCTGAAATAAAAGATGCATTACATAAAGAATTATTTGATTTGACTAAAATTAAATTGGAGAATCTGGAGAAAGAAAAAAATGATAGGGAAGCTATAAAAAATAAGAAAGAAATCGAAAAACGTATAAAAATACGGGAAGAAGAAGAATTAAAGATTTTTATGGAGTTAAAGAAAAAATATGAAAAAGGGTAAAGAGTTATCTGTTAATGAATTAATGTGTCTATACCAGTGGAGAAGACTTTATCCGCGGAGATGGAAGGCTGAACTTCGAAAATCTTGGGTGAATAGCTATTATCCGTGCGTAAGTAAACAGTGTTCGTTTGTACTTCAAAATATGAGAAACAAATATGGACCGTCTTGGTTAGCTAAACTAAATTTAAATAAAATTGATTTATAAATAATATGAGTATAGTTAAAAGGTATGGAACCGGAAAGAAGCCACCATTATCTTATATTCTAGAATTTGATCAAGCTATAGATTATATAGCTTTAGCGATGGAAAGAGGGGCTAAGAAATACGCCCGACTGAATTGGAAAAATGGCGGACCGAATTCAGAATTATCTATTTTGTTAGATAGCGTATTAAGACACCTTAAAGCCAGACTGAACGGGGAAGTATTTGATGCAGAATCTGGTAATGATCATTTAGCAAATGCGGCTTGTGGATTATTATTTGCTCTCTATTATCATGGTAAATTTCCAGAGCGGAGAAAATAGATGTCGATTAAATTTTATCTTGAGGGAATTAAAAGAAGTGACATTGAAAAACTTGCGGAATTCTACAAGGGATTCAAAAATGATGATTTTGAATCTACAACAGACGCCAAAGAAAAGTATTTAGCTTTTGATAAAGTATTTAGTTCTTCCGAATTTATTTGTGAACAGAGTACAGATTTCTATAAAGGAATTATAACCGGTCTAGGATTAGCAAGAGAAATACTTCTTTCTTTTGGAGAGGTAACACAGTCTACTACAAACAAGGGGGAATTTGATAAGATTTCAACAGTTATTTCAATAGCCGCGGGAAAATGTGCCGCAGAATATATGAAATCTTACTATAGGAATTAATTATATATGCAATTTATAGTAGCCGATCAGCACTTTTGGCATAAAAATATTTTGTGGTTCTGCAAAAGGCCATTCTCGAATATATTTGAGATGAATGAGGAAATTATAAGAAGGCATAATAGTGTTGTTGGAAATGATGACGAAGTTTATATGCTGGGGGATTTTGCTATCGGATCTAAAGAGTGGAATAAAAAAATATTCAATAGACTTAACGGGAAGAAGTATTTAATTCTTGGAAATCATGACGGCACTAGGAAAAAGAATTTAGAAATAGGATTTATTGATGCATACAGGCAACTAGTATTACCCGGCGGTATACTTCTTATTCATGATTGGAAAAAAGCCGATATTAACCAAAATTATATTATACACGGACATTGTCATACTGCGTGGAAATATAGGAGAATCGGAAACAGACAATTCATCAATGTTGGAGTAGACGTAAGAGAGTTTCGTCCAGTTCTATTAGATTCTGTAATAAAGGAATTTGAATAAAATGGGGGACGTAATTCTTAAAGGTGTAAGAAAGGGGTTTGAGAATATAGATGAAAAAGAATTAACACAGATGATTGAATTATATATTCAAGTATATAATAGAACAATTAATGGTGATGTGCTTTGTACAGGAACAGATTTATTTAATAGTATTGTATGTGCTGTAAGCGGAATGGTGATGATACTGTGTGAAGTATATAGAGATAAATTTAAGGACGGAAAATTAAATGTGGAAGAAATTAATCGTGTTATGAATAAAAATTTGTGGGGTGTTTAATGAACGGGACAGCTAATTTAATTCGATTGCGGAATGATTTTGATAATGTACCGGAAGAAGAATTACAGAATAGTTTTAGGTTGTTAGTAGAATTTTATAAAGATTTAACTACTAAAGGAATGACTTTCCTGGATCCTAATTCTACAGCTATTGTAAAATCAAGTCTGTTTCTTTGTCTTAGACTGTATACAGATGTATGCAAAGACCGTTTCGGGTATGATCTATCTGAACAGTTAGAGGATAATAAATGAATATAACTATTTCTGGAAGTAGAGATTTTAAAAGATTAGAACTGGTAGATAAATGGTTGTGTGAAAATTTTACTGGAGATGATACTTTAATTATTGGCGGCGCGGAAGGTGTAGACCAAAGAGCAGAGGAGTATGCTAAGCGTTGTTTACTAAAATATAAAATATATAAACCAGAATGGGATATATTCGGTAGAGCGGCTGGGCCGATTAGAAATAATGATATGGTGGTGGATTCAGAAAAAGTTATATGTTTCTGGAACGGAGTAAGTAAAGGAACAAAAAGTACAATTGAATCTGCTTTAAGACATAAGAAAGATTTAGAAGTAATCTTTGATAAATAGAATTTCATATGAAATTATTATACAATAAAATAAAAAAGTTACATCCTATGTGTTTTAACAGTTCAACATGTAGTGTAGATATTCATTTGTGTCCTACTCTGAGGACAAAGTTTTTTATTAGCGGCGGTGGGATATATTATTTAGTAGATCCCGTGCTTAGTGGATTAAGAAAATATTTAAATCGACAAATGTTTTAGACTTGACAGTTACAGCTATCTAATGGTAGAATGAAGTGGTTTTGCCGGGAGGACAGCGTGGGTAATAAAACTTGCTTAAAATGTAGAGATAAATATGGCGGTCCGCCAGATAATTCAGAACTTATAGATCCTTTTACAAACGAGGTGTGGGGATTATGTCGTAAATGTTTAAAATTTAGCGGGGTAAATGCAAAGGCAATCGAAATAAAACTAAAATTAGAGGGTATTAAAAGAAAGTTAAGAAAGAAAAACGGCGGCGGGGAAGATCTAAATGTTTAAAAAATTTGATTGTTCAAAGTGTGTATTCAATACTAAAGAGAATGAAGTTTACTCACGATGCAATAATATGCAGTCTAATCCAAAAATAGCTATAAGGAATAGAGAATTTGGAATACATCCTATTAGATTCTATTCCGCCGCGATTTTAGAATGTAGTGGTTTTTCGGAGAATTTAGATGATTTGAAAATGAACGAAGAATTATTAAAGATGTTTATTTTAGGTTAAAGGAGAATAGTAAATGTTGACAAGAGAACAATTAACTAACCAAGCGCAATCTTTACACGAGCTAAAAGAATTGGAACGAAGCGTAAAGAATTTTGAAAACTATTTAAAAGATTATGCTACCACATTATGTGCTGGAGTAGTATATGATTGTGAACACTATGACGGAGGATCGCCAAGATCTGCTAGAGGATACCATAAAGTATTGGAGATACAAAAAGATTCAGATGAAGGCAAAGCAATTCTTATTTCTATTAGAAGTTATTTGAGTAAAAAAGTAGAAGAATTGAAAAAACAGGCGGGAATAGAGGAGTAACTTGTGGAACATATTCGAGAAGTAATATACACTACACCATATGTTGATTCAGTATTAACTAATAATTGTAATAGTGAAAATACTGAAACGGTAAGTGGAGTATTTAGTGTTAGAATATTAAAGGAGGATGCCGGTAATGATGAATGCTATGTGGAAGTAATAGATGGACCCCGCGATGGAAAACGCTTTTTGATTCAGAAGTGTCAATTAAAGATAAACAAATAATGCTTTATTTATTACTGAATAAAGATACCCTAAAGTATTTTACTTTTAAAACAGAGGAAGAATTAATATCTAGTAGTGAAGATGATGTTTATAAAAATGGTGGAATAAGTTGTATAACAGTAGATGATTCATGTTTTAAAACCGAACAAGATTTAATATATTATATCACCACGCTAATAATCAGGGCTGGGAATAAGGCAAAAAGAGACAGAGTTAGAAAAGATGATCCGGATTATAAAGTAAGGAAGTATATTTGCATGAAGTGCAATAAATTTACTACTACTCCTTTATTTATGTATGACGAATCATACGCTTATTGCAAAAAGTGTTCTCCATACGAGCTTAATCCAGAAGGAATAATAGACTTTTTTAGAAAAGTTATGTTTCCGCAAAAGGAAAGATAATAATGGAGTATACAGATAAAGAGATCAATATAGCAATAGCGGAAAGATTATTTCTTTGGCGGTGGTACGCGGTACATCCAAGAACAATGGATCTTAATTGCGTAGACAGATCTAGAAAAGTAAGAATGCTAGCGACGAGTAATGATACTACAGACTGGAATTGGAAATCCGATATATACCACCCGCTTCAAGGAACTATTGAACTAAGGTATGACGTTAGAGAGGGTTTTTGGTCCACAATGGAACCAGAGTTACTTGAAGAAAAAGATTATGATAAATATCCAAAATATGGCGAGGAAGAGAACCATATAAAAAGTTATTATATAAATGGCTCATCTCGTGAATATGAGGGTCTCTGTTATGATCACTTCATACCAGAATATACTAGTGAATTTAGAAACATTAATGATGTTATAGAGATAGTGACTGGAAAAGGATATACTGTAAGTATTTTTTATGTATCCGATTTAAAAGTTTATCAGGTTAATATGACTAACAATAATCTGGCATTAATGTACAGCAGAACAGGGCCAAGAGGGCTGGTCTATATAGGAATAGATAAAGAACTGAATAAAGCGATATGTTTAGCAGTAATGCAGTTGGATTTTAGAGAGTAATATAATGAATATAGAAGAATTAAAAGCTGGAATGGAATTAGATGTTCTAGTAGCAGAGTATATATTCGGAGAAACTAAACCAGAATATCACAATGATCCGCAAAAAGTTTTTCACAATTCTATAGGAACCATTCCATCGGATAATCTTATATCAGAAAAAGGAGCTTGGGAAGAAACTTGTATTTTTAGTAATGAGGATATTCCTGAACGGGTTCCGTTACCGTTCTCTACGGATATTAAATTTGCTATGGGAGTATTCGAAAAGGTAAACAAGAATTGTTTATTCATAAAAAAGATTTATGATAAAGATGGTAAACTATTTTGGAATGTCCACATGTCACAAAAATCTCCCAAATGTTGTCAATCACTTCCAGAAGCTATATGCTTAGCAGCATTAGCTGAAATTTAGAAGTTTTTTCCAAGCCAATTCTAATTTTTATTTGACTTTCCGCATCGCGGAATGGTATAGTATTAGTGTATTCACGATTCGGCGACGGGTTTGCTAAAAAAGATTTTGGAGAATTGTAATGGCTCTGTTTAATAAGTTTGTAAAAGATGGAATAGAGATTACTAGAAACAGTGTAGAGATTGGGCAAGATGAAGATAATATGCCAAAGTTTAGGGATAGACTACGGTTTATTAATGCTAAAGGATTAGACATAACAATAATTAATTGGGGGACAGCGGACGGGTTATCGGATGATTCTTTACAAAAAGAAGGTTTTCCAGAATTTGTAGTATATATAGAAGATGTAAAGTTTGGAATAGGAAAAGCTTTTAGACGTAAGGATGTTGTGGAAGCTCCTGAAAAAATTGTAGAAATTTTTAATTGGGCATGGAATGCTTGGGTTGGTGAAAGAGACAGAATAAAGTTGGAATTTGAATCGTCTAGAAAAGCAGAGATTGAAAGAAACAAAACTAAAGTACAAGATGTTTTGGATAGGATTTAGTTAAGGAGATTTATAGATGACTGATTATTTGTGTATTAAAAATAGTGGTGAGATAGACATTAATAGCATTATTCTTTTAGGCGCTTCGACAAAGCGTGGTGACAGTAAAGGGAAATTCGGATTTTTCGGAACGGGTGCATCGTATGCCGCAGCAGTATTGCTAAGGGCTGGGGCAGAAATTATTATCTATAGCGGAAAGACCAGAATAGATATTAGTAAAAAGAAGCTGTCTTTTAGAGATAAGGAATTCAATCAAATAGTTCTAATTAAAGACGGTGCGGAATTTCCTACATCTTTCACAACCGAACTTGGGCCAACGTGGGAAGTTTGGATGGCTGTTCGTGAATTTATTACAAATTCTAAGGACGAGGGGGGAGAATCATTTGCTGTCGTAGACGATAAGTGGGTAAAGGATTTAGAAAGTGGAAAAATAGGCTTTGAAGAATTCTGCGATGATCGTGATGGGAATACGCATATTCTTATCTCTTATGAATCGGTAAAAAATGTTTGGGAGAATTGGAAAGCTTATTTTAGATTTGAAGATACTCCACTAGAAACAGTTGATGGGATTGGATCGGTTTATCCCCATTTACCGGATGGCCGCGGAAGAATTTATAAGCGCGGGGTACTAGTCTATATTTATCCGGAGAAAGAAAAGACTCTTTATGATTATGATCTAGAGGGTGTATCGTGGAATGAGGATCGGCGTAGTAATCCATACGATATTAGTTACCCGCTGTTTAATTTGATTAATCAGCTTAGTCAGAGTTTCCGTAAAGAAATTCTTTTAAAGATGGGAAATGATACGAAAGAAGGATCTTATGCATCAGAATATCTAGAAGTAGATGATTCTTATGGAGAAATTTTTAAAGACAAGCTGGTGTTAACGCAGTCACAACTTATGCTTTATGAAGAGGAAGTTAGAGGAAAAGATTATGTAATTCTTTCAGATCAGTGGTATGGCTTCGTTAAGAAAAATAAAGATATTAAAACAGTTGATCAAATTTTTGGAAGTCATTCAAATGGTGGATATAAAGTAGTTCCGATTACAGAACTAGAAACTAAATATCTTCAGCAGGCTAAGAAATTCTTTAATGGAACAGGATTCGATATTGATTTATCGATAATCGATATTGGGATAGTTAAGGATAAGAAATTAAATACTTGGCTGGGAATGGTAGATAATGATAGAGTTGTTATTAATAGAGACTTGTTTAGAAAAGGATTAAAAGATTTAGTTAGATGTCTTGTAGAAGAGTTTTCCCATTTGCGAAGCGGGGAGTGTGATAAGTCCCGGGCTTTTCAAAATGTATTGATTGACGGTTTAGTAAATGTAATCATCAATAAATCGAAGAGGGCTATTTAATGCATATTTTGCTTGAAGTTAAAATGAAGAGACGCTGTTTTACTAAGTTAATGGAGCCAATATGTCCAGTTTGTGGTTATTTGTGTAGTATTACCAAATCAGGTAGGCTGTCTGTGCATGACCCAGAAGGATACGGTAACTGCCCCGGCAGTAGAAAGGTTGTCTATGATGACATTAAACTCATTTGTGAATAATTTAATTCCACAAACAATGAATTTTGCATGTGAGTGCAAAAATAGTTGTTCACACCACGAAAAAAACGATTGCAGTAATTCGGCTAAACATAAAATTTTAAGAGAAAATAGTAACTTTGGTTATATTTTTCTATGTGAAAATTGCGTGGAGAATTTGGAATGTTAAAAGATTGGCGGGGAACAGAGATTAAAGTAGGATCACGAATAGTATATGGTGTAAGAGGTTCTTGTTCTATCTATTTACGGGAGGCAATAGTCCTAGAGGTTGGGGATGAAAAATCTGGAACGTATCTAAAAGTAGATGTTTGTAAAACATCTTTCGATTGGGTTAAAGTTCCGTATAGAACAACAATCATAAATATAAACAATATTACTGTAATTGGTTAAGGAGAATGCAAATGGCGGAAGTTGTTAGTGTATTTACAAACTTAGAATCATGTATTTTCACAAGGGAAATAGAAAGAGTAACTAAACTTCAAAATAAGTTCGCGGATTTAGACCAAACTGATTTAGATATAATTGGATTATCTAAAAAAGGTTTTGATAATAAATTTGTAGATGCAAGATTGAGTAAACTTAATGAATGTACTCAAATAGCAAAAATCTATAAGCCAGTTGTATATGATCACGCAGCAAAAAGAAAAGTTCCGTTTGAAAGAAAAAGTAATTATGGGTCCATTGAATCACAAGAAATACTTGATATTTCATTGATATTTACTTGTCCAATCCCAGTTACTAAAAAGAAGCATAGCTTTTCGTTTACTGGAAAAAAATCAAATTATGAAGTAAGTGCTAGAGTCCCCAATCCACCGCTAGAGGCAATTAAAGCACTATCTCTTGTTGAAAAGAATACATTCGATAGTTTTAATTTGTGGTGGGTTCCAAAGGATGTATTCGTTAAAGAAATTAAACCAGATCCAATTATTGTCGGTATGAAAAAAGTTCCGCGATTTTATGAATATGGGGAGGACTATTTCTATTTTGAAATTTATAGATGGATTGATGAAACTGTAGAGAACCCATACTGGGCGAGTGAGGCATACTAGAATATTATGATACTAAAAGATTTTAAGAAATTAAATGTTGATGTATTACTTACAAGAAGTTGTAGCGGCGAACACAATTTTATACTAAGTATTACTGACCAGAATTCACGTATGAAAGTAGCAGAAATTTTAATAGCTCCAGAATCCGCCGCGGATTTTTTTAGTGCAAGACCAGTTGGAGCAAGCTGTGATTTATATGAATCAGAAGACATAGGCAAGTATTATCACTCCAAAATAGTTAAAGTCCCTATAAGTATGGAATCATATAGAACTAAGTTAAGTCAAGATTTTATAGATGAAGTTGTTAAAACAGCTATACAGATTAATCCTGATTGGAATGTTAGAGAAAGAGAATTTAATGGGAATCATATGAACTATATTAATAAAACTTACAGTTTAATAATGTATCGTTATGTATAGGTAAGGGATAATTGTATGTATAGAAATATAGGATTTGATGTAAGTGAAACGATTACTAAATATCCAAAACAATGTAAAATGCTGATAGATTCGTTAAGAATGGATTCGTGGTTATGTTATATAGTATCACCCAATGAAATCAACAGTATACATAAAGATTTAAAGGACGCGGGGATTGATGAAAATCAAGTAATAATTATTAATCGGGGGGATAAGGGCAATGTATGTAAAGAATATAATATATCTATAATGCTGGATGATAACAAAGGTTATTTGGATCAGTGCAAAGATTTGCAAGTTATGCCTTTGCAAGTTTTGAGGTACTAGAATGAATAAAATTCCGTGGGATGGAAATACATTTATTGCTGGTGGCGTTAGATACAAGATTTTTCATAATTACAAAGAGGGGGTTTTTACTCTAATATATCATTCTTTTATTACCAATAAAGACTGGTCTAAAAACTTTTCAAGTGAAAAAAAAGCGGAAGCAGAGATCAGAAAAGATATGGATTATACTAGAGGGGTGGATGTTGGTGGTTGGTATTAGTAAAATGAATAGAGAGATAGCCGCAAAACTAAATAATGAACTATTAAAACATATGACTATATGTGCCGGAGTATTTGCTGGCGATACTGGAGAACTTAGTATAAGATGTGAAAAATGTTTTAATAGTAATCATTATCACGGCGATGAAGTAAAATTTGAAGAATTCTTAACAGATTTAATTATGTGGGCGGTTAGTCATAAGTGTAAGGAGAAAAACTAAAATGAAACTCGGATTTATAGGAATGGGATTTGTTGGCGGAACAACAGCAAAAGTATTATCAGAAGCACATGAAGTATTAGCGTATGATAAATACAAGGATCCATACAAGGATCCGTCTGTTTTAAAAGACGCAGAAGTAGTTTTTATCTGTGTTCCCACGCCTATGAAACCAAGCGGAGAAATAGATTATTCAGCTATTTACGATTCATTAGATATACTTAATGAAAATACCGCGGGAAGTGGAAAAATAGTAGTAATACGTTCAACAGCAGTTTCTGGAACAACGGATATGTTGGAAGAATTGTATCCGCAGTTTAATTTTGTATTTAACCCGGAGTTTTTGAGGCAAAAATTTGCACTAGAGGATATGTGGACTACGAATCGTATAGTGATAGGCGCTAACAGACAGGGAGATTTTGAAAAAGTAAAAGAGATTTACAAACCACTATTCCCAGCAGTAAATTATATTCATGTTGATAGAAAAACTGCGGAAATGATCAAGTATGCCTCGAACGTCATGCTTACTGGACAAGTAATGCTAGCTAATGAAATTTATAATATATGCTTAGCACTTGGGGTTAACTATGATTCTGTTAAGGATGTTTTACTCAAAGATGAGCGAATGGCAAAGAATATAGATGTTCCTGGGCCAGATGGGGATTTCGGTGTTGGCGGTCTTTGTTTTCCCAAAGATTTAAATGCTTTAATCTATCTAGCCAGAGAAAATATGTATCGCCCATATCTTTTAGAAGAGGTGTGGAGATTAAACGAGAAGGTAAGAAAAAACAAGGATTGGTTAGAAATTCCTGGCGCAACAAGTGGAAATCAAGATTTTGAAAAGAAAGTATAAAATGGATAAAAATTGTGAACACAGGTGGGGTAGATGGAAACATTATGATTTTTATCAAGCATATGGCAGAAACTGTAAAAAATGCAATGTGCTGCAAATACTTAACGGCCCATTAAAACCAGTAACTATTACTTATTGTTATACAAAAATATGTCCTGTATTAAAAGATCACGATTATAAATTTCACCAATACGGTACTTGGTACTGGAGAGAAGATATACGCGAATGGGAGCAGCAATGTGAATTATATGGATGTAATCGGAATAATAAACGACGTGCAAAATATGTTACTCCGATGATTAAAGAGTTTGCATATACTCCCGGGGATTACTTTGGTGAACTAGTATTTTTTAAGGAATAATTAATGATAAATGCTGAAAATCTGGCAAAACTTAGTGAGGAAATAGAAAAAATGCTTCGTGATGCACCTAACGGGGGCTATTATTATAGCGGTGTAAGGGAGTGGGCTCACAGAAGATCGCAAGAAGAACATTGGGGATTTCTCTCCGAGTATGATTTTAATCTGTTGATTTTGGCCAACGAAAATATAGTTAGAATTCCAAATCCAAGATTTATTGATCTAGACCTAGACGAGAGTAATCCAGATTACAAAAATGTTAAAGACTCTATGAGCGACGCGGATATTTTAAGACTTAAATGATATGGGTTTTTAAGTTATATATACGAAGTCCAGAAACACAGGTTTATACCGGGAGAATAATTAATGAAGACAAAGATTTGCTTATTGTTTGAGCGTGGGGATGAAGAATATAGAATTCCATTAGGTTTCAAAGAACTAGACGTAATACTTAGTTATATGTACTGCGTATTGCCTTTTGGAAAAGAAAAGTGGCCGAGGAATATAAAGGATCCGGGATCATTTATGAAACTTTTAGACCATCTACAACATGCTGTTAATGATGTATATCATGACGGAACTGTGTATGAGCTTATACCAGAAAAAGAAAGAAAATATGGGAAAAAACTTACTAGAAAGTGTAAGGATAAATTTTATTCTCGCGGCAAGCCAAAGTGGTGTAAGAGAAAGTTGATATGTTATAATGAGTAACCACACAAGATATATGAGATTAGCGAAAAAGATATCTAAGGAAGGTATTTCTTATAGTCAGTCAAAGAGGGTTGGTGCGTGTGTAGTATTTGGGGATAAATCTACTTCTTGTGCAGCTAACAACGTAAGAAAGAGTCATCCTGTAGTTAGTAATATTAACCCAAACGTATTCCTTCACGCCGAAATTGCCGCCTGCCTCAGAAGGCGGTGGATTAATAAAGGAAGGATTCTAAGCGGAAAAATTTATATCTACAGAGAATATGATTCAGGACTACCGGCCCTTGCAAAACCGTGTGATATGTGTACAAAATTTCTTAAGCATATAGGTATAAGAGAATTCATTTATAGTATACCAGAGTATCCTTATTATAAGGTTGAAAAAAATGATGGAGTTTAATAAAAGAAAGCAATATTATTTGGATAAAGCTATAGCTTTTTGTAAAAGCACTTATGGACTAGATGAACAATTTATTAAAATGCTTATTTCTGATGGATTAGATTTATATGACGGAATTGCCAAAGAAAAAAATATGTCGCGTGACATAGTAAAAAGAGATATGTTTGCTGTAATGTACGGAAAGGATCTTGGACAGCAAAGACTTAATAAACTGCGAGGTGTATAAAAATGGATGGTAAAGAAGAGATCCTTAATTATATTCTAGAACTCGCTAATATCTTTCGTCAGAAATTAATCAGCAACCAAGAAATTAAAGGTAGATTAGATAGTCTAGTTCAGAAAATAGAAAACACTATTGCTTCACAAAACAGTGGAGATTGTGAATAATGAAAAAAATTGAAACCCCGTCTTGGCAATTTATGGGTTGGAGAGACAAAGCAGCAGATGTTTCTGACGAACAAATAAAATTATGGAGAGAAGAAACAGATAAATATAATAAAGAGATTAGCGAGTTAGCTTCTGAATATAATAAAAAATGGTTGCAATTGATTGCACTTGCTAAAGAATTATACGGAGAAAGATCAAAAGAAGTTAGCTACCTTAATGCACATGGCCCGGATCCGTGTTATAGGTTGAGTTATGATTTTGAAAGAATAATTGAAGATGCTAAGAAAGAAAAAGAGTTAAAAGAAAGAAAAGAAAAAGATGCTGTGGAAAGAAACGAGTTACTTGCTAAAGCTGTCTTGTGGCTTAAGCAAAGAGGAAAAGAGTTAGGAAAAGATTATCAAGCAAGTGACGCGATTATGGTAGCAAATGATATATCTTTTGAAGAAGAAATTGAAAAAATGAAAAAACTCGGCGGGTATATTTCATTCAGTGGAGATGATAATTGCGAAGATTGTGAAGGTTGGGACGGAGAAAATCATAGCTGCCAATGCGGAAATAGAAGAGTTAGCTGGGCGAGCGGCGGAAATTTTGAGAAACCTTATATTTATGCAGAGACTTACTAGATGAAAGAAAGTATTGCGGCATCAGAAATAGTTAACAGACTATTAACAGATATGAATGGTAGAAAAGGATTTAGACAAAATTGGGATGATATAGATAATGACATTAAAGTAGAAATTATTAATACTTGGAAAAAAACTATAGTAGAAGCTTTAAGGTTCGTCTATTCCGGAACGGATCCGTGTAATTTTTAGATTTTCTGAAGGGTTTGGTATAGTAATACGTATGATTTGGTGGAGTATATATAGATAAACATATCAAATATTGTTCTATAGAAAATTTAAGGGGAATAAACATATATGTACGATAAGAAAAAAGATAAATTAATTTATAGAATTAATGAGTATGGTGGTACAGTATTAACTCCCTACGGGTTGAATTTACAGCGTGTTAATTTTGAATATGAATGTAGAGTTAAAGTCATGGAAAGGGAATACCTAGATCTATTATATGAGAATAAAAAGATAAAAGCTCTTTCTCAATATAAAGATTTATCTATTAAAAGACAAAGACAAGAACTTAGTAGTAAAGATGAAATAATTAAGAAACTTAGGTCTCAAATTCCCACAGTTGAAATTAAAAAAGAAGATTAGGGTTCATATAGTTTATTATCAAATATAACTTTTCCATTGAAGAACGGAACTTGTTGAACATTAAAATATCCAGAACTTGCATACGTAATTATTGAGAATCCCCGCTGCCAATTAGGAACCGGCATATAATCAGCATTTAATGCACAAAGACATCCATTTACCCATACTCCGCGGTCATTTCCGTTTAGGTCTCTTTTAAAATATGTTTGAAAAGCATGGTGGTGGCCAAAGATTAAATTAACATTTGCTTTTCTATAAGCACTAACAGCTATCTGAATAACGTTTGAGCCGAGTTGGAGTTCATCGCCATGAAGATGATTAAGCTTTCCAATTTTATGTGGGGCTCGGGACGGTCCGCCGTCATGACTTTCTATATGTAATTTTTTAAACTCTAGTAATTCATCCAGGTCTAAACATTTAAGAACAGAAATTTCCTTAGCGCGTTCCCAAAGAAACTTTTGTAGCCGAAGTTCGTGGTTTCCTTTACGATGATAAAAAGTAGCTCGCGGAAAAGCATCACGATACTGTGTAAGACATTCGACGGTTTGATTGATCTCGTCTTGAAAATTTAATTCACGATTAGGATCTTTAGTCCAGTGAGCAACACTTAGACAGTCAATAGTATCGCCGCCAAAATAAACAATATCTGGATTGATGTGTTTAGCGATTTTTAATGTAATATCCCAAGAGTTCTTATCATGATAAGGGATGTGAGGATCTGAAATGAATAGTTCGGTTTTCATACTCAAATACCCCAAAAGAACAATGAAAAGTGTAAAATACACCTGAACGGTCACAAACGAGAGTATAACATGATGTGGGCTAATTGTCAAGCCCCAACTCGGTGCGGGTAAAATACTTATAGGAGGTTGAAAAAGTGAAGAAATCGAAAGAGAAATTGTACAAAAGCCGTAAGTTTTATATAAATAAGTGGACAAATATAGTGCTAGATAAATTCGGTAAAGAATACGTTTTGAATATAAAATACAGCGATCCAGATTTCGGTGACGGAGAAGCACTTAGTTATACTATTACCCCAAAGAAACTAGATGAATTGTCTTTGTTTCTAGAAAATGAATTTTTAAAGATTAGTAAACATTACTAAAAGAAAGGATAGGAAAGATGAATAATAAAAAGACAAAAGCTTGGAAATCTAGAGAATTTAAATTAACAAATGATGTAAGTTTATTTGTACAATATGTAAATAGAAGACCTATTTTATGTTTCAAAATAGGAGAAAGAATTACTGTGCTTTCTGTAAATTGTAGGAAGCTGCAATCACTTGCAAAGTTCATCTCTAATGCAGAGGGTAAAATCTGGTACATGATGATGGATTAGTTATAAAAAAATTCTAAAACCATTTGACAATCTGCATCAAAAAATGGTATACTTTGTGTAGTAAAAGTTATGGAGTAAAGTATATGGTGGGTAGACCTTATAAATATGACTATAGCTATTTGCATGTGGCGGTTGATTGGTTGCAAACAAATAGAGATATCGCTAAAAGTTTGAACATGGATAAGCAAGAGGTTTCGCGTATTAAACGATCAATGAAAAGATTAGGTTATATTATTCCTCGCGGGAAAAATGAGAATGGGATTCCTAGAGAGAAGTGGGAAAAGGCGGGAATAGGCGAGTTATCGGATTCTGAGGTAGCTAGGAAATTAGGAATTTCTAGAGAACGCGTGAGACAGGTTAGAAATAAATTTGGTATCCAGTTGAATCTAGAAGCTAGAAGATTATCTGCTTATAAGTCCAGAAAATATATTAGAGAGAGACTTTCCGCGGAAAGAAAAAGAATTACAAACATTGCTTTAAAACACGCTAAGAACGGATTGTCAAATAATGATATAGGACTACTTGTAAAAAGGCATCCAGTTTTTATTCAAAAACTTTTATCAGCGGCGGGATTTAAAAGATATAGACCTATTTATATGCTGGCTACTAAATATGATTGGTCTAAAGATAATCATTACTTAGCAAAAGTTACAGGATTAAAATATAATACGATTTCTATTTATAGAAGAAAACTAAGAGATATGGGGTATACTAATACTTATAAAGGGCGAATGGGCTACAAAGGAAAATTAATTAAGTATCGCAATAAATCTCTATCTATCACGGAATGGGCAAAGAAAATTGGAATAAAAGCAAATACACTACGGCAAAGGTTGGAAATATGGAGTGTTAAAGAAGCTTTAACAGAACCACTTATTTATCGGGGGAAACGGAATGGTAAAGAAAAAGAAGTCGCTGTTAGACATTAATCGTTTGAAAGATTTCAAACACCGCTGTATTATTTGTACTGCTTTACATAATACTTTTACATATACACAAAAGGACGCGGATTGTGTTACAATTAGTGACGGGTGGAAAAAGACTAAAAAAGGATGGAAGTGTAGGTTATGCAGTAATCGGAATGAAATTTATAGCGGTAAAAAATAATGCCAAGAAAAACAAAACTAGCGATTAATGCTTATCGAATAGTAAGTAACACTATAGAGAATTCTATTATAGCGGGATACAGAAAAGCTTTTAAACATTCAGAAAATCCCCCGCCCAAATTTCCAGACGAGCAAACTATTGCAGATTATATTCATAATTACATAATGAATAGCCTCTGCGAAGTGATAGACTGGGATAAAAGTGGTGGAAAATAATATGATTATGAAATGCGATATATGTAAGCAAGAAGAGTTAATTCCAGACAGTTTAATTGGAGACCGGGAAATAACTGGCGGGATAAGACACTCGGATTGGAAAATTTGTTTAAAACAGCTTATTTATACTGTGGGTACAGAACAGGAGAGTCACAAAAAAACAGCAAAGCACTTAGTAGATCAACGCTCTTATGCCGATTGTTTAGAGATTAAATTTGAAAAACTAAATAATAAATACTCGATACTGAAAATATTCTTAGAAAAGATCAGTTATAACTTTAAGCTCGGTAAACACTGTAATTTAGAGATTCTAAAATCCAGTATTGATGAGATACTGAGAGTTGCAAAATAGTATGAGAACTAGATTATGTAAATTTAAAGATTGTAAACAAATAGCAAGATGGATAATTAATCGGCGGAAAATTATAAATGCGGGAGTAGGAATAAAGTTAGGAATAAAATTATGTGACGGTCATGCATTAACAAGTTGTAATTTAAAAGAGAACAAACAAAAAATTATCAAATCAATTGTAGATAGAGAAATACACAAGTTTAAAGATATTCTTATTTATCCTAGATACCCAAGGTGTTAAATAGATGCAATATATTGCATATATAATAGCTGCTAAAACAAGTGATCATACTTTACCCAAATTATCTAAAGCATTTGGACCGAAAGAAATATCGATAAAGAACTATACTGGAGAATCTCTTATATTTTTTACAATAGACGACGCTAAAAAGCATATAAATGATTTACCAGAATTTTATAAAGAAATTTTATCAGTATTTGAAATTACCGCGGAAGTAACTAAAGAGGTGTAATTACTATATATGTATCAATACAAGGGGAAATGTTTCGGAGAAACAATAGATTTAGATGAACCAGAACCATTGACTAGGATGCTTAAAAGATACAAAGAATACAAGAATTTTAAATGGGTTGGGCAATGGAGATTGGCTTGTATTAAAGAGTTGGGCTACGCCTTAGTTTATATGAAATATTTACATCCAGAATTTAATTGCTGGACTAAACAGTTAAGAAATGTTAGAAAACTTTGCGCCGAATTAGAAGTGGCACATAGGATTAAAACACAAAACGAAGATGCTCAATACTGGAAAGGTTTTCTGTATAGAATCCACGATGAGATAGAGAATTTATGTTAACAAAGAGACCATCAACAATTTGGGAAGGTAATGATAATGATCTATTAGACTGGCTTCCAGAATTCTCCTTGAGAAGAGAAGTAAAAACTATAATAGACGTAACGACTAAATATGCAAGATAGACTAAAGACCGGAGATAAATTTTTCAGATTAACTATACTTAAAGTATTTAAGTCTGGTATGTATTGGAGATGTGAGTGCCTATGCGACTGCGGTAAAATTAAAATAGTTGCGGAAAGACATGTTCGTGAAGGAGCAACCCAGTCATGCGGATGTCTCCAGAAAGAAAGAGTTAGAGAGAGCGAAACTAAACACGGGGACTGCTATTCGACGGAGTATAAATCTTGGAGTGGTATGATTCAACGCTGCAATAACCCAAGAGATATAAAGTACAAAAATTATGGCGGGCGCGGAATTAAAGTATGTGAAAGATGGAGAAATTCCTATGAAAACTTTTTGGAAGATGGAGGCAGAAAACCTGAAAAAAGTTATTCTT
>Ga0209641_10001372_pt1 | contig 21876 bp, 20 predicted proteins | sample RifCSP16_1_FD_184022 | JGI IMG/M metagenome (GOLD analysis project Ga0209641, IMG submission 184022) | Soil microbial communities from Rifle, Colorado - Rifle CSP2_sed 16_1 (SPAdes) (version 2) | ecosystem: Environmental > Terrestrial > Deep subsurface > Rock core/Sediment | place: Rifle... | reverse complement strand
GACGACGACGGTATTGATATTGATCGTCGTGATATTGATGCTTCCCGGGCCGTAGTAGCCGTACCCGTAATAGATCTCTCCCGGCGCCAGGGGTACCCATGCCACATACGCCGGCGTATAGACCCAACCTACGAATCCCGGGCCCCAGTAAACCGCACCGCGTGATGGAGGGACCCAGCACCAGCCGCGGGCCGGCACATGTACCCACCTGCCGTAATGATAGGGCGCCCAGCCCCACGTTTCAAAGGAGATCCAGACGTAATTGTTCCTCACCCATATCCATCTGCCGACGGTATACGGCGCCCACTCGACGACCGTTATTGCCGGGACCCACACATAGCCGTAGTCGTTTGTGTAGTCCCACCTTCCGTTCTCATCAAAGTCGGTTGAGTATTCCTGCAGTTCGCCCGGCAGGTAACGGGAACTCTCGCCATATGCCATGATCTGACCGTCCCGGTCCATGTTCCATCGTTCCCAGTCGTCGGGTGCGGCAATGGGGGAAAGCTCCGCGGTATTGTCCTCCCGGATCGTCAGAGTATTGCCTGCAATGATCCTGGTGGCGCCTGCCTTTGTTTCGGCATAGACCTCTCCGGTGAGGACTGAAACCTCAGTGTGTCCACTATCGGTAACATCGAGCATGATGATGGAGTTATCATAACTGCGAATGGACGCGAGAGGAGTGTCTGCCTGCACGGTCTTGATCCCGCCCCTCCTGTTATTGATATAAACGTGCCCTCTGTCCAGATAAAGCTGCATTGAGCCGCCGCCGAGGGAAAGAACATCGTACGCGGTATTTTCGTCGGCCCGGATGAATACACCCCCGCGAATATGCGTCTCGAGCCTGCCGCCGTCGGGGACCCATATCCTGTCCCCCTCGTACAATGGCAGATTAATGGAGGCTGCGGTCCAATCCGTGAAGTCCGGACCGGATATCTGAACATCTCCCTGGATCAGACTTATGCTCATAGGCTCCTGGTCCTGTGCCGGAGCAAAGGCCGGGAACAGAATCATGCATGTGAATGTAAGATATTTTAAAAGTTTCATGGCGCACCTCAATAATTGAAAAGCAGCTCGTAGCTGATAGTTGAGAGTTTTTGCTACGAACTACGAGCCATGAGCGATGAACTACCTGATATTTTGACCCAAGCAGCTCCGATTGATTTAATTGTACCTCCATCGGGCAAACAATTGAATGGTTTTTTGAGATATCTTGTCCTGAGGAGGGTCTTGCTACTTTGGAATTAATAATCTCTGCGGCTTTCTGTTACGGAGTTTTTGTTACGATACATGAGAAGGCGTTACCCGAGAATGACGCTCCGCTCTCCGTAAACTGCCGGCTCCATTCACCCGACGGCCGGGCGCTGTCGATGTCCATGGCGAGAGGCTTGCCGGTGACGACATAATAGAGGGAAAAAAGCCTACGGGGATGACTGAGAGGATAGAGCGACTTGTTGTTGAAATCGATACCCCACCATTGCGGCGCGGAGCGGGCGCCGGGAAAATGCAGAAAGACGATGTTGCGGCGAAAGAGGCGTTTGTACGCGGCGGCGTCAGCCTTGAAATCCTCGCCTTCGCCGTAGATCACGCGCACCGTGGAGGTCGGGACAAGCGGTTTTACGTATCGCACGAGAACGGCAAGCCCGGCGAGAACAAGGACCACGCTCGCGATGATGGTGGTTTTCGTTTTACGGCTTAAGGTGAACACGGGCATATTACGGCGTCCGGGCCGGTTCGGCATCCGCGTTTGCTTTTACCGCGATGAAAAGGTAACCCATGGCTATAATGAAGCCTATGAGCCAGGTGGCCGGTATATGCGCGTTCAGGAGACTTCTGAGCGTGTTCAGCAGCACCACCGGCGTGATCGCTATGACGGAGAGACGGACCAGCGCGGCGTAGTCCAGCGTTGTGTTGAGGATGCTCACGAAGAGCATGCCGATGAGCGCGTAGATCAGGACCTGGATGATCCGGTACACGAACGATCCCGCGACCGCGAAAGGGTACGTGAAAAGAGCAGCCCATTTTTTAAATGCCTGCACCCAGCTCATGACGCTGTCCCTGTCGAGGGTGAAACTCTTGATCTCCGACAGATCGTAGGTCCGGGTCTCTGCCCGGTGCCGCTGCCTCATGGTGAGGTTCTTTTTGGTGAGGAGTATAAAGGCCTTTGTTTGATCGATGGACGTGGTCTGACCGGAAGTATCGATAGTCGCGAGCTGGGCGCCGCTTTGCGGATCGATAATATAGTAGGGAACGGGGGCGTCGATGGACACCTCGCCCTTCGTGATCGTGATCTTCGGGATCTGGCTCACGATCCCCGGCGCTTCACGGGAGATGCCTTCAGAGAGGTTGTAGTGGAACTGCATCATAACAGGGATCCAGGTGAGCGCGAGAAGGAGCAGAAGATAGGAAAAAGCCACGCCTTTCCAGTTTTTGGCGACATCACGGTACAGGGCGTTTGAATAAAAAGAAAGGAGCAAAGGGTGAAATACGCCGTACTGTTTCATCGGGACCTCCGTTCTGTTTGGAAATTGATTTCATGGGAAAGTGTAGCAAAATTTCCGGGAGATGTAAACCCGCGATGAAGAGAAATTACGGCAGGCGCATTAATTCATGTTTGATAAATCCCCCGCCCCTCTTGGTCAACGAGGGGCGCTCCTCCCTTTGGCAAAGGAAGGTCAGGAGGGATCTTACAATGATGAGGGCGCGAAAGCGAAGAGACTTAGTTGCAGCCCTCGACAAGCTTGCGAAGCCTGAAACCGGCATTGACGCCGTTCCTGACAACATACTTCGCCTCGGCCTTGTCGTCTTCTTTCACCCTGTACAGCATGTCGGGGTCGTCCATGACCACCGTGACCTCGGCGCCGTCCTTTGTCTTGATGGTCACGCTCCTGGCCGCCGTATCGATCCTGGTAACCGTACCTTTTACCGTGAGCTGTTCCTGCGTAAACGCCGGCGCGCTGAACCCGAGCACGATCACAACAGCGAGAAAGATTAGTGATAATTTTTTCATTTTTCCTTCACCTCCCTGAAGTCATTCCGGATCATTTTATCTTCTTTATGAACTCCTCCACCGGCACCGCAGGGAGCGTGGTGATCTGCACCGAGCCCCGTGATCCCATTTCAACGGACATCCTCATGACCGCCTCATTGTCCTTTGCCTCGAGAATGCTCAGAAAATCATAAGCGCCGAGAAGGGCGTACTGTTTGTGGACCTTTATACCCATTCCCTCGATCTCCTTGTTCACCTCCAGGATCCTCTCCGGCTTCTGTTTGATCGTCTTGCGGCCCTCGTCGGTCAGATTGCTCAATATCACATAGTACGGCATGTCAATCCTCCTTTCTCTGCGATCTTACGTGAGATGTGTTGAGACGTTTGACTTTATGCCTTGTTCGGTCATTTTTTTAAGAATAAAACTTTCTGTTTGAGTTGTCAACCAAAGCAGTAATGATTCTTCTTGATTGCGAATGGTTTCCGCTCGAAAATAAAGTTAACCGGCTGAACTGAGATAAAGGGGGCGCGTTTTCTCTAACTAAAGTATGTATATTTTTTATTGCAACGAGACCTATTGGCGGAAATCTCAGAAATCAAACCCCGCTGAAAAGTAGATGACGCGCCGGCGGTCTTCGCCGCCGGCAAGATCGAGCCGCACCGGGCCGATCAGGGTATCGGCATGCAGGCCGATGCCCGCGCCTTTTCTGAGATCTCTGGTCGACATCGCGTTCCTCGTGTCCCAGACATTGGCAGCCTGGCCGGTGATGCTGATGTACACGCCCTTAAGCGCCTTGAGCTGATACTCCCTCATCTTCCACCGGTAGGCCAGCGTGAAGCCCAAAAGATCCGAGCCCGTGAACTCCCGCCGCTGATAGCCGACGAGCGGAAACCCGAGGAGATAGTCCGCTCCGCCGATGCCGAATTTTTCCTGGTAGGGCATGTTCCCGCTGCTGATCCCGGCAGCGCCTTCGAGCATTACGGTGTGCCGTTCGCCGAGCGGCAGATTTGCCTGCAGGTACGCGCTCGTTTTCGTAAATTCCCGGGTGCTGCCGTAAGCGGACTGGGCGGATTCATAGGAACCTTTAAACAGGATGCCCTTGTGCGCAATGGTGCTGCTGTTGCGGGTGTCGATCGTGGTGAGGAATGCGAGGCTTCCGATGTGCAGGGAGCTCTCATTGGCAAGCGGAGCGAGCGTCTCCGAAGTCTTGTCGGTTTCATAACGATAGCGAAGATACGTATCTCCGAACCTGAACCACTGGTATCCGAACGCGACCTCGCCGCCGGCACGGGCGATGTTGAGCTCGTTGACCCTGTTCTTGTTCTCATAGACGAAATAATTCCGCTGGCGATAGTAGGTCTGAATGGTGTGCACGAAATAGGACCTGAGGAACATGGGAGAGTAGTACCCGAGGGTCAGGTCGGTGTAGTTCCCGTATCTCGCGTTGAGATGCAGTTTTAACCCCCTTCCCGTCATGTTGTCTATCACGATGTCGGTGAGCCCGGTAAACGAGTCTTCGAGGTCGAACCGGAGCCCCAGCCGGACTTTCACGGTCGGCTTTTCCCTGATCTTGAAGATCAGCACGATCCCGCCCTGCGGACTTTTCACCAGATCAACGGAGAGAGATTCAAAGTAGTCCAGCGCGTAAAGGTGTTGAATGTCGCGGCCGAGAGTCTCGAGGTTCAGCGGACTTCCGAGCGTTGTTTTTATCTCTCCCCGGATGAGGGATGACTGCGTTTTTTTCTCCCCGGCAAGCTGTATGCCGTCCACGCGGCCCTCATACATCACGATGCCGAGCGTGCCGTCCGGCTTCATGTCCGCGCGCTCAACGCGGACGAGCACATAGCCGTCCCTTCGGTATCGCCCGACTATTTTGTCCAGGGCAGAGCCCAGCGCGGCGATGTTGAGCGTCTTATTGATCTGGTCGTTCAGCTCCGTCGTGATCTCACGCGCGGGGATCATGCTGTTCCCGGATATTTCAATGGCCCTGACCACGGGGTTCTCCTCGACGAAGAGCACGGCGTGATAGCCCTTTCTCTCTTTCGTCAACTCGAGGGCAACATCGGAAAAATACCCGAGTCTGAAGACGTCGGCCATTGCCTTGAGGATCTCGTCCGTCGTCGCCTCGCGTGAAGGGAGAGCGGTGGCCATCGCGTACTGTATCACATCATGCGGGACATTTTTGTTCCCCTGTATCGTCATGTTCGTGATACGGAAATGCTCCTGATCCGGGCGCGCGCCGGCCCGGGACCGCATGAGTTCCCGTATGCGCGGAAGCGCCGCGCGCGCCGCTTCTTCGCCTTTGTTGATGATCTCCTTCATGGAGGGGAAGGCCGCGAACGAGTAATCGGAAGTATCCGGCGTGATGACCATGTCCGCGAGCGCGGCCTGCCGTTCGGTCTCGCGCCGAATTTCTATGGAGATGGCCTGGCTCATGATCTCGAGGGGCGAGGTGAGACGCTCTTTTTTTTCCAGCTTTGACGCCGCATCCACGGCGATCACGAGGTCCACTCCGATGGATCGAGCGACATCAACAGGCAGGTTGTTCACCATCCCGCCGTCGACCAGGAAGCGGCCCTGGACCTCGACGGGCTGAAACACAAGAGGAATGGCCGAGCTCGCGCGCAGGGCTTCATGCAGCAGGCCGTGATCGAGAACGACCACGTCGCCCGTCTCCAGGTCGGCGGCGACGGCCCTGAAGGGAATTTTCAGCCGATTAAAGTCCAGATCGGCCTCAAATGACGCGGCCAGGGTCTTGGCAGTCAGGAGGTTGGCGAGTTTCTGGCCGGCGGAGAGGCCCACGGGCGGCAGGAAGCGGGCACGATGATACAGGAACTCGAGGAGGTGGCGGCTTCCGGCCGCCTTCTGTTCCTGGGTGAGAAAGGCGCGGGAAGGCGTGTCCTTGAAAATATCGTTCCAGTCGTTTGCGAGAAAGATGTTCTCTATCTCCTCCGGACTGTAGCCTGCTGCGTAGAGACCGCCGACCAAGGCGCCCATGCTGGTGCCCGACACCGCGGAAACAGGAAGGCCTTCCTTCTCCAGCGCCTTCAACACTCCGATCGATGCAGCGGCCCTGGCTCCGCCGCCTGCGAGCGCAAGGCCGAGCCGGGGCGCGTTTCGCTTCGTCGGGGCGGCGACGGTTTTCAGTCCGTTCCGGCTCGTGGTGTAGGTAAGTTTCAGCCGGAGCGGCTTGTTCTGGCAGAGCGTCTCTCCCGGCATCGCGAGGATGAGAAGAATAAGGATGATGATCGTTCGTCCGGTCAGCATGTCCCCTTGAGTATACCATAGCGCGGCCTTCGGCCGCAGCCAATGTAAAATGTAAATTGTAAATTTCAAATTGCAAAATTGATGTATGATTGCGGGCCATAAGTCTTTTTCTGTAACTACTCAGGTCAGCCACTCGCTCTGTCGCTTAGCGTGCTATAAATGTCGAAATTCAACATCGCCGGTGCTTTTTTTCCAGCGTTTGCGGCGCTACAGTATCTTTGCCTTGCACGCTTACAGCGCCTATCGCTCATGACTGACCTGAGCGTCTGAGTAGTTATCTTTTTCTCTTATTTTGCGCTCTGCATTTTGCAATTTCGTTTTAAACATTCGCGCGAACAGGTTAAGTTTGAAAAAGCTGGCTCATCCCGGGATTTGGTGAAGGGCAAGACGATCGATCATGGCATACATTACCATGGCATGCCTGCGGGGACCTGTGAACGGCGGTGCAGAAAAAGAACAAGGATCGTGAACTTTCAGGAGTTAATAATTTTTTGACATCCTCATAATTTTGAGATAAGGTACGGTCATGTATGTTCTCGGCATCGAAACCGCGACGAAGACAGGCGGAGCCGCCGTGGTGACGGAAGACGGCGTCGTGGCGCACTACAGCCTCAATATTGAAGTAACGTACTCGGAGAGGCTGATGTCCACGATCGACCGGGTGATCAGGGACGCGGGGCTTGACCTCCCGGCCATCGACGGGTTTGCCGTTTCCATCGGGCCGGGCTCGTTCACCGGGCTGCGGGTCGGCCTGTCCACGGTCAAGGGGCTTGCCTTTGCCACGGGAAAACCCGTGGCCGCGGTGCCGACGCTCCGCGCCCTCGCGTGGAACCTTCCCTATTCCGCACACCCTGTCTGCCCCATGCTGGATGCCCGTAAGAACCAGGTATACGCCGCGCTTTACCGTTATGAAGGTCCCGCTTTGGTGCAGGTGATGGAAGAAACGGCGATCTCTCTTGAAGAACTTGCCGGGCGCATACCTGGACAGACCATATTCGTTGGCGAGGCGTCGCGCCTGTATCGCGCGGAGATCCGGAAGGCGCTCGGCGAACGGGCGCTTTTTGCCCCGCCGTCTTCCTGTTCCCCTTCAGCCGCGAGCGTTGCGGAGATCGGCCTGAGCATGATCAAGAGCGGCGGCATCGTCGACCCAGACGTTCTGACCCCGATGTATATACGAAGGCCGGAGGCCGAAGTGGCGTGGGAGAAAAGGCAAAAAGCAACATAGGCGCCATGACGAGGGATGACCTCGACCAGGTACTCTTGATCGAGCAGACGTCGTTCGGCATGCCCTGGTCCCGGCAGCTCTTTCTGAGAGAGCTCCACAATCCGGCGATCTCAACCCTCCTTGCAGCGTTCAATGATTCCGTGCCTTCCTGCAAGGGACCGGCCGCTCGCGTGGTGACGGGCTACATCGTGTTCTGGGTCGTGGCGGACGAGATGCACATCCTCAACCTTGCCGTGGCGCCGGCACACAGGCTGCAGGGAATCGCAAAGCGTCTCGTGCAGAGCGCGCTCGAGAAGGCATATGCAAAAGGCGCGAGAATAGCGTACCTCGAGGTCAGGGCCTCGAACGTGGCCGCGCAGAAGCTCTATTTGGGTCTCGGTTTTACGGGGATATCTTTGAGAAGAGGTTACTATGACAGACCGACGGAAGACGCGGTGATCATGGAACTCGGTCCCGGGGTCTTTAAGACTTTAGTAGAACAAAAGAAATAGACGGGATTACAGCAGAGCACCTAAATGTTTGACTTGCCTTTTCTTATGAAATGTGATAATTTATCTTCAATGGACAAATAAAAAATACTCTCTTCCCAAGACCTTCTCAACCATTAATCTCTATTTCAAGGAGGGCAGAAATATGAATGTAATGGAGGTAAGTGAGGAAGTAGTAAAGGCAAAACTCAGGACGGAGAATACGGAGTATCAGAGGTGGGAGCAGGAACACAGCAAGTTGGAGCTCACACTGGCAAGCTTTGAGACCCACCGGTATCTCACTCCTGAGGAAGAAGTGGAGAGGAAAAGGATCCAGAAACTGAAACTGGCGGCAAAAGACAGAATGATGGACATGATCAGGAGCTTCAAGGTTGGTCAGGCCTGAGAGAAGAGGGCAAGGTTAAAGAGACCTTGCCTTTTGTGTTTTATCCCTTTTGAAATTCCCAGAATCCCTCTTTGCGAAAAGAGCAAAGGGGGATTTTTTTATTGACTCTCTCCATCTATATATGTTAAAAATAAGAACTATTTTCCCCGTACCTATTTCTGTTCGGTCACAAAAAGGAATCACCGCGAATGAGAAGCGACAGGATCAAAAAGGGCATTGAGCGCGCGGGGCACCGGTCCCTGCTGTTTGCCACGGGCATCACGAGGAGCGAGCTCGACAAGCCCATGATCGGCATCGCCACGAGCTTTACCGACCTGATCCCCGGCCATATCGGCATGCGCGATCTGGAGCGGTTCATCGAGAAGGGAGTGCACACGGGAGGCGGCTGGCCGCTCTTCTTCGGTCTGCCCGGCATCTGCGACGGCATTGCCATGGGCCACGCGGGCATGCATTACTCCCTGCCGTCCCGCGAGCTTATCGCGGACATCGTCGAATCCATCGCCATGGCGCACGCTTTCGACGGCCTTGTGCTGCTCACGAACTGCGACAAGATCACGCCGGGCATGCTCATGGCCGCGGCGCGGCTGGACATCCCGACGATCGTGGTCACTGCCGGGCCCATGCACTCCGGCAATTTCCGGGGAAGCCGGGTCAACCTTATCAGCGCCTTTGAGGCAGTAGGCAAAGTGAAGAAGGGCGAGATGACCGAGTCGGACCTTGCCGAACTTGAGATGTGCGCCTGCCCGGGGCCGGGTTCCTGTCAGGGCATGTACACGGCGAACACCATGTCGTGCGTGACCGAGTCGCTCGGCATGAGCCTGCCGGGGACCGCAACGTCTCTCGCGATATCGGCGGAGAAACGCCGGCTTGCCTTCGAAAGCGGCAAGAGGGTCGTCGGGCTGGTAAAAGAGAACCTCACGCCGCGCAAGATCATGACGAAGAACGCCTTCGAGAACGCCATCCGCGTCGACATGGCGCTCGGCGGCTCCACGAACACCACGCTCCATATTCCGGCGATCGCGCACGAGGCGGGCATGGAATTGCCGCTGGATATGTTCGATAAGATCAGCAGGGAGACACCGCATATCGCGAGCATGCTCCCCGGCGGTCATCACTATCTTGAAGACCTCGACGCCGCGGGCGGCATTCCCGCCGTGCTTTCGCGGTTCCAGAAGATGCTGAAGGATTCCATGACCGTGAGCGGCAGGTCCATTCTGGATATCGCAAAGGCCGGCCGCGTGGGGAACGACGACGTGATCCGTTCTCTCGACAAGGCGTATCACAAAGAGGGCGGGATCGCGGTGCTCACGGGAAACCTCGCGCCGAACGGCTCGGTGGTCAAGCAGACGGCCGTCAGCGCGAAAATGATGACATACGAAGGCACGGCGATGGTGTTCGAGTCCGAAGAAGACGCCATGGCGGCCATTCTTGCCGGAAAGGTCAAGGCCGGCCACGTGGTCGTGATCCGCTATGAGGGGCCGAAGGGCGGACCGGGCATGCGCGAAATGCTCTCGCCGACCTCCGCCATCACCGGCATGGGGCTCAGCGAGTCCGTTGCCCTGATCACCGACGGCAGGTTCTCGGGCGGCAGCCAGGGCCCGTGCATTGGGCACATTTCCCCAGAGGCGGCCGAAGGCGGCCCGATCGCGATCGTGCATGACGGCGACAAAATCCTTGTCGACGTTCCGAACCGGAAGCTCGAACTGAAGGTTCCGGATGCGGAGATCAAAAAAAGGCTTGCCGCGTGGAAGCCGCGGGAGCCGAAGATCAAGACCGGGTGGCTCAGCCGGTATGCAAAGGTCGTAACCTCGGCAAATACCGGGGCAGTGGTAAAGGCGGAGTAACTCATAGAAGGTGAGAAGTTGAGAGGGCGAGAAACAGCGAAAAGACGTCATACCTTCTTAAACCTCCCACCTTCCCAACTTCGATCATTATAATGCAGGTGAAACATGTCCGACAAACAGATTACCGGCGCAGAAATATTTCTTGAAAGCCTCAAGCGGGAGAAGGTGGACACACTCTTCTGCTATCCCGGCGGGGTGGTGCTCAAGATATTCGATGTCCTCTATGAACAGAAGGACATTCGCCTGATCCTTCCGCGGCACGAGCAGGGCGGCGTGCACATGGCCGACGGGTATGCCCGCTCCACGGGCAAGGTCGGCGTCGCCCTCGTCACCTCGGGTCCCGGCGCCACGAACGTGGTCACCGGTCTTGCCACGGCGTACATGGATTCCATCCCGATCGTCGTGTTCACCGGCCAGGTGCCGACGGCGCTCATCGGCAACGACGCGTTCCAGGAAGCGGACATCGTCGGCATCACCCGCCCGTGCACGAAATATAATTATCTCGTGAAGGACGTGAAGGACATTGCAAAGACGATCAAGGAAGCCTTCTACCTCGCGGCGAGCGGCCGGCCGGGCCCGGTGCTCGTTGATCTGCCGAGGGACGTCGTGACGAACAAGGCCGAGTTCCACTACCCGGAAAAGGCGGAGATCAGGAGCTACAACCCGACGCTCTTCGGGAACAAGTGGCAGATCAAGCAGGCGGCCGAGGCCATCGCAAAGGCCAAGAAGCCCGTGGCCTATATCGGCGGGGGCGTGGTGAGCTCGAACGCCGCTCCGGAGATCCTGGAGTTTGCCGAGACCACGCGCATCCCGGTGACCATGACCCTTATGGGGCTCGGCGGATTTCCGGGCACGCACCCGCTCTCGCTCGGCATGCTCGGCATGCACGGGACGTATTATGCCAACATGTCCATTCATAATTCCGATCTGATCATCGCCATCGGCGCGAGGTTCGACGACCGCGTGACCGGAAAGGTCGAGGCATTTGCCCCGGATGCGAAGATCATCCATATCGACATCGATCCCACGTCCATCAGGAAGAACGTGCGCGTGGACATTCCAATCGTCGGCGATGTGAAGAACGTGATGGTCGACCTCAATAAAGAACTCCGCGCGATCAAGGAGCCCTGGGACGCGATCCGCAAGAGCTGGCTCAGGCAGATAGACGCGTGGCGGGAGGAGCGGCCGCTGACGTATGAACATTCGGACGACATCATTAAACCGCAGTTCGTCGTCGAGAAGATCTACGAAGTCACGAAGGGGGACGCGATCCTCGTCACCGACGTGGGTCAGCACCAGATGTGGGCGGCGCAGTTCTACAAGATCGACAAGCCGCGCACCTGGCTCAGCTCCGGCGGGCTCGGGACCATGGGCTACGGTTTCCCCGCGGCCATCGGCGCCAAGATAGCCCATCCCGACAAGACGGTGATCAGCATCTCCGGCGACGGCAGCATCCAGATGAACATTCAGGAACTTGCCACCGTCGTCGAGAACCACGTGCCCGTGAAGGTGGCTATCCTGAACAACCGCTATCTCGGCATGGTGCGTCAGTGGCAGGAGCTGTTCTATTCCGAGCGGTATTCGTCCACGGACCTCGGGAGCACTCCTGATTTTGTGAAGCTTGCCGAGGCGTACGGCGCCGTCGGCCTGCGCGCGGAAAAACCGTCGGAGGTCGTGCCGGTGCTCAAAGAGGCGCTCAAGGTCAAGCAGCCGGTATTCATGGATTTTGTGGTCGACCGGTATGAAAAGGTGTTCCCCATGGTGCCTGCCGGCGCGGCCATCCACGAGATGATCTTCGGCGAAGAGAAGAAGGCGGAGAAGAAGTTAAAGGCAGTGAAGTGAGGAAATTCCAAATGATAAATTCCAAATATCAAATAATTTTCAAACTCCAAGTTCAAATAGCAAAATGATTTTTTCCCTTTTGGATTTTGGAAATTGGACATTGTTTGGGATTTGAGCATTGAGATTTGGAATTTTGGCCATGTTGCCCTCGCAGGGTTAATCTAAACAGGTGACTTTATGAAACATATCGTATCCATACTGGTAGAGAACAAATTCGGCGTATTGTCGCGGGTGTCCGGGCTGTTCAGCGGCAGGGGGTTCAATATCGAGACCATATCGGTCGGCCCCACCCTCGATCCCACGATCTCGCAGATGACGATCGTCACTTCGGGCGACGAGCGCATCCTCGAGCAGATCATCAAGCAGCTCAACAAGCTCATCGATGTCATCAAGGTGGCCGACCTCGCCGAGAAAGAATACGTGGAGCGCGAAATGTGCCTCATCAAGATCAACGCCCCGGTGGAACATCGGGCCGAGGCGCTTCGGATAGCGGATATCTTTCGCGCCCGCGTGGTGGATTCCTCTCCCAAGACCTATACATTCCAGTTGACGGGGGACGAAAAGAAGCTTGAGGCGTTCATAGAACTCTTGCGGCCCATCGGCATAAAGGAGATCGTGCGCACGGGAAAAGTGGCCATGACGAGGGAGTAGGGGGACGCAGAGGGCATAGGGCAAAGCGCAGAGAGAAAAAACCTGTTTCCTTCACGCCATGCGCTATGCTCCATGCTCTATGCATAATCACGAGTGGGAGGTGCGGCAACTATGGTAAAGAAGCTCTGTTCTCTGGTGTTTCTCGGACTGCTGGCCCTCGCCGGCTGCTCAACACAGAAGGGCCCGTTTCTCATGCCCAATATCGAGTATTTTCCCCCGGAGGGATTAGTTGCGGCCAAGCCGAAGGTCGTGGTGGGAGTGAGCCCCTTCAAAGACGACCGCGGCAAGCCGGTTTCGGTCCTGGGCGCAAAAAACGGATCATCGAACACCGGGGAAAATGATCTTGTTGTACAGGGTCCGGTGGCAGACCTCGTAACCGCGAAGTTCAAGGATGCACTCAAGGCGCGTGGTTTTGCCGTGAAGGACGCAGCGGCCTGGGATATGACAGCTGAAGGCATCAAGGCCGAGGGGGTTGACATCCTGATCAGCGGGGAGATCAGGTCTCTCTGGGTGGAATCACTTTCCGGGGTCCTCGATGTTTTTTTGAAGGCTGAGGCCCAGCTCAAGATATTTGCGGCAGATGCCGCGGAAAAAAAGATGCTGCGCACGCTGACGGTAAACAGCAGGCTCGAACGTCACAATGTCGCGTTCTCCTTTGACTACATTCAGGAAACGCTTTCAGACGCGCTCTCAGCCGCGATAAACCAGGTCTTTGATGACGAGGAAGTAAAGAAAAAATTGAAGTAAGTGCGCAGATGCAGGATGCAGCGTGAAGGAAAATTACAAATAACAAATCTCAAATTACAAATAATCACCAATGACCAAATCTCAATAGTCAGACGGTTTGGATCTCCGAATTTGGTTATTGGAATTTATTTGATCATTGGTGCTTGTTATTTGAAATTTGTATTTTTATGAAAGGGGATACAATGAAAGTTTACTACGACAAGGACGCGGACCAGAACCTGCTTAAAGGCAAAAGGGTCGCGGTGATCGGGTACGGCAGCCAGGGTTTCGCGCATTCGAACAACCTCAAGGACAGCGGCGCCGATGTCATGGTGGGCCTCCGCAAGGGGAGCAAATCCTGGGACAAGGCCGCAAGCGCGGGACTCAAGGTCGTCGAGACGGCCGAGGCGGCGAAGCAGGCCGATATCATGATGATCCTGGTCCCCGATGAGCTCCAGGGCGGCATGTACAAAAAAGACATCGAGCCCAATATCAAGAAGGGCGCCTTTCTCGCGTTTGCCCACGGGTTCAACATCCACTTCGGGCAGATCGTGCCGCGCGAAGACATCAATGTGTTCATGGTCGCGCCGAAGAGTCCCGGCCACCTGGTGCGTTCTCAGTACGTGAAGGGCGAGGGTGTGCCGATGCTTATCGCGATCCACCAGGACCCGGCGGGAAAAACGAAGGACCTGGCGCTTGCGTATGCCTGCGCGATCGGCGGCGGCAAGGCCGGGATCATCGAGACCAGTTTCCGCGAAGAGACCGAGACGGACCTCTTCGGCGAGCAGGCGGTGCTCTGCGGCGGGGCGACGGCGCTCATCACGGCCGGATATGAGACCCTCGTTGAGGCCGGATACGCGCCGGAGATGGCCTATTTCGAATGTCTGCACGAGCTCAAGCTCATCATTGACCTGATCTACGAGGGCGGCATATCGAACATGCGGTATTCCGTGAGCAACACCGCCCAGTACGGGGACCTGACGCGAGGGCCTCGGATCGTTACCGAGGAGACCAAGAAGGAGATGAAGAAGATCCTCGGTGAGATACAGTCCGGCCACTTCGCAAAAGAGTGGATGCTCGAGAACATGGCGAACAAGCCGACGTTCAATGCGCTCACGAAGAAAGGCAAGGCGCATTCCATCGAAGAGGTGGGAGAGCGCCTGCGGAAGATGATGCCCTGGCTCCAGAAGGGCAAGCTGGTGGACAAAAGCAAAAATTAACGGACAGAAGCCGGAAGTCAGAATACAGAAGTCAGAAGTAAAAAATCGGGAGATCGTTACGATCATATCATGATGAAAAACTACGGGATACCCATTGCCGGGGAAGGATGGCCGTTCTTGCTGCCCATGGTGCTGCTGACGGCGCTGTTCTACTCGTTCGGCTGGAAGAACATCGGCACGGTCTCTCTCGCGCTCACGCTGTTCACCCTCTTCTTTTTCCGCGACCCGGAACGGATTGTCGCGCAGGGCAAAGGCGTCGTCGTCTCTCCGGCGGACGGCAGGGTGATCGTGGTCAAGGACACCTTTGAGCCCGACTATCTCAAACAGAACATGAAACAGGTCAGCATTTTCCTGTCCGTTTTCAACGTGCATGTGAACCGCGCGCCCTATGGCGGCAGGGTCGAGGTCATCAGGTACAATCCCGGCAAATTCCATATTGCGTCGGTGGACAAGGCCTCTCTGGAGAACGAGCAGACCGCAATGATCATTACGGACGGAAAAAACAGGATCCTGGTGAAGCAGATCGCCGGACTCATTGCCAGGCGGATCGTTTGCTACGCGAAACCCGGGGATACGCTCGCAACGGGCGAGCGCTACGGTCTGATCCGCTTCGGCTCCCGCGTGGACATCTTTCTTCCCAAGGATGCCGAGCTCAGGGTCAAGGTCGGCGACCGGATCAAAGGCGCCAGGGACATCATCGGGGTCCTCAAATGAGAAAAGGGATCTACGTTCTTCCGAATCTCATGACGCTCACGAGCATGTTCTTCGGTTTTTACTCCGTCGTGGCTTCCTTTAATTCCGATTACGAAAGAGCGGCCTGGTCCATCATGCTGGCAACCGTCTTCGACGTACTCGATGGATGGGTGGCGAGGATCACCCATACGGCAACGCGTTTCGGGATCGAGATGGATTCGCTGGCGGACGTGATCTCTTTCGGTGTAGCGCCGGGTGTCCTCGTTTATACATGGACGCTCCAATCCTTCGGTCGGGTCGGGTGGCTCGGTTCCTTTTTTCTTGTCGCCTGCGCCGCGCTCAGGCTTGCGCGGTTCAACGTCCAGATGGGCAGCACCGAGAAAAAGCACTTCACCGGGCTCCCGACGCCGGCAGCCGCCCTTGTGATAGCAACGACGGTGCTTGCATATGAAAATGTCATAGAAATTCTCGAACACCTCAAGCTCGGCCGGCTGGCTGATATGGTGGGCAAGGATTACTGGGTGCTCGCCCTTACGTTCATCCTGGCCGGGCTCATGGTGAGCAACATCACCTACCACAGCCTGAAAGAGACGAACCTGAAGGAGCGCAGGCCCTTCGGGCTTCTGGTCATCATCGCGGCGTTTCTGGCGGTTGTGGCATATCATCCCGCGCTCGTGCTGTTCCTCGTTTCGCTTTCGTATGTTCTCGTGGGCATTGCAGAGGCGCTGTATAAACTGCTCGCGGGACAAAAGGCCGCTGCATCGTAAACCAAGAAGGTGTCTTCTCACCTTCTCTACTTCTTAATTATTATCATTATCCTGCATCCTGCATTGTGCATCATAGGCAGGGAGGTTTTTATGACTACACACATAAAAATATTTGACACTACGCTCCGCGACGGGGAACAGTCCCCGGGCGCGAGCATGAACGTTGAAGAAAAGGTGACGTTGGCAAAACAGCTGGCGAGGCTCGGGGTGGACATCATCGAGGCCGGATTCGCCATCAGTTCGCCCGGGGATTTTGAGGCAATCAAGCGGATCGGCGCGGAGGTGGAGGGGCCGGTCACGTGCAGCCTTGCACGGGCGAAGAAGGAAGACATCGACCGGGCCTGGGAGGCGCTCAAGGACGCGCCGAAGAAACGTATTCACACGTTTCACTCGACGTCGGATATCCATCTGAAACATCAATACCGGATATCGCGTGAAGAGGCGCTGAAACGTTCGGTGGAAATGGTCAGGCATGCCCGGTCCTATGTGGACGACGTGGAATTCTCTCCCATGGACGCCACGCGGACCGACACGGCATACCTCCTTGAGGTGGTCGAGGCGGTGATCGCGGCAGGCGCGACGACCGTGAACATCCCCGATACCGTGGGCTACGCCATGCCCGAGGAGTTCGGCGCGCTTATTAAAGAGATCAAGACCAGGGTTAAAAATATCGACAAGGCGGCGATCTCGGTCCATTGCCACAACGACCTGGGGCTGGCTGTCGCGAATGTGCTGTCGGCGATCAGGAACGGCGCGACACAGGTGGAGTGCACCATCAACGGCATCGGCGAGCGGGCAGGCAACTGCTCTCTGGAAGAGGTGGTGATGTCGCTCCGCACGAGGAGGGACATTTTCAACGCTGATACGAACATCCGGACCGAGGAGATCATCCGTTCGAGCAGGCTGGTTACGAAGATCACGGGCATCCAGGTGCAGCCGAACAAGGCGATCGTGGGCGCGAACGCGTTCGCGCACGAATCCGGCATCCACCAGGACGGGCTCTTGAAAGAGCGGACCACGTACGAGATCATGACACCCGAATCCATCGGCCTGGTAAAAACGAACCTTGTTCTGGGCAAGCACTCGGGCAGGCACGCTTTCCGCGACCGGCTGAAAGAAATAGGCTATGAGCTTTCGGACGACGAGCTGAACCGCGCCTTCGAGCGCTTCAAGCGTCTCGCGGACCAGAAGAAGGAAGTGTTCGACGAAGACCTTGAAGCCATCATCTCCGACGAGGTCCAGCATATCAAAGAAGTCTATATCCTGAAAAGCCTGCGGTCCGAAAGCGGAACGGGCACAACACCCACGGCCACGGTGGAGATGGAGATCATTGGCAAATCCGTCAAGCAGACGGGCCACGGCGACGGCCAGGTGGATGCGGTGTACAAGACGATCGCCGCCATTACCAAGACGAAAAGCAGGCTTGACACCTATCTTGTCAAGGGCATCACCGGCGGCACGGATGCGCTCGGCGAAGTGACGGTGAAGCTCGAGGAAGGCGGCAAGAAGGTCACGGGCCACGGCGCGGACACGGACATCATCGTCGCCAGCGCCAAGGCGTATATCAACGCGCTCAATAAACTGGAGTACTGGAAGAAGGGGAAGGCGAAGAACAGCTAATTAGTGCGGAATGCCCCCGATAAATACATTCGAGGGCAGGCTCCATGCGGGATAAAAAAGAATAACCGCAGAGCTGGCAGAGTCTAACATTCATCCTTTCCCTTTTGAGGGAGAGGCATGAGGTGAGGGTTCTTAATGACGACCTGACTTCGTGAAAGGAGAAACCATGAAAAGAAAACCAGCATTGATACTTTCATTTATATTGGTATCCGCCGTAGTCGCAGTTTTGTCCGGATGCAAGCAGGGGGTTCCCGCGGTAACCGTCAAGGTTCCGGAGGCAACGCTTTCCCCTATGATCGTCGGATCGGCATCGGTCTTCATGGACATTGTCAATAACGGAAGCGGTGATGATATGCTTAAGGCTGCGCATGCAGAGATAGCGGGTGCGATCACGGAACTGCACGATGTACAAGAAGGGAAAATGATCAAAGTCAAAGGGATCCGCATTCCAGCGCAGGGAACAACCGCTCTGAAACCCGGCACTTTTCATATTATGATATTCAATATGCCCAGAGACACAAAGAAAGGGTACCGGTTTACCCTTGCTCTGACATTCGAAAAATCAGGCCTGATAAAGATGCCGGTAACGTTGTCTTCCACTTCTTCTCATTCTTCTGAGTCGTCAATGGACCACACAGCACATGGCCATTGACCTCAAATTCCAGCTTTGGCCCGCATCTTTCGTTGCGAAAAACAACGATGTTCCCCCTCAAATTATAATTTGAAGTTGACCTGTATCTTGCGAAACGGTACCATACTCTCCTGAGATATTCTTCTGTGGTGACTTTAAAGGTCGGTCGTTGATTTTAATAAAAACACATTTTCAGGAAGGAGAGATCTATGAAGAAAAGATATGTTGTCTCAACCGTAGTCTTAGCACTTGGGGCGTTGAGTTTTATAAGCGTTACGAGTGCTGATCCAAAGACGGGGGCCGCTGCGCCAGCCGGAAAGACGTACAGCGGCATGGTGTATGTCGCGGGAATGGGAGGGCACTTCGCCAAGGCGGATGTGACCGTCGATCCAGGCAATGCGAATGAGCCGGTAAAGATCAATAATCTTGACCGTGTGGTCATTGGCGATAAAACAACGCATCCTACCCATGATGCGCGTATCGATGTGAACGACCGGAACGTGCTGTTCTGGTCAACCTATGTTCTCGATCCAAATAAGAAAATGCACATTGGCAAGAGCGATCTCAAGACGGGCAACGTCGTAAAGGACATCGTCCTGACCCCTGACCCGAGGTCACTCGGTGAAAAACCGCCGCTCTATTGCGCATCGGGCCAGAGCAAAAAATATTTCATGCCCATATTCATGGGGCAGGAAGGCTACGTCGACGTGGTCGATAAGGCAAGCATGGATACCAAGCACCGCGTTTGGCTGAGCGATCTTGGATACGCCAAGGGCACTTATAAGTATACGCACGGCATCAACTCTCCTGACATGAAATCGTTCCTTCTCGTACTCAATCAGGCAAAGGAAGGAAAAGGCAGCGGCGATATCGATTTTATTCTTGTCGATATGAAGGCCCTGGAGGGAGGGAAGTTCAAGCAGATCGCGAAGGCCACGCTGAAAGGCGTGCCGGAAAAGACGCTCACGTTCCGGGGCTATTTTTCCAATGACGGAAAACGCATCTATCAATCCGCGGGCGACCGCCTCTGGGTCCTTGATGCAAAGAAGCTGACGCAGGTGGATGAGAAGATGATGCCCGAAGGATCGCAGCTCCACGATGTCCAGACCACCCTGGACGACAAATATGCGCTCCTGACCGTGCGCTCCGTCACGGCGGGCTGCGATGCCGATGGAAAGCCGATCGTGAAGGACGGGAAGGAAGTCGATATTACCGACGGCACACTGATGCTCTATGATGCCGGGGCGAAAAAGATGTCCGACAAATCAACATCCGTCTGCCTGTCGTGCCACAAGGGCATGGGTCTTGGCGACAAGAACGCCGTTCTCTGCGGTCTTGACACGAACTGGAAGAAGTAATTTAACAATCCTTAGAATGCTATTGTCTATGGACTTTCTCTGCGGGATCGCCCGCAGAGAAAGTTTTTTTTAGATTCATGACGGCAACGCGGTTGCCTTGGTCCAAACCATGTCTGATCGATTTACCCTGATATCCATTGCTCTGCGGAACCTGCTCCGGCGTCCGCTCCGGACGATCATTCTCGTCGCCGCACTCTCCCTCATGGTCGCGGCCCTGGTCTTTGCGCTCTCCTTTGTCATGCGCGTCAATGCAAGCATCCAACTCACCTCGGAACGGCTCGGCGCCGACCTGCTGATCGTGCCTGCGGGGTCACGGGGGGCGGCTGAGGACATCCTTGTCGAGAACCGCGCACGGTCGTTCTCCATGGACAGATCATTCATCGATAAGATCAGGAAGGTTGACGGCATCGATAAGGTCTCCTATCAGACCTATCTCGTTACGCTGACCGGGATGTGCTGCTCTGTTCCGGAATCTATGGTAGTGGCCTTTAATCAGGAAACCGACTTCATTGTAACGCCGTGGCTCAAGAACAAGCTTGGACGGAAGCTCCAGCGGGGAGAGGCCATCGTGGGCAGCGAATCGGCCTATAACATCTCGCTCGGGCTGGTGAACGTCGAGGGGAAGCTCTTCGGGAACGTGTTCCGCATGGTCGGCGTTCTTGATAAAACAGGCAGCGGGCTCGATACCGCCGTGTTCATCAGCGATGATAATATTAACGATATTATCCAGAATAGCAAGGCAGACATAAAACGGGACCATATCTCGGTCATCTTTGCAAAGATCAAAAAAGGCGCGAATGCCTATACGATCATGTCGGAGATCGAGAACAACATCATCGAAGTGGACGTGGTGATGCGCAAGGACATCGGCAAGAGCCTGCTGAACACCCTGGGGGACATCAGCAAGATCTTCTATCTCACCATGGTCCTGGCGACCGCGCTCTCGCTGTTCCTCGCAAGCGCAGGATGTGCTTCTCTTTTGAACGAACGCAAGAGAGAAGTCGGGATCATGAGGGCGCTCGGTGCAAAAGAGAAGCACATCCTGCGCTTGTTTCTCTTCGAAGTTCTCGCGCTCGGAACAGTGGGGAGTATTATCGGGATCATGGCGGGCACGATGCTCTCACTCGTGCTGGCGAAAAGCTTCTCGATCCTGAAGAACCTTCCGGTTGAACTCGGCATGGGAAGTCGCACGATCATTGCCGCTGCCGGCTTGCTGTTCGGGACGGGCATTTGCGCGCTCGGAGCGCTTTCACCCATCCGGAGGCTCAAGAAACTCGAGCCGTTGTTCGTTATTAAACAGGAGTGATCAGTGCCCCAGATAGCTCTTCACAATGTCACCAAGACGTATAAACTGGGAAGTCAGTCCATTCATGCGGTGAACAATGCCACGCTCGTGATCGAAAAGGGAGAATTCATCTCGATCGTCGGGCACTCGGGTTCCGGGAAGACGACCCTGCTTTCACTTATCGGTGGGATCACCAACCCGTCCTCCGGCACGATCTTGTTCGAAGATAAAGATATATTTTCCCTTGAGAGCGACCTGCTCTCGGAATACCGCTGTGAAAAGGTCGGTTTCATGTTCCAGTTTGCCAGCCTCCTGCCGATGCTCACCGTGCGGGAAAATCTTCTCCTGCCCACGGCGTTCTCGGCAACGAAGGGTCAGGGTGGAGGCGCCGGACAAAAAGCCGCCGCGCTGCTCGGCATGGTCGGCCTTGCCGACAAGGTCGAAGCGTATCCGTCCCAATTGTCCGGGGGCCAGCAGCGCCGGGTCGCGATCGCCAGGGCTTTCATGAACTACCCTGCGGTTGTTCTCGCCGATGAACCGACCGGGGACCTCGATGAAGAGACCGAGATGGACATGATGGACTTCTTCAAAACGATGAACCGCACACACGGCGTGACCTTTATCATGGTCACGCACAATACCGACCTCGCCAAACAGACCGCTCGTCAGATCAGAATGCATCAGGGATCTATCCAGGAAAAGTAGCCATTATCGTCATCCTCTCCCCTTGAGGGAGAGGACTGAGGTGAGGGGATATGCCGGTAGCCGCGGACTTCAGCCCGCGCATTCATCCGCAGATTCCGCAGATAAATCGGATTAAAATATTTAGACGTTGCATCTATTTCATCCTCTCCCCTTGAGGGAGAGGACCGAGGTGAGGGGAGCTG
>Ga0209641_10001369_pt1 | contig 21911 bp, 24 predicted proteins | sample RifCSP16_1_FD_184022 | JGI IMG/M metagenome (GOLD analysis project Ga0209641, IMG submission 184022) | Soil microbial communities from Rifle, Colorado - Rifle CSP2_sed 16_1 (SPAdes) (version 2) | ecosystem: Environmental > Terrestrial > Deep subsurface > Rock core/Sediment | place: Rifle... | reverse complement strand
CCCTATCCCGCCCCAATCTTTCTGCGGCCTGAAGCAGGGGTGTGCCCACCTGCAGGCCGGGAAGGTTTCCGGCTGCGCCATTACGCGTCAGAATCTCGATGTGGAGACCCCCCGGCCGGAACTCGAGCGCGATGGCTCCGACAATCAAGTCCCGGTACTCGGCGACCAAGACAACCCTGCCACTGGCAGGCTCATTGAGTGCGGAGAGGATTTCCATGGAGACCCTTCCCGCAAGCCCGCCATAGCCATCAAAAGGCCGAGTCAAGTCCGTAGGCTCAAGGAGTCGGACGGTGGCCTGGGGGCGCGAGTCGGACCGCATTCCGGTGAGGGTCTGGGCGCGATTGGATAAGCCCCAATGTGAGAACCATCACGGAACCCTCGATTAATCCCCCGATGAAGCGCCCTGCGCACGCGCGGGCCTGCGCGCGTTGGCCTCCAATGCCTTTTTATCCGAATTGCTCCCCTTGGCGCTCGGGATGCACCGGATGTCCACCGCAATGAGCGGGCGCTCTCGCCCGCCCGAGGACGCCTCGCCCCTGCGGGGGCCTTGAGGCGTCGTTCGACTTCGTGGCGGTCGCCGTCGTCCTTGCCGCCGCCCTCGTGGGCGCCGCGGTCTCCGCGCGCCTGCGCCAGTCGGCGATACTCGGCTACCTCGCGGTCGGCGTGCTCCTCGGGTGGCTCGCGACCGAGCACCTCACGCCCCGCTACGGAATCCAGATCATCGACAACGAGTCCATTGCGATGCTCTCGGACCTTGGCGTCGCGTTCCTCCTCTTCTTCGTCGGCCTCGAAGTGTCGGTCTCGAGGCTGCGCTCCGCGGGCCGCCCGGCCGCCGTGCTTGCCATCGCGGACGTGGCGGTGCTCTACTTCTCGGGCACGCTCCTCGGGTTCGCGCTCGGCTGGTCCCTCCAAGACACCCTGTTCCTCGCCGGGATCCTCGCCATGTCCTCGGTCGGGGTGGCGGCCAAGTCGCTAACGGACATGAAGCGGCTCGCCAACGACGAGACCGCCACGCTCCTCGGGATGATGATCGTCGAGGACTTCATTACGATGATCATCCTCGCGGTCACGACCGCCTGGGCCGTGGGCGCCTCGGACTCGGGGACGATCACGCAGTCCCTGCAGGCCGTCGCGATCGTCTACGGCGCGCTCATCGCGCTCGCACTCGTCGTGGTCCCCCGGGTCTACCGGAGGATCGAGCGCGTCCGCAACGACGAGGTCTTCGCGCTCCTTGCGCTTGGCCTCATTTTCGCCTCGGCCGCGCTTGCCGAGACCTACGGGATGCCCTTCATCATCGGGACGTTCTTCATCGGGATGTCCTTTGCCGAGACCCGCCTCTCCGAGCGGCTCACGTTGCGGCTCTCGACGATGCGGGACGCCTTTGTCGGTGTCTTCTTCCTCATGTTCGGCGTGAAGATCCAGCTCTCGACCGCCGCCGACAGCCTCTGGATCGTTGCTGCCGCAGTGGTGCTCGTCCTCTTCGACGAGGTTTTCATCCTCGGCGCGATGTCGGTTTTCATCGGCTTCAAGGGCCGGGCCGCCGCACTCATCGGTGCTTCGGCGGTGGGCCGGGGCGAAGACTCGATCATCTTCGCAAACATCGGCGCGGGGCTCACGCACCCCGCCGGGACTGCCCTTGCGGGCACTCCCGTCCTTTCAAGGCACCTTGAGCTCTACCCGATCGCGGGGGGCGTGTCGCTCGTAACCTCCGCGCTTGTCCCCGTCGCGCTCAAGCACGCGAACGCGCTGGCGCGCGTGGGCGCCGCGCTCATCCCGAGGTCCCTTACCCACTCGACCGGCGTGGTCGGCGAGTTCATCCGGGAGGCCCACCTTACGCACCGCCACACGGGCCTGCGCCCCCGCCCTGGCTGGATGGCCTGGGGGGTCGCCGCGTACCTCGCGCTTGTCATGGCCACGCTCCTTTTGCCCGGGCTCTTCGGCCTCGCCCTTGCCGCCGCGGGCGCAGGTGTGGCGGCCCTCCTTGCCCGCGGGTTCTTCCACGACGCCGTGGACCGGCTTCCTGACACGAGGGTCGGCCAGCAGCACTCCTCCGAGGAGGCACGCCGCGCGATCGCGCGCCACATGGCCTTCACGGTCGGCGCGCTCTTTGTGCTCGTCGACCTCATTGCGGCGAGCTTCTCCTACGACCCCTTTGCCACGCTCGCCCTCGTGGTCTTGGCGGTGATCGCGATCGCCGCGGCCTCCGCGAGGTCCGTGCGCCACTTCACGCTCGTGCGCCCCCGTGAGAGCGCCCGGCAGCTCGTCGCGGCAGCCCGCGGCGTGCAGCGCGCGAGGATGCGGCGCAAGTATGATGCCGCACCCGAGGGCGAAGGCCCCACCCCGGCCGTGGGGCTGCGTTCGGTCAGGGAGCTGAGGTGGCCCGCCGCGCCGGCGGGCGGGGCACCCCCGGATGCGGGCTCCGCGTCCCTCCCCCCAAGGCCCTGACCCCGATGCCATCGAACGGCTCCCGGAGCGTCGGAAGGACTCTTTATCTGGCCTGCTGAGCCTCATTCGCGCGTGGTCGGTGCGGCCGCCCCATCCAGAGGGGCAGGGGAGGGACTACCTTCAGCGAAACCGGCGATCGAGACCGGCGCGCTCACCCGCACCTTCGACCGCTTCACCGCGCTCGACGGCCTCACCCTTTCGATCCCAAGGGGGGCGTTCTTCGGGTTCCTCGGACCCAACGGCTCGGGGAAGACGACGACGATCAAGATCCTCGCCGGGCTCCTTAGGCCGACGAGCGGCTTCGCCCGGGTGGCGGGCTTTGATGTCGTCGAGCGCCCGCTCGAGGTCAAGCGCCGCATCGGCCTCCTTTCGGAGGACCTCACGCTCTACGAGCGCCTTACGGGGCGCGAGCTCCTCGAGTTCTCGGGGCGCCTCCACGCCGTCGCGCCCGATGTGATCCGCAAGCGCTCCGAGGAGCTCCTCTTCCTCCTCGACCTCGAGGAGCGCGCCGACGAGATGCTGATCGACTACTCACAGGGGATGAAGAAGAAGGCGACCCTGGCAGCCGCCCTCCTCCACGACCCAGAAGTGCTCCTGCTCGACGAGCCCTTCAACGGTGTAGACCCCGTTTCCGCGAGGGTGATCAAGGGCATCCTGGGGAAACTTGCCCGGACCAACACGACGGTCTTCCTGTCGTCGCACATCCTCGAGGTCGTCGAGAAGCTGTGCACGGAGGTCGCCGTGGTCCACCACGGCCGCCTCGTCGGGAAGGGGCCGCTCGAGGAGTTGCGCGAGCGCGCGAAGCTTGGGGGCTCGACCTCGCTTGAGGAGGTCTTCCTGAAGCTGGTCGAGGCGCCCGAGAGGGAGGGGGCGTTGAGCTGGAAGCAGTGAGCGCCATGAGGCCCTGCGCGATCGCCAACCAGCGCACCCTGCTCTGGCTTAAGTGGCGCGTGACGGCGAACTCGTACCGCAGGGCGCTGAGGCGGCGCCGGGGGTGGCTCACTTTCGCCGGACTTGCGCTCGCCTTCACTGTCGAATGGCTCGTGTTCGCGGGCCTCGTCGCTGCGGTCGGCTACCTCAAGGCGGCGGGCTTTGTGCAGCCCCCGGGCTTCGAGTGGACGGCGGTCGCGCTCCTGCCGCTCTACCTGCTCCTGCTCTTGCCCTCGGCCACGGGCGTCGAACTCCAGACGCAGGTCGAGGCGCGCAAGCTCCTGCCGTACCCCGTGCGCGTCCGGGAGTTGTTCCTCGGCGCGGCGCTCGGGCGAACCTTGGGCCTCCTCGCTCCTGTGCCGTTCCTCGTCCCGCCGGTTGTGGCCGCCTTCGTGCTCTCGTCGTCGGGCGCCGCGGGGATGGCTCCGGGTCTTCTGGCCCTCGGCCTCCTCCTCCTCCAGGGGGTCTTCCTCTCGCAGCTCATCGCGATCACGTTCCAGTCCTCCGTGGCTTCGAGGCAGGGCCGGGACGCCCTCGCATTCGCCGGCGTCTTCATCGCCATGCTCGGCTGGGCGGCGCTCCAGCTGTGGGTATTTGGCAACCTCGGCTCGCGCGAAGCCCTCCTCTCACGGGTGTCGGAGGGGAACCTTCCTCCAGTCCTCGTCGGACGGGTTTTGGCCGACCCCTGGGGCGCAGGCGGCCTTTGGGCGATGGGGCTGCTCGCGGCCGAGACTCTCGCCACCTTTGTGGCCGGCACGGCGCTTTCCCATTACTTCCTCAACATCCGGGTGGCCTCGAGGCCCGCGGCGAGGGCCGTCCGCGCCATCGAGGTCCAGGCGCTGCCCCTCTCGCCCCACGCGAACCTCCTCCTGTGGAAGGACAGGATCTACCTGAAACGCGACCCCCTCGTCAGGGCGGCAGCCTACGGGACGCTGATGCTCGTCGTAGTAGCCATCGTCTCCTCCGCAACCACACGTGTGGCCGACCCGCGCACGGCGGGCGCCTTCTTCCTCGCGGTGTTCAGCTTCGTCGCGCCCTGGACTTTCCTATCGGGGCTCGGCGCAAACCTATTCGGAGCCGAAGACGGGCTCTCGTTCCTCCTCGCCTCGCCAGCCGACCGCCGCGAATTCCTGCGGGCGAAGGCCGTCTTCCTCGTAGTCGTTGCCGCGATCGTGAGCGCAGCGACGCTCATCGGTTGCGCCCTGATTTTCAACCGGGCAGACCTCCTGCCCGTTGCGCTTTCCTCGACCGTCGCAATTGCCGTCGGGCTCACGGCCGCAGGGATGCTCTCCAGCGCGTTTTTCCCGAGCCCGGTCTCGCGCGAGGGGTTCCGCCGCAAGACCGTGTCGGGCGCGGGGCTGGGGGTGTTCAGCGCCTTGGGGCTCCTCTTCCTGGTGCCCGTAGCGCTTGCAAACGGCGTCCCGGCGGCCCTTGGCAACCGGCTGCTCCTGTTGGGGACCGTGCCGCTCGCCTTCGCCCTCGAGGTAGCCCTGCTCTACACGAGCGTGGGGGAGGCGGCGCGGAAGGTCGAGGCGGACGAGGGCGAGATCCTCTTGAGGGTCAGGGCATAGGCACGGGCGCCGCCTCGCGCCGCTTGCATGCGAAGGGTTATACCGAGCCTCCTTTACAACCTGTTGATGCCTCCACGGAGCCGCAGGGTGGCGCGGGAAGATCGGCAGATGGCCGCGATCCGCCGGTACCTCGCCGACCCTGTCTACCGCGCGCGCGTGAACCGGGCACGGAGTTTCCCCGAGGGCCCCAAGGCTGGCCGCAGGAAAAAGGGGCGGAACGGCCGCCACGTTGACGGGGCCGACCTCATTCCGCTCAATTTCAAGCACCGTCGGATGACGGATGCCGAATTCGAGGCCCTCCTTCGCAAGGCCGACGACCCGGACACGCAGAGGAGGATGGACCGGATGCTGCAGGGTCGGACCGCCGTAGAATACGTCAAGGACCTGCGGGAAGCTCTTGCCGCGCGGGGGGAGCCCAGAGGGAAGCGTTAGTCCAACACGAGTCGGCCGCGCCGGGGGGTGAGCTTCGCCCTGCGGACGAATTCTGCGGGGTCGAGGATTAGCGGGGTGCGCAGCCCGCGGAGGTCATTGGCGCGGGCAAGGTGACCGACGGTGGATGGCCTGAGGATGTCTTTCCGGTTCCAGCTCACAAACGCATCCACGCCGGAGAGGACCGCAAAGGCCAGGTGCTCGGCATCGGGGCCTTTCAGGCCGCAGACTTTCGTGTAGAGCGCCTTGAGCGCTGCCGCCTCCCGGGTCCGAGGAAGTTCCAGGTTGACAAGCTCGAGGTAGAGGGCCACGGACCCGCGGGAGCGCCGCTCCACCGGAGCTGCGCCAAACTCGTTGCGCAGCGCAGCGCTCCCGGCAACCGCGAGAGCCCGGGCGCGGAGGAGCCCGATGAACGTGCCGGTTGGAGCCCGGAGGGGGCCCCTCTGGTATGCCGCGATGTAGACATTGGTGTCCAGGTACGCCGAGCGCACGAGGACGGTCATGCGCCGCCCGGCCCAGTGCGGCTTATTGAGCCTTGCTTGAAAGAAATCACGATTCTCTCATTCCATCATGCGGGGTGCGCGCGCTGAGGGCGGAAGGCGCCAGCTCAAGCGGATCGCCCACTATGGGCGCGACTATTCGCCCGTCACGTAGTACAACGCCCCGTCCCTTACGCGGGTGGGGAGCCGGATCAGCCTCGACTGGGGGGGCGCGGGTCCGGCGAGCTGCTTTCCGGAGTCGCGGGCGAAGCAGGCGCCGTGCCACTGGCACTTGACCTGACCGCCGTTGAGTTCGAGGGGGCCACCGAGGTGGGTGCACACATCAATGGCGGCGACGAATTTGTCGCCTTCGCGGTAGACGATCGCGGGGCGTCCGAAGAAGTCGACGCGTATCACGCGGTCTGCGTTCACATCATCGGTTTTTGCAAGAAGGTGCTGCATGGGTTGTGCCTCAGGCATCACTACACCTATCATAGTATTAAACTACAAACTTCATATCGTCGAAGTCGCTCCCACCGCCAGGAGCGACCCCTTCAAGGCCACGCCCGGAGAAATGCCCACGATGCAAACCGCCCGGAGCCCCAGCCAGTCGCCGAGGGGGGCGCAGAAGCCCCTCTGCCCGACCGGCGAGCTCATGGACTTCCTCGGGCGGCGCCACATGATGCACATCCTGCGGATGTTCGGGACGCGCGACACGCTGCGCTTCAACCAGATTGCAAGGGAGCTGCACTCGAGCCCCAACACGCTTTCCCTGCGCCTCAACGAGCTCGCGGAGGCCGGGGTCCTCGCGCGGCAGGTGTTCGCGGAGGTCCCGCCGCGCGTGGACTATTCGCTCACCGAAAAAGGACGCGCGCTGCTCGAGGGCGTGATGGCGTTCGACGCGTACCTCAAGCGATATCGATGAGACGTGGCCACCAAGCATGCTCTACAAGGCGCCGCCCGCACGCTCGGGGCCCGAGGCCGCCCGCAGATCGTTATAAATAACAAGGATTATCTATCAAGATAACGGCAGTTATGGTGATGAGATTCGTCGACCGCGAGGAGGATCTGGAGGCGCTACGGCGCACCCTTGACCACGGCCCATCATTGATCCGCGTCTACGGCAGGCGCAGGCTCGGCAAGACGGAGATGCTGACCCGCCTCTGCCGCGAGCGCCGGGGTACCTACCTCCTTGTCGAGGAAGGCGACCTCGGCCACCAACTGCGCTCCCTCGCCCAACAACTCCCTCCGAGCGGCGGTCCGCTGCCTTCACCCTTCCCAACATGGCCGGAGGTCCTCGAGCGCATTGCAAAGCTGCGCACCCCGTTCGTCGTCCTCGACGAGTTCCAGCGGTTGGTGAGGAAGGGGTCGCCCCTCGAATCGCAGTTGCAGCACCACTGGGATTCGGTCCTCAGCAAGCGCGGCCCCTCCCTGGTCCTTTGTGGAAGCAGCGTCGGGATGATGCGTCGGCTTACCCGGAGGCCCCAGGCGCCCTTGTTCGGGAGGCTGCACGCCGACTTGCACCTCCGACCGCTCGGCTACGCGGCGGTGCGGGAACTCTACCAGCGCGCTCCCGAGGAGGAGCGAATCCGCCGGTATGCCGTGTTTGGTGGGACTCCGTTCTACCACACGTTTTCGGTTGGGCGAGGCCTCGATGAGGCCCTCACGGACGCGCTTCTGTCGCGGGGAGCACCGCTCCTGGACGAGCCCCTGAATCTCCTGCGGCTCGAGATTGGAACCCCGGACCGGTACCATTCGCTCATGGAGGAGATTGGCCGGGGGACCCACGACCTCCCGGCGCTGGAAGCGAGCTTCCGGACCCCCTCGGGGCGGCTGACGCCCTACATTGCCCTCCTGCGCGACGACCTTGACCTGATTCGTATGGAAAACCCCGTTGGTGGTCCAAAGAAACGCGCGCGATATGTCTTCGCCGACCCGTTCTTTGCATTCTACTACCGGTTTGTCCCCGAGGTCCGGCCGTTGATCGAGGCAGGGTCGGCCGCTGACGCCCTGGTGCGGATACAGGAGGGCTTGGAAGCGCATGTGGGGCGAGTCTTCGAACGCGTGGCGGCAGAGGCACTCATGCGACTTAACGGCAGCGCGTGGCGGGGGGTGAAGATTGAGTTCCAGGAAATCGGCCGTTGGTGGAGCCGGCGGGGTGAGGAGGTGGACCTCGTCGCCCGGGGCGGCGCGGAGGTCCTCGCAGGCGAGGTGAAGTGGGGCGGGGGTCCGATGAAACCGGGCGTACTTTGGTCGCTCGAGAGGAAGGCGGACGGCCTTGACCGGCCCGCCGCGATGCCCTTGCGGTTCGTCTTCGCCTCCAGGCACGGGTTCACGGCGGCGATGCGGAGGGAGGCAGGGGCGAGGGGGGCCATCCTCTTCGACCTTGCGGATCTGACGGAGGTGTTCTCGCGGGCGCGCCCGAGTGGTGACCGACCCTCCAGACGTGAGCGGCCCCGATGAGGGGCTCCTCTCCATCTTGACCCCCTTTGGGTCCAGGGGGTTCCTTGTGTGGCGTGCGTTGGGAACGCTTGGCAGAATTCCAATCGCTCACCGGGCAGAGGTTAAGGCTTGCCGGCAAGGCGCGCCGCGATTGCCGTCCCAACCTCGCTGCACTTCGCGCTGCCGCCGAGGTCGTAGGTCAGCGTCTTGCCCTCCGCGAGCACCTGCTCCACCGCGCCTTCCACGGCCCTGGAAGCCTCGCGCGCCGCCTTGTCGCCCTTCTTCTCGGCGAGGTAGTCGAGCATCTGGACGGTGGCGAGCGCCGTGGCCATCGGGTTCACCTTGTCCTGCCCCGCGTGCTTGGGCGCTGACCCGTGGATCGGTTCGAACATCGCGTGGCGCTCGCCGATGTTGCCGGAGGCGGCCATCCCCATGCCTCCCTGGAGGACGGCGGCAAGGTCCGTCGATATGTCGCCCATCATGTTCGAGGTAACGGCCACATCGAAGAACTCGGGCTGGCGGATGAGCCACTGCTGGAAGGCGTCGATGTAGGCGTAGTCGCGCTCAATCCCGGGGTACCCGGCGGCGACCTCGTCGAACACCTGGCGGAAGAGCTGGCAGCCGCGCAAGACATTCGACTTGTCCACACAGGTGACACGGTGCTTGCCGTCCAGGATTGCGCCCTTGCGCTTCTTGGCGATTTCGAAGGCGAAGCGGATGACCCGTTCGCTCCCCTTGCGCGTAATCAGGCGCACGTCCGTCGCGACCTCGGTCACGCCGCCGCGCGTGAGGTGCCCGTGCGTGTTCGAGTAGAGGTCCTCCGTGTTCTCGCGGACGATGACAAAGTCGACCTTGCCGGGCTCCCACACCTGCTTGAAGCCGTCGTGGATCTTGTGGAGGACGCCCGGGTAGAGCTTCGTGGGCCGCACATTTGCGTACAGGTCGAGGCCGAAGCGGACACCAAGGACGAGCGAGCCGCCCGCGAGCGCGCCGTCGGGCTTCGAGACGCCGGGCCAGCCGACGGCGCCAAGCAGGATCGCGTCGGAGTCGTCGCGCAGGCGCTCGAAGGAGCCGTCCGGCCAGTCCTTGCCGTGCTCCTTGTAGTAGAGGGCGCCCCCCGGGATCTCGATGAATTCGAGGGAAAGGCCGAATGCGCTTTCCGCGGCCTTGAGGACCTTCACCCCTTCGCGGACGACCTCGGGGCCGACCCCGTCGCCGGGCAGGAGGTAGAGCTTGTGGGCCATCGGGGTGGAAGTCCGCGCGAGGCGGATAAGGGTTGGGGGCGGGCGGATTTGCGCTACTTTCTTACCCTAGCGCTTTCACTCACCCCCCTGTCGAACTTATATGCCTGGCCGCGCTCAATCGGGACGCAGGGCTGTCAAAGTGATCGAGACGCACACCCCCTCCATTACCCGAGAGCCGATCCCGCTTGACAAGTACCCGAAAGGGTACCTCGCCATCCTGGACCGGGAGATCATCGACCACGACCTGAGCTTCCCGAAGCTCGTGGCTCGGATGCGCAGGAAGGGGCTGTACGACCGGGTCATCTTCACGGGCATCCCGCAGCGAGTCGGATTCCCTCGCAGAAAGTAGGCCTTCTCCAATGGGCCGAATACCAACCCTTCCAGCACGGGGACGCCGTCTCCGATGCGAGGCCGATTCTTACAGCCCTTGTAGAGGTGGCAGGCCGGCGCCTGCGAGCCTTTGCCTTGGTCGATTCCGGGTCGGACGTGTCGTTCCTCCCGCGATTCCTGGCCAAGGACCTGCGGTGCTTGCCGGACACCTATGACCTCCCCTACGAGGCGGGCGGTCGCACCTTGATGGCAGGGGACGTGATGGCCCGAGTCGACCTTCACCTGTCGGAGGGCGTGGTCAGGATTCCCCTTGCGGCCTTCCTCATCCCCGGACCGGAGCATGACTTCCCCTTCCTGGTACTCGGGCAGGAGCCACTCTTTCACATGGCTGAGGTCCGGTTTCGGGCCTGGGAGGGTCGTCTCGGATTGATGGAACGGAAACATCGGTGGCTGGAAGGCCGCTACGGCGGGCCCGTAGGCCCCCTCACGTCGAGCAGGGAGTTCAATGGCGCGAGGTGACGCGCGAGCCTCGAGATCATTGGCGACGCCGCGAGCGAGCGAGTCGCTGGGCCCATTCGCTACGCAGCACCCCAAGGCCCACATCATCGCGCCACTGCCCGCGGAAGAAGGCGTTCCTCCGCATGAGCACCTCTTCCTTGAGCCCCGCCTTTGCAAGGACCCGCCGTGACGCCAGGTTATCGGCAAAAGCCATCGCCCACACGCGCTCGGCCCCCAGCTTTCCAAAAGCAAAGTCGACGAGTCCGAGCGCGGCTTCGGTGGCGATCCCTTGGCCCCGGTACGGTCTGCCCACCCAGTACCCGAAGAACGCGCGGCGCTCCTTGAGGTTCCAGGAGAGGTGGCAGCAGCCGACGACCTCCCCGTCCACCTCGATCATGAAGTCGTAGCCACGTCCGAAGGACGCGTTGAAGCGGGGCTTGCGCACCCGGCGGAGCCACTTCAACGCGTCGGCCCGGCGGTAGGGGTAGTTGATCCGCGGGATGTTGCGCGAGACGGAAGGGTCGCCAAGGAGCTTCACGAGGACGGGCGCGTCCCGCATCTCCGGGTAGCGCAGCACGAGCCGCTCGGTGCGGATCGGGTAGATCCTCATCGCTTGCGCCTCCCTTTCCACTCGCTCCGGAGCACGCTGTAGTGCTCAAGGTCGACGCGCCGCCCGCGGTGGACCGTGTGTTTCCGCAAGACGCCCTCGAGGCGCATCCCGCAGTTTCTGAGCACCTTTAGTGAGCCGCGGTTCCCCTCGATCACCGTCGCCCAGACCCGCTCGGCCTTCAGCGCCGCGAACGCGTGGTCCGTGATGGCCCTTGCGGCCTCGGTCGCGATCCCCTGGCGGCGGAACTTTTCGCCGACGATGTACCCGATGTTGGCAGCGCGGTCCTTCGCGTCCCACCGGTAGCCGATGTTCCCGATGATGCGCCCGCCCATCTCGATCGTAAAAGGGTAGCTGAGGCCCTCAGGGCGGCGCTCGGGGCCCCGCGCATGCTTGCGCATCCAAGCGGCCCAGTCCCGGCGCGTGTAGGGTTGGGGGATGAGCGGGATGAAGCGGGCGACCTCCCGGTCGTTGAGGAGCGGGACCATCTCGGCGGCGTCGGAGAGGCGGGGGCGGCGCAGGACGAGGCGGGGGGTGTGGAGGAGGGGGTAGGGCATGGGCTGACCGCTTTTCGGCGATTTCCAGCCGGCCTAATGAACCTCGCTGCCGGCCCAGTATTCCTCGAATTCCCTGAGCCGGAATCGTACGGCCTCGACGGCGGGCCAAACGGCCTCGACCGCCGGGAGATTGGGCAGCCGCTTGCCTTCGAGTCGAAGAATGTGGTTGGGTTCTGCACTCCTTCGAAACCCCTTGTCCTTGGCGACCATCACGCGCAAATCCTCGTCAAGCGTCCATCCGAAGCCGTCGAGAAGCGCGTGATGGTTGGCGCAAAGCAGCAGGCCGTTGCGGACATCGGATGAGGTGCCCTTCTTGTTGGCTGGAATGATGTGTGCGGCCTCAAGCCCCACCGAGGCGCCGCGGATGCTGAACCCAAGAAGGCACGCCGCGCATCGATCGTGATACGCCAGGCGGACCGCGGCTCCGAAACGCGCGTCACGCACTTGGCGAACGTTTTCGGCGAGGCGCCTCTCTTCGAAGGCTACGAAGGGCACATTCTCTTCTTTTGCCGCAGGCATTTCAACGAGGATCGGTTCGCTTCGCAGATGGAAATGCGTTCCGTCAAAGCCCTCGACGAACGCAAGGCCCAGGACTTGGTAAGATGCCCGTCCGCCCAGCGTAGGGCGCTGGCGAAGAACGCCAACGGGAACGCCATCGTCCATGCATTTGAGGAGCGCCCGGTTCGTGGGCAGCGCCATGTCGGGCTTGCCCCCGCGACCCTCGGGCGAGTATAGGTAGGTCCACGAGCCATCGGGCTTCTGCTGCGGATCCTTGTCGGCATATGGGCCGTGCAGCGTTTCCCGCACCCACAAAGCGTGTTTGGCTCCGCTAGGCTTGTAGATCCCCATCTGGGTCTTGAATCCCCGGACGTGCGCCCGCAACTTTTCGCTCGTGAGCGTTTCCATGTAGTGGAGGCGAAGCCAGAGCAGCTGAAGCCGCTGTTGATTGTCCGCGAGGTCGTAGAGTGGGTCGGTCATTCTGGCAGCGACTTACCGCTTCCTTTGATTCATGAACCTATGGGTGGGGGGATGCGGCTCGCGGTAACGCTACGGACCGCGCGGGGCCTCCTCGTGGAGCGCCGGATGCACTTTCACGCCACCCAGGCGGACCTTCAAGATGTCGAGGGGCCTGAGGGAATTGGTGATCCTTTGCTTCGCTGCCCCAATCGCAATAATGGAAAGCACCCGCCCCCTGACCAGAACGAGTTCATGGTGCTGGCGTTGATCCGGGTGGGACCCCATTTTGGGTTTCGACGCGTGCAGGATCACTTCCTTGACGACGTGCTGTGTCGAGAGTGCGGAGAGGATGCAGAGGGCACGCGCGACTAAGGCGCGCAAAGGGAAAGGCCGCACCCTGAGTGCCTAACGGGCTACGTGGGCCGCCAGCTTCGCCTTCGTTACCTCGCCGAGCCACCTTGCTTCAGGATGTGCTGAATGTTCGGACGCAGGGCCTTCCCCCTGAGGCCCTTGCCCGCCTAAGGTCATCCACGGCGCCCAAGTCGATGTGGGCATTGGAGCACGCGGCTCCGACACGCGCGGCGGGCGGCTCTGCGCGTGTGCCCGAAAGGTTTATGGGATACCATATGGTGTCAGTTGTTACCATTCGGTGACACGATGCGCTATCGCCAAGCCCTCGACGGAGCCTTCTTCAACGGGACGTCCACCCGCGTCCTGCGGGTCCTCATCCGCACCGCGCAGCCGTGGCTCACGGGGCGGGCGGTCGCACGCCTTGCGAAAGCGCCCCCCCACCGCACCGCCGAGGTGCTAAGGCGGCTCCGGAGCGAAGGGCTAGTTCGAAAGCAGGTCGCCGGGAACACATTCCTGTGGACGTTGAATGAGAAGCACCCGCTGGTGCGGCCCCTGCGCGCCCTGTATGAGGCCGAACGCCGGGCCCTAGCGGCGCAACGGGAGACGCTTTGCAAGACGCTCCGGCAGGCCGGAGGCGTCGAGCGGGCCGTGGTCTTCGGGTCGGCTGCGCGAGGGGACGAGCACGCCAGGAGCGACCTTGACCTTCTTGTTGTGGCGAAGAACCGGGCGGCCTTGAGGCACCTGGAAGAACGGCTGAACGAACTGCGCTTCGATTTCTGGGACAAGACCGGGACACGCCTCAGCCCCCTTCTCTACACGGCCGCAGAGTTTCGACGGAAGCGGGGCTTGGGGGTGATCCAGGCGGCCGAGCGCGAGGGAGACCTCCTGGTGGGGCCCCGAGGGGGGGAGCGCTGACGGGCAGGACCCAAGACGCCTTTGGGCATGAGGCCGCCGGCTTCCTGGCCATGGCAAAGGAGTTCATGGGGGTGGCCAAGGACTGCGCGGGCCGCGGTCTCTGGCGGGCGGCCGGCCTCAATGCGGTTCACGCGGCAATCTCCGCGGCGGATGCGGTTTGCGTCTTGCGCTTGCACGAAAGGGCGACTGGGGAGCAGCACGACGAGGCAGCGGACCTGCTTGGCCTGTCCGGGGCGCCCGACGCCCGCGACAAGGCGCTCCAATTCGCCGCAATCCTCGACCTGAAAAGCCGAATTGCCTACGAGGTTCGGCCGCCCAGCAAGGGTGAGTGCGAGGTGCTCGTCCGGCGGGCCACGAGGTTTGTCGAGTGGGCCGTGGCCGTCGTCGAGGCCTAGGGCCAGCTAGCCCTGCGCCGCGCTCGCCGCCAGCTTCGCCTTCGTGACCTCGACGAGCCCACCCTGCTTCAGGATGTGCTGGATGTTCGGTGGGAGCGCCTCGGCCTTGAGGCTCTTGCCCGTCGTGAGGTTCTTCACGACTCCGGAGTCAATGTCGACCTCGAGCTCCTCGCCGTCCTCGAAGGCTGCGCTGATCCCGGGGCACACCATGACCGGCAGCGCGATGTTGATGCTGTTCCGGAAGAAGATCCGCGCAAAGCTCTCCGCAAGCACAACCGAGATCCCGACGGCCTTGATCGACACGGGCGCCGACTCCCGCGACGACCCGCAGCCGAAGTTGTGGCCGCCGACGATCACGTCGCCCGCCCTGGCCTTCTTGGTCGCCCAGTCCGGGTCGTAACCCTCGAGGCAGTGCTTGGCAAGCTCAGCGCGGTCGAGGACCGTGAGGTACTTGCCCGGCATGATCTGGTCCGTGTCGATGTTGTCGCCGAGGCGGTGGACACGGCCCCTGTACACAACCTGGAACTTCGAGGGGTCACTCACGGGGGGTTCTCCTTCACGTGGCCGGCACGGCAACCTTCTTGCCGATCTTGCGCGGGTCCGTAATCTCGCCGTAGAGCGCAGAGGCCGCCACGACGGCAGGGGACGCCAGGTACACCTGGCTCTCGCGGTGCCCCATCCGCCCGGGGAAATTGCGGTTCGAGCTTGAGATCGCGACTTCTGTCTTGCCGATCTTCCCGATGTGCCCGCCAAAGCACGCGGAGCAGGAGGACACGGTGAACACCGCCCCCGCGTCCGTGAAGACCTCGATGAGCCCCTCCTTGAGGGCCTGGTTGTAGGTCGATGTCGACGCGGGCGAGATGATCACGCGGCACGAGGGCGCGACCTTTTCGCCCTTCAGGAACTGCGCGGCGATGCGGAGGTCCTCGATGCGCGCGTTCGTGCACGAGCCAACGAAGGCCTGGTCGAGCTTCACGCCCACGACCTCGCTGATGCCCTTCACGTTGTCCGGCGAGTTCGGGCAGGCAAGCTGGGGCTCCATCCCCGTGACATCGAATGCGACCTCCTCCTGGAACACGGCGTCCTCATCCGAAACGGGGAAGGGGTCCCGGAGCTCCCGCCGGTAGCGGCCCGTAAGGTACGCACGCGCGACCTCGTCGCCGGCGATGATGCCCGTCTTTGCGCCAAGCTCCGTCGTCATGTTGCACACCGTGAGCCGGTCGTGGACGGGCATCCGCTTGATCGTGTCGCCCATAAACTCGAGCGCCTTGTAGCGGCCGCCCTCGCAGGTGAGGAGCTTCGCTGTCCGCAGGATCACGTCCTTCGCGTAGACGTGCTCGCCGAGGCGCCCGCTCACCTCGACCTTGAAGTTCGTGGGCACGCGCACCCAGAGCTCGCCAGTCGCCCAGACCGAGGCAATCTCCGTCGGCCCCACGCCCGCGGCAAACGCGCCGAGGCCGCCGCCCATGTTCGTGTGGGAGTCGGAGCCGATGATGACGTCGCCGGGAGCCTCCCAGCCTTCCTCCGCGAGCATCTGGTGGCAGATCCCGTGGCGCCCGATGTCGTAGAAATGCTTGATTCCGACCTCCTTGACGAACTTCCGGATGTCCGCGTGCATCTGCACGGCGCCGTCGGTCGAGGCGGGGACCCAGTGGTCGAGCACGATCATGACACGCTCGGGGTCCCAGACCTTGGTGGCGCCCATCTTGCGGAACTGCGGGGCCGCTTGCGCCGTTGCCTCGTGGCCCATGGCCGTGTCGACCTTTACGTCGAGGATGTCACCGGGCTTCACGTGGGGGCGGCCCGAATGGGCGGCGAGGATCTTCTCGGCGAGCGTCATTCCGGCCATTGGCGGCCCAAGCTGGCCAGGCCCCGATTAGGGCATGCCATTCTAGCCAATCCGCTCGGTCAATATGTATCCATCGTCGACCTGGTTTGGGGCCGGGGGCGATCCGCAGATGGGCCGCATGGCGCCAAGGAAAAGTCCATCTCGCCGCCCGCAGCAACACCCTGCGGGAGCTCGCAAGCGTGGGCCACTTCGAATTCGAGATGGCCTCAAAGCTCCCCCGCGAGAAGCTCTTCGCCTGGTACACGGACTTTTCCGAAAAAGACTCCGAGCTCAGCCATAAGTACGGTAGCGGCTCGCTGCTTGCGCGCAGCGTCCGGCACACAGACGACGGCCACATCATCTGCGAGCAGCGGCTGAAGATCGGGCGGATGGAGATTCCCGGCCAAATTCGGATCACGCTGCACCCCGAGAACTTTACCTACGAGGCCGAGCTCGACTTTGGCAACCTCGTCTCCCAGCAGAGGCTCTACGCGTTCAGGGAGCATGGTGGCGGCACCATGCTGCACGTGAAGGTCGACTACACGCCCAAGGCGCCCCTCATCAAGTTCCTGAACGCCATCGGGATGTACAAGCGCATCGACCTCAAGGAGAGCCGCCGGACGATGGACGGCTACTTCAAAGCGGCGGAGGCGGAGCTTGGTGCTTAGTTCCGGCAAGCGCCTCCCGGAACGATCGCGCCTCGTCCAGGATTTCGCCAATCTCGAAACTTGATGCGAGGTAGAAGTCCAACTCCTCCACCTCCTCTTCGGTCTCCACGGCGAGCTTGGTCAGCCCCTGCCGGCGCGCTTCAACTTCGTCGCCCTCCACGGGGGGCCAATCCCCCCCGGCGCAGACCTCATCAATGTACCGCGAAACCCGGCCGTCAAACGCGGCGGCGATGCGGCGGTATTCGACGAACTGGGCCCCTGGGGGAGGGGTTCGGCAGGATTCGAGCGCGGTGTTCTGACCAGCGGCGGAGAAGTAACGTCACCCGGGACTGCCGCTGCGCCTTCGAATGGCGCAACAGGATGCCCGACCTTAGGAAGGGCATTGCCCCCCCTGCCTACAGTCTTGGCTTGAGCCCCACCTTCGCCGCCAGCTGCCAGAACTCCCCGTCCGACACGCCACGCCTCAGGTGCTCGTGCTCGTGGTGGCTGCGGATGTACTCCCGGTAGTCCGCCTTCGTCTTGCCTTCCGCGACCTCCTTGATGAGCTCCGTGAGCTTCTGGACCTGCTCGGGCTTGAAGTCGACCGCGTTGTCCTTGAGCTTCTCCTCGACGGAGGTCGTCCCCGTGTGCTTGCCGAACACGAACTCGCGCTTGCGGCCGATCATCTCGGGCATGATGGGTTCGTAGGTGAGCGTGTGCTTGAGGATCCCGTGCGTGTGGATCCCCGACTCGTGGCTGTAGGCGTTCGTGCCGACGAGTGGCTTCTGGGCCGCAAGCGGGATGCCCGTGAGCTCCTCGATGCGCTTCGACACCTCGAAGACCTTCTCGATCTTGATCCCCGTTTCCTTGCCGTAGAGGACCTCGAGGGCCATGATCATCTCCTCGAGCGAGGCGTTGCCCGCGCGCTCGCCGATCCCGTTAACGCACCCGTGGGGGATCTCGACGCCTTCTTCGAGGGCCGCGAGCGTGTTGGCGACCGCCATCCCGAAGTCGTTGTGGCCGTGCCAGGAGAGCTGGACGGGCTTCACGCGCTTCTTGAACTCGCGGACGAACCACTTGGCCGTCGAGGGCGTGCAGACGCCGACCGTGTCGCAGATGACCGCGCGCTTGGCCCCCGCCCCGATCGCCGCGTTGTAGAGTTCGGCGACGAACTCGAGGTCCGCCCGCACGGTGTCCTCGGTCACGAAGCAGCGCTCGATGCCTCTCTCTTTGGCGTACTCAATCGACTCGACCGCCGCGTTGAGGCACTGCTCGCGCGTCATCTTGAGCTTGTACTTGAGGTGGAGGTCCGAGACCGCGATGAAGATCGAGGTCTCCTCGGCCCCCGCGTCCACGCAGGCGTCGATGTCGCGCTTCACCGCGCGGGCGGCGGCAAGGATGACCGCGTTGTGCGTGCCCTCCCGCGCGATCGCCTTACAGGCCTCGAACTCCTTCGGCGAGACGACGGGGATGCCGACGTCCATGATCCCGACGCCAAGGTCGTCGAGCATCTTGGCGATCTCGACCTTCTCTTCGACCGTGAAGAAGAGGCCCGGCGTCTGCTCGCCGTCGCGCAGCGTCTCGTCCCAGAAGATGACCTTCTGGGGGAGGTTCTGGTGCGCGGCCTGGTCGAACACGTAGTTGTGGACGAGCGCCTTGCCGTTCTCGTCGAGCGGCGTGAGGCGGCTGCGGATGTCCGAGGCCATGGGGCTCCTCGTCTTTCGAGACGCTGCCGTGTAGAAAATCCTATTGTAGCGCGCCCCACGACCCTCCCCGAATTCCTGGAGGAATTCAACCCTCATTGCGGGGGGTCGCCAGGGAAAGGCGCTGGGTGGGCCGCCCTGGTCTTCCGGAATTGTCGCCGGGGGAGGGACGAGGAGTCTCCCTTTCCTTTACCGAACGGGGCCGCGGAGTGCCACCGTCGCGCCGCAAGGTTCCACCGGAAACGGGGGTCCGGACCCCCGCCGGACGCCCTTGTCCCATTCCGGACACTTTTGTCCAGAGAATGATTCAATCCAAACAGCACGTTTAAGTGCTGGACGCCAATCGGCGGCGCTTGCGCGTAGGATAAACGCGCGGACACTCTGGCGATGAAAAAGTGCAGCGTGGTCGGCGCGACCGGCTACACAGGCACGGAGCTCGTCCGTCTCCTCTCTGACCACCCCGAGGTCCGCCTCGTGGCTGCCACCTCGAGGCACTTTGCGGGCAGGCGCTTTACCGACATGTTCCCCCACCTTACCCAGCACATCAACGGGCTCACGTTCAGCGCCCCCGAGCCCGAGACGCTGGCCCGCGAGTCCGACTGCGTCTTCCTTGCAACCCCCCACGGCGTCTCGGCGGACATCGCCGCGGAACTCCTCGCCCGCAACCGGGACCTCCTCGTGATCGACCTGTCGGCAGACTTCCGCCTCAAGGACCCCGCCGCCTACGCGCAGTGGTACGGCCACCCACACACGCACCCCGAGCTCCTCCCCCAGGCCGTCTACGGGCTCCCGGAGATCGAGGGCGCCCACATCCGCGGCGCGCGCCTCATCGCGAACCCTGGCTGCTACCCCACCTCCGTGATCCTCGCCGCCGCTCCCCTCCTCAAAGCGGGCCTCACCGACCCCGCCTCCCTCATCGCCGACTCGAAGAGCGGCGTGACGGGCGCGGGGCGAGAGCCCACGATGGGGACGCACTTCCCCGAGGTCAACGAGTCGATGAAGGCCTATGGAGTCACGAAGCACCGCCACACGCCCGAGATCGAGCAGGAGCTTGGGCTCATCGCTGGCGCGCCGCTCTTCATCAACTTCACGCCCCACCTCCTGCCGATCAACCGGGGGATCCTGTCCACGGTCTACGCCTCGAACCCCAAGGGGCTTTCGAAGTCCGACCTCCTCACGGTCTACCACGAGTTCTACAAGGCCGCACCCTTCGTGCGTGTCTACGACCAAGGCCTTCCGGAGATCAGGCACGTCCGCGGCTCGAACTTCTGCGACATCGGCTTCGAAGTCGATACCCGCACGAAGCGCATCGTCCTCGTCTCGGCACTCGACAACCTGCTGAAGGGCGCGGCGGGCCAGGCGGTCCAGAACATGAATATCGCATTCGGTTTCCCCGAGACGGAGGGCCTCAAAGCCCCCGGCATTGGCGCGTAAGCGGCCCCAAGGAGGCACAACCATCACCCCCCCAGTTTCGATTCCCGTCCGCCGCGCAGGCGGCGTGCTCGATGTCCCGGGGTTCTTCTCGGGCGGCACGCACGCGGGCTTGAAGCGGAAGGGCCAGGACGTCGGGATCCTCTTTTCCGAGGGGCCGGCGGTCGCCGCCGGCGTTTTCACGACGAACAAGACCCAAGCCGCCCCCGTGACCCTCTCGCGCGCGAACCTCGAGAAGAGCGCCCTCCACCGCGCGGCGGTCGTGAACTCAGGCTGCGCGAACGCCTGCACGGGCGAGCGCGGCTGGAAGAACGCCCTCGAGATGGCCGACGCGACGGCCGATGTGCTCGGCGTCCGCCCCCAGGAGGTCCTCGTCGCCTCGACGGGCCTCATCGGCAAGCAGCTCGACATGCGAAAGCTCCTCACAGGGATCGAGGACCTCGGCAGCCAGATCGCGTCGTCTCGCCCGAACCCGCGCTTCTCCAAGGCGATCATGACCACGGACACGCGCGAAAAGACCGTCTCCGCGACGGTTGACATCGGCGGCGCCGAGGTCACGATCGGCGGGGCGGCAAAGGGCTCGGGGATGATCCACCCGAACATGGCCACGATGCTCGGCTTCATCGCGACCGACGCCGCGGTCTCCAAGGAAGTGCTGCGCGCGGGCCTCCGCGAGGTCACGAAGGACACGTTCAACATGATCTCGGTCGACGGGGACACCTCGACGAACGACTGCGTGATGGCCTTCGCAAACGGGGAGGCCGACAACGTGAAGGTCGAGAGACCCGCGGGCCCCCACTTCCGGCAGTTCCAGTCCGCCCTTCACGCCGTGTGCAAGGACCTCGCGCTCCAGATCGTCCGCGACGGCGAGGGCGCGACGAAGGTATTCTCGGTCAAGGTCCTCGGCGCGAGGCGCGAGCGCGACGCCCGCGCGATCGCCAAGGCCGTGGCGAGCTCGAACCTCGTGAAGTGCGCGATCCACGGGTCGGACCCGAACTGGGGGAGGATCGTGTGCGCGGCAGGCTACGCGGAGGCGGACTTCGACCCCGCAAAGGCCCGGATCTCGGTCTCGAACGGGTCGGACGCCCACCGGGTCATGCTCTTCGAGCACGGGGAGCCCTCGCGCTTCGACGAGAAGGCGGCCCACGAGCTGCTCAAGAATGAGTGGATCACCCTCACGCTCGAAGTCGGGCGCGGCCGCGCCGAGGCCGAGGCCTGGGGCTGCGACTTCTCGCACGACTACGTGACGATCAACGCTCACTACCGGACTTGAAAGGGGGGGACCACGGTGGCATCAGCCAAGTCGCGCGCGCGCACGATCGAGAAGCTGCGGGCTCTGCAGGTGGAGGTCACCTACCCCCCGACTGCGAGGCTCACCCTCCTCCAGGGGGAGACCGTCGTCGTGAAGTACGGGGGCCACGCGCTCTCGAGCGGCGGCCTGCCCCCCTTCGCGGCGGACGTGGCCTACCTCGTGCGTGCCGGCGTGCGCGTCGTCGTCGTCCACGGCGGGGGCCCCGAGATCTCTGCCGAGATGGAGAAGGAGGGCGTCTTGCCGGCCTTCGTCCACGGCCACCGGGTGACCGACGAGGCCACGCTCAAGATCGCCGAGCGCGTGCTCTCGGGCCGCGTGAACCGCGAGATCGTCACCGCGCTCGAGCGGGCCGGCTGCAAGGCGGTCGGCATCTCGGGCCGCGACGGGTCGCTCCTGCGCGCCCGCTACCGCAAGCCCAAGGTCGTCGACGATGCGGGGCGGGAGACGACCGTCAACCTCGGGTTCGTCGGCGATGTCGACCGCGTGAACACGCGCCTCCTCCAGCTGCTCCAGGGCGGGGGCTACACCCCCGTGATCGCCCCGATCGGGGTCACGGCGAGCGGCCAGTCGCTCAACATCAACGCGGACGCGGTCGCGGGCGCCGTCGCGGGCGCGCTGAAAGCGGCCTCCTGCGTCTTCCTCACGGACGTCGCGGGGATCCTCAAGGACCGCGCGGACGCGCGCTCGCTCGTTTCCGCGCTGCGCTACCGGGAGGCCGAGGCCCTCATCGCCTCCGGAGCGGTCACCGGCGGCATGGTCCCGAAGGTCCAGGCGTGCCTCGACGCCCTCTCATCGGGCGCTCGGGAGGCGCGGATCGCCGACGGCCGCGAAGGCCGCCCC
>Ga0209641_10001365_pt1 | contig 21929 bp, 20 predicted proteins | sample RifCSP16_1_FD_184022 | JGI IMG/M metagenome (GOLD analysis project Ga0209641, IMG submission 184022) | Soil microbial communities from Rifle, Colorado - Rifle CSP2_sed 16_1 (SPAdes) (version 2) | ecosystem: Environmental > Terrestrial > Deep subsurface > Rock core/Sediment | place: Rifle... | reverse complement strand
GCCGCCATAGCCGAAATATCCGGGAGCCTCGCGGTTTCCGAGGAGACCGCAGCGGCCCTCATAGCCGCCGGTTTTTCCCACTCCGAGAGCCTCTCTGAGATAACCAGGGAGGAGCTCGAGCAGATTGAGGAACTCGATGAAGCTGCTATAGATTCGGTGCTCGCCGGGGTTGCGGCGGCCCGCTCAGAGAAGGGGAATGCCTGACAGGACATGCATCGGCTGTCGCGCCGTTCTCGACAAGGGCTTGATGGTGAGGCTCGCGGCTGTTGAAGGCCGGGTAACTCCAGACCTTGGCGGCAGGCTCGGCGGCAGGGGAGTATATTTTTGTTGCGAAAAGTGCCTCAGGGAGGCATGTAAAAGGAAGGATGCCTTCCAGAGGGCCTTGAGAACCAAGGTCGAACAGCCAGAACCTGAGGCAATCTGGGAAAAGGTCAGGGCAACAGGGCTGAAGGGGTGACAGGCTTTTAACCAGGGACTCTCGGACCCATAAAAATTCCGGACGGTAAGATGACACAAAAAGAAAAAGAAAAAGAAAACCAGCAGAACTCGGGATCGGTCGAGGAGAAGAGGATAAAACCCTCGGTCATAAGGAGGAGGGCTGCACCCAAGGCTCCTGAACCTGAGTTGGTTGCGGAGAAGCCGGTCGAGGCCGTTGCCGAACAGGCTCCTGCGCCGACGCCTGTGGAACCGACGCCTGCGCCAGTCAGGGCCGAAGCCCCAGCCGCACCCGTAAAGATAACCCCGCCCGCTCCTTCCGTGAAGCCTGCGGCCGAGGAGGCCAAAGGCGAGAAAAAAGATGAGCGCAAGGGGCAGGGGCCCGTTAGAAGAGGCGGCATAAAGAGCAAGGCCGACGAAAAGCGCGACGCGCTCAGAAAAGCCGCCGCCGCGAAGAAAGTCAAAGAGAAGTCCGCGGCTGATATCCTCCTTGAGCTGAAGGTCGAGGAAGAAGAAGAGAAGACCGCGCCTCTCGTCCAGCCGCTCATTGAGACAGCGCCAGCGCCAGCGGAGTCCGTTGAAAAGCCTGTAGTCAAGACTGAAAAGGTCTTCCAGAAGGAGCCGGAGGTCAGGAGGTTCTTCTCAAAGAAGCCGCAGAAAAAAGACAGGTACCAGAAGGACTCCAAAAGGGGCGCCTCATCCCAGGCCAGGCCGATGAAGAAGACCGAGATAACAACGGTCAAGGCCGCCAAGAGGGTAGTGAAGATAGTCGACGCCATAAGCGTCGCTGACCTTTCCCAGAAGCTCGGCGTCAAAGCCTCAGAAATCATCAAGAAGCTCATGGGCCTCGGCATAATGGCCACCGTGAACCAGCTCATAGACACCGACGCGGTCGCTCTCATAGCGCAGGATTACGATTACGAAGTCGAGAGCACGGCAGTGCTCGAAGAGACCCTCATGGAGCCGGGCTCTGAAACGGCTGCCGGAGAGCTTGCCCCAAGGGCGCCGGTTGTTACCGTCATGGGCCATGTCGACCACGGAAAGACTTCTCTCCTTGACGCCATAAGGCAGACCAATGTGGTCAGGGGAGAGGCAGGCGGCATAACCCAGCACATAGGCGCGTACCATGTCCATCTCGACAAGGGAGATGTCACATTCCTGGACACCCCAGGTCACGAGGCTTTCACGGCCATGAGGGCCAGGGGCGCGAAGGCGACCGACATAGTCATCCTTGTCGTAGCCGCCGATGACGGAGTCATGCCCCAGACGATCGAGGCCATAAACCACGCCAAGGCCGCTGGAGTGCCGATAATCGTCGCGATAAACAAGATAGACCTGCCCCAGGCAGACCCCGGAAGGATCAAGCAGGAGCTCACGACATACGGCCTTGTTTCCGAAGAATGGGGAGGAGACACCATATTCATCGAGGTGTCGGCCAAGAAGGGCATCAAGATAAAAGAATTGCTTGAGATGATACTCCTGCAGGCCGAAGTCCTTGAGCTTAAGGCCAACCATAAGGCCGCCGCAAGGGGCATCGTGGTCGAGGCCAAGCTCGACAAGGGACGCGGCCCCGTGTCCACAGTGCTCATACAGGACGGCTCGCTCAAGGTCGGGGACGCCATCGTAACCGGCATGCACTACGGCAGGATAAGGGCCATGGTAAACGACTGGGGCAAGCGCGTTGACGAGGCAGGCCCGTCCATGCCCATCGAGATACAGGGACTTTCCGGTGTACCCCAGGCAGGCGACATATTCGTTACCGTAAAGGACGAGGCTACCGCCAGGCAGATAGCGGCCATAAGGGAACGGAAGAATGTTGATAAAGACCGGATGAAGACCGCCAAGGTCAGCCTCACCGACCTGTACGACAAGATAAGCAAGGGCGAGGTCAAGGAACTCAATCTCGTAATAAAGGCGGATGTCCAGGGCTCCATCGAAGCCGTTAAGGAAACTCTTGCCAAGCTGTCCACAGAGGCCGTGAAGATAAAGGTCATACACAGCGCGGTCGGAGGCATTAACGAGGGCGACATAATGCTCGCATCGGCTTCGAACGCCATCGTCGTGGGCTTCAATGTAAGGCCCGACTCAAAGGCCCAGGGGCTCGCCGAGAAGGAAAGCGTTGACCTCAGGCTCTATACCATCATCTACAACCTGGTCGACGAGATAAAGGCCGCCATGGAGGGCATGCTCGCGCCGGTCATCAAGGAAGAGATAGTCGGAAGGGCGTCCGTAAGGGAGGTCTTCCGCATAACCAAGGTCGGCATTGTCGCCGGGTGCTATGTGACCGACGGCAAGGCTGTAAGGTCCTCGAAGGTGCGCCTCATAAGGGACAATGTCGTAATCTACGACGGCAAGCTCGCGGCCCTGAAGAGGTTCAAGGACGATGTGAAGGAAGTAGCCTCCGGATACGAGTGCGGCATGTCCATAGAAGGCTATAACGATTTAAAAGTCGGCGATGTGTTCGAGCTTTACGCTTTGCGCGAGGAAGCCGCGAAGTTGTAATCGGCTGCCTCAAGCTTCCATCTGCGTCGTTGTCATCGTCGTTCGTAATTGCGACGCACATACAGAGTACGCCTCATTACTCGCTCCTCGGCGAGAAGCATATGGAGCTTATTTGAAGCCTGACCATTTCAGCAAGAAGACTTTTGGCTGTCTCTAAAAATTAGATATTTTTTCTGAAGTCAAGGATGGGTGTAAATAAAAAGCGCAGCATATATGAGAATATGTGAGCATTTTTATTTACGCCCTGACACAGAGATCAGGAAAAAGAGCAATTTTTAGAGGTAGCCTTATGGTAATAGGAGTTTTAAGAGTCACCCTTGTCCTGCACGACAGCCACTCGCTAAAGGATAAGAGGCAGGTATTGAAAAGCGTCATCGAGAAGCTCAGGAACCGTTTCAATGTCTCGGTGGCGGAAACAGGCTCAAACGACCTCTGGCAGAGGGCCGAGATAGGGATAGCCGCCGTCGGAAACGATAAGGCGTTCGTCAACTCGGTCCTCGACCATGTGCTCAACTTCATAGAAGGCATGCACTTGGCCGAGGTCACCGACAGCAACATCGAGCTGTTGAACTTCTAAGGCGTGCAGGTTCCTGGCGGAATTCAACGCAGCGCAGTTGGGCTTTACAGCTTCAGCTGCTTCAGTGGAAATAAAAATATTGGATGGGCAAGGCCCTGATGAGGACGCGGAGAACAGCTTCCTCGAAAAAGAAAAGCGCTTTGGCCCGGTAGTGAGCAGGCCTTACCTGTATCGTCCGCCGCTTACCTCGCTTTTATCTTTTCCCGAAGTCCTTTTCTCAACAATCCGGAAGGAATTAAAAAGATGGCCTTTAAGCGTTCCGAACGCGTGGCAGACCTCATCAAGGAGGAGATAGCCTCCCTGATGCTCCACGGCGAAATAAAAGACCCAAGGATAGGGTTCGTCACGATAACGAGAGTTGACCTCACACCCGACCTCAAGGAGGCCAGGGTCTACTTCAGCCAGATAGGCTCTGACAAGGACAAGGCCAAGAGCGCGGACGGGCTCAACAGCGCGAGCGGTTTTGTCCGCAGGTACCTTGCAAAAAGGCTGGATTTGAGGCATATTCCTAAGGTCACCTTCTTTTTCGACGAGACTCTCGAGTACTCGGACAGGATTGAGAAGGTGCTGAGGGACTTAAAGGAGGGAGGCGGTCTTTAACCGCCCGCTTATATCCTGATGAACAGATTTGACGCCGCAGTAGCTGAACTTAAAAAAGGCAGGAAGTACCTCGTAGTATCTCATGTAAGCCCCGAGGGAGACGCCGTAGGGTCCCTCCTTGGCATGACGCTGGCTCTCCGTTCGCTCGGATTGACCGCCACGGCCTATCTCGAAGACCCGGTCCCCGACCTTTTCAAATTCCTCCCCGGAGCCGACACAGTCGTCCACTCATTAGACGGGGCAGGGCCCTTTGACGCGACTTTCGCCGTTGACTGCGGACAGAAGGAGAGACTCGGCAAGGGCTTCGTTGCCCTAAAGAACCCGGGCAGGATTATTAACATCGACCATCACGCCACAAACGACGCCTTCGGAGATGTTAATGTCATAGTCCCTGACGCGAGCGCTGCCGGAGAGCTTGTCTATGATTTCTGCGTCGCGGCTGGCGTAAAAATTGACCGCGATATCGCCGTAAACCTCTATGTAGCCATCCACACTGATACGGGTTCTTTCAGGTATTCATCTTCCACGGCGGAAGCCTTTGAAAAGGCGGGGGCGCTGGTGCGTCTCGGAGCCGACCCCTGGGAGATATCGAGAAGGGTCTACGAGAATTACCCTGCCAAGAAATACAAGCTCCTCGGCATGGTCCTCAGCACGCTGGAAGTGGCAGAGGTCGGCTCCGGCAGCGCGAAGGCCAGCGTCGCGCTTATTAACGTCACGCGCGAGATGTTCAGAAAGGCCGGGGCGGAAAAAGACCTCGCCGACGGTTTCGTGAATTACGCCAGGGCCATAGAGGGCGTCGCGGTCGGCGTGCTTCTGCGCGAGGCCGGCGATTTCGAATACAAGGTAAGCCTCAGGGCAAAGGGCGAGATTGATGTCGCCGAAGTAGCCCAGGCATTCGGCGGCGGCGGGCACAGGAACGCTGCCGGTTTTATGACGAAGGGAAGCCTCGAGGCCGTAAAGGCCAGAGTCATAGAGGCCTTGAAAGGCACGCTCTCGAAGGCATGAACGATTTTTTTAATATCAACATCGACAAGTCTCAGGGACAGCCTTCCGTTGGCGGCGGTTCTGTTATCGGCAAGCCGCTGGTGACTGTCGAATCCGGGGTCCTTGTAATCGACAAGCCCCAGGGCTGGACCTCGCATGATGTGGTCGCCCATGTCAAAAGGAAGCTCAAGGCAAAGAAGGTAGGTCATCTCGGCACGCTTGATCCGCTCGCGACCGGCGTCCTCGTGCTTGTCATAAACGGCGCGACAAAATATTCCAGCCAGCTCGACACCGGGGCCAAGGAGTATCTCACTGTCGCGAAGCTCGGTGAAGAGACCGACACCTACGACAGGGAAGGCAAGGTAGTCGCCTCGTCAGATACCGCAGCTTTGACGATTGATGCCATAAGGAGCGCGCTCGATAATTTCAGGGGCCGCATAAGGCAGGTCCCGCCGATGTACTCGGCGATAAAGTCCGGCGGTACTCCGCTGTATAAGCTCGCGCGCAGGGGCGTCACCATAGAGCGCGAGGCCAGGGAGATAGAAGTCTACAGTCTCGAAGTTTTAAGGATCGAGATACCGGCAGTCGAGTTCAAGGTATTGTGTTCGCGCGGGACTTACCTGCGCTCCATTTGCCATGACCTCGGAAAGCTTCTGGGCACCGGCGCGCATCTTCAGGAGCTTCGAAGGACCGTTTCAGGGGATTTTTCCGTGGATGAAGCCGTCCTGCCGGGGCTGGAGCCTGAGGAACTTTCCAGGAAGATAGTGCCTCTGGATGAGGCATTGAAGAGGGCAAAGGCTGGCGCGCGGCCCGGGGCCACAGGGGAACATGCCGGGTCAGGCCCGGAATAGAGATTTTTCTCTTTACCTTGTTCATTAAGAGATGTTAATATTCTTTTGCCGCGCAATCCCAATACATGGTAAACAGGGCCGCAAAGCCCTTTTTATAAGATTCTGCCGTTTGGAGAAAGGAGGTTACGAAAAAAACAGATGCTTGCGACAGAGAAGAAACAGGAGATCATAAAGGTCTTCAAGACCCATGAGAGCGACACCGGCTCACCTGAGGTGCAGATAGCGCTCCTGAGCGAGAGGATTAACAGCCTCAGCTCCCACTTCAAGACCCACAAGGCTGATCACCATTCGAGGAGAGGTCTCCTTAAGATGGTCGGCCACAGAAGAAGGCTTCTTGATTACATCAAGAAGAAGGACCTTGAGCGCTACAAGGGCATAATCGAAAAGCTCGGTCTCAGAAGGTAAGAGGGCCTGGCAGCCGTATTATTGCGCGCTGCCACGGCCTGGCGGCCCAGCGCCGCCGGATAGTCCGTTTGCGACGCAACCTGCCAATAATGGCGGGTTTGTGGTGAGGCATTAAGGGCACAGGGCGGGATTGCGCTCTGGGGCCCTGTCGTATTTTGTGCACAACGGTTTGCACACAAAAAACAGGAGAACTAAGCGTAATGGCGATGCAATACCAGACTGATTACGCCGGAAGGCCTATAAAAATTGAAATAGGCAAGATGGCAAGACAGGCTCACGGCTCGTGTACCGTAAGGTACGGAGACACAGTGGTGCTTGTGACCGTATGCCGGAACGAAACGGCTACGGCGGGGATCGATTTCCTCCCCATGACTGTGAACTACATGGAAATGACTTACGCCGCAGGCAAGATACCGGGCGGCTTTTTCAAACGCGAAGGAAGGCCGAGCGAGAAAGAGGTGCTTGGTTCAAGGCTGATTGACAGGCCCTTGCGCCCCCTCTTCCCGGACTCGTATCATAATGAAACCCAGGTCATAGCGACCGTACTTTCAGTCGAGCAGGAGAACGAGCCGGAGCTGGCGGCCATGATAGGCGCATCCATCGCTCTTGGCATCTCCGATGTCCCGTTCCAGGGCCCCATAGCCGGAGCGAGAATAGGCCTCATAGGCGGCGAGTTCATCTGCAACCCCTCCATAGCGCAGCAGAAGGAGAGCGACATCGACCTCCTCGTGGCCGCTAAGGAAGGCTCCATAATAATGGTCGAAGCCGGAGCGAAGTTCGCCACCGAAGAGACCCTCATCAGCGCGCTTGCCTTCGCGCAGGAGCAGATGAAGCCCGTTCTCGAACTTCAGAACAGGATAATTGCCGAAATCGGCAAGCCCAAGATGTCGCCGCCCCCTTCACAGGTGGATGCCGAGCTTGAGTCAAAGGTTGCCGCGTTTGCCGAAGAGAAGCTCAAGACGGCTCTGCGCATACCGGTGAAGACCGAGCGCTACTCGTCGATGGGCGCCCTCAAGAAGGAAACTGTCGCTGCGTTGGCTGAAGCCTACGCTGGCAGGGAAAAAGAAATAGAAGGCCTTTATGGCGACCTCAAGTACAGGCTCATGAGGGAGATGGTCATAAGGGACAAGGTAAGAGTTGACGGCAGGGGACCGAGGGAAATAAGGAACATAACCTGCGAAGTGGGCCTCCTCCCGAGGACGCACGGCTCTGCCCTGTTCACCAGAGGCGAGACGCAGGCCATGGTCGTCACCACCCTTGGCACTTCCGAGGACGAGCAGAAGATAGACGCCCTTTCCGGGTGGGAATATAAGACCTTCATGCTCCACTACAACTTCCCTCCGTTCAGCGTTGGCGAAGTGAAGATACTTCGCGGCCCCGGAAGGCGTGAAATTGGACACGGAGCGCTCGCAGAGAGGGCCGTATCCAAGGTGCTGCCGAAGGAAGAGTTCCCTTACACTATAAGGGTCGTCTCCGATATCCTTGAGTCGAACGGTTCTTCGTCGATGGCTACCGTGTGCGGCGCATCGTTGTCTCTCATGGACGCTGGCGTGCCCACGAAGGGCCATGTCGCCGGAATCGCGATGGGCCTTATTAAAGAAGGCGACGATGTTGTCATCCTCTCCGACATACTCGGAGACGAGGACCACCTCGGGGACATGGACTTCAAGGTCGCTGGAACAGCCGAAGGCGTTACCGCCCTTCAGATGGACATAAAGATAGGCGGCGTCACCGCCGAGCTCCTGAAAGACGCGCTGTATCAGGCCAAAGAGGGCCGTCTCCACATACTCGGCAAGATGAACGAGGCGATGACCACGCACAGGGAAGAGCTCTCCAGCTACGCGCCGAGGATAACGACCATTTATGTCAGGGTGGAGAAGATAAAGGATGTCATCGGGCCCGGCGGCAAGAACATCAAGGGCATCATCCTTGCGACCGGCTGCAAGATAGACATCGACGACACCGGCAAGGTGAACATCGCCTCATCTGACGGCGAAGCCGCGCAGAGGGCCATCGACATGGTCAGGGGGCTCACCGCAGAAGCCGAGATTGGCAAGCTCTACAAGGGCAAGGTTAAGAAGATAATGGACTTCGGCGCGTTCGTCGAAATATTCCCCGGCACTGAGGGGCTTGTCCATATCTCCCAGCTCGCCCATGAGCGTGTAAAGAATGTAAGGGATGTTCTCAAGGAAGGCGATGAAGTCCTTGTGAAGGTCCTTGAAGTAGATAAGGACGGCAAGATAAGGCTTTCAAGGAAAGAGGCTCTCGAACAGCCCGAATAAGGCTTTATCGGGGCCCCTTCCCCTGAGGGGGCCCCACCACATATCCCGTTAACCCAGGACAAACCGAATGCCTCCAATTCAGAAGACTGTCCTAACCAACGGAATCAGCGTTATCACCGAAGAGATGCCTGGCGTTGAGTCATGCTCCATTGGAATATGGGTCAACGCGGGCTCAAGGAACGAGACCCGCGCCATCAATGGCGTTTCCCACTTCATCGAACACCTCCTTTTCAAAGGCACTAAAAAAAGAACCGCCCTCGACATCTCGCGAGAGATAGAGTCGGTCGGCGGCGTCCTCAATGCCTTCACCGGCAGGGAGTACACCTGCTTTTTCGCCAAGATATTGAATAAAGACCTGCCCAGGGCAGCGGACCTCCTTTCGGACATCTTCATGAATTCGAAGTTCGACGCCAAGGAGATGGAGAAGGAAAAGTCAGTCATCCTCCAGGAGATAAAGATGGTGGAGGACACCCCTGACGACCTCATCCACGACCTTTACGCGGAAAGGTTCTGGCAGGGCCATCCGCTCGGCTGGTCGATACTTGGCCCCACAGAGACCATCAAGTCCATGAACAGGGAGCGTGTGCTTGAGTACTTCAAGGAAAAGTACGCGCCCCACAGCGTCTTCATAACGGCCGCTGGCGGGCTCAAGCACAAGAAGGTCTTGACGCTTCTGAAGCCCCTTTTCGGGAAGCTGAAGAAAGCGGCCACCCCGGAGGCGGCTACCACCCCGGCTTCCGAGCCCGGCGTTCAACTGATAAAGAAAGACCTCGAACAGGTGCACATGTGCATGGGCGTGCCGATGCCGCCCCAGTCGCACCCGGACAGGTACAAGGTCTACCTCATCAACACCATACTGGGCTCGGGCATGAGCTCGCGCCTTTTCCAGGAGGTGCGTGAGAAAAGGGGACTGGCTTATTCGGTCTACACTTACCTGAACCTCTGCAAGGACGCGGGCACGCTCGTTGCCTACGCTGGCTGCAATGACGCGAAGTTCGCGGAAGTCTCCGGCCTCATCATGAAAGAGTTCGAGAGGCTCGGCAAGGATGTAAAGGAAAGCGAGCTCAAGAACGCTAAGGAACAGTTGAAGGGCGGCATGCTTTTGGGGCTTGAGACGAGCGAGAACAGGATGATGAAGCTCGCCCGCGACGAGATGTACTTTGGAAAGCCGGTCACGGTGAAAGAAATTGTCCGTGACATCGACAAGGTGACACTCAAGGACCTCAGAAAGTTCGCTTCCGGGTTCCTCTCTCCCGAGAAGCTAACTGTCGTGGCAATGGGTAAGGTAAACCCCAAGAAGCTGCCCGCAGGCCTCAAGGGGCTGGCCTGAGGGGTTGAATCCAGTGGCCCTGTTGTGTTATTTATTAACAGGGAGCAGAAAAACTTCGATTTGGTCAGGCTGCTCAAAAAGCTCCATATGCAAGGCGTCGAGGAGCGAGGAATGAGGCGTACTTTGTTTGTACGCCGCAATTACGAGCGACGCTGACAACGACGCAGATGGAAGCTTGAGGCGGCCTGCTAAGGTAGTATGCGGATACTTGTAATAGAAGACGAAAAAAAAGTCTCAGCCTTTATCAAGCGCGGTCTTGAGCAGGAGAGCTATGCCGTTGACGTCGTCGAGGATGGCGTCGAGGGGCAGCACTACGCCGAGCTCAACGACTATGACGCCATCATCCTAGATATAATGCTCCCCAAAAAGAGCGGCCTTGATGTCCTGAAGGACATGAAGATAGCCGGAGTGAAGGCCCCTGTGCTCCTTCTAACGGCTCGCGATTCTGTCGAGGACAGGGTCAAGGGCCTCAATGTCGGGGCTGACGACTACCTCACCAAACCATTTGCCTTCGAGGAACTTCTCGCGAGACTTCGTGTGTTAATGCGCAGGGGCGGCTACGGCGCGCCTGTTCTGAAATTTGCCGACCTCTCCCTCGACCCGGCAACCCGCAGGGCAAAACGCGGGCCTATGGAAGTCGAGCTGACCGTAAAAGAATACGCCCTTCTTGAATACCTTCTCCGCAACCCCAACCGCGTCCTCACGAGGACGCTCATCGCCGAGCATGTCTGGGACCAGTCCTTTGACAGCGAGACGAATGTCGTCGATGTCTACATAAACCACCTCCGTACCAAGATAGACAAGGACTTCGACAAAAAGCTCATCCACACCGTGAGGGGCGTGGGCTATGTTTTGAAGGACGAGTAGTCTTAATCGTAGGGTGCGCTGTGCGCACCAACATTTTTGTTCATTCTTCTTTTCAATTCCCCGCAAAAAAAACATAGGGTGGGCTTTGCCCACCAAGCAATCAATTGTGATTTTCTCGTAGGGTGGGCTGCGCCCACCATTATTGTTGGATTATGCCGAACTACATAAGATCAAGAAACGGTTCAACATACTTCTTCACCGTCGTTACGCACTTGCGCCAGCAGTTCTTGTGTTCGGATAAAGCGGTCAGGGCATTAAAAGCTATCACCTCGGAGGTCAGGCAAAGAAGACCCTTTGAGATAAAAGCATGGGTCATACTCCCTGAACATATGCATTGTATTTGGGAGTTGCCGGAAGGTGATGTAGATTATTCGGTGAGATGGGCGTTAATCAAAAAAAGCTTCACGAATGAGATGCAGGGGAGTATCCAAACGCCTGAGCCGGACATGTCACGGATAAGGAAAAGAGAAGGCACGATTTGGCAGCGGCGTTTCTGGGAGCACCGGATAAAGGATGATATTGATTTGCAGAGACATGTAGAGTATATACATTACAATCCGGTCAAGCACGGACTTGTTCACTCTCCAAAGGATTGGGAGTTGTCATCTTTCAGAGAATATGTGGAGAGGGGATTGTATCCAGTTGATTGGGGCTGTAGCGAAATCGAATTTAACGACATAGGGCCAGAGTGATTGGTGGGCACAGCCCACCCTACAAGACTGTACTGGTAGATGCAATCCATGCCCTCCAGATAGTCCAGACTGGGAACACACTCACAAAGATGGCTCAAACAATAGACACAGAATAATATATGATCAAAATCCTGTAACCTGTGAATGTATTCCAAGGAGGGTACACTTGTGAAGGATGTGACACAGCTCTTCAATGAGTATCGTGAATGTGTTCGGAATTTATGGAACATTCATTTTTTAAAACAGATGTCGGAAACAAGCAGTGACTGGGATGTATTTGAAAGATATGATGACGTATGTTCTATGCTTTTTGCTTCTTTAGTTCTTAATCAAGTTGATAGAGAAAAGTATAAGAAAGCAAGTGCGTATGTTAATTCACCTGAACCATTGCTTTTTTTTCGCGTCATTCCTGCCGTTGAAATTGGTGTGCCTGTAAATATAAGTCGCGAAAAAAATAATTTGCATTATTGGGACCATTCTATCAATTTCATAAAGCCAAACGAGACTGATATGAGATTTATAGATTTTTTTGATTTTGATTTACTAGGGTTTCGTGATTTTCAGTATTCCAGAATCAAAATAGTCAACTCTAATATCCATCCAGAATTAATTGAACATGATGCACTTATTGGATGTAATCAGATAAAAATTTTTTTTGATGATACGATCTTGTAGCTCTTAGCTTCGTATGTTGGGTTAGCGAAGCATAACCCAACACAATTTACAGCCGGGTATGGTGGGCACCGCCCACCATAAATAAAATATATTTGAATTATATTCAAAATGAATCATGCATGTTGATGCCTTATTTGATCGAAAGGACGTCCTCGTAATGAAATCGAAGTTGGTCTTTCTCTTAATATTCCTGATTACAATCGCCTTTAGCGGGCCAGCTTTTTCTGCCACATACACATACGATGAGGCAAACCGCTTAACCAGAATCGACCACGGAAACGGAACGGTCGTTGACTACACCTATGACGCCAATGGCAACATGGTCTCAATGAGCGTCAATGATACACTTGCTCCTACTGGTTCCATTTCAATAAACAACGGAGCCGAAACCACGACTTCCGCCTCCGTCATCCTCAACCTCTCCGCGACAGATAACAGCGGCACCGTCTCTCAGATGAGTTTCAGTGATGATAATGCGACATGGTCCGTCTGGGAACCTTACGCGACCTCAAAAGCCTGGACACTTTCCGCAGGTGACGGAAATAAAACCATATATGTTCAGTACAAAGATGCTGCTGGAAATATCTCAGTAACCTACTCCAGCTCGATAAATCTTGATGCAACTGCCCCCATTGTATTAGCCTCTCCTGCGGGCGGCACATTTGCCTCTGCCCAGAATGTCACGCTTTCAGCAAATGAGCAGGCAACCATTTATTACACCACAGATGGTTCTACGCCTACGACTGCCTCGTCGGTCTATAGCTCTCCAATTTCAATAAATGCTTCTACAACTCTTAAATATATAGCCGGGTAAGGTGCGCTCTACGCACACTTTTTCTTTGCCTTCCATTTTACCTCCTCTTCCTTTCCCTTTTTGATATTTTCCTGAATGGTAGTATAATGTTTTGAGGCGTATTTTCGCCTCAAGGCCGTCTAAAAATGATTACAAACACCGTAAAAAACGAGCTTTCAAGGATAGTAGGGGACGAGAACGCTTCTTTTTCAAGAGAAGAGCTCGTCTGCTATTCCTATGACGCGACCAACAAACTATCTCTGCCTGACGCGGTCGTGTTTCCGTCCACGCCGGAAGAGATATCGCTTATCCTCAAGATGGCCAATTCAGAGGGTTTTCCCGTAATCCCGAGGGGCGCTGGCACGGGCTTTTCAGGCGGGAGCGTGCCTGTCGAAGGCGGCGTTGTCGTCTCCTTCGAGAGGATGAAAAAGATAATCGAGATAGACACTGAAAACCTCATCGCCGTGGTCGAGCCCGGGGTCGTTACCTGGGATTTACAGCAGGAGGTCGAAAAGCTCGGCCTCTTCTACCCGCCTGACCCTTCGAGCCTCAAGTTCTCTACCATCGGCGGCAATATCGCCGAATGCGCCGGAGGGCCGAGGGCGGTCAAATACGGCGTCACAAAAGATTATGTCCTGGGCCTTGAGGCCGTGCTCCCGACGGGAGAGATAATAAACACCGGCGTGAGGACAGCCAAGGGCGTCGTGGGCTATGACCTCACCAAGCTCCTTGTCGGCTCAGAGGGCACGCTCGCAATCGTTACAAAGGCCGTCCTGAAGCTCCTGCCGCTACCTGAGGCAACAAAGACCATGCTCGCGGCCTTCCCGAAGATGGGGGATGCCGCCCGGGCCGTCTCCGCCATAATAAGGGTAAAGGTCGTACCCGCGACCTTAGAGATAATGGACAGGGTCTCAATAAGGTGCGTCGAAGAGTATTCGAAGGCAGGCCTTCCGGATGTCGAGGCGATGCTACTTATCGAGGTCGACGGCCCCAAAGAAGGCCTTGAGCGGGACTGCCGCACGGTAGAGGCTATCTGCAAGGAACACGGCGCTACCGAATTCAGGGCCGCCGAAGGCAAGGACGAGGTCAAAAAACTCTGGCAGGCCAGGCGGTCGATCTCGCCCTCGCTCTACAGGATAAAGCCGAACAAGATAAACGAAGACATCGTGGTGCCGCGCTCGAAGATACCCGAGCTCGTCGAAGGGCTCGGCAGAATATCGGCTGAAAGGGGCGTCCTCATCGCGAGCTTCGGTCACGCCGGTGACGGCAATATCCATGTCAATGTCATGTACGACAAGAAATCCGTCAAAGAGGCTCAAGACGCCGAAGCGGCAGTTGTAGATGTATTCAAGCTGACGCTGGAATTGCGCGGGACCATATCCGGCGAGCACGGCGTTGGCATTGCCAAGCAGAAGTACCTTGAGATGGAGCTTACCCCCGCGGTAATCGCGACAATGAAAAGTATAAAGGCAGCGCTCGACCCCAAGGGCATATTGAACCCCGGAAAGATATTCCCGAAAGCGGTGGAAGCCGCTGACGCAGAACATAAAGTACCGCTGTGAGCCGTTTATGAAAAAGCTGAGCGAGCTGCGCTCTGAAATAGATAAATGCGTAAGGTGCGGCACTTGCCGTTCTTCCTGCCCGACATTCAAGGTGATAGGCCGCGAGACCTCCTCAGCCAGGGGCAGGGTGACTCTCATAGCCGATTACCTCAATGGCGGAATCGGACTGTCTGAGACTTATTTAAAGCACCTGAAGGAATGCACGCTCTGCGGGGCGTGCCGCACCAACTGCCCCAACGGGGTAGACACGGTCGCGATATTCGCTGCCGCTCGAAGGGATGCCACTGAAAAACAGGGCGTGCCGTTCGCGGCCTCTGTCATATTCAAGAACCTTCTTGCCTCAGGCGGAATATTAAGTCTGGGGCTTAAACTGGCAACTCGTCTGCAGGGCCTGTTTTTCAAGGACGCCTCAGCCGGGCTCGGGCTTCTTTCGAGGTTCTCGCTCCCGCTCGTTGGAGCTGGCCGTCTCGTGCCCCCGCTGGCCTCGACGCCGTTCCTTGACCTGCCAGAGGTAAAGGCCATTGAGGGAAAGACCGATAAAAAGGGAGGCACGAGGGTCGCTTTCTACGCGGGCTGTGGCATAAATTACCTTATGCCCGAGGTCGGCACAAAATCGCTCGAAGCTATAAAGAGGGCAGGGGCAGAGGTTTTCGTTCCTCAGGGTCAGGCGTGCTGCGGCATGCCTGCCTACGCGATGGGGGATATCGCAACCGCCAGAAGCATGGCCTTGAAGAACCTCGAAGTCTTCGAGGCGGTTGACGCGGATTTCATCGTGACCTCCTGCGCTACCTGCGGACACGGTCTCAAGCACCTGATGAGCGACCTTCTGGCCGACAGGCCGGAGCTCAAGGCCCGCGCGGAAAAAGTAGCGGCAAAGACGAGGGATATATCAGAACTTTTAATAAATGAACTCGGCTTCAAGGCAAAGGGCAAGGCTGGCTCTGAAAAACGCATAGTGACCTACCACGACCCGTGCCATTTGGGCAGGGCGCAGGGCCTGCGCGAAGAGCCAAGAGAGCTTTTAAAGATGGGGCAGGGAGTCGTCTTGAAAGAGATGAAGAACCCGTGCCTGTGCTGCGGGCTCGGCGGCGGCCTCATGTACAACAATTACAAGCTTTCGATGGAGATAGCCCGCAAGAAGGCCGAGAACATAAAGAACTCCGGGGCTGAGGTAGTCGCCACGGCCTGCCCCGGCTGCATGGTCCAGTTGAGGGATGGGCTGCACAGGTTTGGAGTTGATGTAAGGGTCGCGCACATCGTCGAACTGCTTTGACAGGCTGCTGAAAAAGTCCATCTGCTTCGTTGTCATCGTCGCGCGTCTTTGCGGCGGACATGAAGAGTACGCCTCATTCCTTGCTCCTCGACGCCTTGCATATGGAGCTTTTTGAGCAGCCTGAAAAATAAAACTATGCCAGGGAGGCCCTCCTTCGAATGACCTATTTTGTTCTCTGCATTCATAACCACCAGCCGGTCGGCAATTTCGACCATGTCATCGAAGAGGCCTATCAGAACTCCTACTGGCCCTTTCTGGAATCAATATCAAGACACCCGGCGATAAAACTTTCCCTGCACAACACCGGCTTTCTCCTCGACTGGATAGCTGAAAAGCACCCAGAGTACATAGACCTCCTGAGGTCGATGGTGAAAAGGGGGCAGGTCGAAGTGGTCGGGGGCGGCTATTACGAGCCGGTCCTTTCCGTCATCCCTGAGGAGGACAGGCTCCATCAGGTGACAATGCTCTCTGACAGGATCGAAGAGCTTTTCGGCAAAAGGCCGCGCGGCATCTGGCTGGCCGAAAGGGTCTGGGAGCCCACGCACCCGTCCATAATAAAAAAGGCCGGGCTCGAATACCTTGTCGTCGACGACTACCACTTCGTGAAGGCCGGGCTTAAGAAGGACCAGCTCGGCGGCTACTACACTACCGAAGACCAGGGAAACCTCATCAAGATATTTCCGGGCAACGAAGCCCTTCGCTATCTCATCCCGTTCAAGGGCGTTGAAGAGTTCGAAGGCTACATGAAGGGCCTGGACAACGGTTTTTTCACGAGGGGCAATGCTGCCATCTACGGGGACGATGGCGAGAAGTTCGGCGTGTGGCCCGGCACCCACAAGCTGGTCTTCCATGACGGCTGGCTGGAGAGGTTCTTCGAGTCGATCGAGAAAAACCTCGACTGGATAAAGCCCTCAACCCTTGGCGAGTTTCTTGACCACGAAGAGCCGGTTGGCCATACCTATCTCCCCAATACCTCATACATGGAGATGGGCGAGTGGTCTCTGCCGGCGGACGCATCAAAGGACTACATGGACCTCGTCGCGGAGGTGTCGAAGTGGGGAGAGCACGGCGACAAGGTCAAAAGGTTTCTGCAGGGCGGCACATGGCGCAACTTCCTGGCCAAATACCCTGAGGCGAACTGGCTTCACAAGCGCATGCTAATGGTCAGCCGAGAAGTGAAAAAAAGGCGGCAGACAAAATCGGACGGCAGTCAGAAAAAAGCCGAAAGGCTCCTTTACCAGGCCCAGTGCAATGACGCTTACTGGCACGGCGTATTCGGCGGCTTGTACCTGCCGCACCTTCGCACAAAAGTCTATGAGAACCTCATACTCGCCGAGAAGATAGCAGTCCCGGGCTCGGACCTGCCGGAGATATTCTCGTCTGACATCGACGCCGACTACCACGAAGAGACTGTCATGAGGACAAGCGATGTGAGCCTTTTCTTCAGCCCCTTTAACGGCGGGTCGCTTTTCGAATTCGATTACAGGCCACTAGGCGTGAACCTCTCCAACACGCTCACGCGCTGGCCTGAGGGGTATCATTACAAGCTCGAACAGCACGCGAAGGGCACAGGCAACGACGGTGGAGCCATGTCCATCCACGACATCGTGAAGGTCAAGGAAGAAGGATTAGAGAAGTATCTCAAGTACGACGCAAAGAGAAGGACTTCACTTGTCGACCACTTCTTTGCCAAGGATTTCACCCTCGATGCTTTTTACTCGGGCTCGTACCAGGAAGAGGGCTCCTTCGCCCACCAGAGATATGAAAAAGAGGTAAGCGGCGGCCATGTGATACTCAGCAGAAAGGCCCAGGCCTTCGGAAGGGACATCTCCATTAGAAAGGAGATAACCTTTGAAGCGACAAACACTTTCAGGGTCGACTACCAGATAAGAAGCCTTCTTGGCGCGTTCGAGGCCAGCGGCTTTTTTGGCGTAGAATTCAACCTCCTTCTTCCGTGCTGCGACGGCCCGGTATGCAAGTACATTGGCAAGCCCTCCTTCGAGGACAAGGGCGGACTTGGCCTCGGGAGCACCGGAGTGGTCAGCGGACTTACCGAGCTCAGCCTGGTTGACGCTTATACCGGCGTGAAGGCCAAAATCGAGCTGGACACCCCGGCAACACTTTGGCGTTACCCTGTCCATACGGTCTCCCTTTCCGAGGGCGGCTTTGAAAAGATATTCCAGGGCTCGTGTCTCCTCTTCCTCTTCCCAGCGGAATTTTTCCGCAAGGGAGGCCTGAAGACTTCGTTCAGAATAACAGCAGACCTTTCTTCGTAGATTCTCCATTTTACCTGTGATAGATATTTAACAGATTGCCGAAGCTTATTGAGAGAACCTTTTTGGTAAAAAGGTTCTCTCAAACTCTCTCCAAAAACTTATCGTTCTTCCCGTGAAGACCCCCGGTAATAATGGGGAGTCTTCACGGGAATTGAAAGTCTTTGAAGGGGGTCTGGGGGAAACCTTTCTACAGAAAGTTTCCCCCAAAGCTCGCCAGTCTTTAAATACCATCGTACGGAGGGGCGATATGCCAGAAGTAAGCCGAGAGCTTGCAGATAAAATAATGGCAGTGAAGCTCGTGGTCTTTGATGTGGACGGCGTCCTGACGGACGGCCGGATAATCTTCAGCAACAGCGGAGAAGAGACCAAGCTTTTTGATGTCAAGGACGGCCATGGGATAAAGATACTCATGCGCATGGGGATAGATGTCGCCATAATCACGGCGAGGGAGTCGGAGGTCGTAAGAAGGCGGGCCAGGGACTTGGGGCTTACTCATGTCTTTCAGGGCATTAAGGACAAGAAAAGGGCCCTTGAAGAGCTGGTAAAGGCGTCAGGCGTTACCCCTGGGGAGATGGCTTATATGGGAGACGACATAATTGACCTTCCGGTCCTTAAAAGTGTCGCGTTTTCAGCCGCGGTCGCCGACGCGGTTGACGAGGTGCGTGAACGGGTGGATTTCGTGGCCCAAAGGCCCGGCGGAAGGGGGGCGGCAAGGGAGCTTGCCGAGCTTATTCTGAAGGTCCAGGGCAAGTGGGACGATGTCATGAAACTGTACCTGGCATAGCGGGGACAAATGCCTTTACAGCCCAGTTTGCAGATGGTATAATTTTTGCTATACTTAGATTATGCTTTCAATTTTATCTTGTAACTATCTGAAATCATTAGTTTTAGGGGCTTCTAAGTGCTCGCCGCATGAATCGTAAGATAAGGATAGCCCTTTCCTCGTTCGTAGTCCTCTCCATAATCTCTCTTGCGGTCCTGGTCTTTATTTACTACAGGGCAGGGAAGGGGCCGAAAGCGAGCTTCGAACAGGACGAGCGTGTCCAGGTCAAGATAGAGAAGATTCGTTATTCCGGCACCAAGGCAGGCCGTGTCGAATGGGAGCTTGAGGCCGATTCCGCGAGGCGCTCGAAGGACGAGGACCTCACAATCCTGGAGAATATAAAGGTCACATTCTTCGCGAAGGATGGCTCCTCTTATGTGCTGACCTCGAAAGAGGGCACCTTCAGGGAGGCGGCCGGTGAGATAATCGCCTCAGGCAATGTAGTTGTCGAGTCCTCCGGCGAGGGATATACGATAAAGACCAGCAGCCTTACATATCTTGTTAACGACAGGAAGATAACGACAGAAGAAAGGGTCGAGATGACCTCCCGCGGCATTGACCTCGAGGGCACCGGGCTTGTAGCCCTTGTGGACGAGGAGAGATTCAGGCTCCTCAGGAAGGTCAGGGCCGTCTTCAGGGGCCCGGCGGTCTGACAAGGGGATACAGATGCTTCAAAGGATTTTTTCAACTCTCGCAATCGCAACGGCATTTTTCCTCATAGTCATTTTATTCCCGTCCGTTTCCTTGGCCGTCCAGGCCAGCGCCTCTATTGAAAACTCGAAAAAACCGGTTACAGTCACCTCTGACACGATGGAAGCTAACACAAGCGAGAACAGGGTCGTTTTTCGCGGCAATGTTGCCGCCGTAGAGGACTTTACGCTCTGCTCGGACGAGCTCAGCATCCTGTACGACAGCAACAGGGATGTAAGCGAGATACAGGCCTCAGGGAATGTCAGGATATTCCAGGACGAGAAGAAATCAACCGCCGACAGGGCCGTATACGACAGGAAGGGCCGGCTTATCGTATTGACCGGAGACCCCCAGGTCACGCAGTGCTCTGACATTATCAAGGGCGACCGTATAACAGTGTACCTCGACGACAACAACGCCGTAGTCGAAAGCGGCGGCGGAAAGCGCGTGAAGGCCGTCATAATGCCTGAAAAAAAGTGCCCTGGCCAGACCGCGCCCGAAAGGACCGTGAGTGAAGAAGCTCTCTGTAACGGGGCTCGTTAAGTCTTTCAAAAAAAGGAAGGTCGTTGACGGCGTCAGCCTGACGGTCGAGCCCGGCGAAATAGTAGGCCTCCTTGGCCCCAACGGCGCCGGAAAGACCACGACCTTTTACATGATAGTCGGGCTCGTGAGCCCTGATGAAGGCCGCGTCACGCTCGGAGACCGCGACATCACCTCGACCCCGATGTTTGAACGGGCAAGGCACGGCATAAGCTATCTGCCGCAGGAGGCTTCGGTCTTCAGGAAGCTCACTGTCGCGGAGAATGTGAAGTCCATACTGGAGTACATGGATGTCCCGAAGGCCGAGATGGACTCCAGGCTTAAAACGCTCCTCGAGGAGCTTGGAGTGCTCCATCTTTCAGGCTCAAGGGCGTACGCGCTCTCGGGCGGCGAAAGAAGGCGCGTGGAGATTGCCAGAGCGCTCGTGAATTCGCCGTCGTTTCTCCTTCTTGACGAGCCCTTTTCAGGCATAGACCCCATTGCGGTCGCCGATATACAGGATATAATGCTGGAGCTCAAGAGAAAGGGCATAGGCATACTGGTAACCGACCATAATGTGGGAGCAACTCTCGGCATCTGCGACAGGGCCTATATAATAGGCTCCGGCAAGCTCTTGAAGACAGGCACTCCCACGGAGATACTTGATTCCAAGCGCGTGAGGGAAGTGTATCTCGGAGAAAAGTTCAGGCTTTAACGGTCATCAAATAAGTCCATCTGCGTCGTTGGCTTCAAGGCGCGTAATTGAGGCGTACAAAAGAGTACGCCTCATTCCTTGCTCCTCGACGCCTTGCATATGGAGCTTTTTAGCAGCCTGAAGAAAGGTTTTTTTCAGCAACTTGTCAGGGCTATCGCCCGGCCCGGTAAGACGAAAAGCCCCGGAGGCGGCCTTTTAAATGGCTTACGAACTCAAGCAGGAACTGAAGCTCACTCAAAGCCTCGTGATGACGCCCCAGCTGCAGCTGGCGATAAAGCTTCTGCAGCTGTCCAGGCTCGAGCTCGTCGAGATGGTCCGCGAGGAGGTCCAGACAAACCCGGTCCTCGAGGATGTCTCAGCCCCTGAGGTCGAATCTGGCTCTCCCGAACCTCCGCCCAAGGAGCCTGAAAAGCCCGAGATAGACTGGGACGCGTACCTCCAGGGTCAGAGCGAGTACAGGCAGGGCGGGATAGACTTCAGCGCGCGTGACGCGGAAGAGGACGATTTCATGTCCAACATCTCGGCGGCCGGAGGAAGCCTTTCCGAGCACCTCGCGTGGCAGCTCGGCATCTGCGGCCTTAACTCTGAAGATTCGGTTTTAGGCGAGTTCATCATAGGCAACATAGACGAGGACGGGTATCTCCGCCTCCTTGAAAGGGACCCTGCCTCGACCGATTCTGAGCATGAGGCCGCTTCTGTCCAGGAGATAGCCAGGTGCGCCGGAGTGCCTGTAGAGGACGCTGAGCGCGTACTCGGGGCCATACAACAGTTCGACCCGCCGGGCGTAGGCTCGCGGACGCTCCGTGAGTGCCTTCTCATACAGGCCAGGGACATGGATGTCCGGGACACCGTCGTCGAGGATATCATAACAGAGCACCTCGAAAAGCTCGCGGCTCGTAACTACAAGGCGATAGCCAGGGCCCTCGGCGTGCAGGTGGAAGATGTTTTCGAAGCCGCCAGGGTCATAAATAAGAGCCTCAACCCCACGCCGGGATCAGGGTTCGGCGTAGACGAGTCCCGCGCCATAGTGCCTGACATTTTCATCTACAAGGTAGGCGACGAGTATGTCATCTCTTTG
>Ga0209641_10001357_pt1 | contig 21992 bp, 19 predicted proteins | sample RifCSP16_1_FD_184022 | JGI IMG/M metagenome (GOLD analysis project Ga0209641, IMG submission 184022) | Soil microbial communities from Rifle, Colorado - Rifle CSP2_sed 16_1 (SPAdes) (version 2) | ecosystem: Environmental > Terrestrial > Deep subsurface > Rock core/Sediment | place: Rifle... | reverse complement strand
GCCGGCGCTCGACGATGGTCAGGCCGTACCCCTCGAGGCCGACGAACTTGCGGGGGTTGTTGGTGAGGAGGCGGATCTTCTCCACCCCCAGCTCGACCAGGATCTGGGCCCCCGTTCCGTAGTCCCGCTGGTCGGGCTTGAAACCCAGGGCCTCGTTGGCTTCCACCGTGTCCTGGCCCTGGTCCTGGAGCTGGTAGGCCATGATCTTGTGCACGAGGCCGATGCCCCTTCCCTCCTGGCGGAGGTAGAGCAGCACCCCGCGGCCCTCGGCCGCGATCATCTCGAGGGCGGTGTGGAGCTGGGCCCCGCAATCACAGCGCGTGGAGGCGAAGATGTCCCCCGTCAGGCACTGCGAGTGCACGCGCACGAGGACCGGCTCCCCGGAGCGGACCTCGCCCAGGACCAGCGCCACGTGGTGTTGGCCGTCGAGGAGGCTCTCGAAGGCATGGATGCGGAAGCCGGCGTAGGAGGTCGGCAGGTTGGCCTCCGCGATCTTCCGCACCAGCCGCTCGTGTCGCATGCGGTACTGGATGAGATCCCGGATCGTGATCATCCGGATGGCGTGCGCACGGCAGAATTCCTCGAGCTGCGGGACCCGGGCCATCGACCCGTCCTCGTTCATCACCTCGCAGATGACGCCCGCGGGGAAGAGCCCGGCGAGGCGCGCGAGGTCCACCGCGGCCTCGGTCTGCCCCGCGCGCTGCAGGACGCCCCCCGGGCGGGCCCGCAGGGGGAACATGTGGCCGGGCCGCGCGAGATCCTCCGGCCGCGTCCGCGGGTCGATGGCCGCGAGCACGGTGCGCGCGCGGTCCGCGGCCGAGATCCCGGTGGTCGTGCCCTGCCTGGCCTCGATCGGGACGCAGAAGGCGGTGCCGAAGCGGGCGTCGTTCTGCTCGTCGCGCACCATGAGCGGGATGTGGAGCTCGTCGAGACGCTCGCCGGTCATGGGCAGGCAGATGAGGCCCCGCCCGTAGCGGGCCATGAAGTTGATCGCTTCCGGGGTAACCTTTTCGGCGGCGATCGTCAGGTCGCCCTCGTTCTCGCGGTCCTCGTCGTCGACCACGACGACCATCCGGCCGGCGCGGATGTCATCCAGGGCCTCGGCAATCGTGCGGAAGGGCATCGGCATGCCTCCGGCGGCGCCGCGTCGGCTAGAGGCCCCGCGCGGCGAGGAGCCGCTCCACGTACTTCGCAATCACGTCCACCTCGAGGTTGACGAGGTCGCCGGCCTGCGCGTCCCGCAGGTTGGTCACCTCCAGAGTATAGGGGATGAGGGCCACAGTGAAAGCCCCGGGGGCGAGGTCCGCCACCGTGAGTGAGATGCCGTCGACGGCCACCGAGCCCTTCTCGACCAGATATCGATCGAGTCCGGGGGGAGGCTCGACCGCGATCTCCGCCGACTCCCCGAGCCACCGCAGCTCCCGGACGCGGCCCACGCCGTCTACGTGCCCCTGGACGATATGACCGTCGAAGCGCCCGTCGGCGCGCATCGGGCGCTCGAGGTTGACGCGTAGGCCGGTTCGGAGACGCCGGTCGAAGGCGGTGCGCCGCAGCGTCTCCTCGGTCAGCTCGCAGGCGAAGCCGGCGGCGTTCGAGTCGACGGCGGTCAGACAGCAGCCGTTGACGGAGATGCTGCCCCCCAGGGGTAACCCGCCGAAGAGGGCGCCGACCTCGATCCGCACGACGAGCACGTCCCCCCTCCGCTCGGCGGCGCGGACGGTGCCGGTGCCCTCAACGATGCCGGTGAACATATCAGCCAGGGTACCAGAGCTCGAAGAGAGGCGGCTCCGGCCAGCAGAAGGGCGGGCTGTCCCCCGCCGGTCGCACGCGCAGCGCGTCGTCGAGCCTCGTCGGGTCGGGGCCGCCGAAGGCGGGCAGGCCCTGGCGGCCGCCGAGGAGGAGCGGCGCGCGGAAGAGGGCCACCTGGTCGACGACGCGCTCGGCGAGGAAGGATCCGAGCACGGTGGAGCCCCCCTCGACCATCAGGCTCGTCACCCCCCGCACCCACAGGGCCGCGAGGGCGTGCGCCAGCGAGACGCGGCCGCTTTCCGCCGCGACCTCGTCGACCCCGACGCCCGCCGCCTCGATCTGGCGTCGGCGCTCGCTCGCCCCCGGGCAGCCGAGGACGAGCACCGGGGTCCGCGGGGACGCGCTGCGGGCGAGACGGCTGTTCGGGGGCAGGCGGAGGCGGGAGTCGAGCACCACCCGGAGGAACGGCCGGCGCGTCCGGGGCACGGGCAGGAGCAGAGGGTCGTCGGCGAGGACGGTGCCGATGCCAACCATCACCGCGTCGTGCAGCCGCCTCAGCCAGCGCGCCTGTCGACGCTGCCCCGCGCCCGTGATCCACCGTGACTCACCGGAGGCGGTCGCGATGCGCCCGTCGAGGGTAAGGGCCGCTTTGAGCAGGACGAACGGCCGTCCGGCCTTCATAGAGGTCAGGAAGCGCTCGTTGAGCCGGGCCGCCTCTGCCCCCAGGACCCCCGTCGCGACCTCGATGCCGGCCCGGCGCAAGAGGCGGAGCCCGCGGCCGTCGACGAGCGGGTTGGGATCCCGCAGCGCCGCCACGACGCGGGCAATCCCCGCGTCGCGCATCAGGGGCGCACAGGGCGGGGTCCGGCCGTGGTGCGCGCAGGGCTCGAGGGTGACGTAGATCGTTGCTCCTCTCGCCCGCGCGCCCGCGCGCTCGAGGGCCTGCTTCTCCGCGTGCGGCCCTCCGGCCCGGGCGTGGAAGCCTTCACCCACGACGCGGCCGCCCCGGACGACGACAGCGCCCACGAGCGGGTTGGGGTTGGTCTCCCCGAGCCCGCGGGCGGCGAGGGCGAGGGCACGTCGCATCCAGCGGACGTCCTCGGCGGCGGCGCCTGCCGACCTACCCATCGCCGACGAGACCGGCGGCGAATGCGTCGGCGTCGAACGGGAGCAGGTCCGCCACCTGCTCCCCCACCCCGACGTATCGAATCGGCACCCCCAGCTCCCTCACCACAGCCACCGCGACCCCGCCCCGCGCCGTTCCGTCGAGCTTGGTGAGCACGAGCCCGGTGACGCCCGCCACCTTCGCGAACTCGCGCCCCTGGGCGAGCCCGTTGCTGCCCACCGTGGCGTCGAGAGCGAGCAGAGTCTCGTGGGGGGCGCCCGGGATCTCGCGGCCGGCTACACGGGTCATCTTGGCGAGCTCAGCCATGAGGTTGGATTTCGTGTGGAGCCTTCCCGCGGTGTCCACCAGCACCACGTCGTGTCCCCGCGCGCGCGCCGCGCGGAGGGCGTCGGTGAGGACCGCGGAGGGATCCGTCCCCGGCGCGTCGCCATGGAAGGCCGCCCCCGCCCGCTGCGCCCAGACCTCGAGCTGCTGCGCGGCGGCCGCCCGGAAGGTGTCCGCCGCACAGAGGAGCACCGAGCGACCCGCCTCCCGCCATACCGAGGCGAGCTTTCCGATCGTGGTCGTCTTGCCGGAGCCGTTCACTCCCACGACGAACACGACCCAGGGGCGGGCGGAGAAGCGCTCGACCGTGTCCGGGCGAGCGAGCGAGCGCCGGATCTCCTCGCGGAGCACCGCGCGCATGGCGGCGAGACCTCCGGAGGTGATCTGCCCACTCCGCACCCGGAGCGTCTCCATCGCCTCCGCGACCGCGCCCGGTCCCAGATCGGCGGCGAGGAGGGCCTCCTCGATCGCCTCCAAGGCGCCGGGGTCGAGCGGACGCCGGCCGCGGACGAGATCCTCGATGGGGCTGGTGAGCACCTCGCGTGTGCGGCCGAGCCCGCCGCGAAGGCGATCGAGCAGCGCCTGCACGCTCAGATCTCCTCGTCGAGACTCCGCTGAGCGTCCTCGGAGTGGCGAACGCCCGCGGCCACGAGGGCTTCGGGGCCCAGGGACACTACCAGGTAGTAGCCGTCCTTCAGCGGCCGCAGCACGATGGTGCCGCCCTCGTGGCGGAAGACCAGATGCCGGATCGCGCCCGTCTCGTGGCGGGTGGCGGCGCGGAGGGCCGCCGCCAGAGCGATGCCCTTGTGGGCGCCGACCAGCCGGTGCCTATCGTCCCGCTCGCCCGCCTCCACAACGACTTCCCCCTGCCCGTCGAGGAGAAGCGCCGCCACCGAGCCGGGCACGGCCCCGAGGAGCCTCTCGAGGATGCGAGCGTAGGGCACGCTCCGGCTACCGGGGGAGAGCCTTGAGCTGCTCCGCCGCCGCCCTCCCTGCCGGCCCCGCCGGGTCCTTGCGGAGGGCCTCCTCGAGACGGGTCCGGGCCTCCGTGAAGCGCCCCGCCTTGAAGTAGGCCAGGCCGAGGGCGAGGACGAGGGTGGGCTCCTCGGGCGAGGCGGCGACGCCGGCCTCGAGCTGAGCCACCGCCTCTTCGATCCGCCCGGTGGCGACGAGGACGTTGGCGAGCTCGATGTGCGGCAGGGGATTGGACTTGTTGCGTCCGATGCTCGTCCGGTACCAGTTCGCGGCCTCCTGGTAGTTGCGCTCCTCGGAGTAGGCGAACCCGAGGTTGTAGGCCGTGATCTCCGGGGTTGGATTCATGGGATCGCTGTAGGCGCCGAGAAGCTCCCCCTTCCCCGCCTCCCTCTCGCCGGAGTTGATGAGCGCCATCCCCAGGTCGTTCCGAACGTCCGCGTAGTAGGGGTTGAGCTCGAGGGCCCTGCGAAAGGCCTCGATCGCGTTCTTCCAGTCCCGCTTGGCCGCATAGGCGCTGCCGAGCCCCTTGCGAAAATAGGGGTTCTTCCCGTCGGCCTTGACCGCGCGCTTGAACTCCGCGAGCGCCAGGTCGGGGCGCCCCTCCCGCAGATGCACCACACCGGCGGAGAAGCTCGACTCGCCTTCGGGCGAGCCCTGACCGGCGGCCGTGGACGCGACGAACACAAACAGGGCCAGGAATAGCCCCGAGCGCCGGAGCGGGCGGGCGACAGCGGTCAGGATCATCATCTTCTTCATCTTCTTCTTCTTCATTGTTGGCCTTCCCCCTCGTCACGCGGGGACGGACGGGCCGGCCACCGCCGCCGGGGCCGGCGCCGGGGGCACCCCCCCCGAGAGGACGCTGAGCTCGAACTGCCGCGAGGCGACGGAGGCCTTGCGCGCCTTGGCCGGGGTCACGTCGCCGGCCTGGAACGCACGCTCGAAGGCGTTCACGCACTCGAGGTCGAACTTCTTCCCGGAGAGAAACTTCAGTCGCGCGATCGAGGCCTCGAAGGTCATCGCCTTCGAGTAGGGACGATCGGTGGTCATGGCATCGAAGGCGTCGGCCACGCTGACGATCCGGCCGAGCAGCGGGATCTCCTCCCCCTTGAGCCCGAGGGGGTAGCCGCTGCCGTCCACGTTCTCGTGGTGCATCAGGCCCGCGCCCGCCATCTCCTTGAGCAGCGGCACCGCCTCCAGGATGTGCGCCCCCTTGGTCGGGTGCTGCTTCATGATCTCGTACTCCTCGTCCGTCAGCGCCGAGGCCTTGCGCAGGATCTTGTCCTCGATCCCGATCTTGCCGACGTCATGGATGATGCCGGAGAGGTGCACCCTCTCGACCTCCTCCGGGGACATGCCGAGGTGCTTGGCGAGGCAGGCCGAGTAGTACGCGACGCGCTCGGAGTGGCCGCGGGTGTAGGGGTCCTTCTCGTCGATCGCGTTGGCGAGCATGCGGATCGACCCCATGAACAGCTCCTTGTTCGTGGCCGCCGCGCGCTGGATCTGCTCGATCGCCTTCTGGATCTCCTCCCCCATCTGGTTGAAGGCGTCGGCGAGCACCCCGACCTCGTTCTCGGCGCGCACGGAGACCCGGGTGCCGTACTCACCTCCGGCGAGGAGGCGGGCGGCGGCCGCCAGCTTCTGCACCGGCCGGCTGATCTCGCCCGCGAAGAGCGAGCCGAGGACCACGGCGAGCGCGGTGACGATGGCCACCAGGTAGAGCGACCGCCGCCGGAGGTCGATCGCGGTGAAGAAGGCCTTCTCGATGTCGACCTGGACGATGACGCCCCAGCCCGAGTCGTCGGGCACGCTTCTGTAGGTTCCGAGCATCCGGAGCGGGCGCCCGTCGGGGCCCGGCATCACGAAGGGGATCGTGCTCGAGATGCCGCCCCGCCGGCGCTGCGGCGCGCCTTCGGCCTCCTCCACCGACTTCAGGAACTCGCTCACGATCTCGACGCGCGACACGTCTTCGGCAAGCGGACGCTTCGGGTCCGAGTGTGCCACCGTGCGGCCGCGTCTGTCGACGACGTAGACCTCGAAGAGACCGCCGCTCCCGCTCTCCTTCGTGATCGACCGGATCGGCTGCAGACTGGCCACGGCGAGGACCACGCCCTGCACCTTCCCCCCGAGCCGAACGGGCTCCTCCAGCACGACCACCGGCTCCCGAAGCGACTCCGAGACGATGGGGACGGAGATCATGGCACGGCCGTGCTGCCCGCGCAGGAACGCCTCGCTCAGCTGCTCCTGGAGTCTCGCGTCCCCGAGGAGATCGAGGCCGGCATAGGGGCCGCTGCTGGTGGTCGGGTCCACGACACTGACGTACACGAGGCTAGCCGAGTTCTCGAGGTAGGGCCCGAGGGCCTTCTCCTTTGCGATCCGCGCGACCCGCGCCTTGAAGCCGCCCGCGACCACGCCCATCTCGAGTGTCCGGGCGACCGCCGCCACCTGCGAGCGCAAGCCGGCGACGAACATCGCCACCTGGTTGGAGATGAGCTGCGCCTTGTCGAGCTGCCACTCCTTCGTATCCGACTCGATGCTCTGGCGGCTGCGGGACACCAGCTCGTAGGAAGTCCAGACGAGGGGCACGACCCCGACCGCGAAGAGCAGCAGGAGGAGGGAGACGAGGATGCGCCCGCGGCGGCGCCTCGGGGTCATCGAGCCTCCGCCCCTCCCGGCGAAGGGGGGGCGGTGTCCGGCCGCTCCGAGGAGGGGGAACCCAGCACCTCGAAGACGAGGACCTCGTTCTCCTTGCCCCGCAGGGTGAAGGTGCCGAGGGGGCGGCAGTTGAACTGACCGGCGACGGCGGAGTGGGTGTTGGCGCCGATCACCACCGTCCCCGGGCGGGCCACCGAGCTTTCGAGCCGGCTCGCGATGTTCACGGTGTCGCCGAGCACCGTGTACTCCTTCTTGTTCACGCTGCCGATCTCGCCCGCCACCGCCTTGCCGGAGTTGATCCCGATCCGGATCTGCAGGCTCGGCCCTTCCTTCCGCTCCGCGTTCCATTCCGCGAGGCGCTCCTGCATCTCCAGGGCGGTGCGGATGGCGCGGGAGGCGTGGTCAGGCATGTCGAGCGGCGCGCCGAAGACGGCCATGATCGCGTCGCCGATGAACTTGTCCAGCGTGCCCTCGTACTTGAAGATGACGTCCGTCATCCGCGAGAGATAGTCGTTGAGCAGCCGCGCCACCGCGGCCGGGCTCATCTTCTCCGACATGCCGGTGAAGCCCGAGATGTCGGCGAAGAGGACCGAGACCTCTCGCACCTCCGGGGCCCCCAGCTCCGCCCCCTGCGTGTCGGAGGCGGCCAGGATGCGGCTCGCCACCTGGGGGGACAGGAACCGGCCCAGCCGCTCGCGCTTCTTCTCCTCCGCCACGATCTTCTGGTTGAGCCGCGCCCGCTCCACCGCCACCGCGGCATAGTTGGCGAGCGCGGTGAGCAGATCGAGGTCGTTCGAGGTGAAGCAGTTGGCGAGCATCGGGGAGTCGACGTGGATGATCCCGATGACCTGATCCTTGTTCCAAAGCGGTGCGCACATCGCGCTGCGGATCCCGTGAAAGCGGATCGAGTCGCCGGCCCCGAAGCGCGGGTCCACCATTGCGTCCGAGGTCAGGATCGATACGCGGTCCTTCATGACCCGGTCGGCGATGGTCTTCGACACCGTGATGCGCCCCTCGTCGCCGGAAGGGTCGCGGTGCTTGATCACCATCGGCACCAGCCGCGCCTCGCTCGTCTCCTCGTGCAGCATGAGGAAGCCGCGGTCGGCGGGCACGTGCTCGAAGACGATGTCCATGACCTGGTGGAGCACCTCCTCCACCGGACGCACCGCGATCAGGGTCTCCGCGACCTTGGTGAGGACCTTCAGGATCCGGTTGGACTTCTCGATCTCCTGGACGTCGACCGGCGGCGCCTTTCGGGCGTCGGCGGGAGTGGGCGGGGGGGCTTCTTCGAGAAGGCGCGACAGGTCGCCCACCGGGCGGATGATCGTGCCCGCCTCCTCCGAAAGAGGCTTCGCCTCGTCGAGGACGACCCGCCCCTCGAGCGCGCGGGTGAAGGTCAGCTCGAACTTGCCGAGGTGGATGTGGTCGCCGTCGCGGAGCGGGGCCTCCATGACCGGCACGTCGTTCACCTTGATCCCGTTCTTGGACTTGAGATCGAGGATGCGGACACCGCCGTCGTCGACGACGACCTTGGCGTGGTTCCGGGAGATGCTGTTGTCCCCCAGCACGATCTGGCAGTCCGGCGAGCGCCCGATCACCACCTCGCCCGATTCGAACGAATAGGTCCGTGGCGCTTCACCGTCCTGGTAGATCAGCCGGTACATCGCTCCCATCCCGGGGGGGGAGGGCGACCCCAGAGCCGACAGTTTACTCCCTTTTCAGGCTTCTCAGCATGAGCTCGTCGAGCGCGTCGCGGGGGGGCTTGCCCTCGTGGAGGACCGCCTTCATCTGCCGCGCGATGGGCATCTCGACCCCGGCCCGCTCCGCGAGCGCGCAGGCGGCGAGGGTCGTGCGCACGCCCTCGGCGACGATGCCCCGGCTCGCCTCGGCGAGGGACAGGCCCCGCCCGAGCCCATGCCCGACGCGCCGGTTGCGCGAGAGGGCCCCGGTACAGGTCAGCACCAGGTCGCCGAGACCGGCGAGCCCGGCGAGCGTCTCCGGCCGCGCGCCGAGCGTGACCGCGAGGCGGCTCATCTCCGCCAGCCCTCGGGTGACGAGCGCGGCCACGGTGTTGTGGCCGTAGCCGAGGCCGTCGACGATCCCGGCCGCGATCGCGATGACGTTCTTGAGCGATCCTCCGAGCTCGACGCCCACCACGTCCTCGCTCGAGTAGACACGGAAGGTGCGGCTCGAGAGGGCCCGCTGGACCGATTCCGCCGCCGCCGGCTCGCGTGAGGCCGCGACCACCGCCGTCGGGAGGGCCCGTGCCACCTCGAGGGCGAAGCTGGGGCCGGAGAGCGCGACCACGTGGTGGCCGGGAGTCTCCTCCGCCGCCACCTCGGTCATCCGGCGCAAGGTGTCGATCTCGAGCCCCTTGGTCGCCGACACGAGCAGCGTCGCCGCGGGCATGATTGGGCGCAGCTGGCGGTAGACGCCGCGGCAGTGCTCGGAGGGCACGACGACGAGAGCGATCTCCGCTCCCGCCAGTGCCTCCTCCATCGCCGCGAATGCCCTCACCCCCGGTGCCAGCTCGACGTCGGGGAGGTAGGCGGGGTTCTCGCGCCGCTCGTTGACCGCCTGGACGACCTCGGCCTCCCGGGCCCAGAGGCGGACGGGGAGCCCCAGCCGCGAGCAATGGCTGGCGAGGGCGGTGCCCCAGGCCCCGCCGCCGAGGACGGCGACTCTCACACCGTCTCCCGTGGCTGCCCGAGCCGGCGCTCGGTGCCCTGACGGAGCCGCTGCAGGTTGGAGCGGTGGCGGAACACGATCAGGGCGGCGGTGAGGGCGGCGGCGGCGGCCACGGGCCCGGGGGCGCCGAAGGCAAAGGCGAGGGCGATCAGGGCCAATGCGGCCGCGATCGAGCCCACCGACACGTACCGCGACGCCGCCACCGTGAGCGCGAACACGATCGCGGCCAGCGCCGCCGCCCGGGGAGCGAGGGGCAGGAACGCGCCGAATCCCGTGGCGACCCCCTTGCCCCCCCGGAATCGCAGCCAGACCGGGAACATGTGCCCGGCGATCGCGGCGAGGGCAGCGAGGGCGCCGACGACCGGGTCCGCCGGGGCCAGACGCAGCGCGGCAAACGTCGCCGCCGCCCCCTTCCCCACATCGAGCAGGAGGGCGAGGGCGCCCGCGAGCTTGCCCGCGCTGCGCATGACGTTCGTCGCCCCCACGTTCCCGCTGCCCACCCGACGGACGTCCCTCACCCCGAAGGCGCGGGCGACGAGGAAGCTGAACGGGATCGACCCGAGGAGGTAGGCGGCGAGGACGATCGCGGACGCCATCGGCATCGCCGGCTAGTCTATCTCCCCCCGACCGAGGGCGAAGCGCGCGAGCGGCGTGTGGACGGCGCCGGCCGGCCGGAGGTCGCTCTGGAAGAGGACGAGCTGCTCGAGGCGGGTCGCACCGAGGTCGAGGGGGGGCAGCGCGGGGTGCGGGACGCGGTCCCGGAACCGCGCCAGTGTGAGGTGGGCACGGAAGGGACGACCCTCGCGAGGGAAGCCCATCTCGACCGCGGCGCGCTCGCACTCCTGCTGCAGGGTGAGGACGGGCCCCGGGAGCTCCATCCCGAGCCACAGCACGCGCGGGCTGCCGCGCTCGGGGAACGTACCGAGGCCGCGCACCCGGATCTCGGCGGGCGGGCAGTCGGCAGCGGCGGCCGCGAGCGCGGTGCGGAGGCCCTCGACCTGAGCCGGCGAGGCCTCGCCAAGGAAGCGCAGCGTCAGGTGGATGCCCTCGCCGCGCACCCAGCGCGCGCCGCGGGCCAGTGGGCGAAGGCGCTCCTTGAGCTCGGCGATCGCCCTCCGCATCTCCGCCCCGATCTCGACGGCAATGAAGGCCCTCATGTCACAGCGGCGGCAGCCGAAGCAGGCCGCGGCGCAGCATCTCCAGCGCCACCTGTGTCGCCTGGAAGCGCACCCGCTCGCGCCCGCCCGGGTGGCGCCCGTGGCGGACCCGAGTACCCGCGGTCCCGTCGAGAGCGACGAAGACGAGCCCGACCGGCTTCTCCGCGGTCCCGCCCTCGGGTCCGGCGATTCCGGTGACGGCGACGCCGACGTCGGTGCGCGCCGCCCGGCGGGCCCCTGCCGCCATCGCCGCCGCCACCTCCTCGGAGACGGCGCCCTTCCTCTCGAGGAGCGAGGGCTCGACGCCGAGTTCCTCCACCTTGGCGCGGTTCGAGTAGGTGACGAAGGCGCGCTCGAGGAAGGCGCTCGCACCGGGGACGTCGGTGAGCCGCGCCGCGAGGAGACCCCCGGTGCACGACTCGGCGACGGCGAGAGACAACCCGCGCTCGCGGAGGAGCGCGGCCACGACATTGGGCAGATCTCGTCCGTCCTCGCTGTAGATCCTCTCCGCCAAGCGCTCCCGCATTCCCCGCGCCAGCGACTCGATCCTCTCCTCGGCCTCTTCCACGGAGGCCCCCTCGCCCGTGAGGTGCAGCTCGACCTCGCCCGGGGCGCCGAGGATGGTCGTGCGGGGGTTGCGGACGTCGCGGTAGAGGGGAGCCACGAGCGCATCGACCTCGCTCTCCGGCATGGCGGCGATCCGAAGCACACGCGTGCGCAGGATGCGCCCGCCTGCCCGCCCGCGGAGGAGCGGCAGCACCTGCTCCTCGAACATGGGCTGCATCTCGCCCGGCGGCCCCGGCAGCAGGACGAGCATCCGGCCTTCGTGCTCGATCCGTTGCCCGGGGGCGGTGCCTCTCGCGTTGGGCAGCACCACCGCGCCCTCGATGACGTCCGCCTGCTTCTCGTTGACCGGCGACATCCTCCTCCCAAAGCTGGCAAAGCGATCCCGCAGGGCTTGGAGGAGGCCGGGATCTCGTCGAAGGCGACGGCCGAGGGCGGCTGCCGCCGCCTCGCGGGTCAGGTCGTCAGCGGTGGGGCCGAGCCCGCCCGTCGCCAACACCACGTCCGCTCTCTCGAGGGCGGCTCGGAGCGCGTGCTCGAGGAGCGCCGCGTCATCGGTGATCGTTCCCCTCGCGCCGACCTCGATGCCGGCCTCGAGCAGACGCGCCGTGAGCCAGAGCGTGTTCGTGTCGGAGCGTAGGGGGCCGAGAAGCTCGCTGCCGATGGCGAGAAGCTCCGCCCTCACCGCCGACCCTTTGCGCTCACGCGCCCGGCCAGACCACGAGGGCGAGGCGCACGAGCAGGTTGGCGTAGACGCCGGCCATGACGTCGTCGGCCATGATCCCCAAGCCGCCGGGGAGACGCTCGAGGTCGCGCGCGGGCCAGGGCTTGAGGACGTCCATCGCCCGGAAGGCGACGAAGGCGAGAAGGAAGGCCGCCGGCCGCGGCGCGAGGCCGAGCAGCGACACCCACATCCCGGCCACCTCGTCCACCACGACGAGCCGGGGGTCCTTCTCGCCGAGGCTCTCCGCGAGGCGGGTGGCGGCGACCGCACCGAGGGCGAGGACCGTCGTCACCGCCGCCATCTGGGCGGCCGCGGGCGCGGAGGCGAGCGGCCAGAACAGCAGCGCGCCCACGGCTGCGCCCGCGGTCCCCGGGGCGAGGGGCGAGCGGCCGGAGCCGCCCGCGGTGGCGAGGAGCCACGCGGCCCGACCGATCCGCCGCGACATAAGCGGATCATAACGTACGCGGCGGCCAACCCCTCAGCGTCGGCGTAGGTGTCCCTCGGGGTCGCGGGGGACGACGCGCAGGGTCTCGGAGTGCGCGACGAAGACCCGTCCGGGGCCTCCTTTCGCGGGCCGCACGTGCTTGCGCCGGGTCACGTGCACGTCGACCTGTGGTGCGCTCCTCGCCTCGCTGAAGAAGGCCGCCACCTCCGCCGCTTCCCGCAGGTCCTCGGCGCCCGCGCGACCCTCGGGGTCGCGGAGGATGACGTGTGCCCCCGGAGCGTCGCGGGCGTGGAACCAGAGGTCCTCCGGACGGGCTACCCGGAACGTCAGGTGGTGGTTCTCCTTCGCGTTGCGCCCGACAAGGAGGCTGAGGCCGTGGCGGCCCAGGTAGTGGAGAGGACCGGCCTTCGCCCCCTCCCGATCCTTCGCCTCGTCTCGCTGCGGGTCGGCGAGGTCCTGTATGTCCCGCGCCTCCAGCAGGCGCGCCTCGCACGACCGCCCGGCCGTCAGCGCGGAGCGCGTCTCACGCTGACGCAGAGCGATCTCACGCCGCGCGCGCTCGATGCGCCGCGCCTTCTCGAATCGACGCTCGGCGTTCGCGATCCCCCCGAGGCGGGGGTCCAGCGCGACCCGCAGCCGAGCCTCGGGATCGCGCGGATCGGGGACGACCCCCTCGGTGTGCCCGGCCTGGAGTTCCCGGCCGAAGGCGAGGAGCGCTTCCGCCTCGTGCCGGAGCTGGTGCTCGTCGGCGAGGCCCGCGAGGTCGTGCGAGAGGTTGGCCTCGAGCTTCTCGAGCCGCCTCAGGCTCCGCCGTGTCTTCTCCAGCGCTTGCCGTCGTCGCTCCTCGAATGCAAGACCCCGGCGCCGCGCCTCGAGCAGGAGCGCCGCCGCCTCCCGCCAGGATGCGGGATGCAGGATCGTCCGTCCCTCTCGCTCCAGAGGCAGCGGGACGAGGCTGACCGCGTCCGAGGTGACGAGGTCCGCGTCGTGCCACGACTCCGGCGGGCCGGGCACGAGCAGCGTCGGGAAGGGCGCTTGGAGCCGCGCGCGCAGGGCCGTGAACGAGGCCGCGCTCCCGTCGAGTTCCCTCGCGAGCACGGGACCGAGCCCCGGGCAGGCGCCCAGGACCGCGCGCGGCCGCGATCGGCCGGCGGCGAGCGCGGCTCCGGCCGCTTTCTCGAACACCGCCGGTGGGAGCGTGTCCCACTCCCGCTCCGACGCCGGCGGAGGAGGAGGCCACGCCGGCGGGCCGTCGCCGAGAGTCGCCAGCCCCTCGCCCTCGCGGGCGAGGGTAAGCGCGGGCGCAGGACCGGACAGGCGCAGCACGAGCACGGCCGCGCCCATGTCCAGGATCAGCGTGCGCTCGCCGGGCACGCGCCCGATGTGCGCGAGGCGGGCTCCGTCGAGATGTCGGCGCAGGAGAAGCAACGCCTGGCGCGTGCGCCCGGGGGCGTGGGCCTCTGCACCCCCCGCGAGCCGGCGCGACCTCGACCGAGGAAGCAGATAGATACCCGCGGTGCCGCGCCCGGCGTCGAGCCAGAGGGTGGGAGCGCGCGGACCGGACAGCTCGAAGGACACCGCGTGGGCCCCGGCGATGCGGGGGCGTGAGAGGTGCCGCCCCCGGACGAGGGGCCGCATCTCGGCGAGCAGGCGATCGAGGGTGATGGCGTCCACTGGAAACGGCGCGCCGGATGGGCGGCGACGCCCCCGCTTCAGCGCCGGACGACGCGCGTGCGGAAGAGCCGGTCGTGCAGAGCCCGGACCGCGGGATCGAAGGCCATCGTCAGCAGCCCGACCCCGGCAACCGTCGTGCCAATGACGCCGAGGATCGCGCGCGCCAGGGCGCGCGGGTAGCCGGGGGGACGCCCGGAGCCGTCCACCACTCGCAGATGGGTGATCATCTTGCCCGGGGTCTGGCCGGTGGTCCCCGTGAAGTAGGCCGCGTAGGCGAACCCGAGGAAGCCGAGGTACGCGGCGAGCCAGGGCCAGCTCGAGGCGAGGGCGGCCACCTCGACGCGCGCGGCGCGGCTGGCGAAGTACGCCACCAGCGTCCACAGCCCCGCCAGCAGTCCGACGTCGACGAGCGCGGCCTGCGCGCGCTCGGCGGGACGGGCCGGCCGCTCGAGCGGACCTGCCTCTGCCGCCTCTACGCGCAGCTCCACGGGTTCCTCCTTCCCGACGGCGGCGATCTCCGGCTCCTCGCCCCGCCGCAGATCTGCGGGCAGCGCTCCGGCGGCGAAGCGCGCGCGATCGGGATCATCGGATCCCGCCGACGTCTCGGCCTGCAGCGGCAGGTCGGCGAGCTCGGCTTCGCTGAGATCGGCGGGCCTGAAGTCCCCCGGCGCAGCCGCGACCTCCGTAGGGGAAGGCCCGACGGGCGCGGCGGCGGAGGGCGACGTCGCCGGCTCCGCCCCCGGGGCCTTCCGAGCGGCGGCTTCCTGCACCTCGGGTTGGGTGAACAGCGGGAGCTCCGTCGCTGCCCGCTTCTGCCGACGGGAGCGGACGCGCTCCCGTACCTCATCGCGCCAGGACTTCTCGCGCCTGCGCACCCCGGGCAGGTCGCGCTCCGGCTCTCCGCGGTCACGTGGTGGCGGGGTCACGGTCCGCGGGGCGAGGGCGCCTTCGATGCGTGGCGCGACCACGGCCCCACAGGACGGGCAGCGCTCGCCATGGGGAGCGAGGGCCTCCCCGCAGGCGGGGCAGGTCAAGGACGAGCCTCTCCCGGGCCGACCGCGCCCTCGCCGGCCGACGCCACCTCCCGGGGCGCGACGAGGGAGGACGACGGGGCGGGAGCGTTCGTGAGGTCGCTCACCAAGCGCTCCCAGCGCGCGACCACCGTTGCCGCGAGGAGGGCGAGGACGAGGGCAAAGAGCCCGAGGAGAGCGCGTCGCGGCCACGCACGTTCTGTCCGACGCGGCGGCACGGGTTTGTCTTCCCTCTGCATTCAACAGCGACGGTGGCGTTCGAGCGGCCTCATTATGCCGGCAAGCGCCCGCGGCTTTCAAGCCTCCTCGCGCCGCGTGTGGAGCAGCCCAAAGGCCCGCATCTTCCGGTAGAGGTTGGAGCGCTCCACCCCGAGGGCCTCGGCGGTGCGGCTCATGTTCCCGCCGCACTCGCGGTACTTCTGGAGGATGTATCGTCGTTCGAAGTCCTCGCGGGCGTTGGCGAGGGATTCGAACTCCGCTTGCTCGGGCGCTTGCCCTCCCACCGGCAGCCCCCCGAGGAGCGAGGCGGGCAGGTGGTGCGCCTCGATCCTCACGTCCGGGGTCATGATCACCATCCGCTCGATGATGTTGCGCAGCTCCCGGACATTGCCCGGCCAGGGGAGCCGGGCGAGAAGGGCGAGGGCCTCCGGCGAGACCTCCTTCGGCCGCCGCCCGTGCTCGGCGCTGAGGGCCTCCATGAAGTGCCGCACGAGAAGCGGGATGTCCTCCCGCCTCTCCCGCAGCGGAGGCACATGGAAGGGGATCACGTTGAGGCGGAAGTAGAGGTCTTCCCGAAAGCGGCCCTGGCGGATCTCCTCCTCCAGGTTCTTGTTGGTGGCGGCGATCACCCGCACATCCACCGCCACCCAGCCGGTGCCCCCGACGGGCTCGATGCGCTGCTCCTGCAGCGCTCGCAGCACCTTGGCCTGGGTCTTGAGGCTCATGTCCCCGACCTCGTCCAGGAAGAGCGTCCCCCCGTCCGCGAGCTCGAACTTCCCTTTGCGGGCGGCGAGCGCCCCCGTGAAGGCGCCCTTCGTGTGCCCGAAGAGCTCGCTCTCGATGAGCTCCTCCGGTATGGCGGCGCAGTTGACCTCGACGAAGGGGCCCTGCCCGCGCTGGCTGCGGGCGTGGATCGCCCGCGCCACCAGCTCCTTGCCGGTTCCGTTCTCCCCGAATATGAGGGCACGGCCGCTGGTGGGGGCGGCCTGCGCGATCTCCGCCCGCAGCCGCCGGATGGCCAGGCTCTCCCCCACCATCAGGTATCGCTGGTCGAGCTGCTCCCTCAGCGTGCGGACTTCGCCCTCGAGGTGGTGCTGGCGCAGGGCATTGCGGACGGCGAGCAGCGTCTTCTCGAGGGCGAGCGGCTTCTCGACGAAATCGCGCGCCCCCAGCCGTACCGCCTTGACCGCCGTCTCGATGCTCCCGTGCCCGGAGATGACGACGACCGGCAGCTCGGGATCGAGAGCGAGGGCGCGGCCCAGGGTCGTGAGCCCGTCCATGCCCGGCAGCCACACGTCGAGGAGCAGGAGGTCGTACCGCCGGCGCTCGAGGGCGGCGAGGCAGGCCTCGCCGCTCTCCACCGCGTCGACCTCGTAGCCCTCATCGCCGAGGATGCCCGCGAGCGAGGAGCACACCCCCGGCTCGTCGTCGACCACCAGAATCGCTTCCCGCATGCCTTCTCCTACGCCGGCAGCTCCACGACGAAGCGGGCCCCCCGCGGGGCGTTGTCCTCGGCGCGGATGGTCCCATGATGCTCCTGCACGATCCGGCTCACGATCGCCAGCCCCAGGCCCCTCCCCCTCTTCTTGGTGGAGAAGTGAGGGACAAAGAGCCGGTCGCGATTCTCGAGGGCGATGCCAGGACCGTCGTCGGCCACGCTCAACCGCGCACGCGCTTCCGCCCGGTCGTACTCGGTCGCGACCAGGATCTTCCCCCGGCCGTTCATTGCCTCGATCGCGTTGTCCACGAGGTTGATGAGCAGGCGCTTCATCTGGTCGGCGTCGAGGCGCAGGGCGGGCAAGTCCGGCGCCAGTCGCTTTTCGATGGTCAGCCGGGGAAACAGCCCATCGTAGAGCGAGAGGGCCTGGTCGACGACCTCCCGCAGGCCGGTGGGCTCGAGGTTGGCCGCCGGCAATCTCGCGAACTGCGCGAACTCGTCGACGAGGTTCTTGAGGGCCTCCACCTCGTCCACCACCGCCCGGCTGCACTCGCTGAGGACCCGGTCGAATTCGGGGTCCGACTTGAGCCAGGCCTTCCGGATGCGCTGGGCCGAGAGCTGGATGGGCGTGAGCGGGTTCTTGATCTCGTGGGCCAGCTTGCGGGCCACTTCCGCCCACGCCGCTACCTTCTGTGCCCGCATGAGCGGCGTGAGGTCGTCGACGACCAGGAGGGCCCCGGGGGGCGAGCCGAGCGACCCGGGAAGGCTGACGACCGTGACCGCCAGGTGGTGGTCCTGCTCGCGCGCGGGCACGACGACCTCGCGCTCCTGGCGCGCCACCCGCCCCGACAGCAGGCGGAGAATGAGCCCGCGGATCTCCTCGCGGCCCGGCCCCTCGAGCGCCCGCTCGATGCCCAGGCCCGCCGCCGCCGGGTCGAGCTCGAGCAGGCGTTGGGCCGCGGCGTTGACGGCGGTCACCGTTCCCTCGTGGTCCACGACCAGGACGCCGGTGCCAACCGTCTCCACCACCGTCTCCGTGAGCCGACGGCGCTCCTCGAGTTCCTGGTTCTTCCGAACGAGCCCGGCGCGAGAGAACTCCACTTCCTCTTCGCTGCGGGCGAGACGCTCGGACATGCGGTTGAAGGAAGCGATGAGGGCCCGGAACTCCTCGCTTCCGGCCGGAAAGTCAACCCGCACCCCGCGCTCCCCGGCCGCGATGCGCTCTGCCCCCTCCGCCACGAGCCGCATGGGCGTCGTGATGCGGCGGGCAAGGTAGAGCGCGAGCCACACCGCCCCGAAGAGGAGGAGGAGCGCCGGGAAGAGGTACAGCGAGAGGTAGAAGGCGAGGATCGGCTCCCGATAGGTCTGGGTCTTGCGGAACTTCGTGTATCGATCCTCGATCTCGCGTGCGCCCGCCGCGACCTCGGGGGGCAGGTAGGCGGAGACGACCACCGCCCCCGCCGCGGCGCCGTCCTTCCCGCGGACGGGAACCGCGAGTCGGACGAGCTCCCCCGCCCCGAAGGCCACGGTGGCTTCCGCCTCGCGCCCCTCAAGCGCGGCCTCCGCGAGCGCTTCCCCCGAGGCGGCGTCCCAGGAGGCGGCGGTCGGAAGGCGTGGGTCCATGACGGCGACGATCTCGCCCCCGCGAGAGTAGACGTCCACGAGGTCCAGCTCGAGCTCTCGCGCCCGGGCCTCGACCGTCCGCCGCAGGGGGCCCTGTCCCTCCCCCTCGAGGAGGCGGCGCGCCCGCAGCTCGCGGGCGAGGGCCCGGGCGTGCACGCGGCAGCGATCGGCCACCGATTCACGAAGCGCCGTGCCCAGCGCCTGGGACGAGGACAGGATGCGTTCCGCGTCCACGTTGAACCACCGGTCCACCGTCTGGCGGATGAGATCGCTGCCGACGAGGATCAGCAAGAGCGAGGGGGCGCCGGCCATTAGGAGGAACACCAGGAGCAGCTGCATGCGCAGGCGCGCCCCGAGCACGCCCCGCCGCCACTCCATGAGCGCGCGGACGAGGTTCCTCCCGAGCACGAAGAGGAGCACGAGGAGGAGGGTGAGGTTGAGGACGGTCAGGCCGTAGAGCAGGGCCGAGGCCAGGAAGTCCGGCTGGAAGTCGCGGCTCTTGCGCAGCACCAGCGCGGAGAGCAGGAACACGAGCAGGAGCCCGCCGGTGATGGCGAGAACGAGGCGCGCGTTGTTCTGGAGTCTCTCCCGCGGCACGGATGGACGGCCCGGGGGCGAGCCGAGGTTTTCGGCCGCCTCCCCCCCACCGCGAGTGTAGCACCGGAGCCACACCTAATGGAACCTGCTGAACAGGTGGGAGATACAGTGCCGACGCGATGTCTAGTCCTGCAAACGCTGCAGACCACGCGGCAATGGGCTCGGCGGGCGAGCCCCCGGCGAGGACGCCGCTGTGCTTCGAAGCTGCGCGCCCGCAGACGGGGTGCACGCCGAGCCCACCCCACGGTGAGGCGTCAGTCGCGGGCCTCGAGGAGCCCCTTCAGGGTGGACATGAACTGGTCGACGTCCTTGAAATCCCGATACACCGAGGCGAAGCGTACGAACGCCACCTTGTCGAGCTCCCGAAGGCGCTCCATCAGCAGCTCCCCGACCTGGTCGGTCGGGACCTCGCGGTCCGGGCTCTCGTGGACCATCGCCTCGACGCGGTCCACGATCCCCTCGAGCGTCTTGACGGGTACCGGACGCTTCTCGCAGGCCTTCAGCAGTCCCGCGAGCACCTTCTCGCGGTCGAACCGCTCGCGCCGCCCGTCCTTCTTCACCACCAGGTGGGGTATCTGATCGATGCGCTCGTAGGAGGTGAAGCGCTTCCCGCAGCCGAGACACTCGCGCCGCCGCCGGATCACGTCTCCCTCCTTGCTCTCGCGGGAGTCAACGACCTTGTCCTCGAGATGGGCGCAGAACGGGCACTTCAAGGCAGCACCTCCTGGCTCGGTGCGGAGACGCCCACGGGCCCTTCCCCGGCCACCTCCGCCACGCGCGCCAGGCTCAGGCCCTCACGACGGAGGAAGAAGAGCCCCAAGGCGAGGACGGGCAGGCTCGACAGGGCGTGGGCGACGGTGCCGGCGGCCCTGGCCGACTCCCGGTCCACGCCGAGCACGTCCGCGAGCGCGATGAGGTAGAACGCGTGGAAGCCTCCCACCATGCCGGGGGTCGGGATCGCCACCCCGACGGTGAGAAAGGTGATGAGAAGGAAGGTGGCTCGGAACGGTAGCGCGAGGGAGAACGCGAGGTGGTTCATGTGAAAGCCGACCGCGATGAGGAGCCACAGCAGGAGCGACTGGGCGACGATCGCCAGCCAGTGCCAGGCCGGCGCCCGAAGGACCGCGAGCCCCTCCGCGAACGCCCGTAGCGCCCGGGCGAGCGGCCCGCCAAGCCACCGTGGGGCGCGGCGGAGGACGTGCTCCAGGAGCCCCCCCGCCCGATCGCCGTGCGCATGGAGGGCGAGCAAGACGGCCAGCATGGCCAGGGCCGCCACCCCGGCGACGGCTGCGGCCACCTTCAGTGGATTCAAGACGCCTCCTCCGGCCGGAGCGCCAGGGAGGATGAAGAGGTAGAGACCGAGAAGCACGAGCACGGTGCCGAGGTCGAGCAGCCGCTCGAGGATGATCGTCGCGAACCCGGCCGAGACGGCGATCGGGGCGCGGCGGGAGACCAACCAGGGCCGCACGATCTCGCCCGCCCTGGGCACGAGGAGCCCGGAGGCGAACCCGACCATCGTCGCGGAGAACAGATCCGGGAAGCTCACCCGGCCCAGCGGGGCGAGCAGGTAGCCCCACCGCCAAGCCCGAACGAGGTAGACCAGCACCGTGACCCCTGCCAGGCCGGCGAGCCATGCCGGCCGCGCCCTTCGCAGGGCCTCTCCGAGTTCCGGCCAGTTCGTTCCCCTGAAGAAGACGCCGAGGAGGACGACGGCCAAGAGCGCGCCGAGCAGGAGGCGCCCGCGATGTGCGCTCACGAGGCCCTCGAGATGGTCACAAAGTCTTTTCCTTCAGGCACTTGATAGCAGGCCGGGACTTTACTACACTGCGCGGTCGAGCGTCAAACCGTCCCCCGGGAGGGACGTTTGGCCCTCGTCTTCCGCGAACACGCGGCCCGTCCCGCGCGTTCCTCGGTGTGACAGGCTGTCGGCGGGAGCGCGGGCACGAGACTTGAGCGCGAGCGACGCCGACCTCCTGCCACGGTGCCGGAGAGGTGATGAGACCGCCTGGCGCGAGCTGGTGGCCCATCACACCCGGAAGGTGTTCGCCCTCGCCTACCGGTTCACAGGCCGGGTCGACGAGGCCGAGGACCTGACCCAGGAGGTCTTCGTCAAGGTGTACCAGACGCTCGATCGCTACCGCGAGGCCGACGGCTCCTTCGTCGGTTGGCTGATGACCGTGGCGCGGAACCGCGCCATTGACCACTACCGCCGGCACCGGGAGGAGCGGCGGCGGCGCAGCGAGGACCCGCAGCTCCTCGAGGCGATGCCGGCGCGAGGGGAGCACCCGATCGCCCGTCTCGAGAGAGAGCAGCGGGCGCAGCTCGTCCACCGCGGCCTGCGCGCGCTGCCGTCGGAGCTGCGCCTTCCGCTCATCCTCTGCGATCTGGAGGGCCGCCCCTACGAGGAGATCGCGTCCACGCTAGGCATCCCGCTCGGCACCGTCAAGAGTCGCCTCAACCGCGCACGGCTCGAGCTCGCGAAGCGGCTGCGGCGCCGGAAGGCGGAGCTCGAGGGAGAGGCCTGAGGACGCACATGGACTGCCGACACGCCCTTCCTCTGCTCTCCGATCACCTCGAGCGGGGCCTCCACCCGATCGCTCGGGCCGAGCTCGAGGCGCATCTCACCTCCTGCGCGAATTGCCGCGCTCTGCGGGAGGCCATCGCGGAGGTCGTGGAGGAGCTCAGGGCCTTCCCGGTCCTCGAGCCACCGGCGGGGCTGGCCGAGCGCGCGGCGGCGGCCGCGCTGGCCTCGGGCACGTCTCTCCCACGAGTTGTGATCGTGCGCCCCGCGATCCCGTCCTGGGTGCAGGCCGCCGCTGCGGGCTTCGCGCTGATCGCGCTCGGAGCGGGTCTGCTTCTGGTCGGACCCGAGGCTCCTTCCCGGACCGCGACCCGACTCGTCGTCCACACCGTCAGCGCCGGCACATACCTGATCGAGCGCAGAGACCGCCTGGTCGAGGAGGTGCGCGTCCTGGGCCTCAGCGTCGGCACCGCGGTCGAGAGCGG
>Ga0209641_10001349_pt1 | contig 22039 bp, 20 predicted proteins | sample RifCSP16_1_FD_184022 | JGI IMG/M metagenome (GOLD analysis project Ga0209641, IMG submission 184022) | Soil microbial communities from Rifle, Colorado - Rifle CSP2_sed 16_1 (SPAdes) (version 2) | ecosystem: Environmental > Terrestrial > Deep subsurface > Rock core/Sediment | place: Rifle... | reverse complement strand
GGTCTTTCCTTTAACGATTTCCTGGTCAACTCCCTGCCGATAGTCCTGGTTGTATGGATCGTTGCTCTTTTCTTGCTCAGGTTTCTTCTGCGCTCTGAATTGGCTGGGAAGCCAAAAGATGTGGAAGCCATTCTCAAATTATCCCCCGCAGATGCCCTCGATGATCCGAAAACTGCCAGGAAAGTGCTGCTGGTGCTTGGTCTCGCCATCGTACTTTTTTTCATTGCCCACTTCCTGCATATCAGTCCGGCCTATGTAGCCCTCAGTGCTGCCGGACTTGCCCTGATATGGGTCCGTCCCAACATGAAGGAGACTCTTGAAAAGATCGAATGGAGCGTGCTGATCTTCTTTGCCGCTTTGTTCGTGATGGTAGGCGGACTGGAATCCGCAGGCGTGCTCGAATCGCTCGTGCATCTCCTGGCCAAAGCCAGTTCAATCCCTCCCGTCCTGTTCGGTTTGATCATCATCTGGGTGGTTGCCATCCTTTCTGCAGTTGTTGACAATATACCCATTACGATCGCGATGGTGCCTGTCATTAATGGGTTGGGCGCGGCCGGGATGGATATCGGTCCATTATGGTGGGCACTGGCATTTGGAGCAGGATTTGGTGGTAATGGATCGATCATTGGCTCAACAGCCAACATCGTTGTGGTATCCCTCTCGGAGAAGACCCGTACACCCATCACATCGGCCATCTGGTTGAAACGAGGTCTTCCAGTGATGTTGACCACCTGCCTGGTGGCTTCGCTCCTTTACGCGCTCGCTTTCAATTATTTTTAATCGCAGACCAGGTGGAATCATTCATGGGTAAATCATATCGTCACAAGAACAAAGGAAAAAATGGCTGACGCTTCTGAGATGAAACTGATCATCATCATTATCAATGATACGGACAGTGATCTATTACTTAAGGATCTGGTTGATAACGGGTATCATGTCACCCGGATCGCGTCCACCGGAGGGTTTCTGCGGCGGGGAAGTTCAACTTTCCTGATGGCAGTTGAGGCAGAGAAGGTTGAAAAAGCCCGCCAGATAGTCTATGACCATTGTTCGCCTTCTGTTGACCCCGTATTAAAGAAAGTCACCTTATTCGTCCTTAAAATGGACAGGTTCGAGAAGGTCTGATGCTTCCCGTCTCCCGCCATTTTTATCCTGGCGAAAATGGTAAAATAGGTGCAATGACAGGAATGCTATTCTTCCACGAACCAGAAGCAGGATGATGAACGATTCGAATGTCCACCAGATGATGATGGTCATTATCCAGGAACAGGATCTGGAACCCGCCCTGGAGGCATTGAAGGCGTTGGATGTCCCGGCGCTGCACATGGTCAGCAGCGGGGGTTTCCTGAGAAGGCGCAATGCGACCCTTTTGATCGGTCTGCCCGATGACATGGAGGCGGATATCGTTTCCACCCTGCACGAAACCTGCCATAAGCGTGTTGAATACATGGCTCTACCGATGGAAGGATCACCCCTTCCGATGCCTTCCGCAATGGAGATCACAGTTGGCGGGGCGACCGTTTTTACCTTTTCCGTCGATCGATTTGAGGAGTTATGACCATGAAATTGATTTTTGCCATACTTCGGGATAGCGATGCCGATGCCGTCACCCAGTCGCTGACTGCCAGTGATTTCCGGGTGACCCGCATTGCCTCCACCGGAGGGTTCTTACGCAGGGGTGTGGTCACATTGTTGATCGGTCTTGACGATGCACGCGTGGACGCTGCTATCGAGGTCATCCGTGCCAACGTGGTTCACAATGAAGGGGAGGATACCCAGGGGACGATCTTTGTCCTGCCGGTCAACAATTTTGTCCAGGTCTGACCGGGCTGTTTTTATTCCAGGATGGTGTTGTCGATCAGGCGGGTTTTTCCAAAGTAGACAGCCATTGAGAGCAGCGCTTTTGCACTGACTCGCTCCAGTTCTTCCAGCGTTTCATAATCAGCACAGGATACATACTGCAGTTTTGCCAGCGGCTCCTGCTTGACCATGCCGGTCACGATCTGCCGCAGGATGGATGCATTCCGTTCCCCGCTGGCATACGCATCCCTGGCTGCCTGCAGTGAGCGGTACAGGACTGTGGCTGCCTTACGCTCGTCCTTGTCCAGGTAAATATTGCGGCTGGATAATGCCAGTCCATCGTCTGCCCGCACGATTGGGCAGATGACCACCTCTATGGGAAAATCGAGATCCCGTGCCATGCGCTGGATGACAGCTGCCTGCTGGGCATCCTTCTGTCCGAAATATGCCTTCTGGGGCTGGACAGCGTTGAAAAGCTTGGCTACCACGGTGGCAACCCCCCTGAAATGCCCGGGACGCATCGACCCCTCCAGCGGTTTGACCAGCTCCTCCAGTTCCACCCAGGTCTGGTAACCCTGCGGGTACATGTCTTCCGGGCTCGGGTTCCACACCAGGTCGGCTCCGGTTTCCTGCAGCAGCTGCAGGTCGCGCGGCAGGTCGCGCGGGTAGCTGGAAAGGTCTTCCTTTGGTCCGAACTGGGTCGGGTTGACAAAAATACTGACCACCACGCTGGTGCATTCCTTTTTGGCTTGCCTCACCAGGGACAGGTGCCCTTCGTGCAGGAAACCCATGGTCGGCACCAACCCGACTGGTTCCTTCAAATTCTTTATTTCATAACGAAGATCAGGGATGCTGTGAACGGTTTTAATATTTGTTTTTTCCATACCATCATTTTACATCTATTCACGATATTTACTGGTGATTGGCAGCGCAGGAGAAACGAAATGAAATAAGTCAGGACTGGTTCAGGGGAATCCAATTGTTTCACGGTCCTGTATGACCACAACAGGAAGAAATTTTTCCTCTTGAAATTTCATTTAATTTATTTATAATAAAAGTGTAAGGATATCATTCTTAGATCGATGGGCACGGATGATACCCAATTAAATTCATCATTATTATTTCGAGGAGATTAAGATGACCCTATCAGCACCAAAAACCATAACCTGGTGGATCGCCGTGATTCTTGGCGTCCTTGGTATTCTCGGCAACCTCGTAGTCATTCCATTTGTCAGCGGCTACGCCTTCTGGTTCGTTGCCGCAGCCTTCGTTCTGCTTGTTCTGGGAACTTTCCTCAAAGACCTTTAATTCTCGACAACCATTTGTGAGCTGGGCCCAGGCTCACAAATCACATTTTTTCCAGCATCCTTTTTTACAAAGGATGTTGTTTTCTTGAAATGCAGGCGCTTTAATAAAAAAGAAGGCGAAAAAGCGAAAAATAAATCGTGATAAATCCCATCCAAATTGGTGAAAATTGGTCGTTTTTTACGATTGACAAACGAGAAATTCTTGTTACACTATTTTTAACGTGTTCTTTCCAAATTAAAAGGAGGATTTAAATGGCATATTCATTTACCAATTCAAAGGGGAAGAAATATTTTCTGCACAGCAAGGTCATCACCCGTTCAACCGGAAAAAGCAGCACCCTGTATTATTTCTCCGGCACTCTGAACGCAGCCGCAGCCCTGGATGCAGTTCCCGCCGGCAAGATGGTGGCGGAGATGAAGTCCGGCCTGCCTGTTCTCAAGAACAAGTAACCCGCAAAACCGGGCATCCAGTCAAACAGCAGCCCAACCCATTTCAGAGTTGAGCTGCAATTCAAACAAAATCGCCGGGACTTCCTCAAGGGTCGTCCCGGCGGATTGCATAATACCATCAACCCTGCATTTCAGATATTGAACCTGACGTGCATGATCTCCCCATCCTGCACAATATATTCCTTCCCCTCCAGGCGCAGTTTACCTTTAGCGCGTGCCTCTGCCATGCCGCCCAGGGTCACCAGGTCTTCATAGGCAACCACTTCCGCCCGGATGAATCCCTTCTGCAGATCGGAATGGATCTCTCCAGCTGCCTGGTGGGCGCTGGCGCCGCGTCTCACTGTCCACGCCCGCACCTCGTCCTCGCCGACCGTGAAGAAGGACTGGTTGTTGAGCAGGTCATACGAGAGCCGGATCATGCGCTTCAGGCTGGGTTCTTCAATACCGAACTCCTCCATGAAGAGGGCGGCATCTTCAGGGGGCAGCTGGGCGATCTCCATTTCGAGCTTGCCCTGCAAAGCCACCTGTTCCAGCCGGTGCGGGGATGCCACCTGCGGAGTTTCCTGCCCTTCAGCCAGGTTGAGCAGCACCAGCATGGGCTTGCGGGTCAGCAGCCCGAACCCGGAAAGGTTCTTTTCTTCCTCGGTGGAGATCTCCACCCCGCGCAGCGGGGTTTCATTGGATAGGATTTCGAACAGGCGCTCGAACAGGGCGGTCTGTCTCTCGTTGACAACCTTGTCCGTGCCGCCTTTCTTGCGCTCCTCTTTCAGTCGTTCCAGCTTGCGCTCGACCGCGATCATGTCGTTCAGCAGCAGTTCGCCTTCCATCGTGTCCAGGTCCCGCTGGGGATTAACACTCCCAGCCGGGTGCGGGGCATTCTCATCCTCGAAGCAGCGCAGCACATGGATGAAGCCGTCCATCTGGGATAACTGGTTCAGCAATGTGCCCGATATTCCGCTTTTCGCCGAACCGCTGTCCAGCCCGGCGATATCAGCGTAGGTCACCTTGGCATAGATGGTCTTTTTGGGCTTGAACATTTCTGACAGGATGTCCACGCGCGGATCAGGGACATCCACCACTGCGGTGTGCACCTCGATCCTGCCTGCGCTGGCAGTTGGTGGTGTGTTCGTGCCTGTCAGCGCGTTGAAAATGGTTGTCTTTCCAGACTGGGGTAATCCTATGATTCCTAGTTTCATCTTGACCTTCTGAGGTTGAGTGGTTATACTGAGTGCGCTCGCCGGAGTGGCGGAACTGGCATACGCGCACGACTCAAACTCGTGTTCCTTCGGGATTGTGGGTTCGATTCCCACCTTCGGCATTATAACAGTCCTTCAACAGGAATGTTATGAAAATCAATAAATCGGTGTAAATATTTTGCCGGGGAGTAGCACCTGCCTACGGGCAGGACAGGTCATCGTCAGGACGGAGAATTTCTCCCGGTGACCTGTGCGCAATAAGATGCGAATGCGAGACCGCCATCCAGGTGGGCTCGTTTTTTATTTGCCAGTGCCGGGGTGATTTTCACAGCAGGGTGTCGCTGGGATGAGAAAGGGATTATCATTGGGGAACCTGCAGGTGTGAAAAGGAGAACAGCATGCCAGCCATGAATGAAATACTGGCCATCATCCTCGGGGGAGGGCGCGGCGCAAGGCTTTTCCCATTGACCAAGTTCCGCGCCAAGCCGGCTGTGCCTGTGGCTGGCAAGTACCGCCTGATCGACATCCCCATCAGCAACTGCATCAACTCCGGCATCTTCAAGATCCAGATCCTGACCCAGTTCAATTCGCATTCCCTGCACCGCCACATCAACCAGACCTACCATTACGATGAGTTTCATCCAGGTTATGTGGAAATACTGGCAGCAGAACAGACCATCGAATCCACCAGCTGGTACCAGGGGACAGCCGACGCCCTGCGCAAACAGATTTTCCAGATCCTTTCAACCCGGGCGAAGTACGTGCTTGTGCTGGCGGGCGACCATCTTTACCGCATGGATTATGCACCCATGACCGAATTCCACTGGCGCAACCAGGCTGATATCAGTGTGGCTGTCCAGCCGGTTATGGAGCAGGAAACATCCAGGCTGGGGATTCTCAAGCGTGATCCCAATGATCGCATCAGGGATTTCATCGAGAAACCAAAGCAGATGGACATCCTGCCTAATTTCATCAGCCGTCCGGGAACCGATAAACTCTATCTCGGCTCGATGGGTATCTACCTGTTCAATACGCAGGTGCTGGTCGACCTCCTCAACCAGTACCCGGACGATGACGATTTTGGACGGGATATCATTCCACACGCCATCCAGGACCGATCGGTGTATGGATATGAATTCGATGGCTACTGGCGGGATATCGGTACCATCCGCTCCTTTTACGAGGTCAACCTGGAGCTGACCCTTCCTGGTTCCCCTTTTAATTTCTATGACAAACATAACCCGGTCTTTACCCACTCCCGTTTCCTGCCTGGTTCGGTGGTGGAGGATAGCCGGCTGCGGAACGTGCTGCTGGCAGATGGCTGCCGGATACAGAAGGCGGACATATCCCACTCGGTCATCGGGGTGCGCAGCATCATCGCTGCTGGAACCAGCATCCGGGACAGCATCATCATGGGTGCCGATTACTACCAGGATGAACCAAACCCCGAAATGACGGAGCCACCCATTGGTATTGGCAAAGGCTGCCAGGTCGAAGGTGCTATTATCGACAAGAACGCCCGCATAGGCGAAAATGTCATCATCAGCAGGTTCCCGGCAGGTACGGATATCAACACGGAAACCTGGGTTGTACAGGATGGGATCGTGGTTGTTCCCAAGAATTGCATCATCCCAAACGGCACGATTATCCAACCTTGAAGCTGAGGTCATCAAATAATTACATTTCATCGGAGAAATTGAATGGAAGAGAACAACAACCTGCAGGGGAAAGAAACTATGGAGAACACTCCCTGGCACAGTCTGTCCTCCGACGAGGTGCTTGAGCATCTCAAGGTGAGGGAGAACGGATTAACTTCCGAGGAAGTGGAAACACGGCTCAGGCATTACGGTCCCAACCAGCTGGTGGAAGGCAGGCGCACCACTTTCCTTGAAATGCTCTGGTCGCAGTTCAATAATTTCATTGTCATTCTTCTGATCGTGGCTTCGATCGTTTCTGCCCTGCTGGGCGAGTGGATCGACGCATCGGCAATTATGGCGATCGTATTATTGAATGCCATCCTTGGCATCATCCAGGAGCGCAGCGCAGCTGAAGAATTTGCCGCCCTGAAGAAGATGGCTGCCCCGGAAGCCCAGGTGATGCGGGATGGACGCCGATTGACCATCCCGTCCAGCCAGCTGGTTCCCGGGGATATTGTTTACCTGGAAGCCGGCAATTTCATCCCGGCGGATGTACGCCTGCTGGAGGCGTTCAACCTCAAGGTGGAGGAGGCCGCCCTGACCGGCGAATCAAACGCGGTGCAGAAGAATGCCGCCCTGAGCCTGGATGCTGACATCCCCCTTGGCGACCGCAAGAACACCGCCTTCATGGGTACCACCGTCAGTTACGGACGCGGCCGCAGCGTGGTCACCAGCACCGGCATGAGCACTCAGCTCGGTTTGATCGCAGAGATGCTTCAGCAGGTAGAAGAAGAGGAAACCCCCCTGCAGCGCCGCCTGGAACAACTTGGCAAAACGCTCGGGTGGGGTGCACTTATCATCTGCGGGCTGGTGTTCCTGGAAGCGATCATCGCCAACACCGACCTGGGCATCATCACGGCAGCTGGTGGCGGGTTCCTGGCTTATCTTTCCACTGCCAAGGAACAGCTGGTGGAAACCTTCCTGGTATCCGTCAGCCTGGCTATCGCCGCTGTTCCGGAAGGACTTCCGGCAGTGGTGACCATCAGCCTTGCGTTGGGTATGCGCGAGATGATCCGCCGCCATGCCCTCATCCGCAAGCTCTCCTCGGTGGAAACACTCGGTTCCGCCACCGTCATCTGCTCCGATAAGACCGGCACCCTCACCCAGAACGAAATGACTGTCACCCGCCTGTGGGTGGATGGAAAATTCGTGGATGTGACCGGTTCCGGCTATTCCCGCAGTGGCGAATTCCTGGTGGAAGGTAATTCCAGCGATCTGAAGGAGTACCCGGCTGTCCTGACCGCCCTGTGGGTGGGAGCGCTCAACAACGATGCCACCCTTGAACCGGTGGAAGGCAATGAACTCAACTACCGAATCGTCGGCGACCCGACCGAAGGCTCGCTGCTGATCGCCGCCGCAAAAGCGGGTGCAGTCTCGGTTGACCTGGGTGCTGCCTACCCGCGCCAGGACGAGATCCCCTTTGATTCCGAGCGCAAGCGCATGATCACCGTCCATGATGTCTACCAGCCGCGGCTGGAAGACATTTCTCCTTATTATGATGAGGACAAGCAGGGCTGGGATGTGGTCGCTGTAAAGGGTGCCCCCGACGTTGTCTTGAACCTGTGTACATCCTATCAATCCATGGACGACCAGCCCAAACTTCTTACCGAAGCCATGCGTTCAGCAATCCTGAAAGCCAATGACAGCATGACCATGGATGCCCTGCGCGTCCTGGCTGTGGCATTCCGCGAGGTGCCCGAGGCAAATGAAATGAGTGATGAGTGGGAGCAGGACCTGACCTTTGTCGGATTGATCGGCATGATCGATCCACCGCGGGCTGAGGTGAAACCTGCCCTCGCTAAGGCTGCCCGCGCCGGTATCCGCACGGTCATGATCACCGGCGATTATCCCAACACTGCCCGCGCCATAGCCGAATCCAGTGGACTGCTGCGTGCCGGGCACCAGGTGTTGACCGGTGCCAGCCTGGACAAATTGGACGATATCCAACTCAGGGAGGAGGTTGCCCGAACGGATGTCTTTGCCCGCGTCTCCCCCGAGCACAAGATGCGCATCGTGGATGCCCTGCAGGCAAATGGCGAAGTGGTCGCCATGACCGGCGACGGTGTCAACGATGCCCCCGCCATCAAGCGCGCCGATATCGGCGTGGCGATGGGTATCACCGGTACGGACGTCGCCAAGCAGACCGCTGACATGGTCCTGACCGATGACAACTACGCCAGCATCGTTTCGGCTGTCGAACAGGGACGCGTCATCTACAGCAACATCCGCAAGTTCGTTTACTACCTGCTTTCCTGCAACATGGCTGAGATCGCCATCATCTTCCTGGGGACGCTTTTCTCCGGCAATTCCCCCCTGGCAGCCATCCAGCTGTTGTGGCTGAACCTGATCACCGACGGTGCTCCCGCCCTGGCGCTGGGTACCGAAAAAGGCGACCCGGATATCATGAACCAGCCGCCCAGACCGCCCAAAGAGCCGATCATCAACCGATTCATGGTATGGGGCATCGTCGTTCAGACAATTGCCATAACGGCGGTCACGCTGACAGCCTATTTCATCGGTCTTAACCTGCATGCCGGCCTGCCCGACCAGCTCCAGTTTGCCGAGACGATGGCTTTCGTGACCCTGTCAGCTTCCGAGTTGTTCCGGGCTTTCACCGCCCGCTCGGAGCGCTACCCGCTGCTCAAGATCGGCATCTTTACCAACAAGAACATGAACTATGCCGTCCTTGTTTCGCTGGTCCTCATGCTGGCAGTGATCTATGTGCCCTTCCTGAACACCATCTTTGACACGGTTCCCATTGGCTGGGAACAGTGGCAGGTGATCGTACCGCTCCTGCTGGTTCCCTCCGTGGCAGCTGAAGCGGTCAAGTATGTTATAAGCAGTAAGGCGCGGAATATTTAAGTCAACTTTAATTCTGGTTTAATTATTCAAAAGACCACTTCACAGCTTGGAGTGGTCTTGTTTATTATTGATGGAATGAAGATTCCGTTGACCCTTAAATTAATATAGAAGAATTGTTGTACAATAAACAACAGGTTGTGAGTCAACACTAAGAAAAGTTGAATAATCTTTAGATATTTCTAAATGGTGTGCATGAAACAAAAAATTATTAAATGGGTGAGGGATGCCGAGATATGGATTTCCTTGGGTCTAATCACTGCAATTAACTTGATTCTCCACATTCCTTTTGTCAGTAAACTGGGTTATTACAGGGAAGCTTGGTACATAATCTGGGCAGGTCGTACCCAGCTTTCAGGAACATTGATTAATCTTTATAAAGTTGACAGACCAATAATAGGATACATCTATAGAGTGCTCTATTTAATATTGGGTGATAATCCACTCAACTGGCAATTATTAATCTTTGTGATTAAACTGGGATGTGTTTTAGGTTTCTTCCTTCTCCTTAGGAATCTTTTCCCAAAATCACGAATATTCACAACCTTGGCTGCAATCCTTTTTTCTATTTATCCGGGATTTCTGCAATTTCCTAATGCAGTAGTTTTTATAAACTAAATGATCACTTTCGGAATAGCAATTTACTCAATTTTATTCACAGTAATTTCCCTGCGTACTTCCAACCGGATATTTAAGTTCCTTTTTATTGGATTGGCTTTATGTTCAGAAGCTATCTACCCGGTAATAACAGAGTATTTCATTGGGTTGGAAGGGCTTCGTCTGGCTATAATATGGTATTTGAGTGAAGATAAAAAAAGCAAAATAACTAGGGTAAAAAAGACTCTTCTTTCCTATCTTCCTTACATGGTAATCATGTTGGGTTTTCTTTATTGGCGTCTGATCATTTTTAACAGCGATCGCCCAACAACTGATTTGAACCAGTTGTTGGATTTTTATCAAACTGGTTCATGGAATCTTGTTTCTTCAATCCCACTTGAATTCTTGAGGGATTTGTTAAATTCAATCATTTTTGCTTGGTTTGTACCTGCCTATACTTATTTTACGAATGTGTTAACAACTGATGGCGCACTTTCAATAATCCTCGCATTGATCATAAGTGCGTTAGTCGTGGTTTATATCAACTGGATGGATTCCAGGGATCATGGGCTTGAACAGGATCCACCAGAAAACAATTATTTCAAAACCATTTTCTGGATTGGTTTGTTTGCAACAATAATATCCATGATCCCCTTTGTGGTCAGCAACCGGCAAATCAGTTTTTCTTATGGACAAACAACAGATCGTTATACACTAGTCACCATTATGGGAGTTATCCTACTTATTCTGGGTTTGATCTTCCTTATAACCAAAAAGAAAGGAAGGATAATTCTCGTCTCTGTTCTTGTTTTCTTAGCCATTCTGACCCATTATAGTAATATGGCTTTTTTCCGAAATGGATGGGAAGATCAACGACAGATCTGGTGGCAGCTTGCCTGGAGGGCACCTCAGCTTAAAGAAGGAACGGTCCTAATGCTAAACCCACCATATGCCACCCATTATTTCTTCGGTGAAGATTATATTACATGGGCTCCGGCAGATATGATCTATAACAACGTTCCAAATACATTAAAGATTTTTGCGCAAGTAATTAACACTGACACAATTAATGATCTGAGGCAGGATGTACCTGTAAAACGTCTCTTTCGATTTATCTATTTGGAATTTGATTATAGCAATACTTTGGTTATTTCCATGCAAGATAGTAATACATCCTGTTTGCATGTTTTGGATTCAAAGACACAGGAATTGTCTGTCAATGAACCTCCTTTGGTTGCGATTGCAGGACAATATTCGAATATTGATCAAATTGATCTCACTGGAACTGAATCAAAACCGCCAGAGATAATATTTGGAAAAGAACCTGAACATGGCTGGTGTTACTATTATCAGAAAATGTCGTTGGCTAGGCAGCGTATGGATTGGAAACAGGTTGTTACTTTAGGGGAAAAAGCAATCACTTCTCAGCTTGCGCCGATGGACCTTTCTGAATGGATGCCATTAATAGAAGGATATGCATATACCAACCAGTTTGAATTGGCCAATCGATATATTGACCTAGCCAGGCAGGATCGGAATGTTATCTATAATATTTGTCATTCTATCCTGGTTCAATTATCGACCATGAAAAGTGAACTGCCAGAAGAGGGGTATGAATTTCTTTATAAAGCTTTTTGTACTCACGATTGAACAACAAAGAAACTGGGGTGAAAACCATCCTGAAGAATACCCTATTTAATTATGATAGATGGAAATAGCTGTGAGTTTGTAAATATTCCATTTAGCAGAAAGTTATTTTGAAAGAAAAAACTCTTCACGATCATTTACTTGGCCAGCCAGCAATAGGAAGTGATCATTCCCTTCCTGTGGTCCCCTCTGTGGCATCCGAAGGTGAAAGGTTTGATATAGTCTAGGGACTGTGAGGAAGTAATCGGAACTTTTTAGGAGGAGATTGAAGGATTGGATATAAGGACTAAAAGTCTGTTAAATAAACCTTTGGGATCTCATCATATAGTCTTGTGACGATTGTCGATCGGTAATCCTAAACCTTCGAGGTTAAACTCCTACTTTGTACAGACAAATTTCCCCTCTCACTCCCCCATAAACTTCCACGACCTTCTATGTATTGCGCTCAAGCCCAATTTTCTGATCGCCTCCTGGTGCGCCTGCGTGCCATAGCCCTTGTGCCTACCAAATCCGTAACCGGAGAAATCCTCATCCAACTTTCGCATAGTTGCATCCCGGCTGGTCTTTGCCAGCACGGATGCCGCCGCAACGCTCAGGCTGCGCCGGTCGCCCTTGATCAGCGAGGTCTGCGGGATGTCGCTATCCGGCAACAGCAGGTAATCCAGAAGGAGGTGGTCGGGTGTTTCGGGCAGCTGCTCCAGCGCCCGATAAACAGCCAGCCTGGTTGCAGGAACAATGCCGATCGCATCGATCTCCCCCGCTTCGGCAAAACCCACCCCCCACGACAGGCACACAGCGCGGATCACCCCAGCCCACGATTCCCGCTGGCTGGGGGTCATCTGTTTTGAATCGCGCACACCGGAGAGTTTCTTCCTGATCTTCGGGTCGGGGGGCAGCAGCACCACCGCGGTGGTCACCGGACCAGCCCAGGAGCCGCGCCCGGCTTCGTCTATTCCACCGATCCGCAGCAGTCCCTGCGCCCACAGCTTCTTTTCAAACAAAAGACCCGGGAACCTGGGCAGGCTGGCCGGGTCAATCCTGGCGGGCATAATCCCCCCGCCTGGCCCTGCCGCGGATGACCAGCAGGTCGCGGAACATGACCAGTGAATCCCGCAGGATGTTGACCTTGCTGCCCGGGAAATACGACCAGTGCACCGGGATCTCCCTGATCTCCCAGCCATGCAGGCTGGCGATCTTGAGAACCTCCACGTCGAATGCCCAGCCGTCGATCGTCTGCAGGCTGAAAATGTCTTCCACGATCTTCCCCCTGAAACATTTAAATCCGCACTGGGTATCCTGCAAGCCGGGCAGTACCAGTGCCCTGATAAAAAAATTGTAAATCCGCCCGATGAAGTGCCGCAGGGCGGGTTCGTTATAACGCACAGAGCCGGTCAGCTCGCGCGAAGCGATGCAGATATCGGCATCCTGGTTCGGCGGCAGGAACAGGTTGATCTCCTCCACCGGCATGGAGAAATCGGCGTCGGCGATCATGCGGTAGTCACCGTGGCTCGCCAGCAGGCCGGTGCGTACAGCCAGCCCCTTGCCGGCTTCATCCAGGTGCAGCACGCGTAGGTTGGGCATTTCTCCGGCGATCTCCATCGCCACCGTGTAGGTCTGGTCCTGGCTGCCGTTCTCCACCACCACGACTTCTGAAGTGTAATCCTGCCGGGAAAGAAACAGCCCCAGCTGCCGGAGCGATGTGGTCAGGCGCGTTTCCTCGTTGTGGGCGGGAATGATGACAGAAAGGAAGGGCTGCATCAGGCAGAGTTTCTCACAGGATACTGGATAAGGTTCTGAGGATGAATGCCAGCAGGAGGATCACCAGCACGGCGCCAGCTGCCAGGACGATCCACTGCAGCACAGTTAACTTACTTTTGCCGGTTTTCATCCGGGCTGGTGCACTGGTTTTCTTCAGAACCGGTTTTACAGGTGCTTCCTCCGGGATCTCGGGTACAGGCTGCTCACCATCCTCACCGGGATCGAATGCAAAATCCTGCATCAGGTTCCATGGAGTCGAGTCATTGCCGAATTTGAGAGGTTGGACTGCTTCCGGTTTGGGTTGTTCCATTTCCGGCATGGGTTTTGGGGATTCATCCGTTTGAGGGAGATTGCCAAGCCCCTGCGGGAAGGATATTTCTGATCTTGTTTGCGGTGTGGGAAGGCTTTCCGCCAGCACATCCACGATCCGGCTGGTGCTGCTTGTATCCAGGACCCCTTTAGCCTTGTTGAGATCGTCTGAAAACAGACTGACCGTGTCACGCATGACGATGCGTACTATCGGGTTTTCCTTCTCGATATACATGGACAGATTGGCTGCGATTAGAACCCCTTCAACCGATCCTTTCTTCACACCAAAACGCTCAAGGTAGTTTTGAACCGCCTGTGCCATTTTGGATGTTTCATGCACAAGGTTGGGACGGGCAGGTTTGGTTATCCCCTTGCTTTCCACCTCCCATCCCCCTTCGATGGCATGGAAACGGCCTTTCATGGTTGTGACGGTAATCATGAAAATGCCTGCCGGACCAACCAGTATCAGCGGGAACAGGACCTTGCTGCCCGGGAGCTGGATATTGCGCAGCATGGTATAGCCTGGTGCAAGGCTGCGCTCCAATTCTTCAATGATCGCCTTTTGGGCTTTGATCTCCTCCAGCCAGAAATCCCCAAAGCGGAACATGCCGAGGATTTTATGCCAGGGTGACAGTTCCCCTTTTTTGTCCAGGTAGGGAGTATGGTCTATCAGTTTCATAACGCTTTCCTTATTTTCTTTTTCACCTTCTGTGGTTCAGTTTATTCAATACCATTTATTTACATAACAATTCACACGATAACTGGGTATGACCGGGTTGGCGGGTTAGAAGATCGGTACGTTGGTCAGGATATCGCGGCTGCCAGCCTGGTCTTTGGTGGTGATGACCGGGTTGTCGTTTCCTGAAAGGTGGATCTGTTTTCCGATGGTGAACTGGTTGCCAACGTATTCCTGGCGCTGCCCGGTGAAAAAGACCTTGCCAGCCTTAAGCTCTTTCAGCAGGTCCACCCGTTTTACCAGGACAACGTCCGAAAATGCGATCCAGCGCCTTTCGTACATCCGCACCATGTCGATCTTTCCATCCGCTGCATAGCGGACCGCCTCGACCACACCGTCATATTTCTTTCGTGCCATTCTGCCTCCGAGTTGTTATGTCCCTATTGTATCCGTTCCTGCAGGTTTGAACGATATACGGGACTTATCGATTTCGTTATGTCTGCCACCTCCATTATAGTAGCTTTGGGCTGTTTTATGCCATACCCGGAAATTTTCTTGGGCGATCAATGGGTTCCATCCCGGGATCCTGTATCCCCTGGTGGATCCCGCTTGTGCCTGTACCATGACACGGCATGGTAAAATCGTATTGCAAGTTCTATAGTTTTAGATCGGAGGATACGAATGGCAGTTGATAAGGATGATCTGCGCCAGGTTATGCGCAGCTGGACCAGTGGAGTGAGCGTTGTAGCCGCCAGGCTCGACGATCAGCTGCAGGGGATGACCGTCAGCTCTTTCACCTCCATCTCCCTCGACCCACCCCGCGTGATTGTTTCCCTTGAAAAATCCACCCGCACCTGTGAAGTTGCCGTCCAGAGTGGTCATTTTGGCATTACCATCCTTTCGGCAGAACAGGTGGATATCTCCAACCGTTTTGCCGGGCGCATGCCGGAATTTGACAGCAACCGTTTTGAAGGTCTGGCGGTGGAAACCATGAAAAGCGGTTCCCCTTTCATCGTTGGCGGGCTGGCATACCTGGATTGCAGGATCGTTGACACTTACGACGTGGGTGCGAACACTCTCCTGATCGGAGATGTGATCGCCGCCTGCACTACTGAAGACGACAATCCATTGGCCTATTTTAACCAGGATTACCGCTTCTTGAAATAAACCTTTCCTCCCACCCATCAACCGGGGAGGTTGCCATGTCTGAACCTTTGACCCCATTTGAACGTTCGTATTTATTTAAATTGGCGCGTTCTTCCATTGAACAGGCAGTCAGCGGTCAGCCGCTTACTCCAATGGATCCTGCTGAATGGACGGAAAGCCTGCGGGAACCGGGTGCCAGTTTTGTCACCCTCACTCTCACCCGCTCGGGTGCCTTGCGCGGCTGTATCGGTGCCCTGGAAGCGTACCAACCCCTGGCTGAGGATGTCCGCGAACATGCTGTGGCGGCAGCCCGGGAAGATTACCGCTTTCCCCCGCTACAGAAACATGAATTGAGCGCCATCCACATCGAGATATCCCGCCTGACCCAGCCGGTCACACTGGATTATTCCACGCCGCAAGACCTGCTGCAGAAATTGCAGACCGGCCGGGATGGTGTCATCCTGCGGGACGGCTGGAAACGGGCAACCTTCCTGCCCCAGGTGTGGGAGAAGGTCAACAGCAAGGAAGAGTTCCTTGACCAGTTATGCCGAAAGATGGGGGCGGTGGGCGACCATTGGCGCCGCAACCACCTGGATGTGCAGGTTTACCAGGTGGAAGAATTCCACGAATAGATTCAATTAAATATTGACGGGAAATCCCGATCAGCAGGCGCTGAAATGCTCCTGCTCGATGGACTGCCAGGTATCTTCTTTGGGCAGGTGAAGGTATTTCGTAAGCAGGGGATGCACCTGCCTGATCTGTTCAGCCATGCGCATTGCCACCCGGCGGATGGAATAATGGGCATTGGCAGCGGAGCGCAGCTGGCAGAAATGGTAGGCTTCCCGCAGGTTGAAGCTGCACAGCACCCGGCGGTTGAACCCGTTCGGAACCACGTAAGAAGCCACATGCGGGTTCCAGCCAGCCAGTTTCTCAAAGGTGGCAGCGGCAGTCTCCATTGCCTTGTTGTAGGCTTCCTCAAAGTCGGCTTCCTTCACCTGGGCTGGGATGCAGTACCCCAGCCGCGTAGTTAATAGCTGGGGGGTCTGGGTCATCATGCGGTGGCGTTTGAACTCGGCATAGGCACCCTGGTCCATGACCAGGTCAAAGGTGTAGCTGCTGTACTCCAGCTCGCGCAGGGGGATGTCGTGCTGGCTGAGCCTGCCCAGCAGGTCTTCCGCCATCCTTTCACGAACCTCCCGGTCTGCCTGACGGATGGTCTCCAGCGCCTGCGGGTAATTCATCTCCCCAAAGCGGTAGCGGATGGCAGCCAATATGCGCTCTTCACCCTCCCGGTCATAGTCCACCAGCCTGCACCAGTCATCTCCCTTTCTTACATCTGCATCAAGTGAAGCGAATTTTTGCTGTGCTTCCTCCAATTGGGGCAGGGGGTCGGCATACTTGACCAGTGTGGGGGTTTCGCTCAGCGCCACCTGCTTGATCTCCTGCCCGATCTGGCGTACTTCAGCCAGCGGGTGGGAGAGCATTTTGCGGATGCTGTTCTCGAGCACACGAGCGTTGAGGGTCATCCCCAGGTTTGCCAGCGAAGCGGCTGGCAGCAGGAAACGGCACGAATCGATATATTGCGAGCGGATGCGCCGGTCGTAGGATCCTTCCTTCTCGTCCGTACGCTGGGGAATTTTTGCTTCCACCAGCTTGCGCAGGGGTTCAAGCGATCGCTGGTAGGTCTCGAACAACGCCCGGCAGGCTGCCAGGTATTCCTCCTGCAAGGCATGCCCCTCCAATTCGGGCGGCAGTATGAATGCGTCGCCCTCCCACTTCTGGTAGCGGGTGGATTTTTCGGTGTAGGATGCCAGCCGGTTGGATTCGATGCATTCCACCGCCAGCCGGGAAACGTTTTCGATTGCCAGGTGGAGGACGGCATGTTCCGCCACCGAGGAGTGTCCGTAGCCCACCACCCATTTCTCGTGGAATTTTGCCGAGGATTCATCACTTAATTCATCGGCGATCTGACGGAAGGACTCCGGCGAACGCGATGTTTTGGCAAATGCCACTGCGATGGTTTCCGGGCTGAGCTGGCGGGGGGAAAGAACATAGATCTGGCGAGTGGGCATGGGATCTTCCTTTGGCAATTGAAAGGTTTCCGCAATTATGGACGAAAAGGGTATATTAGTCAACTTTTTATTAAATGAGAAACGATTGACACAATAAGAAAATGAATTCATCCCGACCAATGTAACTATTTTATTAGTTGAGAAAATATGTTTTCTCTTTCCACCATTACAAATAACTTTATAATACTTGTTCAGATTTTCCGATTGACCATTAACCCATCTCAATTCATAAAAGAAGGCAGCCAAATGACCGATTATCACAACCATGCAGTTCTCTGGGATATGGACGGTGTCCTGGTTGATACAGCTGACTATCATTTTCAATCCTGGAAGGAATCTCTTGCAGAACGGGGTATCTTTATCAACCGTGAAGAATTCACGAAGACATTCGGAATGAATAATGCCGGTATTCTGGAAATTGTATTTGGTAGAAAACCGGAATCAGATGAAATCACGCAGATCAGCCACACGAAGGAATCTCTTTTCAGGGATCTGATCAAGGGGAAAGCGGAACCGTACCCTGGAGTATTTTTTTGGCTGCAGCAATTCAAGGATTGGGGGATTAAACAGGCGATCACATCTTCTGCGCCGCCGGAAAACATCAATTTCCTGGTCAGCGAATTGAGGATAAAAGAGTACTTTGATGCATTGATTTCCGGTTCCAAGCTTCCTGGAAAACCCAACCCGGACGTGTTTTTAAAGGCGGCGAGTCATTTTCGTGTTCTGCCAGAGTATTGCATTGTAGTGGAGGATGCGGTTGCCGGAGTTGAAGGCGCAAAAAGAGCAGGGATGAAATGCATTGCAGTCACCACCACCAATCCTGCAGGCGCCCTGGGGAAAGCTGATTTGATCCTTGATAATTTGGAAGATTTAAGCGAAGAGATGTTCCTGGTTTTATTGGATTAGAACATCATATTCAAAAATAACGATCTTGGTCTGCCTTATCCCAGCAAAACCCTCGTCTTCTCAATATCCCTGCAATCTGCGCCAGCAGTTCCTCCACACCTGAAAAGCGCTGTTCGTCCCGTAGCTGGGTTTGGGAAGTGACTTGACTTAAATATACACTTTCTCCGCAATATTTGAAAAGGTTAATTGTTCATGGGAAAACATACACATCCTCAATGTACCAGGCATCAGAATCCGAGGAGAGTTCCAAGCCGGGCAATTTTGGGATGGGACCCAGTTGTAGCAGGCAATTTCTATTTGGAGAATATAGGCAGGTTTCACCCCCGGTGTTCAGATTAAGTAGTAACAACTCTCCATTCTCAACTACAGCCAAACCCTGCTTTGGATCAGTGATCCATGAGAAAAAATCTCCTGAATTGCCCAACCATTCCGGTCCACGGGTTTCTCTCATTGTTATGGGATCGAGGAAATAAAAATAAAGTGGATCAGCTTGGTTATTGTTTGTTTTTACGAAGTACAGTGTACAGGATTCATCAAGGAACCCATATGGATGATACTTGGAAAATGACCTTGCCAAGGGAATTTCAATTGGTTCGATTTCTGCGAATGAGCCAAAACCTTTTGTTAAATATTGCCCGACAGGGTCATCATCAATAAATTTTGACAAGAGCACGTATGAACCATCCCTGCAACTGTCCAGCGCATTCCACCCTTTCTGCAATTGATCAACGGAAATCATATCCCCGATGTTAATCAGAATGGATGTGTTGCTAGACAGATCAGTTTGGCTACTTACATATACAGAGGGCATTTCCCCCGTGTAGGCTTGGAATAATACCTGGTTCGAATCGATCCAAACATCACCAAAGAAATCAACAGCTCCACGGAGCGTTAACCAGGGATCTAAACTTGTTTCACCATATTTTGCTTGTGGAACTTTGAAGATGACAATATCCTGACCTGTAACGGTATTATACAGGTGTACATCATTATCCACTGAATTGCGGTATACCATCCTAATGTTATCTGGAGACCAGATGCCACATTGTGTAAATCCTGGTTCATTAACAAGCACGAGAGTTTGAGTTTGGATTTCATAAATCTGTAGGCTGCCATCAATCTCAGTGATGATGCGGTTGCCATCTGGGGAGAGAACAAAACAATTTGCTGCTTTCTGCAAACTTGAGAGTGGGTAGATGATTTCTTCTGCAACAATCTCTCCGTCTGAATTAACATAGAACTCAAAAAGACGGAAAGATTGCATAGGACGGACCACGATCCTGCCCGGGAAAGAGGTTGGTCCTGGGGCAGGAGTGGGTGTTAGTGGTGATGTAGGGACTATTGGAGTAAGAATCTGAGTGTCAGATTCTTGCGTACAAGAACTGAATATGAACGCAATCGCTAAAATGAGAAAAAGTGTTTTAGCTTTATTATTCATTCTTCTCCCGGGTGGTTAAAAAGCTGCTAATTATTTTGGAAAGAGGGACAATAAAAAACCTTATTAAATCTCAGTCTTGTTTCATTATCATACTTTAATGCTTTGATTTGAATAAATATTTCAATCTTTATTATCGCGCAATTTCACCCAAATCGAATACCAGTACACAATATAAAATTCCACCCAGGTATCTGTGAGGGAAATTGAAACTCACTACCTAGAACTTATTCTCCCCTGTTTGCAGTTTAGTTCACCTGGTATTCGAGATTTAAGAGACCGGATTTAATCTACCCCAGCAGAATACGCGTCCTTGTAATATCTTTATGGATCTGCGCCAGCAGTTCCTCCACCCCTGAAAAACGCTGTTCGTCCCGCAGCCGCTCCATGAATTCCAGCTTCATGACCTGCCCATAGATCTCCCCGCTGTGGTCCAGGATGTGGGCTTCGACGTGCACGGTCTGTTCCCCTTTTGTGAAGGTTGGGCGCGTGCCGATGTTGGTGACGGCTGGTTTGCGCACATCCCCCAGCCAGGACCAGCAGGCATACACACCGTTCAGGGGCACCAGCTTATCTTCAGGAAGCGCAAGGTTGGCGGTCGGGATGTTGATGGTGCGCCCGCGTCCGTCGCCATGCACCACCTCGCCAAAGAGGGCATATGGTCTGCCCAGCTTGGCGGCAGCCGGGGAAACCTGCCCGCTGCGCAGCAGTTCCCTGATCAGGGTGGAGGAAATGACGCCATCCCCGTCCGAGACTGCATCGATTGGATATACAGCATATCCCAGTGCCCTGCCGAGTTCTGCCAGGTAGGGAACATCTCCCTCCCGGTTGTGACCCAGCGCAAAATCATGTCCGACCAGCAGGTGGCGGATGCCCAGCTGCCGGGAAATACTTTCCATGAAAGCACGGGCTGAAGTTTTGGCGAAATGTTTATCAAAATGCTGCAGGATTACATGGTCAATACCCTGGCTGAGGATCAGGTCTGTCCGTTCATCGATCGGGGAGAGCCATTTGAAATCTGCCTGCATGCCCAGCGTCACCGCCGGATGTGGGTCAAAGGTCAGTACCACAGACGGGACTTTTTCCGAACGGGCACCCTCGCTGAGTGTTTTCAGCATGGCCTGGTGCCCGATGTGAACACCGTCAAAAACACCGATCGCCAGCCAGGTGTCCTGGAGGATAAGATCGTGTAATGAGGAGTACCTGGTCAGCATTGATAGTTGTTTCTTATATCAGGATGGCTGGATGGTGTTATTGAATGGAATCCGTATCAGGAATAGAAAACCTTTTTGGGATGCCATTCCATTCCAGCGTCTTCGTCTTCTTCCGTGCTTTCTGCCGGGACAAGTTCAAACAATGCCACCAGTTCCCCGGCCATGCTGACGCCTCGAACCATGCCGGGTTTGGAATCCGGGGCAGCCGGGATGCGATGCCCGTGGCGGACTTCGTCCACCTGGTCAGGGCTTAATTCGATCGATTCCCAATCTCCCAGGGCTTCGGCAGCCGGGATCAGGAACTGGTACCAGTTGCCGGCGGTAAAGGCTTCCTGCAGTTTGCGCAAGGGGATGGCATCACGCAGGCTGAACCGTCCGCTCTTGGTACGCCGCAGTCCCACCAGGTAGGCGCCGCAGCCAAGTGCGTTGCCGACATCATTTGCCAGCGAGCGCACATACGTCCCTGAGGAGCAGTGTGCATCGATGACCACTTCCGGAGGCGCCCATTCCAGTACTTCCAGGCTGAAAACCTGGATCTTGCGCGGCTCAAGTTCAACATCTTCACCCTTGCAGGCCATGTCGTAGGCACGTTTGCCTTTGACCTTGATGGCTGAATAAGCCGGTGGAGTCTGTTCGATCTCCCCGACGAAGCTTTTCAGAACAGTTTCGAATTCTTCCTCTGTGACCTCAACCGGTACATCGGATTGGCGTGTGAATGTTCCTTCGGAGTCATAAGTGTCTGTGCTGCTGCCCAGCTTGATGATGGCCTGGTAGCGCTTGTCGGCTGCAGAGACGTATTCGCTCAGACGGACTGCCGGTCCGATCAGGATGACCAGAACACCGGATGCACGCGGGTCCAATGTACCCGTATGTCCGGCGCGGCGGATGCCGGTGCCGGAGCGGACTATCTGGACAACATCGTGTGAGGTCATGCCTACCGGCTTGTCTACGACGAGGATCCCCGATATTG
>Ga0209641_10001346_pt1 | contig 22054 bp, 19 predicted proteins | sample RifCSP16_1_FD_184022 | JGI IMG/M metagenome (GOLD analysis project Ga0209641, IMG submission 184022) | Soil microbial communities from Rifle, Colorado - Rifle CSP2_sed 16_1 (SPAdes) (version 2) | ecosystem: Environmental > Terrestrial > Deep subsurface > Rock core/Sediment | place: Rifle... | reverse complement strand
CGTTGTTCCGTTTCTTATGCGATTGACCGGTTCTACCCTGGGTAGTTGATTTAGGAAGCTTGTCTGGGTTGAACCGCAGATGTACTTCAGCATGCACTTTATATTCCTTGACTCCCTTTGTTCTCGTCATAAAAACTTTGTCTACTAAGAGCTGACATAAGAGCTTCTTCATATGTCTATCATACTTATCGATGCGGTATTTCACTTGTGCGGACACCTTCTTTAACTTTTGAATTTCCATATCATCCTGGCCAATCTGCATCAGTCTTGCCTCCAATTCTTTTACTTGAGCATCTATCTTATTCTGCTCTCCTCGCTTCAAAGCAATCTTTTCTTCCATCTTTTCCTTGCTATAAGCACCAGACTCGAATGCCTCTTCAATACGCCCAATACTGAGTTCCAAATTCATCCCTTCAGACCGTAATCTAGCAATCTAGTTCTCAATGTCTGTGACACTTTCCTGATCCGTCTTTTGCATACTGGCATAGGTTTTAATAAAAACTTCAGGATTCTTAATGGCACTGAGAATTTTATGCCAGACAAAATCTTCCATTTGCTTTCCCGGTATCTCAAAAACTGGATTCCATTTCTCATTCTTCAAAAACTGTTTCCGGCGATAACTGAATCCTCCTTTGGTCCTCGTGGCACCAACAAAAGCTTTCGGGACGGCCAATGTCATATCCCATAGCTTACCAGTAAGCAGATATTCTCGTTTGTGAAAACCACCTTTATGTTCCTTTCTCACTATCTGTGCTTGTAAGAATGTCACCTCTGACACACAAGCAGGCACCTTTACGATGGTCCATTTTTCTTCAGAGAGTAGATTACCATTTTCATCTTTTTGATTAGCCACAAATTCACCACGATATACAGGATTAGTAAGAATCGTATTTACCGGCATATTCGTCCATGGTGTAAATTGATGACGCTTAATCTTGAAGCGCCCCTTGTGTACTTTATGTTCATTCAATTTCTTCGCTATCTGTCCTTCACCTAAGCCATCATTGATGTACCAGTCATAAATCTTCTCCACCCATTTTCTTTCTTCAGTCAGAAGCTCAATATGCTTGCCTTTGCCATTGGGATTGAGCACTTCTTTATAACCAAAAGGAATATGTGTCCCCGTATAATTTCCCATTTCTGCCGAAGCCACTTTCCCCATGAATGTTCTGCCTTTGATTAACTCTCTTTCGAATTGCGCCATTGCTCCCATGATTTGAAAAAGGAGTCGACCAATAGCGCCACGAAAATCGATATTTTCATGCAGAGATATGAAGCTCACCTGATGCTTCTCCATCTCTGCAAATATCATGAGCAGATGTTGTAAGCTGCGCGATAAACGATCTATCTTCAGCACCAGCACGGCATCGAATTCTTGCCTGCGCACAGCATCACGTAACTTCAAAAGACCAGGTCTATTCAAGTCACTTCCTGTGTGTATATCCGTAAACACCCACTCGGGCTTGGTCGTGAGATTCAAGGCAATATTATGCTTCACATAATCAAGCAAGGTCTTTTTCTGCGCTTCGAGACCAAAGCCCTCAGTTGACTGTTCTGTAGTAGATACGCGTAAATAGATCGCTACTTTACGGGGAGTGTTTGATTGAGCGAGCATAGATGGTGATCAAAGCTAGAGCAATTGTAACATTGCTCACCATCAAAATGGAAAGTGAATATCGTGCAATACAAATGAATTCTAAAAATTATGAATTGACTAAATATCCAAATCATCAAAAGTACCACCATAAGCCATAAGCTTTGTGATTTGCAAAATAATATCAGATTGCTCTTCTTCAGGTACTACAAAAGCACCAGTAATGATTGATTTACCCGTGGATACGATCAGGAATGTAGCTTGTTTTTGATGTGTCTGTTTCAAGATCTGACCTATCCGCTCTCGGTGGCCACGATGGCCATGGGAGTGGAGAGGCGGTTGCCTCATACCGTACAGATCATGGTTAGAATCCTCTTAGGAGGAAGATTAAGAACTGAACTAATTTTAATCTAGCTTTAATTTATAATACGGTCAATATGAGAAAGTGTTACAGAGATAACTTGTCTAACATCACCCACATCACCCAAGCAAATAATTTCTTGCCTTTTATGTTGCCATGTTTCTGTACGAGTCCCCAATAACTACTGATATTATTTATTTCCAGATTTCTGCTAATTCTTTTTTCATTTCTCCTATTCAATTTTCTTCCACCAGGATAGATCACCACACCCAAAAATTTCAGTCCTTGTTTTATTTTGCGAATCACATCATTCTTGGTATTAATTTTCAAATGAAGATCATTTTCTAAGAAACGAGTTATCTGATCTTTATAGTGTTTTAGCTTATGAAGATCTTTCTCCAAAAGAATAAAATCATCGCCATACCGCAAATACCGCAGTGGTTTTATACTATGTTTTATAAAGTGATCCAATTCATGAAGATAAATATTAGCAAAAATCTGACTAGTAAGATTGCCGATGGGAATACCAACTTTTGTCATCGGCTTGCTGGAATAACTAGCAATGATCTCTCTCAGAATAGATAAAGCTTGCTCATCTTTCACACGAAAAGAAAGGATTCGCAACAAGACCTGATGATCAACACTGTCAAAAAATTTCTGTATATCCGACCTCCATACATAAGCAGCAGGAAATGACCGGAAAAACTGTTGGGTTCTTTCTATACCAGCTACCAGCCCCTTATCCTTGCGACATGACCACACATCATACAGAAAAGTCTTGTCATAGATGGCAACAAGGTAATCGTACAGCAAACGATGAACGACGCGATCTCGCATAGCAGTGACTGAAATCTCTCGCCTCTTATTATCACAGACAATAAATCGCCTGTAAGAGCCATGATGATAATTGCCATCCTTCAAATCTTTGTATAGATTGAACAATTCTGCTTCTAGGTGAAAACGAAACTGGTCTAAAGCATGACTACTTTCCTTGCCCTTCTTATAGGCACACCAACTCCGCCACAAATTCTCTAAACTCAAATCTATGGATGCTACCTTGCCACTCATAAACAAAACTTATGAAATCTATAAAACTATTATAGAGATCAATAATAATTTAACCAAACGCTGGCGTCATTCACTGGGCACAAGTGTTGAGAATTCGCTGCTCGCCCTTCTTGAATATCTCATCATGGCTCAACATGCACCCAAACCGCTAAAAGCTACATATCTCATCCAAGCCAGTGCCACATTGGAAATACTACGTTTAAAATTTCGCCTCTTATTAGAATTACACCTTGTGAATGAAACACGGATTTTCCAAGTGCAGGCAGTACTGGAAGAGATCGGCCGTATGCTCGGTGGCTGGCTGAAGTCAGTACAATAACACGTTCATTACAATTCTAGAGCTGTCTTGCAAAGAGTGCTATAATGGTAATGTTAACAACATTATGCTATGAAAACTATCACACAGCAAATCCCGTATATTATTATTAAGGAAGGCAATGCCTTTATTGCATATTCTCCGGCTCTAGAACTAACCACACAGGGTGATAGCTATGAACATGCACGAGAAATGTTTCATGAGGCAGCACAATTATTTATTGAAGGATTAGAAGAATTGGGTACAACACAAGAATATTTAGAGGATCATGGCTGGGTAAAAAGTGGTAAAGAGTTTATTCCTCCTCAAATAGTAGGTAGAGAATTTGAAGAGTTACCCATGCAACTTTCGTTGTCTCATGCCTAGTATCAATAATATTTCCTGGAAACTATTTGAGAAGTTTGTAGTACATATTGGTTGTGTTTTTGTTCGTCAAAAAGGAAGTCATCGGATGTTCTTCAAATCTGGTCTTAAACAACCAATTGTTATTCCCTGTCATTCAAATAAGCCACTTATGCCCGGTGTAATCCGCAACAATCTTAAAACTCTCGGCATGACTCCGAAAGAATTCCTAGAAATTGTCAGATATTTGTAATATTTGTATTCAAATTCACGATTAACTTGTCATCCCAAGTTTTATCGCAAGGGACTCGATTTATAATTCCAAAGAGACCCACATCGAGGGACGAGAACGGTAATTGTCATTTACATTGTCTGGATTGTTCCAGTTCAAGTTGACCTGTTCATTGTTAAAGTTACCGTTAGGGACCCGAGAAATTTGTTGATCAGCTTCATCTGTTTTCACTCTGTAGTCGCAACCGCAGAAGAATGCATTGGTTTGCTTTTTTCATCCCTCGACAAGCTCGGGACAGGCCCGTTTGTTTTGGAATAAAACTGATCACACGTGTAGATCTCTTTATTTCGCGAATGTACATACCAAGCTTTTTGTGAATATAAAGCCTTGTGAGGATGGACATCCAGCGGTAGCCCTAAACCATTCACTTCGTTCAGGTTCAGGGCACGCCGTAAACCCGAGCATCGCGAGTGGTTTATGGTGACTATTCACCGCTTATTGGTAAGATACCTGGTCGTGAGAAAAAGAAAAAGGGTCAAGGGTCAAAGAACAAAGAAAGGATCAAGGAACAAAGATCAAAATTCTGAGATCCACACCGAGGGACGAGAACGGAAATCGTCATCTACAAAGTCCGGATTGTTCCAGTACAAGGAGACCTGCGCAAGGTCAAAGTAACCGTAAGGAACCCGAGAAAGACTGGTAAGATCTGATATATGATCAACATTGAAAAGCGTTACAGTCTTATGCTCTTCATCTGCCCAGTTCTCTACCATAGTCTTTAAAGCTTCCTCATGAGGAATTCCTTGACTAATAAGTTGCTTATAACGATGCAAGCTTAACATCTGGAGAGTGAGATACTCATCAGCAGAGATCATTTTCATGCCCTTAGCTGTATATATTTCCTGGTACTTCTTCACTTTCTCTATGACTTTAAGGTCCTGAGGTACCTGAGAATGAATAGGCATAGAAAGAGCACCATCAACAATGGAGACAGTAAGTTTGGTCTTCTCAGGTCCCCAAAGAGCGTCTGCAGGACTAGGATCACAATAGGTGTCCACTTGATCCTTATATAGCTTATGACTATTGATAGCTTTGATCTTATTGTCTCGTTTTATACCAGGAGTGATAAGTAACGTAGGTTTGTTAAACTGAGCAATTTCAGCAAGCTTCTCCGGACCTAGTGCCCATACCGTTGGCATTATTTGCCCAATAGTGGGCAGAGTTTTAGGTGTGATATTAAAAGTCTTAAGTGTTTCTTTTATTTCTTCATAACTCGCTTCCAGCGCACGCATGAGATCGGGAGACTCTTTGGGCGAAGTAGGCACCGCAAGATCTTGCGGTGGTACTGGTGAAGGTGGAGGGAGAGGTTGAGGAGCAGGCTGAGTTCCTAAAAGAGTTGTGATCTGAGCAAGTTCAGCATCAATCTGCTTCTGCTTTTCTGCTGCTTCAGCTTCTGCTTTCTTTTCCGGATAATATATTTCTTCTAAGCGTTCGCGATAATTCACCTTTTTTGCTTCGGCTTGCTCCCAGATTTTGCGCTCCAGTAAATCTTTTAACCGCCAGGTGATATAATCGCGTACCAGAACCCTTTTGTCTTTATCTGTGTGGGATTTAAGCGCTTTTTGCATCTCAGCATCAAGCTCAGCTGGCACATCGGGCAATTTCATTCTCGTCTCCGCTCGAAAAGCATTTACATAATAAAATTCCAAAGCCAACAAAGCTGACCCAATGACATCCTCCACTTTTTTCACCTGGGTTTGCTCCTGAGACTGCAATTGAAAGTACATAAAATGATCAAAGGCCCGATCGATAGCTTCAGTAAGAAACACCTTGGGTTCCTGACGAACACTGTTTAAGACCTCCATCTTGAGGACACGATCGACAATTTCGAATAGATCGGCTGTGAAATTGATGACTTCATCAGGGAGATCTGTAGCCTCTCTTTGGTAAGCTTTGTTTTCATAATCATCAGATTTAGTATTTTCCATTTGCTCACCACGATAGCGAGATGACATGCGCTTAGCACCCGTACCTGCAGGCAATACACCTAACATATAGGGACGTATGCGACGTTCTTCACGTTCAGTGAGTCCATAGATCTCGCCTACCCCCTGGCCTTCACGGTAATTTCCGGTAGCCACCAGAAACCAACCTGGCCTGGCTTGAATAGTCATTTCCATACCGGGATAATCATGCAGATGCAAGGTCGGCACTTTGCCGGTCATTCGTGGATTGTGAGGCAATTCAGTCGGGCCCAAAATCACTTGTCTTTCGGCAGGCTCTAGATTGGGTAATTCATCGACGAGTAAGAGTCCTCCAGAAAGAATAGACTGAGGTAAGGGACCAAGTCGACCTTTCCAAGAACCATTGTCGCGCACATAGGTCCATAAGAATTGTTGGCTAACATCCATGCCTTTTTCACATTGCACGCGGGCAAAAGGCACATTGAGCAGATAGGCCATGAATTCAAGCATGCGGGATTTACCAAAGCCAGGAGGACCCAGAAAAAGCGTGTGATGACCGATCGCATAGCGCATCAGTGCTGCCTTGAGTAATTCTGTCTCGGCTTTACCAAAACTTAAGTCTTTGAATACTTCCGGAGAACCTTGAAATACCGGGACCATACCAGCTTTTTCTTCGCCGAAAGTATCATGCTGGTCACGCCTACGAACTCGCACGCCCAAGACATCCACATATTCCACATCACGGTTTAACTTCTCGTTAAATTCTCGCTCGATACGGATGTTATTGCCGTAAGATTTGACGATCTCGCGCTCGGGAGCGGATGATATTTCTAATGGTCTTTTCATAGATCAAAGCGGTAAACAGGTGACATGGTCACGAGCAAAGTATCTTGGCTATCTTCAGGTAATCTGCCCAAAGTATCATTGGTTATGATGAATACAAACTTCACGGCATCAGCCAATCTCACCTCTTTTCCTTCCCATTGGAATGTCCCAGACATACGGATCTGGGCAATCATTGGTAGCATATGCTCTACATCGGCCGCCTGCAGATCTATAAGCATGAGCGTGTAGGTACCTGGAGCATTCTCACCAAACAGGTCAGGTTTCGGCGCCATAATTTTTGAGAGCATTTCCTCTCTACTCGCTTTTTGTAAGGTCATACTCTTTTTCTCTTGAATAAACGCTACAATTTCTTGTTCCTGAACAACCTTTTTATCATCACTCAACACAATCAGTGGGAACTGTTGGCCTGAAGTAGCCAGTTCGAGGAAGAATGTGAGTTTAGAGAGTGTTGTGGGCATAAAAGATCAAGGATAAGAATCAAAGAAAAGAACAAGGAACAAAGATCAAAATTCTGAGATCCACACCGAGGGACGAGAACGGTAACCGCCATTCACAGAGTCCGGAGAGCCCCAGTACACGGCGACCCGTACAAGGTCAAAGCGACCGTCAGGGACCCGAGAAAGATCTTTTAAGTGATCGATATTCAAAAGCGTAACAGTCTGATGGTCACTATCCGCCCAGTTTTCGACCATTTGCTTGACAGAACCCTCATGAGAAAGTCCTTGGTCTGTGCGCTTCTTGTAGTAATGTAAACTCATCATTTGGAGCATCAGATATTCATCAGCACTAATCATCTTCATGCCTTTTCCAGTAAATATTTCTTGATATTTCTTCGCCTTATCAACAATTTTGAGGCCTTGATCTACCTCCGGATGCACAGGCATCGACAGAGCACCATCAACAATCGTTATCGTAGATTTGGTGATTTCTGGTCCCCACAAAGCATCATCAGGCCCTGGTTCACAGTAGGTATCGTTTTGCTTGGGGTAGAGTTTGTGCTTATTTATTGCTTCTATTTTTTTTACTCGGGGAATGGCAGGATTGATCAACAACGTCGGTTTCTTAAATTTGGCTATTTCTGCTATTAATTCAGGTGATAATGCTCGAATCTTGGTTATCACTTGTTCCTTACTAGGTACAGCACTCGTGGTTAATTCAAAAACCTTCATGGTCTCTATCATTTCATCGTAGCTTTGCTGTAAACGTGGCATCAACTCTCCCCCTTCAGGAATACCATCAGTAGGTTCTGGTAAAACTGTGGGTGGCATGGCTGTACCTCGCTTTTTTGAAGAAGGAGTAACTATCTTTTCCAAAGCTACGCGAATACTTTTCACTACGCTCAAAATCGCACCTTGAGAACTCTGAGGACTAAGCAGGATATGCTCACCCTCGTCTACGACTACACGAAACTCTGGCTGGTCATGATACTGACTGCTGTTTTTGACTTGAGCGAGGAATGTTTGGTATTTAGTAAGATTTTCTGTCATATAACTAATCGAGGTAGATACCGAGTTCTTGGGCGATACGCTCTTTTACATGCGCTGCATACGTATCAGAATATTGTATCATGGTTCGCACAATGATGTCTAAGTACTTGATGAGCTGCGCCGGTGACTTCTCAAGCAAATAATGCTCATCACCATACCATTTCCCGGGTGTGTCTCTGCTAGCGCCCTGTTCTTTCAAGACGAAACAGAAAGCATGGCCCTGAAGTGCTTCTTGAGTTTTTGTAATCTGCTTTTTGACTGCATTCATGGGGTTTTCGACATTATTTTGTATTGCTGCTTCATCCCAGAGATCAAAAGCAAATTTTCTCTTGGCTCCAGGATTGTGCGCGAGCAATCGATCTCTTTGGAGTTTCAAAGCATCAGCATCCTGGACAATGGTGGGAGAGCCTCCTTGCTCAGTTGTCTTCTGGATAGCCAGTAAGTTTTGCATGATCTGATCATGATCGGTAAAAGCATTATTATCAAAAGCGATGATGATAGGCATATGAGTCTTTTTGTCGGCATGAATATCAGGAATTTCTTGGGAGACCAGTATCTCTAGATCCAGATGTTTACTAATCTCTTCATCCTCAGCCAGCTTTACTAGAAAGAGTATCAGTTTTAAGGCTTCTTCAAGAGATACTGCCTGCGTACGCCATAAGAGAGATATACTGATCTTTTCCTGTTTTTCTACTTTGGTATCCAAGAAAATTTTACCGCTTCGTTCTTGCTCCAGAGATTTTCGAATATCATCACGGACTAATTCCGGTCCATGCAGTCGCAGCTTGGGTTTAGCTGTTTTGCGACGCTCGGCACGAATCGCAGCATAGATAGCCTCCCGCCACGCATGTATGCGCTCATTCATATCGATATGGTCATCCAACCATTTCTCGGTAGCTTCCAGTTCCCGAGGAGTGGTAAAGAGCAATTCTTTTTGGTTGACCACCGTAGACACACCGGGAACAATCAACTTGGTCGGTGGTGTTGGGACAGGTGGTGGCATGGTATCGACTTCTTGGTGATTGGGCACGGTACTGGGAATAGTATGAGGACGAATCTTGTCACTAAATGCATCTTCGATCTCTTTGAGTACTTTTTCCGGATCAGCAAGAAGCGCCTTGAGAAATTCACTGAGCATGTGCTCTACCATGACATTCTGCATCTCGGCAAAAAGTTTCTTCAAGAATTCACGCAGTTCTTCACTTAGTTCTTCGACACGTATAGCTGGACCAAGGATATCAAAGAGTTGTTTGGCTCGGCCTTGCCACTCACTTTTATCTAAATCTTCCAAAGCTCCTCGCTTTTTTATTTCTACAAGTCCTGTCGTACTAATCGCAAACAATGGTTCATTTTTAGTCTTTTCATAACGTTCTTGTTCCTGTTTTTGTAATGCCAATTTACTACTTAATTCTTCCTGCAAAGCTGGCGGTATATCGGTCAACTTCTCCTCTAGTAATTTCTGTAACTGTTCAGGTATCTCTGCTTTTTTTTCATACAGACCAATCATCGATAAAGCTTGATGAACAGTTTGATTATCTCGGTCACGGTTAAGCAACTCTTGATACTCACCATTATAGATAGCCGCCACTTTCTGATATGTTTTCTTGGCTTTGGCTTTCGCTTCCAATAAAGAAGGATTTTTAGCGGGGACACAACTAGAATCACTAGAGACAAAACGGATGTCATCGGTGTGTTTATCAAGGATATTCTTTACGCGCGTATCTGCAAGAGCATGTATATTTCCCTGCGCCCATATGCGCATTGCTTCACTATCAAATTGAGTAAATAAAGGATTGGAACCACGAAGTAAAAGATTCTTTTCAAACTCCCCTAGCCAATCGAGCCTACCACCTTGCATAAAATTAAATTCAATACCGGCCTGCATATCTTCTTTGAGATCTGGATAATGAGCCATGATACGACCATCGTTACGACAATCCATCAGCGCATTCGCCAAGGAGCTGATACCTAATTGATTCCAGGTCTCGGCAGGAATTCCGAGATCTTTGATGGGATTGAAGTCGATGACCCGATGGCCAGCCTCATGAGCGGCATCGCTGCGCAATGTTTGCTGAATCTTTTCTTTGTTTGTCCAAACCTTAGCCATCTGTTTTATGATACCTAGGCCAATGTGGAGAGTATTATTATTGAGATCAAAAAACATCTTATCATCTTCAGCAAAGATGATGTCTTTTACTTCACGACCCTCTAATACTTCATGAATCACCTTGGTTAATTCTGGAGCAAGGGCACGAAGCTCCTCTACCGTAAAATACTTTTGTATTTCTGGCTCTCTAGATAAGGTCTCAAAAATGTCTTGGGAATGGAGCTTTTCAATCATAAAATGCCTTCTTTCTATTCTACAGGAAAATGCTTCAAGGTTCTAACTCACGTATTGCTCTAGAAGGAGATGTTGTCGGAAAAGTGCTCTTGCTAAAGCCGCAGCACTTCTTTTAAGGTTGTTTCAAGGATATGTTGATCATAGCCTTTACTCCTATCGATATAGTGTCTTTTCTCAAAGACAACAGGAAAACGAAAAACAGCGTAACCACCGGTGTTGTTTGGTCCAAAAACCACTCGCTTCGCTCGGGTATTTGGCACGGCCATAAAATGTTTCTTTCTGGTATAGGATAAATAGTGGTTTATGCGGTGAACTTGAGCGTAGCGAATAGTTCACTGCCAAGTTACCAATTCGCTCAGGTTTATGGCACCGCCTAGATTATTCTCATTGCCTATAGTAGATAGGTATGGTTTATGCAGTGAATCGGAACGAAGTGACTGGTTCACTGCTTCCTTTATCGCCTCAACGTAAACACCGGGATTGATTCGCCTGCTGGTGTAGAGAATTGCAAACTTACTTTCTCATCAGACGCAACTTCACTTTGCATCGGAAAACCATCGACATGGAAAAAGACTTTGTTGTTGATAGTCGGTATTGGTGTAGTCCATTCCGAAGCAACTTGAGGTTGCATAGAATAGGCCGCATTAAGCATATCATCCACTAAACGAACTCCAGTGCTCTCCGGTGGTAATTCTTGCCAGAGAACATTTAAGATTTCCGGATGTAGTCCAGCTAAGTTACAAGCAAAGGTATCAAGAACAGCTTCCACACCACGTCTCGGTTTCATTGTGACACAGTGAAAGTAATCTTTGCTCAAACTATCATATCGTTCCGGGAACTTGATAATTCCCCAAGTAGGGAGAGCAACAGCACCATGGCAAGACATTTCATGTCCATGACGTATCACGTCGATAAAAACTTCCTGCGCTGTTTTTGTTACTTTCCATGGCACACTATAATTTCTAGGTAGACTTTCAAAGATATTAAGTAAATAAGCATCCATACCGCCACCTGCAAAACATACCCATGGATAATCCTCACTTTGGGAATGGAATGATGTTCTTTCTCGAATCAGAGAAAGATTACGAATATGCACACGAGTGATATCCTGTTCATCATCAAAGGCTTTTAAATACCTCACTAGTGCTCTTCCTTGCTGTTTATTTACATGGCCAGAAAGCAAATTCATCGTTCCCCCTGGCGCAATAAATATTGGGTAACGTTGTTTATTTTTGACTTTTATTATTTGTTGCATCGCGTGCAAAAATACTCCCGTACCACCGTCACCAAAAAAAGTGATTCTGGCCATATCACGATGTATATCTAAATCATGAGATAATTGTCTCATTACATTGGCACGGACATCAGCCACATCTTTACCGCTAAAACGAAGCGGTTTGAGTAGTATTACCTCGCCAGTCAGATCAACGACTCTGTCGTGCAAGTCTTGCAAAGACTTACGGCGACTAGAAAAACTCCATCCCCGAGAGTAGTCATCGTTATAATAAATAGCAATTTTTCTCATGCAAATTATCGAGGTGACAAACTAGCATGCCTCGAGCCAAAAATCCACTCAAATAATAGAGTTCGAGCGTGTTCGTAAAGGGCGACGTACCACCGCGTCTCTTGCCAATGTCTCCATAGTCACATGAAGAGAAGGTAGTAAGAGTTCCGTCAATACTTTTCTTACAGACGGTCTTATGTTATGCACTTCTACCTGTTTGCAGATGAATTCGTAACCTTGCCTGATATCAAACCACTGATACTCACCTCTTCCTATGTTGTCGGGAAGTTTCCGGTCGGCTCCGCTAACAAGAAAAAAATGATGCAATTCCTGTGCTTGTTGACGGTTAGATGGAAAATGAATTGCTGTCAAAGGAGCCACCTTAAATTCATCATGCAAATTTAAGTTGTACATTAATTGTTGAATCGAGGTGTATGGTGTAATCCCAGATCCCATATGATTGGCTGGGAAAGTAAACTGCCCACTTGCTAGTTTTCTCATCAATATACGTTCTTTGATTTCATCTACAATCACACAGCGTATTACCTGCGCCAATTCATGAGGAAATAAAATACCTTCTTCTCTTCTTCTCTTAAAATATTTTTCCAGAGATTCCTCTACACCACTCACATACTCTAATGTATGATAATTATCTGCACGCACAAACTGATGATGAACATGACCATTTTCTTTTAGGTGGATCTTGGTTCTCGGCACATAAACAACATAGGTCGGATGAACCATTATCTGGTCATATTTAGGATGATCTACATTCAATATTTCATTGTCACGTGGAGCTACATATACCTCAGATACGTCCACAGTGACCTCCAACTCTTCCCAAATTTCCCTCACAACATTTCTAGCTATTGTATCAGTCCCCAGCATATCAGGCTCTATTTTCCCCGAAAGTTTTTCCCATAGCCCCGGATTTACTTCTTCATCTGGAGATCTCTGTATAACCAACACAGAGCCATCTTCAGGATTTACAAGATTACAATGTACGACATTAATATTGCTTTTCAGCGCAGGAATAACTTTTGTCATAACGGTAGAATGTTTGGGATTATACCTTCTACGACCTGTATCGGCGGGTATATCTTTACTTGCGACTTCCAAACGTGGATCTCTTTTCATAATAAAAATGAGAGAAGTATTTCTAGCATTCTATTATAATTTTGCCAAATTACCAAACAACAAAGAGCATCTATTCTGCAAAAGACTACTTCATCCAATCATCCAAAATACCTTCAGTTTCTTCCAAGGAACAGGGAGGTATGCTAGTAAGGCTCCTACGCCCACGTAATTTACTTATAGTTCTTGCTATCTTTATAATTGATTCACGACAATGTTCAGTTTCTGCAGATTCTTCCTTTCCCAGTCGGCTACAAATTGACAGAAGCAAATCAACTTCAGCTGGCTGCCAAAGATATTCAAATTTTGCTGCTGCTGCACCATGTTCTATTGCGCTTGCGAAATTGGGAACATGAACCAGATAGTAAAAATTCCATACTTTTTCTAATTTTTTGGACGCACGCAGTGTAAAATGTGACGGCAAAACTGCCACGCGTCTGACCTGGCAGCTTCTTGGATTTTGGTCACTGCTTTCATGCACAACTTTATTAGTTAGTTGTGATTGAGACAGGATACGAACAATCCTCTGAATTGCATGATTCAAATGTTCCCAGCTATTTACCGGAGCATAAGGAAATTTGTAGTCCACATTTTGATCGGCAGCTTGTGGCGCCTTGCTCTTCACAAGTAATACTTTTTTTGTCACCGGATCAACAAAAATACAATGTACAGTAAACATTCTTGATGTATTGGCAAGTAATGTACCTCGTAAACGTTGTCGTTCAAATAGTTCGTCAAGAAATTCTCTTATCCCACTTATGTACTCCAACTTTTTATAACTGTCTGCATCTACAAATTTATATGCATCATGTTCTTGCTTTTCTTTTTCAGGAATTACCACAGCTTGTCCCTCCGGATATATGCCCACATAACGAAAGGCAAGGATCGATCGCCCATCTTCACGGAACTTAACATTATTGAACGAAGATATATCATCTGTCCCTTTCTTGAGAGTAATACCTATTTCCTGCTTCAATTCACGTCGTATATCATCCTCCACTCTCAGATCTTCAAGGTGTCCACGCCAATCCAGTTTTCCTCCAGGCAACTCATACTTTCCTGCATTCCTTTCAACTCCCTTTGCTCTTCTCACAACCACAACCTTATCATTTATAAGGCTGCACATGGCAACACTGGCAGCAAGAATATTTTTACCCGAGGGATATTCAGGACTTGCTAGATCTGGTCCATTTTTAGGAAGAGGTGCTTTACTCATGATTTTATAAAGGCTAGGCGTCATGATAACATATTTGACATTTGTGACAAGTGCAGAGAAGCAATTCATTGACGTCAGCGAAAGAAGTTTATAGAGTGTCTTGGCTGTCGCAAAAAATTGGGTCGGTACCGAAGTGGCCAAACGGGGCAGACTGTAAATCTGCTGGCTCACGCCTTCGACGGTTCGAATCCGCCCCGGCCCACCAAAAACCACTCGCTTCGCTCGGGTATTTGGCACAGCCATAGATTGTTTATCTACGCAGATAGAATTCTCAGTGGTTTTTGCAGTGAACTCGACGAAGGAGTAGTTCGCTGCTTTTCACACTCGCTTCGCTCGGGTATTTGGCACAGCCATAGATTGTTTATCTACGCAGATAGAATTCTCAGTGGTTTTTGTTTCACATTGAGAAAAATTTCATAATTCATCATGTATGTTGGAATGAGTATTAACATACAGTTATGTTTTATTTTGTTTATGTACTGCTGAGCATGAAAGACAATAAAATGTATATTGGCTTTTCAACTGATGTTAATAGAAGGCTCAAAGAACACAATAATGGCAAAAACAGGTCAACCTTCAATCGAAGACCACTGAAACTAATTTATTATGAAGCACATACCAACAAAAGTGCTGCATTAAAACGAGAGAACTACTTCAAAACCACCAAGGGTAAAACGATGCTAAGAATCATACTCAAAGATGTTCTTTCTGAATTGTACCCTGGCACTTGATCTATTTCGAAGAATACTCTACAAAATCTGAGGCTTACAAAAGAGAATCTTTCTTAAAAGTCCAAAAGGTTTTCTACAGAAAAAAGCCATTATCAAGAAATATCAAAATTAGTTTGGAGGAGTCGCATAGCGGTCTAGTGCACACGCTTGGAAAGCGTGCAGACCCGCAAGGGTCTCGAGAGTTCGAATCTCTCCTCCTCCGCCAGTATAGTAAAGTAGTACATCTTTAGAGCTGTTTTGACCAAGATTTGGCTTTTTCCAACAAGTAACCGATCATCATGCCTGCAATATCAGTGCCCGTGATCATCTGGCAACGCGGGAAAAAGCAAGGCATATTTACCTCAATAAGGTAATGGTTGCCATTTTTGTCGATCAGGACATCAACACCACCAAACTCCCACCCCAAAGAATGTACCGCTTTCACAGCGGACTCCTCTATCACATCAGTAAATTTCTTCTTGTTAACTTCTAATTCATGACCAACATTAGAGCGAAAATCACCCCTAACACGTTTATATTCAATACTATCAATCACTTTGTTACCCAAAACAATCAACCGAGCATGGTGAACATAATCAATGTACTCTCTTAGAATAAAATCATTATTATCATGAACAAGCAGATAATCAGCTAAAGAAAATAGTGTCTCAGCCGAGTCAACCTTGATAACACCTACACCATGACTCCCACCAGCAGCCTTGATAATTAGAGGAAATCCGTCCAATTGCTCAACATATTTCAATAATAACTTTCTATTATTAGTGAGTGCAAATATTGTCTTGGGTATAGGAATATGAGCTTTAAGATGCAAAATAGAAGATTCAATAACATTAACTGGTTTTTTGACGCCTGTCAGGTAATCGTCATACAAGGAAACACACTTCAGATTGAGTAATAACTTTTCTACAATTATAGATTCTTGCCTGGTTCCAACTCTGTATAGGAGATCATTAGTGCCCAAGTCTACCGATAAACTCATGTCATATTCCTTTCCAACAATCTTTACAAAATTAATATTCCTTTTCTGACAAGCTTCAAATAACAATTTGTTTGTAGTTGGATTTCTGTCATCAGTAATACAATAAAAATTCATAACAGCAATAAGATGCCAATAATTTAGCATAAGACTACTTTGATAACTAGAAATATGTTAGTATTGCCAGAAACAATTCATTGCCTTATGGAAATACCTTCACCAATTCCAAAATCACCAGAAAAACTTTCATTCTATCCCAAACGCCAAGCTGACGCAGTACAAGATAGTATTGATAAAATTGTTGCGCTCAGCACAGGCGTTGAGAGACCACTGCAACTTTCAGAAACTGAGAAAGAACAAGTCCTAACCGAAGAAAATCAATTGGGAGAGAAATTAGAAAAAGTTTTTGATTTGAAAATAAATAATGTGACTTTATATGTGGATTTCTTTCTCACTCCACAAGGCAAAAAGATTATGGAAGAATTATTTCCAGAAGAAGTCATTCCTTCAGACATTCTTGAACTCAAAAAACTCTTATTAAAAAAACAGTCCATATTTGCTGACAAAGACTTTTATAGAAAATATTTCAGCACAACTGTCGGGCAAGAAAAACTCAAAAAACTTTTCAAAGATAAAGTCCCCACTGATGTGGCAGAAATACCTACATTTATTGCTAGCAATGAAAAACAGTTAAAAGGCAAAGCCCTTGATGAATTCAAGGGTGATACTTTGAAGCATTATGACAGTGAAATTGCCAAAAAGCTGGCTGTTAATGCAGATGGTACTCTTAGTATCACTGATGGCAAAATTCCCGACACAATTACTATTGGTTTGAATCCCGATACTGTTCTAAAAAAATATCAGGGCTACCGGGAATTACGCTCTCAAATAAAAAAAGAATTAAATTCTCTCAAAAGCGCTGAAGCCTCCGAATTAAGCAAAGCGCGAACGGAAATTCTGAAAATGTATCTCACCAGAATTAATGAATTAATTGCTGAAAACTACCCAGAGCTTTACTACATAACAAAGAAAGCCCAGCTAATGGGTCCTGAAAATCTTTTGGGTAGCGAGAAACAACTTATAGAGGGACTTGTAGGCAGTAAAAATATTGATAAAAGCCTATCTCGCTTTGATAAACTTATACACGGTGCAGACATAGAAACCACAGGAGAACACCCTCAAGTTTCCACTCAACTCAAAACCACCGCTCAATCAATAAAAGAAGTAAGACAAAAGTTAGCTGTAGTAAACAAGGATGAAAAAATCAGAGAAAAGGGATTAGACCCAGAGAAGCTTAGCTCAGTTATGATCTCGGCTGAGGAAAGACAACAGTGGGGAGAAGAAGTTCTCAAGGCATATGGTATTTTGAGTGAAATGCCAGCATCAGAATTTGACTCACAAAGACCAGGCCCAGCACCAGATAATAATTGGCAATTTGTTATTCGCAGTGATCGCAGCACAATGGCAGTTGATGGCAAACAAAAAGTTATATTTGATGCAGAAAAAACACGTCCCATTGAAAAAGCCCTAGCAGTTGGTATCACCCATGAAATCGAAGGGCACGTTCTTCAGCATCTCAATAAACAACTCTTACCTTTTCGTTTATTCAAAAAAGTTGGTGGAGGTCGGCAAAGTGTTTTTGCTGAAGCTGGCGCAGTCTATAATGAAAGTCTGTTTATCAAGGAAAACTTTGGTTATGATCGTATTCCAGGAGGTGCCTATGTATCAGCCATGGAAGAGCGCTTACGAGGGGGTAATTATTTAAATTGTGTCAAAGCATTTTACGAGGCCAAATTACCAGCCATTACTCACAAGTATACTGACCTGAGTACTCCCCAAGCTAAGAAGGAAATGGAAACACTAAAAGTTGAGGCAATCGATAGAGCCAAAAGACTTTTCCGTGGTGCAGACTTAAACAGTGATGAAAGTCCGAGTAGTTACCTAAGAAGTAGCAAGGATAGTGCCTATCTGGAACAAGATATTGTTACCGATTATCTCGTCGCCAGCAACCTTCAAGCATTAGCATACATCGCCGGTATTAACCTAGACAATGCAGTTACTCTTATGAAATTGGGCATGCTTGATCTCAGTAAAATTCAAACACCAAAATTTGTAGCGAAAGATATCTGGGAAAGAATCAAAGGCCGTTTTGCTTTAGAAGAAGCTTCAGAAGAAACTAAGAGTTAAATAAGTAAAAATATGGTATAATATTATGATATAATTATATATTGATTCTATGGAAGGTCAGTCAGAAAGATTAGAGAAAGAGCAACAAAAACCATCAGCCATAAGTGCTCCTAGCCAAGGACCGGATCTTGATCAAGCAGCTCAAGATATTCATGATGTTTTAAATTCTATACTTATCAGCCCAGAAAGAATAAAAAAATTGGCAGAATTTGCTGAATGGAAAAAACAATTTATAGAAAAGAATAAATACAAACCCGGGGAAGGTGTTGAATTGAGAAAAAAGAAAGAATTAGGAATTGCCACCCCTGAAGAATTGAAAAACCTTGAGAGGGATTATAATCGCGAACTCCCTGAACTGGAGGGCGTAGAGGAGGGTTAGAAAGTCTTGTTATATCCCCTAGTATGGTTTAGTGTCGCTAGGTATATCGAGCGACTATGATTGACCCTGTTTTAGAAATCAAATCTCGGCTTTCTATCGAGGATTTAGTTAAAGACTATGTCCAACTCAAACGCGCTGGCAGAAATCTGAAAGGGCTTTGTCCATTTCACGAGGAGAAAACTCCATCTTTCATGGTCAGTCCCGACAAGGGCATCGCTTATTGTTTTGGTTGTCACAAAGGTGGCGATATTTTTAAATTTTACATGGAAGCAGAGCATATAGAATTTAACGAAGCTTTGCATGATCTGGCTGACCGTGTTGGTATCCAGATTGATTATAAGGTCACGACATTAAGTCCCATCAATCAGCAGCAGAAACAACAATTAAAAGCCGTTTTAAAAAAGACAACCGAGTTCTTCCAGGAACAACTGAAAGAGTCAGCCACAGCTCAGCAATACCTCAAAGAGCGTGATGTCTCCCCTGAAATTCAAGCACAATTTGCCTTGGGATATGCCCCTGATTCTTGGGAAAAATTAACGACATATTTAAAAAAATCTGGTTTTTCTATAAAGGATCTCATTACTGCCGGTGTCGCCATCCCCCATGAAAATAATAAGCAGGAATGCCATGACAAGTTTCGTGATCGCATCATATTCCCCTTCTTCAATGATCGCAGTGAGATCATTGGCTTTACCGGTCGAGCTCTTACCAATGATAATCAGCCTAAATACTTGAATTCTCCTGACAGTCCCGTCTTCCACAAAAGCTCTTTTATTTATGGTTTATACCAAGCAAAATCAACCATTAAAAAAGCTAGCAATGTGCTGGTCGTAGAAGGTCAAATTGATTGTTTAAGTTGTGTACAGCATGGACTGCTCAATACTGTTGCTGTATCGGGGACTGCTTTTACAAGCAAGCATCTCGATATGCTCCGCAGACTGACTGAAAAAATTACTTTCATCTTTGATGGTGATCAAGCCGGCAACAATGCCGCACTGAGAATCATTCCCGAAGTAATTGCCAAAGATGTTGCAGCAAATTTTGTGGTTCTGCCTGTTGATAAAGATCCTGATAGCCTGATCAGAGAAAATAGTGATCAATTTGCTTTCTTGATGAATGAAAATTCAGATTGGTTAGATTTTATCTATCGCGCCTTTTTCACCTCAGGTACAATCAAAGAAGATGGCGAAGCAAAACGTTTCTTACAAATGACAATTCCTCTGATCAAGAGGATGCCTCATCCTATCGACCAAGAAAGCATGGTAAAGAAAATCGCCAAATATTTGGGGAAGTCTGAACATCTTATCTACCGTACCCTGGAAAAGACCCGGATTAGCCATGAAGCTGCAGCTTTAGTACCGGAACGAAAAAAACAAGACATCATCTTATTTACCTTGGCTTTCTTATGCCATTTCCCTCAATTTTGCGATCATTTGATTGATAGGAATATACAAGAATTGCTGCCAGAAATGTACCAAGACATTTACAGAATCGCTTATCAATACTATAGTAGCCCTCGAGCATCAAGTGATGTCAGTGATTTGCTGAGGCAATTTTCTGATGGCTTCCCCCAAGACGACTTTTCTTTGTTGCTGCTTCAAATCGAAGAGCACTATGGTGAATACACCGCTACTCGTCTGGTAGAGGAAAAAGAGATTATCTTAAAGCGCATCAAAAGAGAATTGCTCAAGGTACAAATGGTACAGGTGAAAGAACAACTCAAAATAGCGAAAGAGAATAACGATAAGCCGAAAGAAAAAGAATTGTTGGCCAAATCAATACATTTGCTGCAAATCCAGATTTAACCATTCTCCCTCGTGGGTAAAAAAAGCATAAAACGTGAGCAAGATGTTCTTGCCAAGTATCCAGCGGTAGTTCGACTACTCATCAAAAAGGGTAAAGAGCAAGGTTTTGTGACTCAGCAGGAAGTCATGCATGCAATACCTGAATTCGAAACCAATCTTGATGTTGTAGAAGACATCATGATGCAATTTCTTGAGCATGGTATAGAAATTGTCGATAGCCAGCAGGAATTTATATGGCAAAATCAGGAGAAAGAAGCCGATAGGAAATCAAAGTTAGAAAAATCTTCAGAGCAGAAACTACGAGAGAAATTCACCTCCAGTAATAAGAAAAACTTTGCTCTAGGAGATATCGCTGGTGATTCTATACGAATGTATTTGCGTGAGATCGGTCGCGTTGATCTTCTCACTGCAGAAGAAGAAGTCATGCTCGCCAAGAGAATTACCAAGCATGATCCGGTCGCCAAAAGGCAATTGGCAGAAGCCAATCTTCGTCTCGTTGTTTCTATTGCAAAAAAGTACGTCGGTCGTGGTCTCTCTCTTTTGGATCTCATACAAGAAGGTAATATCGGGCTCTTTCGTGCTGTAGAAAAATTCGATTATCGCAAGGGTTTCAAGTTCTCCACCTATGCAACCTGGTGGATCAGACAAGCAATTACTCGCGCTATCGCAGATCAAGCTCGCACCATTCGTATCCCCGTACACATGGTGGAAACGATTAACAAATTTACCCATACCCAGCGTCGTCTTGTACAAGAACTTGGACGTGAACCATTGATCGAGGAAATAGCTTCAGAAATGGATATGGACGTGAAAAAAATTCGCTATATCAAGAAGATTTCTCAGGATATCGTTTCTTTGGAAGCTCCCGTCGGTTCCGATGGTGATAATTCCGGTAAATTGGGCGACTTTATCGAGGATGATGTGACCTTGAGTCCGGCTGCACAAGCATCACGACAATTACTCAAAGAAGATGTGCATGGTTTACTCGAATCCCTGACACCGCGTGAACAAAAAATTATTCGTATGCGTTTTGGTTTGGATGACGGCATAGGACATACCCTGGAAGAAGTGGGACAAGAATTCGGTGTTACTCGTGAACGTATTCGTCAAATCGAAGCCAAAGCATTGGTGAAGCTACGAGAACATCCTGAGAGCGTTCGCATCAATCTCAGTAAGGCGGAGCAATCTCTTGATAATGATATTAATTTTCTCACCAATAATTTAAGTTTTACTTATTTTCCTGATTTGATCTTCTTCGGACCACCGGGTTCTGGAAAAACATCAGAAGCTCACAAGATCACTCGTGTTTATGATATGGCGGTATTCGACTTGCCATTTGAATTGCAGAAAACGATGAAAGGCGACAATACCCTTGGACGAAAGATCAAACAATTACTCAATGCCGGACAAGTCATACCAAGCGATATCTTGCAGCAAGTTGTGGAAAATTTCTTCAAACATATTCCAAATGACAAGCCCATCATATTTGACGGATTCCCCAAGAATCTAGCACAGACAGATTTCTTCAATCGGCTTATTAGTCAACACAAACGTAACTTTGTTGCCATCCT